>Ga0209376_1003389_pt1 | contig 14468 bp, 9 predicted proteins | sample GraSoiAngelo_134_FD_185891 | JGI IMG/M metagenome (GOLD analysis project Ga0209376, IMG submission 185891) | Grasslands soil microbial communities from the Angelo Coastal Reserve, California, USA - 14_0929_05_30cm (SPAdes) (version 2) | ecosystem: Environmental > Terrestrial > Soil > Grasslands ... | reverse complement strand
TTACGCCCGCAGACCGCTTCGCGATGTCGCCGCCGAGGACATCGAAAACCAGATCGGCCTCGCCGACGTCTTCTAGGGCGTCGTTATTGAGGTCGACGAACTCCTGTGCGCCGAAGTCGAGAGCCGTCTGACGGGCAGCAGCGCGCCCGGTGCCGATGACGTACGCGCCAGCCTCACGTGCGAGCTGGATCGCCATCGAACCGACTGCGCCGGCCGCACCGTGCACGAGGACGCTCTGCCCCGCCTGAAGGCGGCCGTGCTCGAACAGCCCCTGCCACGCGGTCAGGCCCGGCATCACGAGGGCCGCGCCCACGGTGAAGTCGACGTCGCCTGGCAGCGGTGTGAGACTGCGTGCCTCGACGGCCACATACTCCGCCAGCGTGCCGTCGCGATACCAGTCCGTGAGGCCGAACACCCGCTGTCCAATGGACATTCCCGTCGTGCCATAGCCGAGAGCGGTGACCACTCCGGCCAATTCGTGTCCGGGGATTGAAGGCGTCCGGTCACGGCCGACGCGATCGGTCCAGGTCGAGGGCCACGTCAGCTCATCCCCGGTGAATCCCGACGCATGAATCTGAACAACGACGTCGTTTATCGCCGCCTGCGCCTCGGGCCGCTCCACCAATTTCACCCCGGCCGTTCCCGCAGCCTGATCCGTCACCACAATCGCCTTCATAAGTCACCTCCCTGTGTCGAATTCTTGCCTGTAAGGTAGCCGCTCCGTCCGTTGCCCCAAGACGGGTTATCGGACAGAAACGGATCGATCAAAATCTCGGCCTCGCCCGCCTCGATCCGGGCTACGCCACTCTCGGTAGATCAAGCTACGTTCCGGCCATGGTCTGACCGCCGCCCAATGATTCGTTGTCCGCGATAAAGGCTTGATCAGCAACGGCGTAACGTTCCTTGAGCTCGGGATGACGCGCTAGGTGTTCCTTCGCAAACGGGCACACGATGCGGAGACCGGACGAATCACGCGAGGCCAATTGGACCGCCTCTTCTACGAGTTTTCCTCCAACGCCCATGTGTTGCAGCGATGGTGGGACCACGGTGTGCCAGATCGTCATCTGGTTTTTGTCGTCGATGGAGTAGCTCAGAAAGGCGACGGAGTCTCCCACGCGTTCTTCGAGACGGTGAATTCTCGCCTTGTTCCGAGTCTTGGTTTTGATTAAGGCTTCCACTTCGTCGATCGTCATCACATAGTCCTCTTTTCTTCAGTTTCGTAATCGATTCAGAAGCTTGTCCAACGTGAATCGGTCAGGCTCCCAGAACGCCAGTAAGAATGCTGCAGCGGCCGCCGAGAAGACCGAATAGTCGAATGGCGTCTTGATGCCAAGACCGGTGACCATGCCCATACCAAATGACAAAAGGAGAAGACCGGAGAGGACGGAGGCCATTCGTATTTTGAAGCCTGCGATGAGTAATATCCCAAAGAGGGTCTCCGCGACGGTAGCTGCCCATGCAAACGACAACGTCAATGAACTGGGGAAGAGAGACATCACCGCGCCCGTGTATTCCACGAAATGAGCGAAATCTCCCCAGGATACGTTCTTTGCTCCATGTGGCCCCCATAAGCCAAAACGATCTGCCACAGCGGACAGAAAGGAAGCTCCTAACGCAAACCGTGCAAACAGACGGACTATCTGTGTCCCATTCGCGGCGGGTTGTGCGGTTTTTGAATTCATACAAGGCCCATTCCTTCGTCCCGATCGCTCAACAAACGGCTAACGGTCGCGCGAATTGTCGCTTCCGGGGAATCTTCGTAGAACAGTTCAATTCGATCGCCAGATTCAAGATTTAGCATTGCATCCCACTTTCGCTTCGTTCGTACATTGCAAAGGCCCGCGATGTTAAGCGGACGTTTATAAAAGAAATGCGACACGCAGAGTTTCCCAGTTGTCTGCGATTCTCCTTCACCAGGAACAAGCTGGAGAAATCGCGAAAACCCAGCTCCCCTGCGTGCGCATGTCCCTGCCACGATTGGAACGGAAACCGTGGCAACTCTTGTCAAAGTTCCACGTAAGGAATATTGCTTTAGGCAAAATGATTTCATCAGGGAAGTCCATTGCTCCCGTCCGAAGCTAGTGAACGGGAGTGAGAATCGGTGCTCCTTCATTTTTGATAAAAAATACGATGAACTTCGCTGGTTTCGTCTTACTTGCGTTACGGCTTACGGTATGAACGTCTTCAGGTGATTCGTAAAATACCTGCCCGGGACCAAGCCGCTGAAGCATGCCTCCGCGAACCTGCATCTCAACTTCCCCTTCGAGAACATAGACAACCGCATGCGCATCACGCCGGTGGATCGTGTCGACGGCTCCTGGGGCGTAATTGACGGTAATGACTTCAATCTCTTTACCCGGTGCTTCCGGTAGCTGTTTCGTAAGGAGCGTATTCACTTGCTGGGCATGCGTTGCCATGGCAAATCCGAAGACAAGATAAATGCAGAGAGGATGAGCTTCTGAGCTTCTTCATGTTATGCATCGGTTCTGTCCTTTCGGTGATGTGATGCTTGGAATGGAGTAGCCGGCAGGTCCATAATCGTCGGGATGACTAGTCCATGATAGGTGCCTAAAACAGTGCCGAAGGTAGAGACATTTCAAGACCTGGTCTTAGAACCACGGAAGGCTGGCCAGGAGATGTGGCGCTGGCTCTATACTGAGCTGCGCTCCGCAATTATTGATGGCCGATTGAAATCTGGAGCACGATTGCCGTCCACGAGAAATCTGGCAGCGCAATACGGCCTTGCCCGGGGCACAGTCGTGGCAGCATTCCAGCAACTTCAGACTGAGGGCTTCGTTTCGTCCGAAGTGAGTGCTGGAACATTTGTCGTACCGGCGCCGGGGTGGGAGATGACCTCTCCGACTAAACAAAGACCTTCTCGGTCTCGGCAGGTAATCTCCAGAGCGACTATAGCAAAGCGCGCGCAGAGCCTTCTTAAGACCACATTTTTCTTGCCAGCTTCGCATTCCATCGGTAAGGCGTTCCGGGGCTACGAGCCGGCTATCGACCTGTTTCCAGTCGAACTGTGGGCGCGGATTGCGGCACGCGTTTATCGCAAAGCACCGCGTTCTTTGTATGGGCAAGGTGATGCAGGTGGTTATCCACCACTGCGAAGAGCCATCGCGGAATATGTTGGCCACTCCTGCGGAGTACGTTGTTCTGCTGAACAGATCATCGTGACATCGGGCGCGCAGCAGGCGTTGGACCTCTTGGCGCGAGTGCTTCTCGATCCCGGCGACGAAGTGTGGATGGAAGATCCCGGGTACCCTGGAGCGTCTCAAGCCTTTCAGAGTGCTGGCGCGAGTGTGATTCCCATCCCAGTTGATGGGGAGGGTATAGATGTTGCAGGAGCGATAAAGTCATCTCCCGCCGCCCGTGTGGTGTATGTAACACCAGCCAATCAGTTTCCCCTTGGAACTGTCATGTCAGCAGAGAGACGAGTCGAACTTCTCTCCTGGACCGCGCGTGCCGGGGCATGGATTATCGAAGATGAATACGACGCGGAATATCGCTATTCCGGCAAGCCGATTGCGTCACTGCACAGCCTCGATAGATCTGGATCGGTCATTTACGTTGGAACATTTACGAAGATGCTCTTCAACGCTCTTCGCATTGGGTTCATCGTTGTTCCGGAACGGTTAGTCGAAGCATTTAGAATCGCGCGAAGCTTCATCGATCGCCACGCTCCGACGTTAGATCAGGCCATCCTGACGGAATTCACCAACGAAGGTCACTTCGGCCACCACGCTAGAAAGATGAGGCAGGTCTACTCGGATCGTTCGCAGCTACTTACAGAAGAGGCAAATAGGCGTCTTTCCGGTTTGCTCGATGTGGAGCACGCGCAATCTGGGATGCGTACCGTGGCCTGGATCAAAACAGGTGTCCCCGAAATGGTGTTGACACGACGGGCAGAACGGCTGGGATTGGAAGTAGCTCCAATCTCCTCATATGTCAGCAAGTACGAGCAGAAGCCTGCGTTGATGCTGGGCTTCGCAGGGTGTAATGAAAATGAGATAAAGAGGGGCGTGTCGGTTTTGGAAGCTGTACTCTCTGGATGAGTCCGTACCAACGGACGCTCCAAATGTATTGCCCTTTCATCGCGGAAGAACCTTCGCAGAATGGAGAGGGTTGCAGCTTTCGGGTTCGCGGACATAGGCTGTCCCAAATTCCTTGCGTACTTCGTGGCTTTAGTCCATTCGGCTGTACATCCACGCCGAGAGTGCACCGATACTCAGTAACGTCAGTTGCTTGAAGACAAAGAACTTCCACTGGCACGTGCCCGGGCGACACTTCCGTGAGCACCACCTTCTTCTGCGCGGGCCCACGGAAAAGTAAACCGACCTGTCGGGCACCCAACTAATGTGGCAAAAACAGCCTTCGAACAAGTCGAATGCGGCTTCATGTTCGGTCCGAGGGCACGCTCAGGCCCGGAAACACATAATAATGTTAAGGATAAGACTGAAACGGGCCGTGACAGTGCGGGACTCTAACCGGCGACGGGGCAGCGTTCTAACCAACTGAACTACGTCCCCAGCCGTGGAATCAACAACTTAGCGTAAAGCCTTGCAAACAAGGCCTTTGCAAGATTTGCATACGGCGCACGATCTGCATTCCGTGTCAAGGAATGCGGCTGTTTCCGGCGCAACCGCCCCCAAACCGCCTACAAATTTCTGTGCGCTCATGCGAGATACATACTAACACAGATGCATGCGTAAGGCGACTGCAGCATCCTGAAGCAGCGAAGCAGAACCAAATTTTCCAGTACTTGGAAAATCATGGAAAATGCGGCTGCTTCCATGAAGGGACCACGAGCTTCGTAACGCGTTGTCGTGCACTAGTCCGCAGGGGCGGAGGCGAAAGCGGCGGACGCCTTTGCCGGCGCGAGCACGATAAGGGCTACGCCGATGACCGCGAGGACGACAGAACCCCACAAAAATCCCACGCGCTGGTTCGCAAACTGGAAGGCCATCGTGCCCATGACGAGGGCGTGCGCGAAACTCGACCAAGCGGTGAAGGCGATGAGGCTTCGATGCGCGGAAGGGTTACGCGCGGCGATCAACAGGAAAACACCGAGCGTGACGTAAAGGCTCAGCATCATGTAGTCGCCATAATCTTCCGCGGCATCGGGATGCCATAGAGCCTCGGCGATAGGATAAATCCCCACGCAGAAAAACAAGCCTAGTAGCACCACCACAACCTTCAGCGCACGCTCGCGGAGCATCGAAGCCTCCCAAGGTTTAGCAAGTCTTGCGGCTAGATTACACTCAACGCAGGAGAAGCATCCATCCCGAACTCGTGCGAGACCTTAGGGGGGAAACTCATCGCAGCAAACCTCCGCGATGCAGCCCACAACCGAAGGCAGGAATGGCGCGTAGAGCCTACGCCGATGCTTCCGGGCCTTTGCAACCCTTCGGTTAACAGCCGAAATGATTGAAAATCTAAGTGCCCTATCTGGTGTCGCTTACGAGAAATTGGGAGCCATTTTTCCTTCTTTAGTTGCACCCACACCTGCACCCACAGCGCAGTCAAAGTATCCGTGTTCGGTTGGAGTGTTCCACATGCAGCGGAACTTCGAGCCAATGAAGAAGCAAGTCGAGTCCTCAAAGGGAACGCGCCTCCCGGATGAGACCGCGAAGCTGGTCATCTACCGGGCCTTTGTGGCGGGCGAGCTGGACGCTCCCAAACACTTGGTCTGCCGAGTGCATGTATTTCAATCCGACGAATGAGGAATTCGCTCCGACGACGACCAGCTTTTGGCGAAATCGTGCACCACCGGTATAGAGCGTGGGTCTACCTCGGGTCCTACTAGCTATAGCGAGGTTTGCGAGCTTCTCTTGTTAACCGCGCACCGACCGCTGTACACAATCACCGGCTGCCGCGCGGGCACGCGAATCCGGATGAAACCACTAGCGACCTCGAACGCGTGCGGCTCAGGCTTCTCCTTAGAAAGTGTAAGAGCGACGGCGGCATCAGCCTTCCAATCCTGGGGTAACGCGAAGGAAAGTTCTCTTTCGGTTTGCGCGTAGAAGGCCACGCGATCTTCGTCGAGCCTGCAAAACGTGGCCAAATCGCGCGCGATTTCGACACCGTCGACAATCACGGAATAGGTCTTGGCTGTCCAATCTTGCTCAATACGAGAGTTTCCTTCGAGCCCGATTACCGTGCGGTCGCCTTCCTTGCGGAATGATTCGATATTCCGATTCCTGATTTTGAACCACGGCACTAGGTTCAGGTAATAGAAGTCTGTCACGTCTTTGAGTTCGATGTCGTTCCGCAGAATTAGGTGCATGCAACCATTGTAGAAGAGCGTGTTCATCAAGCGGTCGATGAGCGCACCGTTGCCTCCACCTTCCCCCCAGATTGCGCTCTTGCGGTAAATCATCGGCTGTAAAGGAATCGGCTCACCGCCGAACGGAGATGGTCTTTGCGAGGCGATGTGCCAGAAAAAGCTGACCTTTCCGATCGCCGCGTATCGCATCGCCTCTGAACTAACATCGACGCCATATCTCTTAAATTCCTCGATGACCTTGTAGCGTCCTTCCACAAGATTCTTGATTCCACTGGCCGGGTGCTCCGGGTCCCAATCGTTACGGACCGTGAAGTAGGAGAGCACATCTACATGAATTGTTTCACGCAGCCCATAGTGCTTGCAGGTAAAGCGGACTCGCTCGGGCCCTGGTCCGGCCATGTATTTGGCCAGACCGATGACGTAGGAGTCCTCGCCCGTCCAATTGCGGCTCAACCAAAACTCGCCGTCGGGCCGTCGTGCGATGATTTTCGGGTCCCAAGCCGGGCTGCTCTTGTAAGCGTCATCGTAGTTGTCGGAAAAAGTCACCCTGCATCCGTGCTGGGGCCCGGCCTCGAGCAATTTTCTTAAGTTCTCCAATCCTCCGGCACGCTCATTCACCTCCGCTACGGCCGGGTAGCCCGTATCTTTGCCGTGGTACTGCCATCCCCAGAGATGGGCGATCTGTGGTGAATGGTCCGTAAGCGCAGCGATGTCTCGAATAATGTGCTCACATTGTTGGAATGTCGCGACCGGTTTTTCAAATTTCGGCTCATCACAGCGAATGCCATAGACAACCTTGCCGTCGTAATAGTTCGTTGGGATAGCCGGCATGCGCGAACGCACCAGTCGCGCGCCATCCAGCCAATCCACGGTGTGTTTGCCAGCGGCTGGACCCACAAAATCCAGACGACAACTCGACTTCTGACCAATTAGCAGGTTTGGCGTTGTTTGAGTGCCGCAATTCCGTGGTGTACCCTTGCCCGTGTTCATGTCATAGCAGAGGTTTCCATTAACGCGATAATTCTGCACCGTGCCAAGCGAGGCGCGGCGATAGCCAGTTTCTCCTGCGACGGCAACAATTGTGCCGTCCATGAACGCAGTCGTTTCCTGGACGCAAAGCGCCTTGTCCGTGCCGACCATGACAACGGGGAGGCTGGCCATGACGTTGCCCCAAAACGTGTTGGGTAGTAGCTCTCCCTGCTTGGCGTCACGCAGGAGAGCAAGACTGCCGCCATCGTCACCATGAGCGAGCCAGGCGGTGCCCTCTTCTTCACGCACAGTGACTAGCCTGGGGAGCGCCACTTCAATAAGTTCAAAGCCGGCGTGTTCCTGCACATCCTCCAGCGTGATGCGTACCGTCGCCTCCTGGACCGCATATCGCAATACAAGACTCGCTGCCGGTTTGCCGTCCAAGACTGAGTCGAAGGAAAAATCAGCCTGACCGGGTGTGCGCTTCAAGCGTGTTGGGCGAATCGGGACCGTCACAAATTTCCATGCCTCGCGCTGACAGATTGTCACCTCTATCTGCTTGCCAAAATCTTCGCCTCGAAAGGATTCTTTGGCTGCCAGCAATTGGTATTGAAACGGCAGGCCATCCTCGCGGTCCAGGATGAGTTGCAGCTTCGAGGATCTCAGCAGCACCGGCTCTTTAGCCTTGACGCGTTCCGGGAGTGCCATGCCGGCGGGCCAGGCAGTCCACAGCTTTCGTGATGCGAAGGTGGCAAGTCCTCCTCCGCCCATTTTTAGGAATGTACGTCTCTCGATCGGATCGGATTGGCGGTCCACGTTTCGAATCACACCATCGACAGAATTCTTGTCAGAAGCGGAGAACTTTTCCTCGATTCATGCGGGCGTTCCTCGGCTTGACTCTGAAGAGTACGGGCAGCCTGGCCACCGCTGAATCTCAATTCGAATGACGCAGACGCGCCGAAATTGTTCGAGCAGCTTTCTTTGTCGCCAGGGCGAATGCTTGAATTCGGTCTCGGTTCATCCTAGTAATTGGACCGGAAACGCTGATAGCGGCGGCAACCTTCCCGCTTTCGTCCAGAACTGGAGCCGCAACACATCGCGCCCCAAGGTCTGTCTCCTGATCGTCCATCGCGAGCCTTTGCTGCACGACTCGCGCAAGCTCTTTCCTAAAACGCGCGAGACTTGGGATGGTGTGCGGAGTTGCCCGCTCGAATGTCAACATGGGGAGGATTTCTTCGCGTTGCTCGCTGGGGAGAAACGCCAGCAAGACCTTGCCTAACGCCGTGCAATTTGGCGGACGGTGCATTCCCGGCTGGGAGGCCATACGAAAGGAGTGAAGACTCTCCAGAACTTCGAGGTAAAGCACATCGTGTCCATCGAGAACGGCGAGGTTCACCGTTTCCGTGGTTTCCTTCGCGAGCTGCGTGAGAACCGGGCGGCTGATGTTGCGAAGCGTGGCATGGTAGGCGATTCCGGCGCCAAGTCTGGCCAACTTGGGCCCCACAACATAGGCGCCGGCGTCGTCACGGAAGAGGTAGCCTTCGCTCTCCAAATGAGCCACGAAGCGATAGGCCGTGCTCTTGTTGAGGCTCGTCTGCTGAGAAATCTCTCGTAGCTGCAGTCCGGTCGGGGAAGCGTCCAGCGCTTCCAGAATTCGCAAAACCTTTCCAACCACGCCGACGGGTGCGGATTTGGATTCACGTGCTCGGATCACGGGAAGGCTGCTCCTTCCATAAAGCGTTGTCGCCACCGCGTCGGAAGAATCCACCGGCAGATGCCAGGCGGTGGCCAAAGCGCCTTCCGGCATCTTAACTCAAAAGATCGTTTAGTTTTTCAGTATTCGAAATGTAGATTTTTAATATTGAATTTCCAGATGCGACTTGATACAAGCCTCTCATTCTCGGACTGGAAGCGGCGCCGGCACAGTCTCCGGTTTTACGTCCCATGGCCGGCGCGCTTTTCGTCTTCGGTTTGGATTCCGAATGCCGGAATTCAGCCAAGGGGGCGTGTATGCGACTGGCGAAGATGGCAACCATTCTTCTTGTAGTGTTGCTCGTGACTGCTGGAGTAGCGCACGCACAAACGGCTACAGGCGAAGTGAATGGCACGGTCACGGACAAGTCAGGTGGATTTGTGGCTGGCGCCTCGGTCATGCTTGCCAACCAGGCCACCAAGATTGAGGATCGAGTCACGACAAATTCCGACGGCTACTTCGTTTTCATCAACGTCAAGCCAGGAACTTATGTTTTGGGCGTCGAGGCAAAGGGTTTCAAGATCACGCAAGTTTCTCCATTCGACGTAGGCGTCAATCAAACCGTCACGCAAACCGTAAAGTTGGAGGTCGGCGCGATCAATGAAAAGGTGGTAGTGAGCGCTGAAGCCGTGATGCTTGAGGGCTCGACGAGCGAATTGGGAACTGTGATTACCCAGAAGGCCGTCAACGATCTTCCGCTGAATGGTCGAAACTTCACTCAACTGCTGACTCTGACCCCGGGTGTTACTCCGATTTCGACGTCCCAGAACAGAAGTCTTGGCTGTTGTGAAGGCAACGTCGGCATTCCTGGCTCTGGCTTCTCCGACGGCTCCTTCCACGGTCAGTCGAATCGATCGAAGCTCTATTTTTATGACGGTATCATTAACACGAACATCCGCGGACCGACATACATTGTGATCCCCAACAACGATCTGATCCAGGAGTTCAAGGTCGTTGGACATGATGCCAAAGCTGAATTTGGCGGCGCGGCTGGAGGTGTAGTCAACCTTGTGTCTAAGGCGGGCGGCAATGCGCTCCACGGTTCGGCGTTCGAGTACATGCGCAATAACTTCTTCGACGCACGCGATACCTTTGCCGACGGCCCCAACGGATGCACGATCGCGCGCTGCCCGAACCCAGGGCAGCTTGTTCCGGGCGGTCCGGCGGCATTTCACCAGAACCAATTTGGCGCAGCGGTGACAGGACCGATCATCAAGAATAAGACGTTTTTTTCGGCTGGTTATGACGGTTGGCGCTACGGCAAGCCGGACCAGGCATTGTCATATGTTCCGACCGCGGCCGAAATCTCCGGCGACTTCAGCAACACCAGTCCCTCCTTCAAAAAGCAGATCTTCAATCCCTACTCGACGCGTCAGGTAGGCGTGAATTTTCTGCGTGACGCTTTCCGCTGCGACGCCGCCGGTAATCCATTGCCCGTGAATGCGCAGAACCAGCAGGACCAGACGGTCGGCGTGGTCTGCAACAAAATCCCCCAGGCGCTAATCTTCGCGCCCATGCAGCAGTTCTTTCAGACCTACGCGGCGACACCGAATATCGTTGACCCATCAGGCGCCAACAACTTCGTTCGCGACCGGGCCACACTGAACAACTCCGACAGTTATACGGTGCGGGTTGACCACCGCTTCCGCGACGCCGATAGCGTGTTCTTTCGCTACACGGAGCAGCGGAACACGATTTTCACTCCTATCGGTGAGGCCGGTTCGACCAGCGGCGGCTCGCAGGGCCGCAACTACGGCGGTGCTTGGATACACGTTTTTAGGCCGGCTCTCATTCTGGACGTGCGCGCCGGCTATGCCGGCAGGCCCGGAGTGGATGCCGGCCAGCAGAATCAGCACCAGGCCGGTCTTGATCCGATGAAGAATGCAGGATTCCTCGACGTCGACAAGTACAAGGGCCTGCTGGTGTCCTTGAGCAACTGGACCAACGGCGGCAATAACAATTTTGGCATTCGCGGGACCGCGCCGCGTGAGAACCCGAACTGGAGCGTGACTCCGAACCTGAGCTGGCTGAAAGGCCGGCACAATATCAAGGCCGGCTTCTGGTACATTTCTGCCAAACGCGTCCAACTCAACACGTTCCAGACCTACGCCTTTAGCGACGAGCAGACGCGCAATCCGGGCGTTAACAACACGGGCCTGTCGCTGGCTTCGGCGCTGCTCGGCTTTCCCAACAGTTTCACGGCGCAACTGCCGATTCTTCACGGCGGGCCGGTGAGGTTCGCCTATGCCTCATGGGCAGGCTACCTACAGGACGAGTGGAAGCTTTCGCCCACCGTGACGCTGATCGCTGGCCTTCGCTACGACTACGTAACCCAGCCGCACACACTGGACGGTCGCCTATGGAATTCGTTGGATCTTGACGACCAGCGTTACATCATCGGTGCGAAAACAATGCCACCGCTGTGCAGCTTAGCCCAGCAGGCTCCGTGTATCCCCGACGGCTTTGTGTCCGATCCCTTCGCGAGCCATGTTGTCCTGGCAGGGAAGAGTTTCTTCGCGCCACCCCCGATCAAAGATAACTGGGCGCCGCGCGTCGGCTTGGCATGGCAAGTCACCCCCAAGACCGTGATGCGTGGCGGTTATGGTCTGTACTGGGACTCCATAACGGCACGCAGCCAATACGCGCAGAACGATCTGGAGGCGATGGTGTGGCCTGATGCCACGGCTTTTAATGGCACGTCCAATGCCTGCACCAACGGTGGCTCGTGCGCCTTCACCAATGGCACGGCGCTGAACATCATCGCGCAGCAGGGCCAGGGTTTTGCCACCCCGCTGCCGACGTATACTTCGGCGGGTGCGGGTAAGCCCACGACCGGCCTACCATGGAATGGTTTCCCGAACCAAGGGGACGATCCCAACTTTAAGGACGGCTATTCGCAGCAATGGAACTTCGAACTGCAACGGCAACTGAGGCCGACCATGCTGGTTTCCGTCGCGTACGCGGGCAGCCAGAGCGGAAGACTTCCCTATGGCGCCGGCAACGCCAATGCCGCTTCGCAGGCCTTTCCCAGCGGAACGCCAGCTTCCGTGGTCGACGCAACGCGGCAGATGCCCTGGGTTACCGCAGGTCTCACTTACTCGCGCCCGATTGGATATGCGCACTACCATGCGTTGGAAAGCCGGATCCAAAGGCAATTTGCGAGCGGCCTGTACTCGCTGGTTTCCTACACTTGGGGCAAGTCCACGGATGTGGGCAGCGGCTACTTCAACGTCGAGAATGGGCCGGGCGGCGGCTCGAGCATTCAGAACTACTACGACCAGAGCACGGCCCGCGGCGTCTCCTCGTATGACATCAGCCACTTTGTGTCGTGGGCTACCATTTATGAGCTTCCGGCAGGACGAGGGAAGAAGTGGTTCCACAGCGGTCCGGCAGAGTGGCTGTTAGGCGACTGGCAGGCGAACTACATCTTCCAGGCGCGCTCGGGCGCGCCGTATAACCTACAGGTTAGCGGAGATGTTGCCAATCTAAGAGGCAGTGCGCCGGGTGGTCCTGGAACGTACGCCCGCCCGAACCTGATCGCTGACCCGTTCGTTGCGGGGCCGGTAGCTGCGAATCCCGATCCGAAATGCCAGTTGACCATCTCGCAGGGCGGCAAGGCGGCCAACGCCGTGTATACGTCGGCCAGTTGGTTTAATCCTTGCGCGTTCGGCGTTCCTTCAGGTGCATTTGGCAATCTCGGCCGTAATGTCTTCCGCGGACCGCACGTGGTCAACATGGATTTCTCAATGTTCAAGAGCATTCTGTTGCCGCGCGAGGGCATGAGCCTGCAGCTTCGTTTTGAGGGTTTCAACGTGTTCAACATCCAGAATTACGACACGCCGGCGAATGCACAACTGACAATCAACTCCGGCACCGTGAACGTTCCTGGCGTCGGAACCGTGCCTGCGATTGCTACCGGCGCTGGCAAGATCACGACCCTGGCCCAGGGCACGACGCCGCGGCAGTTGCAGTTCGGACTGAGGTTCGTCTTCTAAGCACAGCACCGGGCTTGCATTATTCTCAATCGCACGGCGGCGCACGCCCCCGCCGCCGTGTCGGGCCGGTGAACGCGGGGAAATTCTCGGGAGAAGTCTGAATCTATGGCTACCAACCGTACGTCACGCCGCGATTGGATGATCGGAACCAGCTCAGCCCTGGCTGCGGCAAAGCTCCCCATGAGTTCCGCACTGGGTTTCGCGCAGTCGTCGACTCCAGCGCAGGCTGCGACCGCCCCATCCGCCGGTGACGCCGACCGTCAGCGCCGGATGAAGTGGTGGCACGAAGCTCGCTTTGGCATGTTCATCCACTGGGGACTCTATAGCGTCATCAGCCGCCATGAGTGGGTCATGGAAAATGAGGGTATTCCGGTTTCCGAATACGCTCCGCTCGCCAAGCAATTCAAGCCCAAACCCTACCCTGCTCGCGAATGGGCAAAAATCGCCCGCGAAACCGGCATGCGCTACATGGTGATGACTACCAAGCACCACGAAGGATTTTGCCACTTCGACACCAAGACCACAGATTACTGTTCCCCGAAGCAGGGACCGGGCCGCGATCTGGTCCGCGAATATGTCGAAGCCGCTCGCGCCGAGGGCATGCGTGTGGGCTTTTACTATTCGCTGATGGATTGGCACCATCCCGACGGTGCTCGCTGCGCAACGGACGAAGCCGCACGCAAACGGTTCGTTGAATATATTCATACGCACATCCGCGAGCTTCTCACCAACTACGGAAAGATTGATGTCCTCTGGTACGACGTCTCCTGGCCGCTCGACGCCGCTGGATGGGAGTCCGAGCGCATGAATAAAATGGTCTTCGAGCTTCAGCCGGACATCATCGTGAACAATCGCAACAAGCTTCCAGGCGATTTTTCCACTCCCGAGCAGCAGATCACCGCGGACAAGGAAGGCCGCGCATGGGAGTCCTGCATGACTCTGAATGACAGTTGGGGATACCAGCGGGCCGATGACGATTGGAAGAGCTCGCGCCGCGTCATTCAGAATGTCATTTCTTGTTCCCGCGACACGGGCAACTACCTGCTGAATATCGGGCCGCGCGCTGATGGCAGCGTGCCCGAGGAAACCGTCCGCGTATTGACGGAAGTCGGACAATGGATGCGCCGCAACGGTGACAGCATATACGCATCGGATCCCTGCCAGCCGCGCCGCTCCAATTACGCGAGCTTCACGCGCAAGGGCAACACGCTCTACATGCACGTGCACTTTTGGCCCGGCGATTATGTGGTGGTGGGTGGTTTGCAAGCACAGGTGAAGTCCGCCCGCTTTTTCGCTTCAGGTGAAAAAATAAATTTTCGGCAGGACAAGTACCGGGTCCGCCTCACCGGCCTGCCGGCAGAAGGACCGGACCATCCGGTTACGACCATCGCCCTCGAATGCGACGCGGAACCCACCCAGGACAATATTTTCGTCCGCAAGGAAAAACCACGCGAGGGAGTCT
>Ga0209376_1003388_pt1 | contig 14469 bp, 13 predicted proteins | sample GraSoiAngelo_134_FD_185891 | JGI IMG/M metagenome (GOLD analysis project Ga0209376, IMG submission 185891) | Grasslands soil microbial communities from the Angelo Coastal Reserve, California, USA - 14_0929_05_30cm (SPAdes) (version 2) | ecosystem: Environmental > Terrestrial > Soil > Grasslands ... | reverse complement strand
GCTTATTGGCCAATTCACTGATCGGTACCAAAGAGCGCCCGCTCAGTTCACCGCCGAGCGCTGGTTTACAGCTGTCTTCGCTGTAGCCCAGCACACCGACATGAAAGTAGTCGTAAATAGAGTCCGACTTGGAGCAACGGATGCACAGATTATGAATGAGCTTGTTGAGTATCGTTGCGAGCTCCTCGGCCTTCTTTCTGCCAGCCTCGCCGCCGCCAAACGGGTCTTCCATCGACTCTGACTGGTCCACCAAGAACAAGAAACAACCCGGGTTCTTACGACTGATTTCGGCCTGGTATGCCATGGTTTGTCTCCACTTTTGTTGGCATCACGAGAACTACGACCCTCACATGCCAGAGGTCACAGGTTGGAGTCCTGTCGCGACCATGCCCAGAATGCAGCAACGCCCGTCCCTTTTGCGACTTGCTTGATAGCACCCCCAGGGCGAACGCGTCGTGATCCCGATCACCCGCCCTCGGCCGACAACGCGCGGGGCTGCGATTGCCTAACGATCGCAACAGGATTGGCGGTTTACGTTTAGCAGCAAGAAGAAGGACAGGGGATTCGGTGAAGGGAGCCGGCCGTTGGCTGGCGTTGCCGCTTGCCCTGGCGTTCATGGTCCGTATCGCAGGGGCCGGATTGCTGCGCCTAGCCGAAGGGCCCTGGATCAGGTGATCACTCGCTCATTGAGCGCCCGATGATCACCTGAGCGCGGGGAACAAGTACCACCCGACGCTTCACATATCATGCGTCACGAAGAGGATGCGTGCGTCACGCTGGGCGATCTTCGCAACCGCCACTCCGTCGCGCGCGGCCAAGTCGAAAGAGGTGCCGTCAAGAACGATTACCGGACATGGCCCGAGCGCGCCGGTGCTGTGGCGTAGAATTACCAGGCGGTTGGGCGGCGACGGTTGGGGAGTGGTGAACACGATGCAGTTCGGAGAGCTCCCCCTGACAGTCCACACGCTGTCCTGCAACGTCGCAGCAAACGGTTTCTCGGCCGTGATCATGTTCTCGCCGTAGATCGGAATCCACGCGGCGATAGCAATGCGGACTGCCGTGGCCGAATCCGGCACGAAGCCGTGGGGAGGTACGTAGCCCTGGGGACCGGGCTGCTGGGCGCCAGCGAGATACGGCACCAGAAGCAAGGCAAGGGAGATGGTACCAAAGCGCATGGGGTCCTCCGTGTTCAGGTCCTACTGGACACCTTAGGCGCCGAGCGCTGGACTCGCAATCGCGTACCAAGTGGCGTTGCCGCCACACTTGGTCCCCACCCCCTTCGTGTAGCGATCGAACGGCGCTAACCGCATGTCAAGAAGGACGATCGGCGGGTGCGCGATCTGGTGAGTGGGGGTGTGGATACCGAAAGCACGCGGCGGGAGCGACTGACGCTGCTGCGCGAGCAGGCGCTCGGTGAAATCGAGGCGTTCCTGAACGTCACCTTGGTCGCGACGAAGTTGCTCAACCTCGCCTGTGAGAGCCGCCAATTCCTCGACCCCGGGTGGCCCTTCACAAGGGCGCTACATTCAAGCGACAAGGAATCCCATGGCCACCACGACAGTTCCCGCCGCGTCCGAGGTCGAGAGCGAATCTCGGACCAACGACGCGTTTCCCCAGCTGACGCCCGAACAGCTCGCCCGCATCGAGCCTCACGGACATCGCCGCTGGCTTGCGCAAGGCGAGGTCGTCGGCGAGCCGGGCCAGCCGGTGACGAAGATCTTCGTGGTCCTCTCGGGGCAGCTCGACGCCGTCACTCCGCTCCAGACGTCAACCTCGTCCATGCCGAGGTTCACGCCGGGCATGTTCACCGGCGAGCGCTCGATCCTGACGGGCGGCCGCTTTCTCGGCCGGATTTCGGCCACCGTGCCCAGTGACGTGATCGAAGTCGAGCGCGACGAGCTGCTCAAGCTGATCCAGACCGATACCGAGCTGAGTGACATCTTTCTCCGCGCGTTCATCTTGCGCCGCCTGCAATTGATCGACCGCGGCTACGGTGACGTGGTCGTGCTGGGATCCGAGCATTGCTCGGGGACGCTGCACATCCGCGAGTTCCTCACCCGCAATGGACATCCCTACACCCAGCGCGACCTGGATACCGATGCGGAGAGCCAGGAGCTGCTGGACCGATTCCACCTGACGACGGACGACGTCCCGGTGGTGATCTGCCGCGGGAAGACGGTGCTCAAGAATCCGACGATCCAGAAGCTCGCCGATTGCCTGGGACTCAACCCCACCCTCGATCGCACCCAAATCTGGGACGTCGTGATTATCGGCGCCGGCCCAGCGGGCCTGGGGGCGGCCGTGTACGCGGCGTCGGAAGGACTGAACGCCGTCATCATCGAAGCGAGCGCGCCGGGCGGGCAAGCCGGCACCAGCTCCAGGATCGAGAACTACCTCGGCTTCCCGCTCGGCATCTCGGGTCAGGAGCTGGCATCGCGTGCCTACGATCAGGCGCAGAAATTCGGCGCCCGCGTGTTGATCGCGAAGCGCGCGATACGACTCGGTTGCGACCGCAAGCCCTTCCACGTGCTGCTCGATGGCGGGGACGGTGACGCGCTGCTCGCACGCGCCGTCATCATCGCCACCGGTGTCGAATATCGGAAGCTGGCGATGGACAACCTGCACCGGTTCGAAAACGCGGGTGTGTATTACGCCGCGACGCAGATGGAGCGGCGCATGTGCGCCGACGAGGAGGTAGCCGTCGTCGGCGGCGCCAACTCCGCCGGCCAGGCCGCCGTGTTCCTCGCGGAAAACGCGAAACGGGTGCACGTGCTGATTCGGTCGGACGCCCTCTCGAGCACCATGTCCCGGTACTTGATCAGCCGCATCGACGCGCACCCCCGTATCGAGCAACATACCCGGACCGAGATTGTCGGCCTCGAGGGAAATGGGCATCTCGAGCGCGTGTCCTGGCGAACGGGGCCGGGTGGACCCGTTGAGACACAGCACATTCGACACGTGTTCACCATGACGGGCGCCGAGCCGAGCACGGCGTGGCTGGCGGGGTGTCTGGCGCTGGACGGGAAGGGCTTCGTCAAGACGGGCGCCGCGCTAACCGTGGATGAGCTGGTCGCCGCCAAGTGGCCCCTGCGCCGACAGCCCTACCTACTCGAAACCAGCATTCCCGGCGTGCTCGCGGTCGGCGACGTCCGCAGCGGCAGCACGAAGCGGGTCGCTTCCGCGGTGGGCGAGGGCTCGATCGCGATCGCCACGGTGCACCAGGTACTGGCCGAGTAGGAGGCCACGCCTGAGGCCGCCGATTTGTGGCGCACGCGCGACAGTGAGTCGATCGCTGTGAGCGCGCCCGCCGAACTTGGTCAAATACACGAGCGATCAGAAGCTCACGCAGCACCAGCTCGCGAGCGGATGGCGGCGAGAAACCGCTCGCGGTGCTCCGTCATCTCTCGGATCGTCGCGGGTGGCGCCACAGTCTGGTAGTGACGCGCACCCCACACAATCATCTCGACAAGCACGGGCGCGAGGGCGAGCCCCTTTGTCGTAAGCCGATAGACCAACCGCCGCGCGTCAGTAGCATCGCGCCCCTTCCCGATGACGCCTTCCGCCTCGAGGCGCTGCAGGCGGTTCGCCAGCACGTTCGTAGCAATCCCTTCCCCCCCGGCGAGGAAGTCCTTGTACGTGGTGCGCCCCTTGAACATTAGGTCGCGTACAATGAGGAGCGACCAGCGGTCGCCCAGGACTTCAAGTGTTGCGTTCAGCGGGCAGTCGGAGCGCCGCTCGGCTACGACCCTCTTCCTCATGGCGGAAGCCTAATTCCATTGACTTGCGGTTGGCAAGCGAACTCATAAATTGCTTGCACAACGCAAGCTATCGCGAGGGACCATGAGGAAACACGTCTTGGCGGTGCTCGTCTACGTCGTTGCCACCTTCGCGACGCAGGCTGTGTCGCATTTCGGCGTCAACGCTGCACACTACGCCGCAATCACCTATCTGCGGCCGCAACCTGTTTTCGCCCTCGGCATCCTCTCTATGCTGATCCAAGGCAGTATCATGGCGTATCTGTACGCGCACGTGCCGGGGGCCGGACGGTCGATCGGCCATGCGGTCGTCTTCGCCTGGCTAGTCGGCGGCATTCTTGTGAGCTACGAGGCGCTCGCGGAGGCGGCGAAGTATAACGTGCCAGGGGTAGGGTCGTGGATCGCGGTCGAGCTAGGGGCCGGCGTTGTACAGTTCACGCTCTATGGGGCGCTGCTGGGTTGGGTGCATCGCGCGCGTGTGCCGCAGACCGGGTAAGCGCCTGTCCGTAGGACAGAGGTCGCAATCGAACTCCACGATCAAGGAGTCGGACGTCGGTTGCTTATTACCGTGTCACCGATGACACGTATCGGATGCTTTCGTCCAGAAGTTTTCGTAATCGGCGCCCGTCTCGGAGCATTCGCTCGGGAAGAACAGCGTATTCTTTCTTAATATGCCCCTTCGCAAAATACTTTAAGTGTTTGACATCTTTCTCCCTGAATAGATGCGCAAGAGTTTTGTCGGGAAGCCGGAGCGCAACCCCGAATTTCCCGCAGGAAATGAATATGCGACCGTCCACATATCCGCCGACTGCTCCGAATACATTTTTGAACCCCAGACGCGTTACAGGTGGCGGATGAGCTTGTTCGAGTAGCGTTGTTACTTTTTCATAGTAATCCCTTTCCATGCTCACCTTCCTGACGCTTTCGCCCTCTTGTAGAAGTCAAACGCCACATGCTCGATTTCAATCCAAGGAAGCCCGTTCGGCCAGCGTTCGTGCATAGCAACGGCGGTGGTCGCAAGCGCTCAGCCGCCACACGCCCCCTTGTAGGCACCCTCGAAGATCATGACCCAGGCCTGGCGGTAGCCGCCTTGGACCATCTTGGCGACGTCGCCGAGCGCTTCCCAGTTGCTCTGCTTGAGCTCGACGCGGGTCAGGTCGTCGCCCAGTGCGGTGAAGCGGACCTCGACCGTGCTGAAGCCCGGGTTCTTCTCGCTCGGGTGCGGGATGTGGAAGTCTATGTTAAGGTAGCCGTAGGGGTCGTAGGTCTTGATCGTGCCCCAGAGTTGCTCGTGGCCGTCGGAACCGACCTCGACGATCCGGCCGCCCTCCCTCGCGTCGACGCGCAGCGCCTTCACCGTCTGGCCGCGCATCACGGAGGTTGCGAACCTGTCCTTGGGCCACCAGCTGCCCATGTCCAAGAACACGGTGAACGCCTTCTTCTGGTTGCAGGGGACCTCGATGACCTTCACGAGGGGCTCGAGCATGTCGTTCTCCTTTAGGGCTCGTCCTTCATGCGTCGCGCGATCTCGGCGCTGTACGCGTTCAGGACGTCAGACCAGAACCTCTCCAGGTACCGCCGCAGCTCGTCCAGACCATCGCGCCGCACCGAGTACACGCGGCGGTTGCCGCGCGGCTCGACGCGAACTAGGCTCGCCCCCTCGAGCACCTTCAGGTGCTGCGACACGGCGGGCCGGCTCACCGGCTGGCCTTCCGCCAACTCACCCACCGTCTTGGGCTGCTTCCGCAACGCCTCGAGGATGTGGCGGCGGGTGGGGTCTGCCAGTGCGGTGAGCACCTCTGCGTAAGCCATTACTTACGGTAAGTGATTACTTACGATATGTCAAGCCGTGGGGCGTGAACGTCACGGGGCAGAAACGCCCGCAGGTTCGAGCCTCGGTATTGATTGACAAGAACGCTCGTTGACTTTACTATGCAAAGTAGTTTGCAATGTGGAACTTGGCCACGGAGGTCTGATGAACGTCTCCCTCGCCGCCAGTGCCTCGGTAGCATCTGATGTCTGAAACCTGGCTAGCCCGTCGGATACTCAGAGGCTTCGCAGGATTGGCGTTGTTGGGTGTTCTCGGGCTCGGGGTGTTGTTGGGGTCGCTCTGGCTGGAGCGCAGGTTCGAACTCACGCTCCCGACGCCCACGGGGTCATTCGCAGTTGGCCGCGCGGTCTATGATTGGACCGACGACGCGAACTTGGACACGGTGGCGGCGAAGCGCGAGCTCCTTGTCTGGATCTGGTACCCGTCGACAGCTGGGCAATCGAGTGCGATGGACGACTACGTACCCGCTCAGATGCGGGCAGCGGCCGGGCCCCTTGGGGGCGGCCCGCTGCGATTTCTGACGCGAGATTTGTCGAAGGTCCATGGGCACAGCACACGAAACTCCGATGTGTCAGCGCAACAGCGGTCGTACCCCGTGGTGATCATGAGAGCGGGAGCTTCTGCCGGGGTGCTCAATTACACCACACTCGCCGAGGATCTGGCCAGTCACGGGTACGTCGTGGTGGGCTTCGATGCCCCCTATCGCACGAGTGTCGTCGTTTTCCCTGACGGCCGAGTGATGACCAGGACGCCGGAAAATGATCCCGAACTGGTTTTTGGCCGCCCGGATTCAGCCCGTCGCATCAACAAATTGATGGCTGCGTGGACCGGCGACATCGCGTTCGTACTCGATCGGTTGCAACGGTTGAACGCATCGGACTCATCCGGCAAGTTCACGGGACGGCTCGACATGATGCGAGTGGGAGTATTCGGCCACTCATTGGGTGGGGCACAAGCCGCGCAATTTTGCCAGGAAGATTCCAGGTGCAAGGCAGGGATCGATGTAGACGGAGCTCCATTGGGGAGCGTCATTCAGTCAGGCATCCGTCAGCCGTTCATGTTCCTCCTCAGCGACCAGATTCATTCGTCCGATCCGGAGGCGCGGAAGGTCCGAGCCGACATCCAATCGATTTATGATCGTCTGCCTGTGAATGGACGGCTACGCCTCGCCATCCGTGGCGCGAACCATTTCCTCTTCAGCGACGACGGAGCCCTGTTGAAGAGCCATATCGTGCTGCGGATGCTCCGCATGTTCGGTGTTGTCGGTATCGACGGACGTCGCCAGCTTGCCGTTACGACGTATTGCGTGCACAGCTTTTTCGATGCGTACCTTAAGGGAGCAAGGGTGTCGCGGTTCAACGTTTCACCTCGGCTCTACCCCGAAATCGAAGTTCTCGAGTGACGCGTCGTCTCACCGTGTCACGCGATTCGCACACAGCTCGGGACCAGGCAACACCTCCAGTGTCGCCGCAACGGGTGCTCGTCTCGCGGCGCCTTGCGGTTCTGTCGAATTCGCACGCCCACGACATCCCGCGTAGTCCGATCGTCCCACCAACCGCCCTCGGTGAATCACCCGCAGTTGTTTCCGGATCGAAGCCCGATCAGGTAGGTGACATGTCCCGGCGTTACCCCAATACCGACACGACCAACCTCCCACTCGTAATCGGTTCCTCCAACACTTCGCGCTAGACACGTCAGCTCTGGAACGGTGTACGCGCGAAGCTGGGATACCAGTCCATCCCACCAGCACACGAACGGTACGAGCGGCAACACATACGTCCAGAACAGCCGGCTCCACCGAAAGGGTCGCATGAAGGGCGTCGCCAGCGCCACATACAGCGGAGTTAGAAGGAGCAGAATCGTGGTTACCAGGGATCGTTCTGGGATTTCGAAAACCGCGATCGGCTGCCCCGCCTGGACGGCGCATCGCAAGACTGCACGTCCATCTTCCGGCCTGAAATGATGAAAGGAGTTGAACACGGTGCGCAATCCGGTCAGCTCCGGCGGTACCGCACGCGCATCAATGGGTTCGGAGATAAAGGTGACTTCGGACGGGTGCAGAGCGGCGACGCGACGAAAGGCCGGCAGATTGGGATACTTGTCGGTCAAGGTGAAGCGAGCGTTCATGCCCGCGGCGGCTAGCGCTTGAAACAGGTCAACAATTGGTCCTCCTCCGCCAGAACAGAGATCAAGTACCTGCGTCATAGCCGATCGTTCGAGCGCGCGGCGCAACAGCGGGGCGATCGGCTGATGAAGCTTGAACGTGGTTTCGATGAACTGCAGGTAGTCGGTCGCAAGGTTCCGAATGACGTGCGGAAACCAGTCGAGATCTTCCAGCTCGAACAAATGGAGGCGAGGCAGAAAGCCCTCAGGTGCTGACGTTCTGGCCGACAGGGATTCGATGCCCATCCGGCCTCCTGATGCCGAACTCTCGCATGCACCACGGCTGGTCAGAGATCTTCATGGACAATGTGAAAGCCGAGCATGCCGACGTAGAACTGTGCCGATTCGCGAACGTTACGCACCGCGAGAACATGATGATTCTGCAGGATTCTCACTTACCCTCCCGCCATAGTGCCGGTGGTTCATTTGCGCGCGCGCCTGAGTCAGTGCTCCCGGACGGAACTGATTACAGCTGCGGGCGCTTTCGTCGGGGATATGGTGGTCCGCTGCTCGGACGATTATTGGCGGACCCTTGGTTGAAAACCGCGCCAGCTTTGGCTGAATCTCGTGCCTCCAGACGTGCATGTACGCGGCATATTGGCCATCCGATTCTGACTGTCGCGCATAGGCGTCCTCGTGTCAATACGGATTGAGTGGCGATCGCCAACACACCAACACAAGACCAGCAACCTCGGCGGGGAACGTCCTAGCAAAGACACTACCGAATGTTGCCCATTCGCACACCCTGGCCACAAAAGTGGGTCCTTAGATAAGGAGACCACTGTTGTCGGCTGAAGAACGAGTCGTATCGCTGGTGCGGGCCGCGCAGGTAGGAGACGAGCGTGCGTTTGCTCCTGATATACGACTGCATGTGCATGTGAACATTCTCACTCAATGAGGCCGCGACATGTCTGGTCTGGCACCTCAGGCCGCCAGCGACGCCTTCGCGCGCGTGCGACTACACACATTGCCTATCTAATTCTGATGACGTTGTGCCTCGCGTTCAGGCACGTCGACTGCAACACTGGTGAGGCCGGTTTTCACGGCCCGTATGCGCCAACCCAGGTGACTCTCGGAAGGCCGCTATGGTCGGACGCCGCCCCGCCCACGTCGCCTCGAGGGCAACGCACCTTATGCGGCGGCTCGGTCGGTTTGTCGCATTCGACTCCCGAGCATTTACGGCGAAATCATCCCGATCGTCTGCAGCCATGTTTCCACGAGCTGAGGCCAACGCGTGATGGGCGATTCTGTCGGTCTCAGCGCGAACGCATGCCCACCCTTGACGTACAGGTGCATCTCCGCAGGAACGCCGGCCTTCCGGAGCGCCCAATAGTAGACGAGCGAGTTCTCTACTGGATCTACGGGATCGTCCTCCGCCTGAAGCAGGAACGTGGGCGGCGTCCGGCTGGTGACCTGAATGTCGGGGTTCAGCGCGAAGTCTTTCTCGCGGACGGCGAGATGTCCGGGATACAGAGCCACCGCGAAATCCGGGCGGCAACTCTCGTTGTCGGCGGCATCCACAGCCGGGTAGAGACGCTTCTCGAAATGGGTGCTCGTCGCGGCGACCAAGTGCCCACCCGCCGAAAAGCCCAGCACTCCGATCTTCCGCGGATCGATCTTCCACTGCGCAGCCTGGAGGCGTACCAGGCCTACCGTCCTCTGCGCGTCTTCCAACGCCGTCAGGCAATCTTGATACGGCCCGACCTTCACGCATGGCACACGGTATTTCAGGAGCACACACGTGATGCCCTTGGACGTCAACCAATCACAGACTTCCGTGCCTTCAAGGTCGATGGCCAGAATGTTGTAGCCCCCGCCGGGGAAGACGACGATCGCAGCACCCGTGTTGCTTCCCTTTGGCGAATAGACGGTCATCGTCGGTTGGGAGACGCGGTCGACATAGACCCACGGTCTGCCGGCAACCAGCCTGTTGTTACCAGCGCCATCAACAACGGTCCCGGCAACCTCCGGCCCGTCGAGTCGCCGCGCGTCAGGGACGACACCCGGCCATATCGGCACTTGCGTGTGTCCTGGCGACGGCCGCCAGGCAGGCGCCTGCGCGCTCAGACCGCGAAACGCGCATACGACGCAGAACGCGATGAGTGATGGTTTCATCAGAATACGCGCATTTCTTCCAAGGGATCTCTCACGCCCGCTCTCCTTGCGCGTCGAACGACTTCGTGCCGTTCCAAGGGCCTCACGGCCGCCCGGCCGGCACTGGCTCGCTCCGGCCCTTCCGCTGACGTGGTGGTGAACGGTCGCTAGGACTCAGGAGGACCAGGAAAGCTAAGGTCGCTCCCTACGGTGCGTTCTTCAGGCCTCCCGCAACCGGCAGCGAGAGCCGAGCCTCGCACCCCCGCCCGTCCGCGCGGTTCGCGAGTGTGAGCGTCCCCCCGTGCGCCTCGGCGATCTGGCGCGAGAGCGCGAGGCCGATCCCCGACCCCTCCGCCTTGGTCGTGTAGAACGGCACGAACAGGTTGACCGTGTCCGCGAGGCCGGGGCCATCATCTCTCACCCACACGTCCAGCCGGCCGTTGCGCGCCGCCCACTCGACGTCGACGTGGCCGCCCGACTCGACCGTCGCATCGACGGCATTGCGAACCAGATTGATCAACAGCTGGTCCAGCTGCCCGCCATCCGCCTCGATCGTCACGTCGGGACCGGGGCACACGGTTACGGCCAACCGCGTCTCCAGGGCCGCGACCCGCTGCACCCACTCGGCGACCGACACCGCTTCGAGACGGGGAGGGGGCAGGCGCGCCAGCCGCGCATACGCGGCCATCAGCCGGCTGAGCGATTCGGCGCGGCCGCCGATCACCCCCAACCCCTTGCCCAGGTCCTCGCGCCAGTCGGCTGGCACCGGGTCCCGGCGCACCAGGTCCACGAGGCTCTGCGCGATCGACTTGATTGGGGCGAGCGAGTTGTTGAGCTCGTGGCTCAGCACGCGGATGAGGCGCTGCCAGGCCTGGCGCTCCTCCTCGCTCAGCGCGCGGCTCACATCGGCGAGCACGAGGAGCTGATGGGGGAGCCCGCCCTGGCGAAACGTGCCGCGCCGCAGCTCCCAGCGCCCGCCGCCGGGCCGTCCGGGGAACGCCACCTCGATCACGCGGGGCGCGTCGCCCGCCAGGCTCTCGGCGAGCCCGAGCTCCGCCGCATCTTTGCCGAGCAGCTGCTCGGGCGGGCGGCCCAGCAGCGCCGCCCCGCCGCGGTTCACGAGCCGCAGCGCCCGCGCTTCGTCGAACGCGAACACCGCCACGTCGATCTCTTCCATCACCCGGCGCAGCAGGGCGGTCGCCTCCAGGGCGCCGAGGCGCTGGGCGCGCAGGTCCTCGCCGAGCGTGTTCAACTCGAGCAGGAGCAGGCCGAGCGCGTCGTCCGGGTCCGAGCCGCGAGCCCGCAGCGAGAAGTCGCCTTCCCGCAGCGCCGCCAGCATGTTCGAGATGGTCTGCAGCGGCCGCACGACGCGCTCGCGTACGACCCCGACGAACGCCAGCCACACCACCACCGTGAGGATGGTCAGGGTCCACTGTGTGCGCGCCGCGAAGTCGCCGCTCCAGAGCAGCACCAGGGCGAGGATGACGGCGGGGAGCCCCGTGAGGAGGGCCAGCGCGAAGATGCGGCGCTCGTAGCGCGGCTTGCGCTTATGGCGTCGCTCAGAGGCCATAGCGCTTGATCCGGCGGTACAGCGCGCTGCGGGAGAGGCCGAGCGCTTTCGCCGCGTCGCTCACGTTGCCGCCGGCGCGCGCCAGCGCCTTCTGAATGAGCACCCGCTCCACGTCCTCGAGGCTCATCTGATCGAGCGGCGTGGCGCCATCCGCCCCCGCCCCGGGCCCGAGTCCCAGGTCGCGGGTTCGAATCAGGTTTTCCTCGGCCATCAACACCGATCGCTCGATCGTGTGGTCGAGCTCGCGCACGTTGCCGGGCCAGGGATGCGCCCGCAGGGCCTGCATCGCGTCCGCCGCGAAGCCGGTGATCTGCTTGCGATAGCGCGCGGCGTGGCGGCGCCCAAAATGACCGGCGAGCAGCGGGATGTCTTCGCGCCGCTCGCGCAGCGGCGGCAGTCGGATCTCGACGGTGTTGAGGCGAAACAGCAGGTCTTGCCGAAACCTCCCGGCCGTCGTTTCCGCTGGGATGTCCGCGTTCGTGGCCGAGATCACGCGCACGTGCACGCGCTGCGTCTTGGAGGAGCCGACGCGCTCGAACTCTCCCGTCTCGAGCACGCGCAACAGCTTCGCCTGTTGCGGCAAGGGCAGGTTCGCGATCTCGTCGAGAAACAAGGTTCCACCCTCGGCGAGCTCGAACCGCCCGACGCGATCGACCTTGGCGTCGGTGAAGGCGCCCTTCACGTGCCCGAACAGTTCGCTCTCGAACAGGCCGTCGGGTATGCCTCCCAGGTTGACGGCGACGAGCGGCCGTTCGGCTCGGCCCGACGCCGCGTGCAGCCAGCGGGCCACGACCTCCTTGCCGGTGCCATGCTCGCCCAGGATGAGCACGTTCGCGTCCGAGGGCCCGATGCGCTCCATCAGCTTGAGCACCGGCTGCATTGCGGGCGACTCGGCGATCAGCTCGGGGAGGCCCTCGCGGCGCAGCGCACGGTTTTCGCGCTCGAGCTGCTGGCTGCGCCGCAACGCCCTGCTCAGCTCGACCTGGGTGCGGAGCGTCGTGAGCAGCCGGCGGTTGTCCCACGGCTTCTCGATGAAGTCGCGCGCGCCGCGACGCATCGCCTCGACGGCGCCGTCGATACTGGCCCAGGCGGTCATCACGACGACCGGAGGCGGCGCGTCGAGCCCCTGGAGCCGCGCGAGCAGGTCCAACCCTTCCGCCCCGGAGGTCGTGTCGCGGGTGTAGTTCATGTCGATCAGGAGGGCGTCGAAATCGCGCTTGTCGAGAGCGGAAAGGACGGCGCGGGGGGAAGTGGCGCTCTCGACCTCGTAGCCCTCGCCCTTGAGGAGGAGCTTGAGAGCTTCCAGGATGTCCTTCTGATCGTCGGCGACGAGGATGCGGGGGGCGGTGGATGGGGCGGGCATGGAAGAAGCTTGTGGGGCCTGGGGCCTCGGGGCTAGGGCCTGGGGCGTCCGTGCTGCCTGCGAGAAGGAGATGAGGGCTGCGACGAAATGATGACGCTCCCGAGCGGATTCCGTGCGACCTTGTGCTGTCCCCTGCGGGCAGGTCCATGCTTCGTCGACGAAATTCGAATCCCTCTATCAAGAGTTACCGCGATCTTCGCGTATGGCGGCGTGCAATGGACCTCACCGAGGCGGTCTATCGAGCGACGGACCGGTTTCCCGTGACCGAGCGTTACGGGCTCGTCGCCCAGCTTCGGCGCGCCAGTGTTTCCGTTGCTTCCAACATCGCCGAGGGTCATGCGAGATCCCGTGGTGACTATCAGCGGTTCCTCGTCATTGCCGCTGGTTCGTTGACCGAAATCGAGACGCAGTTGTTGCTGAGCCAGCGGCTGCAATTCATGCCCACCGCCTCCGTGGAGGCATTGCTCGATCACTGTGGAGCTCTGGGTCGCATGCTGTCCACCTTGCGAAAGCGGCTCGAGACGGTGCATCCCTAGCCCCGAGGCCCCAGCCCCCAGCCCCTACTCGGTTCGCAGCGCCACCATTGGATCGACCCGCGCGCTCGACTGGGCCGGGACCAGGCTGGCGAGCGCGGCGACACCGATCAGGAGCGCGGTGACCGCCGTAAGCGTCGCCAGATCCGTGGGCGTCACATCGTATAGGAGCGTCACTAGGAGTCGATTCGCGAGCAGAGCGCCGAACACTCCCAGCACCGATCCCACTGCTGCGATCGTGAGACCGCGTCTCATGACCATCCCCCGCAGGTCTCCTGCGGTGGCGCCGAGTGCCATCCGCACGCCGAGCTCGCGCCTGCGTTGGCGCACCATGGCCGCCATCGCGCCGAACAGTCCGACGGCGGCCAGGGTGACCGCTGCGCCCGCGAACACCGCGAGCAGCAGCGCGTTCAGTCGCGGCTGGGCCAGCGGCCCCTCGAGAAACGTCCCGAACGGGGCCGCGCTCGCCAGCGCGACGCCCGGCTCGGTCTCGGCGATCACCCGCCGGATAGTCGGCACCAGCTCGGCCGGTGGGCCGCTCGTGCGTACGGCCAGCGCCAGCGGCGCGAACGGGAAGAACGACTGGGCGAGCGGGAAATAGATGCTGGGACGCGCCTCTCGCAGGTCGCGGTAGCGCGTGTCCGGGACGACTCCGACGACGGTGACCGCCCGCTTCAAGTCGGCGCCATTCCACAAGCGCCTGCCGATGGGATCGTCTGTCCCCCAGTAGTGCCGTGCGGCGGACTGACTGACCACGACAACGAGCGGCGCGCCCGCGCGATCCGCATCCGTGAAGCCGCGCCCGCGGAGCACCGGAATGCCGAGCGTCTTGAAGTAGTCCGGAGTGACGACGTCCATATTGAGCATCGGGTTGGCGGCCGCCTCCTCCGAGGATTGTCCTTCAGCCGCCGGCCGCCCGTCCCATGCGGCTGCACCTGCGAACGGGACCGCCACAACGGGCGAGACGCCGCGCACACCCGGGATCGCGCGCAACTGCGGCAGCATCCGCTCGAGCAATGCGCGCTGCTTCGCCACGTCGTCGTACTGATCGGAGCGGATTGCGAGCTCCCCGATCAACAGGTGCGATGCCTCGAGGGAGAGCTCGGCCCGTTCGAGCTCGATCAGGGTTCTGGCCACGAGCCCGGCTGCCGAGAGGACGA
>Ga0209376_1003387_pt1 | contig 14477 bp, 12 predicted proteins | sample GraSoiAngelo_134_FD_185891 | JGI IMG/M metagenome (GOLD analysis project Ga0209376, IMG submission 185891) | Grasslands soil microbial communities from the Angelo Coastal Reserve, California, USA - 14_0929_05_30cm (SPAdes) (version 2) | ecosystem: Environmental > Terrestrial > Soil > Grasslands ... | reverse complement strand
GGCGCTCTGGCGAACATAAAGCGAAACATTTTTCTTCATGGTATTAGCCTCATGAGCTAATACCGAACGGCCCGTGAAACCAAGAATTCAGCCGCCCGAACGTTAGCCGTTCGGGTAGCCGCCTGTTTCGCAGCCCGGAAAGGTAAGAGATTCAACGTCGGTTATAGTCCCTCCCTCTCCGCCAGTCTCGTAAATAGCGATCCCGCAGCCAAGTAACCTGGCGCATAAGTAGCCCGCCACTGATTTTTCAGTGATTTTGTGTGGTTGGGCTTGCTGAGAACAATGCCTATTCTTTCCACGTTCCCACTACAAGCGAGTCCAAGCGGTCCTGTCTCGATTGCACCGATTTTGCGTAATGTTTCCCACAAACCCTCAGGGAATTGCCAAGCATGCGGGCTACCTCTTTCATCGGGACGCCTTCGCCGTCGCTATTTCCAAGCACGAGTTAAAACATCGTCAAGCATATTCTGTTGACCTTTACACCAGCGGCTATAGAAACGCTCCGTGATCGCCACGGAAGAGTGGCCCAACGCCTTGCTGACGCTTCGGACATCGACGCCTGACTTCAGCAGTTCAATTGCGAACGTGTGACGAAACGCATGGCTCGATTCTTCAATGCCAGCTGCTCTGAAGACCTTGCGATAAAGTTTCTGAAAATATGAGGGGGCATCTTCAGCCGTTGTGCTTCCGCTCCAAAAGAAAAATTTGGGATTGCCATTCTTGATTTTCAGAAGTTCCTCGCCCAGCGAAGTCGGAATGATGTTGTTGATGAACATTCCCGTCTTCTGCCGATCCGTGACCACGCGGAACGTTCCGCCTTCCCGTCGCAATTCATCTTTCGACAAACAAACAGCATCAACGAGAGACAATCCAGACCATCGCTGCAACTGCATCAGTGCCCTGATCCGCGCTTTGTTCACATCCGTCATTTTCGTTTTTTCAATACTCGATAAAATTTTCTCGTATTCTTGCGGCTCAAGGGCACGAATGTTCTGGTCGCTAAATTTGACCTTGACGCTTTTCCAGTTCACAGCAGGATTCGTCAGGATCATCCCTGAAGATAGGCAGTATTTCAAAAAGTTTCTGACCTTCTCCTGCCGCGAGCGGCGTGCCTGCGGAGCCTTCAGCGTCCATTGGGCCTGCCACGTTGTCAGATGAGCGAGGGTCAAATCCTTGATAAACAGAACCCCTTCACGATTGCAGAAATCGAGCAGCAATTTCGTGATCTGTTCATGACGATAAACCGTATCGGGAGACAAGCCTTCGCTGCGCTTGGCATCAAGAAACAGATCGATGGCGTCCTTGACCGTCTTGGCGGCCCCTGGCGCAGGCGCTCGGCCTAATTCCGCGTCATTGAATTGGGTTTCAAGCTGGTGGGCGTATTCAGCGGCAAGATTCCATGAGCGGGTTTTCGCTGATTTTTGAACCTGCGTGCCGTTCTTGTTCCAAGATACCCAGACCTTGCAATCGCAGGATCGTTTCTGGTCTTTAGAGGTTTTGTGAGGGCATTCTGCACTGTGTCGCCTGTAGACGATGACCTCAATCACGGACTGAGCATACAATGGCGGCAAATCAAAAACAAGACAAAATTACATAGGCGATTTCTATGATTGAAAACAAAGATATTAGAATGGTGGCCAGGGACGGAGTTGAACCGCCGACGCCAGCCTTTTCAGGGCTGCGCTCTACCACCTGAGCTACCTGGCCACGCTTTTGCACTCTGGTCCGAAACGCCGTGCGACGCGCACATGCTAGAGCGGAGGTTGCCCCAACCAGGGCAGTCAGGGCACTGAGAGCGCGTGGAACAGGCCCGATTATAGCAACGCAACGGAAATCGCTCAATCAGGTGATCGGAGCCGGTGTCGGTCTTCAGCGTTAGATCTAGCTGTGGGCAGAACCTTTCAACCCGCTGTGCTGTTCGTCCCATTCATAACCACGAATGCGCAACGATTCGAGGCGAACCAATATGGGATCTCGCGATAGTCGCAGACATCAAAAACAGAGAGATCGGCGTCTTTCCCCGCCTCAATTGAACCTTTGCGATGCTGTAATCGTAGCGCACACGCGCCATTGATTGTCGCTGCCGCGATCGCTTCGGCCGGCGACATCTTCATATGCGTGCATGCCAGAGATAGAACGAACGGAATGCTCGGCGTAGGCGAGGAGCCTGGGTTGAAATCTGTTGCCAGGGCAACGGCAACGCCGGAGTTGATCAGCTTTCGCGCGGGCGGGAAGTTTTGCAGGCCGAGGAAATAGTTGGCGCCGGGGACTAGAGTAGCCACCGTGTCGTGCTTAGTTAGCTGCGAGATGTCGTCATCACTAACGTAGTCGAGATGATCCAGTGAGCTCACGTTGAAGCGCAGCAGCGGCCGTAGCAGAGTATGGCTCAGTTGGCATACATGGGCGCGCATCCCCAGCCCGTGCTTCGCAGCGGCATCGAAAATGGCCTCTGTTTCCTCAGGGCTGAAGGCGCTTCGTTCTGTAAATACATCCACAAACTGCGCCAGTCTTCGCTTCGCGGCGCGGGGAATCATTTCGTTGCAGACGAGTTCGACGTACTTTTGCGGGCGTCCCTCAAACTCCATGGGGACAACATGGGCGGCAAGCAGCGTTGAGACAACTGTCCCCGGCCAATACGCAGCGGCGTCACGAATTGCCTCGAGCGATTTCAGTTCCGCTTCCAGCGTGAGGCCGTAACCTGATTTGGCTTCGACGGTCGTCGTACCCTGAGCAGCCATCTCGCGCAGGCTGGATAAGACTCTATCGGCTAATTCATTTCGCGATGCCTTTCGCACCGCATCAACGCTGGAGCGAATTCCGCCGCCCGCTTCAGCGATTTGCTCATAAGTCGCGCCCGCGATGCGCTTTTCAAAATCCACAAGTCGCGGGTTCACAAAAACCGGGTGCGTGTGCGAATCCACAAAACCCGGCAAGACCACCTGGCCGCCACAATCGATCTCGATAATTTTCTTCCGGTTCTTCTTGATCCAGGGATCAGACAGGGCGTCTTTGGCTTTGGAAACGGAAACAATCTTTCCGCCTACACACAGCACAGCGCCGTCTTTAATAATGCCGAGATCGTTGAGTTCCGGCCCTCGCCGCGGTCCAGGTTTGCGGGATGGAGAACGGAGGGTAACGAGCTGGCGAATGTTTAGCAGGAGCAAGGGAGAATATTGCGGTTTGGCTGATTGAACGGTCACCGGGTGGATAGTTTAGCAGCGGCTGTAGGTTCCCGGAGAATAGAGCATTGTCATTCCGAGCTGTTCGGAGCCGAAGGCGAGAACTGTGAGGAATCTGCTTTTTCGTGGCAAGGTGGCTCTTCCGTTTCGGAATGACCGGAATCTGACGCCGGCTCGGTACGACAGACGAAAAGCAGATTCCTCACGGCTAAAGCCGGTTCGGAATGACAAAGGGTCACGGTACGGAATGGTAAAGATTAAACGAATGCACGGAGTGACACCATTTCTTTCTCAGCAGCGTGCCTGATCGGTGGGTAGCTCACACTTACTTTTCCATCGGAATCCTCACGCCATTTTCTCTCGCGAACTCCTTCGCTTCCTCATATCCCGCATCCGCATGCCGAACGATCCCCATTCCCGGATCAGCCGTGAGCACGCGCTCGATACGCTTGGCCATGGCTTCGGTTCCGTCGGCGACCGTCACTTGCCCGGCGTGCAGCGAATAGCCAATGCCTACGCCGCCGCCGTTATGTATCGAAACCCAGGACGCGCCAGCGGCGGTGTTCAGCAGGGCATTAAGCAGCGGCCAGTCGGCTACGGCGTCGCTGCCGTCTTTCATGCTTTCGGTTTCGCGAAAGGGAGAAGCCACTGAACCGCAGTCGAGATGATCGCGGCCCATCACAATTGGCGCTTTGAGCTTGCCTTTTTTAACTAATTCGTTCATTGCAAGCCCGAATTGTGCGCGTTCGCCGTATCCAAGCCAGCAGATGCGTGCGGGCAGTCCCTGAAATTTGATTCGCTTGCGCGCCAGATCAATCCAGCGGCGCAGGATGCGATTATCCGGAAACAACTCCAAAACGAGGTCATCGGTCACAGCAATGTCCGACGGCTCACCCGAAAGCGCGACCCAGCGAAACGGCCCGCGCCCTTCGCAGAACAGTGGCCGGATGTAAGCGGGGACAAATCCAGGAAAATCGTAGGCATTCTTTACGCCGTGCTGAAAGGCAAATGTCCGAATGTTATTTCCGTAATCAAATGTGACCGCACCCATTTTCTGCAGTTGCAGCATGCCTTCTACATGCCGCGCGATCGCATCGAGAGATCGTTCTTCGTAAGCTTTCGGGTCACGCTTGCGTAATTCAAGCGCCTGTTCCAGCGTTATTCCATTCGGCACGTACCCATTCAGCGGGTCGTGCGCAGAGGTCTGGTCGGTCAAAATGTCGGGGACGACCCCGCGCTCTGCGAGTTCTGGAACAATGTCGGCGCAATTTCCCACCAGGCCGACAGAGATATTCTCCTTCTTGCGCACTGCGTTCTTCAGGATGCGCAGCGCCTCGTCGAGCGTGGTGACCATGAAATCGCAGTAGCCCGTCTTCAGTCGCTTCTTGATGCGCTCGGGATCAACATCAATCCCGAGAAAAGCCGCGCCTGCCATGGTCGCCGCCAGTGGTTGAGCGCCGCCCATTCCGCCCATGCCGCCGCTGATGATCAGCTTGCCTGCGAGATCGCCGCCAAAATGCTCCTCGCCCGCCGCAGAAAAGGTCTCAAACGTCCCCTGCACAATTCCCTGCGAGCCGATGTAAATCCAGGAACCAGCCGTCATTTGTCCGTACATCATTAATCCGGCGCGCTCGAGTTCGTTGAACTTCTCCCAATTCGACCAATGGCCGACGAGGTTTGAATTGGCGATCAGCACGCGCGGCGCGTAATCGTGTGTCTTGAAAATGCCGACCGGCTTGCCCGACTGCACCAGAAGCGTTTCATCGTTTTCAAGATTCTTAAGTGAGTTGACGATGGCGTGATACGCCTCCCAACTGCGTGCCGCGCGGCCCGTCCCGCCATATACAACCAAGTCTTTCGGGCGCTCGCCGACTTCTTCGTCGAGATTGTTCATCAGCATGCGCATAGCAGCTTCCTGATGCCAGCCTTTGCAGGAAATGCTTGTGCCGCGAGGAGCGCGGATGGGAGTGTAGGTTGTCGGCGTGATTTCTGTTTCGACTGGCACGCTTAGATGGTAGTGCTTTCGGCAGGACAGGCGCAATGCATTGATGATGGGAATTCGCCAGCTATCTCAGGGCGAGGTACGTCGCGACTTAACCACAAAGGACACGAAGGAGAACGAAGGAAGCCGTTTAGGATTCAACCTTTCGCGTACCTTCGTGCCCTTCATGGCTCATTAAATTAAGACACACTACCCTGAGCAAACAAGAACAGCAGGAAAGCGCAAAGACTGAGCACAGTACGTACTGCGTGCAGGAGTCCCCAATGCCGCAGGAGTTGCAAGGGGACATCCGAATTCAAGTCAAGTGTGCTGTCGAGCAACCTGCGATTCGTCGGCAAAATGACAATCAGCGTAAACGGTATGACCGCGCCGATCAGCAGAGACCCGATGAGCCAATTCAAGCTTGCTCCCTCCAACCATGTTGCAATTCCTGTGGCGAAAGAAACAGCGGCCAAAGATGCCTGCATAACGGTTGCGCGCTTGTAACTCGGCCGGAATTCGGTCAGGGCAACAGCAACGTCGCATGACATCCTGGCAGGGTGTTCGACAAGATTTATGTAGAGAGCGGCGCCTGCGAAAAGGCCGCAGGAACAAAGCGCCAAAAATTCGAAAGCCGATTTCATCTTACTTGCTTCTGACAAACGCGGGGAAACTCTAAGAAGCAGATTCCTCACGGCTGAAGCCGGTTCGGAATGACAAGGTGAAGGCTTAGGGGCAACGAGTAAACTTCTGGCCTTCCCAATTTCCCTGAGTCGGTGTTTTCCGCACCTAATCAGGATAAAACCCCGCTCTACCAGGTTGAGTACGCGGTCCCATCACTAGAGATCGCGCTCGATCCGCTGTGCACGTCACTTATACCGGGTTCCTGCTGATCCACCGACAGCAGCGTGTCTTCCTGATCTACCGTCCACGTATCTCTCGCGTTTGTCATGGGATCAATCGGAATCTGCTTGAGGTATCCGGCGGTGATCAGGTCATCGAGCGCTTGCGGAGCTTTCTGCTTATCCAGCGTGTATTGCGAGATCAGGGAGCGCAATTGGAACAAATCCTGCTTCAGCACAGACTCCTTCGCGCGCATGATGGAGCGCTGGTAGTTCGGGACTGCAATGGCCACAAGGATCATCACCAGGCTGATCACGATCAGCATTTCGATCAGGGTGAAGCCCCGGCTTTGATTTTTGTTGCGAGTTGCCATTACCAATCCTTGTACTTGGTTCCATCCAGCCCCGTGCCATCTGACTTCGTGAACACATCGAATACGTTCTGCCCGCCCCAGGAGTCGGAGGCGGGGTCATCCTGCATGGAACGAAGACCCCAGTCCGTGCTGTTGGTCATAGGATCGTTTGGAATGCGGCGCAGAAAGCGCACCTTCTTGCCGCCAACGTCCACACCATCAACGAGCGTTTGCAGGTCGGGTGGATACCCTTCTGTGCCCACTTTGATCTGGAAAGCGCCGCGATCGGCGGCGTCTTTGTAACGGTCGATGGCATCGCGCATTTCCCATAAATCGTGGCGCAGTTCGTGCTCTTTCTCCCGTTTGATCGTGACTCGTGCCAAGGGAACGGCGAGGCCGGTCAGAACGACCAGAATTGCCGTTGCCACGATCAACTCGATGAGCGTGAATCCCCTGGACTGATTGTGTTGCGCTTGATTCACAGTTCTAACACCACCATTTCCTTTGGATGCGGCGGGAGAATTTTTTGGGTTTTGAGCCAGGCACTTCATAGAGCTACGAATTGGTAATCGGCTTTTATTGTCCCAGGCTTGAATCCTGAGTGAATCCACTACCACCCACGACGCACGCTGTGGGCTGCATTCTCCCCGCCGCTTCGCGGCTCAAATATCTCGAGGGCGCTTCCCGCTTTTCAACTATGAGTTTACTGCACCGTTATCGTCGCCACCGCCCCCGATACCGGCAGCGACTGCATGTTTGGATCCTTCGCGCCACCTTTTGAAATTGTCAAAGTTGACTGACCGCTCGCCTTGGCCATGAACGTCAGAGTCACAACTGCGCCCTGGCCGGAAATGCCCGCAGAACCGGGCGGGCGCGTCGCTGTGATTTGAAGCGCGCCGCTCTGGTCGTCATCGCGATGGACCAGGGCCACGGACTGGCCATCCTGCGAAAGCAGGCCGCCGTTTGAAACATTCACCACTTGCAAAACTTTGGGATCATAACTGACCTGTAGCGGAACGGAATATACGTTCTGCGCGCCCGTGAGCAGCACATTAACTGCGAACGTTGAACCCGCAGGTTGAGTGACGTTTGCCGGATCAAACATGAAGCTGGCGGCTCCGCCAGCCGATCCCTGTGAAGGTGGAGGCGTCTGAGCGGGAGGAGGCGCTGATTGTGCCGGAGGCGGAGTTGGCGTGGGTTGCGTGGGTGCACCGCCATCCCCAGGCGCCGGTCGGCTCACTCGCCGCAGCTCGATAGCACTGGCTGTTCCCACTTGCAGCGCCCTCTGATTCAGCTCACTAAGATCTTGGGAGCGCACAATGTGCGGGATAAGGGCAAACACGATTTCATTTTCCCGGTGCTCGGTGTTCGTCTGGCCAAAGAGATAGCGCAGAATCGGAATCTGTGACAAACCTGGAATGCCGCTCAAGGATTTCGTCGTGCTGTCTTCGAGCATCCCGCCAAGCAGATTTACTTCACCTTCTTTGAGCCGAATCTCGTGCTCAATCTTTCTTTGTCCGATAATCGGCTGACTTATACCGCCGATGTTCGACTGCCCAGTGACGTTGGAAATATCCATTGATATTTTCAATGTCACTTCCCGCGCGGCATGTACCCTGGGCGTGATGTCAATGTTCACGCCTACATCCAAGTACTGGAATTGTGTATTAACGAGGGGATTGATGCCAACTCCACCAATACCGGGCTGGAATGAACCGGTAGCCACAGGAACGCGATCACCGATTTTCAGCGAGGCTTTTTGTCCATCCACAGCGCGAATTTGCGGGTTCTGAATGATCTTAGTGGTGCTGTCATTGAAGAGCGCCGTCGCAGTGGCCGGATTAATTGTGACCGTGAAATCGGTCGCATTCAGGTTGCCGAGACGATTGAGGTTAATTTGATTGGCTGAGCCAGACGTGCTGCCGGTGTTTCCGGTCGTTGTAGTTGTGCCACCTGTGGTGGTAGCGGGGGTGGTTGTATTGATGTTGTTTTGCAGCGCTACTGTGGCACTGGTGGGCGGGTTAATGCCCAATGTCCGCGCTTTGTCGCGGCTCACCTGCATGACAGCAACATCTACGATCACTTCGGAGCGGGCTTTATCCAGATCGCCAACGAGTTTCTCTGCCAGCGCAATCTGGTCAGGCGTGCCGCGCACCACCAGCGCTCCCTGGGATGGCAGCGGCTGAATACGGGATATTTCCAGGATCTGCCGAAGTGCGTTTACAACATCCTGTAATTCTGTCGGCTGGGAAAGATTCGCCAGATAGAAGGTTTTGATGACGCTCTGCTCCACGTCCTTGCGCTTCGCAGGTGTATCGCTAGCGACAAAAATCGTGTTCGGAGTCACGGGCCGCCAAAAGGTCTTGGATTCCAGTGCGATGATCTGAAGCGCCTGCTCGAGGGTGACTCCGTTCAGTTCGATTTTGACCCGGCGCGAAGTGTAATCCGGATCGAAAAGCACGTTAATTCCGGCCAGCTTGCCGACTGTTTCGTAAATAACTTTTGTATCTTCAGTGAGCTTGAGTGTGATTGGGATATTAGAGATCGCCGCCAACTCGACGGGGCCTTGCGCTTCCTGAACCCGCTGCTGAAGGCCACTAGGCGCGGGGGCGGCGGCCTTTGGACCAGGGGCTTTGGCAGCGTCGATCATTTGCTGCGTCCGCCGTATTTCCTGTTGAGCAATGGGGCTGGAAGGATCGACCTCAACCGCTTTTTGGAACTCAGCCAGGGCTTCGTCGAGCTTGCCCGAATCGCGCAGCAACTGGCCGCGCTTCACGTGGGAAGCTCCGGCGTAAAAACGCAGCCTCTCGTAAGCGGCGCGGTAGGCAAGATCTTTGGGTTTCAGATCGTAAGCCTGTTTGTAGTACTCGTAGGCTTGCTCGTAATTCTGCCGGGCCTCAGCGTCTTTGCCCTTCTTAAACAACGAGTTGGCGCTTGCGGCAGCAGACAGGCTTATGGCCACGACGAGCAGAATGATCGCCGCTGGGCGAATCAAGCGTAGCATCACTGGTTCCTCGCAGGCAGTCTTCTCCCAAAGGTCGGCCACGACCCTTGGCTGGGTTTTCGATTTGCTCCGATTGAAGACGTAAGCTGCGTGATTATAGCATCGCTCCATTCATGGGAAAGTGACTGTTCTGGTTGCAGTTAACTCGCAGGTTCTAATCCCCGCATGCTCTTGGACAAGGTCTCATTCCAGCGGTCAGGGAAGGATTCTCCCTTACCGGTCGGCCGCCCAAGGCTAGAGCCGAAACAACTCCTTAGCATGAAGAATGCTTTTGCCGACCCTGACATACGCTTGATTTCACTGCGGCCTGACACTCCCCGCGTTCCTATGAGATAACTGTGGCATGGCGCGCCAGCCGGCACATCAAACCAAACCGAATCCGGAGAAAAATCCTCGCCGGGATCCGACTGCCGCTGGTCAGCGTGATGCAGCTGTAAACAGGATCGCTTCCCACAACTACTTCTTGCTGGAAAAATTTGAGGCGGGGGTGGCCCTAACTGGAACGGAAGTCAAATCGGTACGAGCTGGCCGGGCCAACCTGAAAGATTCCTATGGCTTGATCAAAGATGGCGAACTCTGGCTGCTTAACTGCCACATCGGGCCGTACGAGCATGGCAACATCTTCAACCACGCTCCGCTGCGTACCCGCAAGCTGCTCATGCATAAAGAAGAAATTCGCAAGCTGATCGGTAAAACGCAGCAGAGGGGGCTGACGCTCATCCCCACGCGTATGTACTTCAAAAATGGCAGAGTAAAGGTTGAACTCGCGCTGGCCAAAGGCAAGCAGCTCTGGGACAAACGCGAGACCGAGCGGCGCCGAACCGCGGACCGCGAGGCAAGAGAGGCTGTCGCCCGGGGAAGAAGGAGATAGTTCGGAATCCCGTCCGAAGGTTGGTAAGGGAAAAATCTGAGCGGCACGGACCCTGATCCGTACCGCTCATTAGCGGCCTCTCACTGTGCAGTTGGCGTTGTTGTCGCTGACGCAACTGGAGTCTCCGTTCCAGGCAGCTCAACTTGCTTAATCTTCACCGTGGCTAGAATCTTCTCCAGCCGGCTGAAAACCTTCTCGCGATCAACCTGGGTTGTGCCGTCCGTTTCATCTCCCGAGGTGCCGAGACCCAGAGCGAATTCGTAGCAGGCTCCGTTCTGGAAAATGTGGTAATACTTGGCATCAGCCTGCTTCGGCGTTTCGACGTTGATGCTTTCGATTTCGTTAAACTCGAGCGCGCCAACTTTTGCCTGAGCCGCCGAGGCCGCATCCGTGCTCACTTGCGGAAACGCGAACTGGGCGCATTCGTCGGACGTCACAGCGTGGTTCACGCTCACGTTGACGAACGCCGAAGCGAAGTCCGTGTCAGGATACAAACTGGCGGGCAACTCCACCGCTGCCAGCATAACCCCACCTGGCTTTACGAAATCAGTCGGAACCGGACCCAGTCCCGGCCAGGACAACTGCGCCTCATCTCCAAGCTTCAAGCCATACTTCCTTGGATACGTGATCGAGACGCCATATTCGCTATTCACGTAAGTGGCGGTCGTTGGCCGATGCTTCTTCACCTTTTTCGGAGCTGTCGGGATCGGCGCGATTGCTGCCGTTGCTGGGGCCGGCGTTGCCATCGGCGCAGCCGGAGCAATCGACGCGATCGCAGCCGGTTCGCTGCTCTTCCGCGAACAACTCACGACAGCGACGAAAACCGTAACCATCACCAAGCCTGCGAACAGCGCTGGCAAACGTTCGGTGCTCCAAAACGGCGAGCGCTGATCTGAAGAATGCTGCTGAGACTTTCTTTCCTGATTGTTTAATCCACTTAGCTGTGTCATATCTCCCTCCCGGTACTGCTTTCGGGGGAGAAGTCGCACGGAGCAGGCCAAAGCGGAATTCGCTGAAGGGAAGGAACTTGTCAAAAACCGCGTCGAAAAGATTTGTGGGGGAGAAGACACAGTGTGGCGTGGCAGACGCCATGCGAGCCTGGCATGCAGAACGCCGAGGGCTGGGGCTCTCGTGTTCTGCACTGCGCTTGCGCATTTGCACATCTCCCAACGATACTGTTCTGCATAACATGAAAACGAATCTTTCTTTTTCCACTCCTGCGGAAGTTGAAACCGAGTGCCTCGTAGCGGTCGTTCTCGATCGTGGCGAGAAGGAAAGGACCGAAGCCTTCGTCGCTACGAACGACAAAGCCGTACAGGATGCAGCCGCCGACGTGATCGCGAGCGGGGAAGTCACAGGCAAGAATTTCGAAACTACGCTCTTGCACAAACCCGCCAAAATGAAAGCCAAACGGCTGCTGCTTGTTGGCGGCGGGAAAGCCAAGCAATTTTCTTCAGTGGAGCTGCGCAAGCTGGCTGGAGCCGCGGTGCGCACCCTGAAGGCGAAGAGCTTGCGCAGTTTTGCCTTCCTCGCGTCAGAAGGCATACTGGCGGATGAGGCGGTCAAAGCCATTGTGGAAGGTGCATTCGTCGGCAACTTCGATCCCGACACTTACAAGAGTGACCGCAAGGACCAAACAATTGACGCACTAACCGTCGTAGCTCGCGGCGACCAATCCACACTGCAAAAAGCGGTGGACGAGGCTCGCATCCTCGGAGAATCGCAGAACTTCACTCGACAGTTGGTCAATGAACCGGGTAATCGTATGACGCCGACCATCCTGGCCGATCATGCCCGCAAAATGTCGCAGGAAGTTGGGCTGAAGTGCGAGGTCTACGGCGCGGAGAAACTGAAAGAGCTCAAGATGGGCGCATTTTGGGGCGTGGCGCAGGGCTCCGATGAGCCGCCCGCGCTGATCGTCATGCGCTATGAACCGGTAGGCGCACCGGATAAGCCTGTGCTCGGGCTCGTAGGCAAAGGCGTTACGTTCGACACTGGCGGCATCTCTATCAAGCCCGCTGATGGCATGGAGAAAATGAAATACGACATGGCTGGAGGAGCCACCATGATTGGCGCAATGCGCGCCATTGCGCTACTCAAACCCAAGGTAAAGGTCATTGGTATCGTCTGTGCCACCGAAAATATGCCCTCCGGGAAAGCCCAGAAACCCGGGGACATTCAGACTGCAATGTCAGGAAAGACGATCGAAATCATAAACACCGACGCCGAAGGCCGCCTGGTGCTGGCCGATGGACTCTGCTACGCACGGCAGCTCGGCTGCACCCATTTGGTCGATGCCGCTACTTTAACGGGGGCCGTTGTAGTCGCATTAGGTTATGCCAACGCCGGCATATTCGCGAATGATGATGCCATGTACGAGCGCTTCACTAAGGCACTGGCCAAGGCCGGAGAGAAAATGTGGCGTCTCCCTCTTGATGACGAATACAAAGAACAAATCCGTTCAAACATCGCTGACATAATGAACACTGGCGGGCGCTATGGTGGCGCAATCACGGCCGCGATGTTCCTGAAAGAATTTGCTGAAGACACTCCCTGGCTGCACCTAGACATCGCCGGCACCGCCTGGATGGAAGACAACAAACCCTGGATCGCCAAAGGCCCGTCCGGCATTGCCGTACGCAGCCTAGTCGAATTCGCCAAGAGTCTCGGATCGTAGCTCGGAGCAGCCGATTCGACCTTGGATGCATCCCACGCCGGTTGGACGGAGGCTTTCATGAAGACCTTGTTTGTAGTCGGGCTGGTGGTACTCGTCCTAGGTATTCTGTCGTTCTTTGTTCCGATTCCACATTCGGAGAACCACGCGCTCAAAGCTGGTGACGTGAGCATCGGGGTGCGAACTGAACACAACGAGCGCGTCCCTCCCATTGCCAGCGTCGTAATGGTAGCCGCCGGTGCAGGAATGATGATTGCCGCCCGTGGCAGAACGTAGTGCTTCAGTTTTCTTCTCTGAGAGCGCACTTATGCGGCATCGTGAAAGATGATCCCCAGTGTGTAGCGCTCACCGCTGAGAACTTCGCTGACGCCGTGTCGGAAATTCGTGCGGTAGTAGCCGCGCGATCCTTTTGCTGGACGATATCGCGTGGTAATGACTACGGCTTCGCCCTGTTCCATTCGAATGGCGTGACCAATGGATTGCGCTCGCGGCCGCTGTTCGACTAAAAGCAAGTCGCCGCCCGTGAATTCGTCTTCCGGCCTGCTGAGTGCAAAGATCACCTGAAACGGAAACACGATCTCACCGTACACATCCTGATGCAGGCAGTTGTAATCGCCTTTCTCGTAGCGCAGCAGCAGCGGGGTGGGCCGCTTCTGTCCGCGGCGATGGCATTGCTTGAGAAACGAATCCAGATTGGCGGGGAAATCCGCTGGGATTCTCAACGCGGACATCCACTCGTTCGCTGTTGGAGCAAGAAAACGATAGAGCTCTTCACGAAGCTCGGCGACGAGCGCCGGCAGGGGATTGGCAAAATACTGGTACTCACCTCGGCCGAAGCGATAGCGTTCCATATCGATGCGGCTCCGAAACAACGATGCATTGGAATACAGCGATCGCAGTTCCTCGCACTGAGCACGGGTTAGGAGTTTTCCCATGCGTCCGAATCCACGCGTCCACAAGCCACTTCGGATTTCCGTCCAGGGAAGGTTAGGGATAGCAGATGAAACCATAACGCTGACAAGAATACGGTGTCTGCAAGTGAACGATCTATCCGGTTTTTGCGATTAATTCGACAATGTCCTAATTTCATAAACCACGAAGGACACGAAGTTACACAAAGGGCGGCTTCCTTCGTGTTTCTTCGTGCCCTTCGTGGTTAAATCCGGAACTACCATTAATTCTTCTCTCTTGACATTCCACAGCCGCAGGCGTAATCAGAGGGAGCACTTTGCTTCTGGTGCTATTTGCAAGCTCAATAGGGAAGCCGGTGAGAATCCGGCACGGCCGCGCCACTGTGATCGTGGAGAACTGGCCAGTACGCCACTGACGAAAGTTGGGAAGGCGGTCAGTTCGACGAAGCGAGAGTCAGGAGACCTGCCAGAAGCGGGATGAGATCGCCTTCGCGGGAAGGTGAATCGTGATAACCCGCTTTCAGCACGTTCCTTCCTTAAGTTTTGCTGAGCGCTCGTTGTCTCAGTTTTCCTCCCGATTGAAAGCTCCTCGTCCGCCAAATCATTCTCCGTCGCTGGACAGGAGGAGCAATGCGCAGGTTCTCAGGAATTTTGTTATGTGT
>Ga0209376_1003380_pt1 | contig 14494 bp, 8 predicted proteins | sample GraSoiAngelo_134_FD_185891 | JGI IMG/M metagenome (GOLD analysis project Ga0209376, IMG submission 185891) | Grasslands soil microbial communities from the Angelo Coastal Reserve, California, USA - 14_0929_05_30cm (SPAdes) (version 2) | ecosystem: Environmental > Terrestrial > Soil > Grasslands ... | reverse complement strand
GGTCGCGGGGAAGATGCGCATGTTCTCGTCGAGCCGGTCGCCGATGTGCGCTTCGAAACCGGTGAGCTCGCGCGCCGCGCGGTTCATAAGGCTGAGCACGCCAGGCGGACGCGCGACGACGACAGGGGTCCCGAGCGACTCGATGACGTCGCTCTCGGGGAGAAGCTCCTGCGGCGCAATGTCGCGCGCCATGTTCGAAGTATGACGAGCACGCGAGAGGCCACCGGACGTGCGACGCGAGCGTGTTTACCGGGCGTTGACGCGGTTATTCGGGGATGACGACCTCGACGACGTCTTTCCCGACCTCGCGCTCGACGGCCTCGGCAACATCCGCACTCACCGTCGTGCGGAACGACGTCGCGACCCTGCGCGGCGCCCCGCTCGCCCGCGGGAGCTCGAGGACGACCGTCGCCTGACCCGCGTAGTCAGCGAGAACGTGCTGTATCCGCTTGAAGATCTCGATCGATCGCTCGTAATCAAGCGCTTCGCGGAAGCGGATCACGAGCTCGGTCGGCTTGCGCGGCGTCGAGGGCGCGACGTCGGCAGACGATGCGCCGGGGCTGGCGGGTGACGCGCCAGGGGGTGACACGGCGGAGGGCTGCTCCTCGGAGGACGGACGCGCTGACGAGACGCCCGCGCCGTTCCCATGTCCGTTGGTCGAGGTCAGCGCGGTAGGACGACGAGGAGCACCCGCAGCCGGGGCAGGACCCCATGGCGCGGCACCCATCGCCCCAGGACGGACGAACCGCGACCGCCGCGCAAGCCGCTCGGCGGTCTCCGACGCGACGCGCTTGATGTCGCGCATCCCCTGATCGTCGAAGCGGACAGCATGTTCGACGAGGATCTTCGGCGCCTCATCCCTCTTCTCGACGCGCCCGAGGACGAGGAGGATCTCGTCGGTGTTCCACACCGGGGCCGTCAACTCGTATGTGCGCGGGAAGATCGTCGCCTCGACGGAGCCGGTGAGGTCCTCGACCTGCGCGAACATCATCAGCTTCTTCTCTTTGGTGATGTGCTTGCGCGCGCTCGTGACGACGCACGCGATCGTGACGAGCGCGCCCTCCTCGGTCTCCTTGAGCTCGCCGAGGTAGGCGTCGACGACGTCGCCCATGCGCGCGGTGAGCTCCTGCAGCGGATGCTCTGACAGGTAGATCCCGAGGAGCTCCTTCTCCCACGACAGGAGCTCCTTGCGCGGGACCTCGCCGGCCGGGACGTTCGCCGCGACGAGCGAGCCGATCGAGCCGAGCGCGGTGCCGCCGAGATCGAAGAGCGCGACCTGCCCTTGCCGTCTTGCCTCCTGCTCGTCCTGCGCGGTCGCCATGACCGCATCCAGACGCGCGAGCTGATGCTGGCGTGTGCCGAACCCGTCGGTCGCGCCGCACTTGATGAGCGACTCGAGGACGCGCTTGTTGCAGCGCTGAAGGTCGATGCGCCCGCAGAAGTCGTCGAGCGAGCGGAAAGCCCCGCCATTCTTGCGCGCCTCGACGATGCCCTCGACCGCACCCTGCCCGACGTTCTTGACCGCGCCGAGACCGAAGCGGATCCCCTTGCTCGTGATCGCGAATCCGAAGTCCGACTCATTCACGTCGGGCGGTAGCACGTTGATGCCCATGCGCCGGCACTCCGCGACGGCGATCGCCACGCGATCGGGCGTACCCATTTCCGCCGAGAGCACCGCGCTCATGTACTCGACCGAGTAGTTCGCCTTTAGGTACGCGGTGTGGTACGCGATGATGCCGTAGATCGCGGCGTGCGCGCGGTTGAATCCGTAACGCGCGAATGGCTCGAAGTCCTTCCACACCTGCTCGACGACGTCGGCGTGGAGGCCGTTGCGCAGGCAGCCCTCGACGAACTTCACCTTCTGCGCGTCGAGCTTCTCTTTGATCTTCTTGCGGATCGTGTAGCAGAGGACGTCGGCCTGGGCCATCGTGAAGCCGGCGAGCGCCTGCGTCACCGCCATCACGTCCTCCTGGTAGACCATCACGCCGTACGTACCCTTGAGCACGGGCTCGAGGCTCGGATGCGCATACGTCACCGGCTCCTCACCGTGCTTGCGGCGGATGAACGTCGGGATGTAGTCCATCGGTCCCGGACGGAAGAGCGCGACCATCGCCATGACATCCTCGACGCGGTCGGGCTTGAGGTCGCGCACGTAGCGGCGCATGCCGGCGGATTCCAGCTGGAACATGCCGGTCGTCTCGCCGGAGCCGAGGAGGTCGAAGGTCTTCTTGTCGTCGAGCGGGATATCCTCGCGCCGGATCGCGATGCCGCGCGTCTCCTTGATCAGGCGCAGTGCCTCGTGAAGGATCGTGAGGTTCCCGAGGCCGAGGAAGTCGAACTTCAGGACGCCGAGCTTGTCGAGCGACTTGTCCTCGAACTGGCTCTGCAGCGCCTCCGACTTCTTCGATCGCTCGAGCGGCACCAGATCGGTGAGCGGCTGGCGCGTGATGACGACGCCCGCGGCGTGCGTGCCCGTCGAGCGAACCAGCCCCTCGACCTTCTCGGCGAGGTCGAGGAGACGCTGCACGTGCGGCTCCTGCTCCATGTCGCGCAGCTCGGGGACCATCCGACGCGCCTCGACGAGGTCGACGCCGAACGGGATGACCTTCGCGACGCGGTCGGCCTCGCCATAGGGCATGCCGAGGACACGCGCGACGTCGCGGACCGCGGCGCGCGCGAGCATCGTGTTGAACGTCGCGATCTGGGCGACGCGGTCGGCGCCGTACTTCTGCGTGACGTACGCGATGACCTCGTCGCGCCGATTGTCCATGAAGTCGACGTCGATGTCCGGCGGCGTGTAGCGCTCGAGATTGAGGAAGCGGTCGAAGATGAGCCCATACCTGAGCGGGTCGATGTCGGTGAGGCCGATCGCGTAGTTCACGAGCGACCCACCGGCGCTGCCGCGCACGGCCGTGAGGATGTCGTGCTCCTGCGCGTAGCGGATGAAGTCCTGCACGATGAGGATGTAGCCGGCGTACCCAGCCTTCGCGATGACGTCGAGCTCCTTGTCGATGCGCGCGCGCAGCTCGGGCGTGATCGATCCATATCGTGTTTTCGCGCCGGCCTCGGCCATCTGCGCGAGCTGCTGCTCGGGAGTGAGGCCGCCAGGCACTTCGAAGTGCGGCATCTTCACCTCGCCGAGCGGCAGCTTGAGATCGACCATCGACGCGATCCGCAGCGTGTTCTCGAGCGCCTCGCGGTCCTCGGGGAAGAGCGTGTGCATCTGCTCCGCGCTCTTCAGGTAGATCTCGGGGTGGTCGATCATCTTGAGCCGGTCGGGCGTGTCGATGGTCTTCCCCTGCTGGATGCAGACCATCACGTCCTGCGCCTCGGCGTCCTCGGCGTTCACGTAGTGCAGGTCGTTGGTGACGACGAGCGGGATCTTCGTGCGGCGCGCGACCTCGCGGATGCCTTCACGCTGCCGCTCCTGCTCGGGGATCCCGTGGTCCATGAGCTCGAGGAAGTAGTTGCCCGTGCCGAAGATCTCCTCGTGTTCGTGCGCGACCTTCACCGCGGCGTCGATGCCCTCTTCCAGCAGCGCGCGCGCGAGTTCGCCCTGCAGGCAGGCCGACAGCGCGATGAGGCCCTTCGAATGCGCCCGCAGGAGCTCCTTGTCCATCCGGGGGCGGTAGTAGTAGCCCTCGAGATGCGCCGCGGTCACGAGCTTCACGAGGTTCTGGTAGCCGGTGAAGTCCTTCGCCAGGAGCACCAGGTGGAACGGCTTGCCGTGCCCCTCGACGCGAGGGTCGCGGTCGTGCCGGCTGTTGCGCGCGATGTAGGTCTCGACGCCGATGATCGGCTTGATGCCCGCTTGACTGGCGGCGACGTAGAAGTCGATCGCGCCATAGAGCGCGCCGTGATCGGTCAGCGCGAGGGCCGGCATCTCCAGCTCCTTCGCGCGCGTCACGAGATCGCTCACGCGCGAGAGCCCGTCGAGCAGGCTGTACTCGCTGTGCGTGTGGAGGTGGACGAACTGCGGGATGAGCGTCCTCTTCATCGGCCGCTGGTGGAAGCAGACGCGGCGACGTTCAGTCTAACCGGCGGACTTCTTCTCCAACGATGCCTGCAGCTCGCGTAGCGCGGTGATGAGATCCTGGCCCGCGACCCATGCGCGCGCAAAGGGAGCCTTCGCGCTGAGAAGGCGCAATTCGACGAGCGCCCGGCGCATCCCGTCGTACGTGAGCGCGACGACCGCGGCCTCTCCCGCCCCCGGCAACGGCGCGTCCGCCACGACATCGAGCGAGCCGTGGATCGCTTCGACGGTCTTGAGGAACCGCGCCGCCGGCATGTGGATCACCTGATGTTGCCCTGCCCCGATCATCCCGCCGCCAGTGTTCGTGTACATGCTCACCGTCCCGTCCGCGACGACGGCGACCGTCGCGCTCCCGGTCGCCGTCCCGATGTCGAGCAAGGCCGCCCACACGTGCGGCAGCTGCTGCGATGGCTTGATGTTCACATCGCTCGGCGTCGTCGCGAGGAGTTTCGCTCGCAGGTCGACGCCCTCGCGCCGCGTCACTTCTTCACCGTGATGTTCACGATGATTGGCCGGTGGTCGGACGCGCGCACGGCCTCCTCGAGCGGGAGCGTGTGCGCCTGCGCGCCGACGACGCCGCGGCCCCAAACGTAGTCGATGCGCTTCTGCGGGCTGTCGCCGGTCGTGGTGTCGCCGGCGGAGAGGCCGAGGTCCTCGAGGCCGAATTCGCCGAGGAGGCGGACCTCGATGTCGCCGGGGACTGCACCCAGATCGCCGGCGACGATCACGGGACCGATCTCCGCAGGGATGTTGCGGATGATCGTGCGGATCTGCTCCTGTCGCACGATCGACGCGTCACGGACGTCGTCGAGGTGCGTGCACGCGACGAGCACGTCGGCGACCCGCGCGAAAAGCACGCCGCGCGGCTGGTGTTTGACACGCTCGCTCCACTCGCTGAACAGGGGCCCCTGCCCCTGGGGCTCGAGCGCGTAGTGGATCCGAGCGACCTCGGTGATCGGGAAACGCGAGAGGATCGCGTTGCCGTAGAGATCGCCGATGTTCGGGAGGAACGCGTAGCGCATCCCGAGGCGCTCGGCGAGGATCGACAACGCATCGTGCTGGTCGTCGATCATCCAGCCGCGGACGACCTCCTGTAGGCAGACGACGTCCGGCGACTCGCGAGCGATCGTGTCCGCGAGGACATCCAGCGCGGGGATCTGTGTCGCGTTGTAGCCCTGGTGGACGTTGTAGGTCATGAAGCGGAACGTGACGCGCGGGGGCTCGGGGTCGGCGAGCACAGGCGTCGAGAGAAGCGATGCGAGAGGCGCGCCGATCGCGAGGATCGCAACGAGCACCGCGAGCGCGCGTCCCAGTCGCGCGCCGGCCGTCGGTGTGAAGAGCGCGCCGAGCGCCGCGATCGCGATCGCCGCGTAGACCGCGGGCGCGTAAGCCCAGAATGCGTAGAAGCCGAAGGCACACGCGGCGAACAGCAGCCAACCCACCGAGAGCGCGACGACAACGAGCGCCGGTGAGCGGCTTGCGTGGAGCGGCGCACCCAAGAGCGCTGCGCCCGCGGAGAGTGCGCCGCCCGCGAGGATGACGCCGCCGAGGAGCGAGAGATACGGGAGGTGCAGCCACAGCAGGGCGCCGCCGACGACGAGGGCGGCCGCGACGACGACGGCGCGTGCGGGATAACGCGACAGCGCGAGCGCGCCCGCGGCGATGCCCAGTCCGACGGCGACCTCACCGATCTGCGTCGCGCGCGACTGCTCGGGGCCGAGGCCGAGTCCGGCGGCGAGAGCCGTCTGCGCACCGTTCGTCGCGCCTGACTCAGCGACGAAGATGAGGCACGGCAGCGCGACGAGGCCGAGCGCGCCCCGCATATCGGGCGCGGTCCACTCCCGCTTCGGCGCGAGCGTCGAGAGACCGGACGCGCCGAAGACCAGGGCGGCCACGAGGACGATGCCCACGGCGGCTGACCAGGAGAGATCGACGACCGCTTCCGTGCGGAACGCGGCGCGCAGCGCGAGATCGAGCGCGAACGCGATGGGCAGGGCGCGCGTGAGCGGAGACACAGTGTCGGCGGCGCGCGCGCTCTGCAGGAACGCGAGCCACCAGAATCCCGCAGCGAGCGCGATGACCACGAGCACGAGGTCGATCGCGTTGTTGCGTGACGTCGTGCACAAGAACGTCGCGACGACGAATGCGAGCGAAGCGATGCCCAGGGCGCGTGCCGGGCCGAGGCGCCAGGCGACAACGAGGGCGAGGAACGACGTCGCGAAGACGGCGGTCGCCATGACCGCGAGCTGCGTCGTGGAGTTGCCGAAGAACGTCTGCTGGAACGTGGAGGCGAAGGTGCGGATGTCGGCGAACAGGAACAGGAGGCCGATGACCCCGAAGGTCACCTCGCCGATCACTGCGGGAGTCTATCGAGCGACTAGGCGCCTGCCTTGCGCCACATCGAGGCGAGCTCCTGTGCGGCGTCGTCGACGTAACCGCGCACGGCCTCGATCGAGAAGAACGTCGGATCCTCGGCCATCGGCCCGATGACCAGCGCGCCGGCCGCCGCGCCGCTCACGATGATCGGCAGCGTGATCGAGCGCCCACCCTTCGCGAGGCGCTCGAGCTTCTGCGCCGTCTCGAAATCCGTCGCCGGCCGCGTGATCTCGTACAGCGTCGGCGCGGGGACGATGCGACCCTCGCGTACGGCACGCGCGATCGCGTTGTAGCGGTCGTCGAGCGGGATGCCGAACGTGCCTGCGGAGATGCCGAGCGCGTAGTCGAGCTCCTTCGCCGCTTCCCCGTCGGACACGAGCTCGCCCTTGAGCGCGCCCGCGCCGGTGTGCACGCCGACGAGGAACGCCGTTTGAAAGCCCGCGCCTCCGCAGCGACGCAAGAGGTCGCGGAGCACGTCCTCACCGCTCCGTCCGCTGCGCGGTGCTGGTTGTCCGCCTGACCCCGCGACGGCCTGCTGTGGTGCGGGTGCCGACGGAGGCATGAGCGGCTCGTTCGCGCCGATGAGCTGAGGACGCTCCGGCTGCTGTGCGACGGCATCGGGCGGAAGGATCGCGGACTCGGACGCGGGCGTGACCGACTCGGGTGTCGGTGCCGCGGGCTGAAAGCGTCCCGACATGCGCACCTGTGCGAAGTGCGGCGAGGCCACCTCGACGAGAGTGGCGATGAGCCGTAGCTCCTGATCCGTGAACCCTTCGGGCTTGAAGGTCTGCACGCTCACGATCCCGAACACGTCGCCACCAGTGCTCATCGGCACCTGCAGCACGATGACTTCGCGAACGTGAGCGTCGAGCTCATCGCGGATCGCGACGTCGCGCGCGTACACGTGCCAGCGCCGATCGTGCCGCGCCGCATACGAGGCGGGGCCGTCGTCGACATGCTGACGGCCGAGCTCGGCCGAATCGCGATCCTGCCCGACGACCTTGTAGCGGTACGCGACCTCCTGCCGGGAGAGATGGAAGACGGAGACGGAGAATGCCGACGCGTCGGTGATGGCGCTCATCGCGTCGCGCAGCACGCGACCAAGGCTCCGCGTATCGGTCGCGGCCGCGAGGCCGCGTCGCACCTCGTCGATGACGACCTCGCTCGCGCTCGTCTTCCTCAGCACCGGCGCCTCCGGCGGCGCGGGCGGAGCGGCGACCGCGGTGCCGCCGCTCGCGACGTACGCTGCCTCTGGCTCGGGCTCTGGCGCGCGCTCGCTTCGCTCGCCAAACACCGGCCCCTGCCCCTGCTCCTGGTGCTGCTCGAGCCGCGGTGGCGGGACCGCGGTTACCGCCGCGGACTCACCCGCGACAGCGGACGCGATGAGCTCACCGGCGAGATCGAGCGCCTCACGCGTCTGCTGGCTGAGCGGCTCGCGCGAGATGAGCGTGCCGAGCAGCACGCCGACGGTGCGGCCCTGGAAGACGAGGCGCGAGATCAGAAGGCGCGGCGGCGCGCCGATCCATTCGGCCTGGAACGGCACCGGCCAATCAAGCGCGACCGCGCGGTTGGATGGGAGCGTGTCGTCCGGGAGCTGAAGCGTTGTGAGCCGGCGATCGTGCAGCCAGGGCATGCGACCGATCGTCGCGACGACACCTTCGCTGCCAGGCGGTTGACGCACAATGGCCGCGCCCATCAGAAAGGGCACGCTGTTCAGAAGGATGCGGAGCGTCGCTTCGACAGGCGTGGTGATCGGGACGACGCTCATGCGCTATGCGAGGATACGGGCGATGGCGTCCCCGACAGCGGAGGTCCGCATCCCTTCGCGTGACGCGGACACGCGAAGCCTCGCTGAGAGGGTCCTCACTCCCGAAGCGCAGACGTTCATCGCGCGCCTGAATCGCGAGGTCGCGGAGACGCGCGCCGGGCTCCTCGAGGCGCGCCAGGAACGCTGGGCCGATCTTCGCTCGGGCGGGACGCTCCGCTTTCCCGAAGAGACCGCGACGGTGCGCGCGGCGGACTGGCGCGTCGCGAAAGCCCCGCGCGACCTGCAGGTCCGCAAGGTCGAGATCACGGGCCCGACCGATCGGAAGATGGTCATCAATGCCCTCAACTCCGGTGCATCCGTGTATATGGCCGACTTCGAGGACGCGAACACCCCCACATGGCGGAATCTCATCGAGGGACAGCAGAACCTCAGCGACGCGATCGACCGGACCATCGAGTTTCGCAACCCCGATGGCAAGGTCTACAAGCTCGGCAGGCAGACGGCCACGCTGGTCGTGCGTCCGAGAGGCTGGCACCTCGAGGAGAAGCACTTCCTCGTCGACGGCATGCCGACCATCGGCGCGATCTTCGACTTCGGCCTGTACATGTTCCGCAACGCCAAGCTGCTGCTCGATCGAGGGACGGGCCCCTATTTCTACCTGCCCAAGATGGAAAGCTATCGCGAGGCGCGTCTTTGGAACGAAATCTTCCAGTGGACGGAGCAGGAGCTCCAGATCCCGCGCGGCTCCATCCGTGCGACCGTCCTCGTCGAGGTCATCACGCTCGCGTTCGAGATGGACGAGGTGCTCTACGAGCTGCGCGACTACTCCGGCGGTCTCAACGCGGGACGCTGGGACTACATGTTCAGCATCATCAAGAAATTCGCGGGCCGTCCGGAGTTCATCCTCCCGGACCGCGCGCAGGTGACGATGACCGTGCCGTTCATGCGCGCGTACACCGAGCTCCTGGTGAAGACCTGCCATCGACGCGGCGCGTTCGCGCTCGGAGGGATGGCGGCGTTCATCCCGAATCGTCGCGATCCGCAGGTCACCGAGACCGCGCTCGCGAAGGTCCGCGACGACAAGAATCGCGAGGTCACCGACGGCTTCGACGGCACCTGGGTCGCCCACCCCGATCTCGTCGAGACGGCGATGACCGAGTTCGATCGCGTCCTCGAGCGGCGCAACAACCAGCTCGAGCGCCAGCGGCCGGAGGTGAGCACGACCGAGCAGCAGCTGCTCGACGTGAAGATCCCGGGCGCGACGATCACCGACGCTGGTCTACGGACGAACGTGAGCGTCGGCATCCAGTACCTCGCCTCATGGCTGCGTGGCACGGGAGCGGCGGCGATCAACAACCTCATGGAGGACGCGGCGACCGCTGAGATCTCGCGCTCGCAGGTCTGGCAATGGGTGCACGACGGCACCAAGCTCGCCGAGGGGCCGACCGTCACGCGCGATCTCGTCGCGAAGGTGCGCGACGAAGAGCTCGCGAAGATCAGGAAGACCGTCGGCGACACGAATTACGCGCAAGGCAAGTTCGACGAGGCGGCCGAGCTGTTCAACGACGTCGCCCTGTCGCGCGACTTCGTCGAGTTCCTCACGATCCCCGGATACCAGCGCCTGGACTGAAGCCGCCGCGACAAGAGTGCGACCACCATTCCCCCGAACGGGGGTATAGCCACGCTTACCAATTTCGTCAGACTGATCGAGATGAACGTGGCTCTGCGTAGCCTCGCTCTGGCTTTCGCCCTCGCGCTGGTGGGTGCGTGCGGCGGAAGCGCGCGGCCCGCGACCCCGACCGCGGATCCGCTCGCGGGCCGCTACACCGCGACGGGCGGCGGCGGCGCGATCGCGGCGGTGAACGCGCTCGCAAAACGGTTCTCCGAATCGCACCCGGGCGTCGTCTTCCAGATCGACGAGACCGGATCGGACGCCGGAGTGAACCTCGCGACGAGCGGCGGCGTCGACTTCGGGTTCACGAGCCGCGCTCTCACCGCGAGCGAGGCGACGCAGCTCAGCGCCGTCGGCATCGGCCTGGCGGGCACGTGCGTCATCGTGAACGCCGCGAACCCGGTGAAGAACCTCAACAAGGAACAGGTGCGCCAGATCTTCGCCGGGGACATCACGAACTGGAAGCAGGTCGGCGGCCAGGACCTCCAGATCAAGGTCTTCATCCGCGAGGCCAACGCCGCGACGCGCGGGTCGTTCGAGTCCTACTTCTTCGGCGGCAAGGCAACGTACGTGAAGGACGCGACCGAGGTCTTCGAGCTCGAGCAGACGCTCAAAGCGGTCGGCTCGTTCGGCGCGTCGATCGGTATGGCCACGGCGAGCTCGCGGACCGTAAGCGAAACGACGGTGAATGTCCTCACCATCGATGGCGTCGCTCCATCGCCGGAGAACCTCGTCAACGGCACCTACAAGGTCGGTCGACCGCTGCTCATCGTCGTGCCGAGCGACGCCGCGAAGGTGAAGCCAGCCATCAAGGCGTTCCTCGACTTCGTCCGCAGTCCCGAAGGGCAGAAGCTCGCCGCAAGCACCTACTAACGTGCCCCGTCTTGGTATGTCGATAGGTTCACTCTTCACACCGAGCATCCGCCGCACCCTCCTGAGCCGGACGATGCTGATCGCGATCGTGCCGATCATCCTCATCGGTACCCTCGCCATCTGGCTCTCCCAGGATCTGCTGCAAGCGCGGTTCAACGATGAAGCGCAGATCGTCGCGGCGGCGATCGCGAACGGCATCGCCGACCGCATCACGCTCGCGCAGCGCGGCAGCGCGGTCCTCGCAGCGCTCCCTGAGGCCCGCGACCTGACGATCGCACGGGACGCCAGCGGACTGCGCGAGCTCCTCATCCCGCTGAAGTCGCGGCTGGCGCTCGACCTCGCCTTCGTCTGCGATCCCACGGGGACGATCATCGCGGGCGCGCAAGATTTCAAGGCGGGTGACACGCTCCCGCCCGAGCTCGTCGCTCGTGTTCGTGCTCACGCTGAGGCGTCCTACGTCATCTACTCCGAACCGAGGGGGCTCATGATCCGCGCGATCTCACCCATTTCGAGCAGCACGCCGCAGAGCGCACCGGGGTACGTCGAGACAGGTTCACTGCTCGACAACTCGTTCATCACGACGCTGCGGGCATCATCGGACTCCGAGATCGCGATCATCGTCGATCGTCAGGTGAAGGTCTCGACGATCCCCATCAACTCGGCGAGCATCCCGGCGCACTCGGACACCGACCTCCTGCTCGGTCCGGTGTACCGCGAGACCACCATCAAGGGGCAGCGCTACCAGGCGATCTTCACGCTCGTGCAGTCGCACTCGAGCCAGCCGCAGGAGCTCGGTGTCTTCCTGCCGCTTGCGCCTCTCGACAACGCCCAGCGCGAGATCGCGCTCGCGATCGCCGCCGGCGGTCTTGTCCTCGCGACCCTCGCGTTCGCGCTCTCCTATCGCACCGCGCGGACGCTCACCCAGCCGCTCGCGAGGCTTGCCGGCGCCGCGCAGCGCATCGAGCAGGGCGATCTTGCCGTACGAGTGGCGGGTGGCTCGCCGCACGAGATCGGTCAGCTCGAGCACTCGTTCGGCTCGATGGCCGGTGCGCTGCGGACTCGCGACGCGCGCAACGAGGCGCTGGTGAACGACCTGCGCGCGGCGAACGTGAAGCTCGAAGAGCTCAGCCGTCTCAAGTCGGAGTTCATCGCGAACGTCAGCCACGAGCTGCGCACGCCGATGAACGCGATCCTTGGTTACACGGACTTCATGCTCGAAGGACTGAACGGCCCGCTCACCAAACAGCAGGAGTCGGACCTCGGCCGCGTCCGCGCCGCCGCGCACAACCTCCTTGGCATCATCAACGGCCTCCTCGACCTCGCGAAGATCGAGGCGGGACAAATGGACGTCGCGCCCGAGCGCTTCAGCATCGAAGCCGTTGCGCGCGAGGTCGTCGACCTCCTCGGCGAGCGCGCGAGGGCGAAGGGCCTGGCGCTCCGTTCCGAGATCGATCCCTCAGTGCCGATGGCGTGGGCCGATCCGATCCATGCACGTCAGGTCCTCACGAACCTCGCGGGGAACGCAGTGAAGTTCACGAACGCCGGCGAGGTCGTCATCGACGCGGCTGTGCAGGGCAACATGCTCGAGCTCGTCGTGCGCGACACCGGCGAGGGCATCGCCCCGGAGGCGCAGGCCTACATCTTCGATGAGTTCCGGCAGGCCGACGGCTCCGCACGCCGCAAGCACGGCGGCACCGGCCTCGGCCTTGCGATCGCGCGGCGTCTTGTCTGGATGAACGGCGGCAAGATCTGGGTGCAGAGCGAGCCTGGCGTCGGCTCGCGTTTTTACTTCACGCTCCCGCTCGAGTCGCGCGCGACCCGTGCGCCGGAGCGCGCGGCCACAGTTACCGGTTAGCGATCCGCTCGGCGAGCACGCGGATGATGACCGCGGGGTTCGCCTTCCCACCCATCTTCTTCATCACCGATCCGACGAGGGCGCCGAGCGCGCGCTGGTTGCCGGCCTTGTAGTCGGCGATGGCCTTCGGGTTCTCGGCGAGCACGGCGTCGACCGCGGATGCGATGGCCGCTTCGTCGGAGACCTGCCCGAGCCCCTTCGCCTTCACGACCGCCGCCGGCTCGCTCCCTGACTGCCAGACGTCGGCAAACACGTCCTTCGCCGCGGTCGTCGACAGCTCACCGCTCTTCACGAGCTTCACCAAAGAGCCGATGTGCTCCGGACGCAGCTTTGTCTTCGTGATCGAGCCGCCGTCGCCCTTGACGTAGCGCAGCACCTCGCCGATGACCCAGTTCGCGACGGCCTTCGGCTCGCCGCCCGCCGCCTTCACCGACTCCTCGTAGAAGTCGGCCAGCGCGCGGTCGGACACGAGGATGCGCGCGTCGTAGTCGCTGAGCCCGTAGTCGCGGATGAAACGCTCGCGCCGCTGCGAGGGCAGCTCGGGGATCGAGCTCGTCAGTCTTGCGACGAGTTCGCGCGAGATCTCAAATCGGACGAGGTCCGGCTCGGGGAAATAGCGGTAGTCATGGATCTCTTCCTTCGAGCGTTGCGGGAATGTCCGCTTGCGTTCTGGACTCCAACCGACGGTGATCTTCCCTCTTCGCGTGCGAATCTCGCCGCCCTCCTGCCAGTCACGCCAGAGGCGATCGGATTCGTAGGCGATGGACTCGCGGATCGCCTGATAGCTGTTGAGGTTCTTGACCTCGCTCTGCGGCGGCCAGCGGGTCTCGCCGCCCTCGGTGAAGCGGATCGACACGTTCACGTCGAACCGGCCCGCGCCTTCCTCGAGGCGCATCTCGCTCACGCCGGCGCCGACGACGATCTCGCGCAGAGCGGTCGCGTACGCGATCGCCTCGTCCGCGGAGCTCATGTCTGGCTCAGAGACGATCTCGAGGAGCGGCACGCCCGAGCGGTTGAAGTCGATGAGCGCGTATCCGTCACCGTGCTTTGTGTTCGCGGTGTCCTCTTCGAGATGCGCGCGATGGATGCGGACGCGCTTCGCACCGGAAGCGGTCGGGATCTCGACCCAGCCCTTCACGCTGAAGGGGAGGTCGAACTGCGAGATCTGGTAGCCCTTGGGGAGGTCCGGATACATGTAGTTCTTGCGATCGAACTTCGTGTCCGCGGGCACACTGCAGTTGAGCGCGAGGCCGGCGGTGATCGCGAGCTCGATCGCGCGACGGTTCGGTACTGGCAGGGCACCTGGCAGCCCGAGGCACACAGGGCACACGAGCGAATTCGCGGGCGCGCCGAACCACTTCGCGCTGCACGCGCAGAACATCTTCGAGCGCGTCGCGAGCTCGACGTGCGTCTCGATGCCGATGACGAGCTCGTACGGCTGCGTCAAGGCGTCGCGTGCGGCTGCGGAATGCCTGTTGGCACTGGCGCGGTCGTGCGCGCCGCGCCTTCGATGACTCGCGAGAGGTTCACGATCACCCGTCCCGGGGTCACCGACACAAGATATCGGTCGAGGTCGCGGACCCCGCCCTCGAACGAATGTCCCGCGGCATTGAAGGTGGGTGCGTGGCCGGCCGGGCATTGGCCGACGAACGTCCGCTGCAGGCTCGCGGGGCCACCCATCGACTCGACCGTGCACGCGCCCCACGGCGCGAACGACCAGTCACGACGGACCGCATAGATCTGACCCTGCACCGGCTGCGTGAGCCAGAACGAGCGCGGGTCGTCGACGGTCGGGATGCCAATGAGTTTCGGCGGTGCGCCGACCGGCGGCACATCGCTCTCCGCGAGGACCAGGCGTTCGCCGGCCACGAGGGCCGGCGGCGTGGCGAACGTCGGCGCAAGTGCGGTCACGGCAAC
>Ga0209376_1003377_pt1 | contig 14509 bp, 16 predicted proteins | sample GraSoiAngelo_134_FD_185891 | JGI IMG/M metagenome (GOLD analysis project Ga0209376, IMG submission 185891) | Grasslands soil microbial communities from the Angelo Coastal Reserve, California, USA - 14_0929_05_30cm (SPAdes) (version 2) | ecosystem: Environmental > Terrestrial > Soil > Grasslands ... | reverse complement strand
ATGGTGATGGTGATGTGCTAACCTTTGTCACAATCGGAGTCGAAGAAGGGGAATCCTTTGAATCGGAATAAGAGGGTGGCATAGACTGAGGCTCTTCATGCATTAGACGATCCGCCATTACCAGCAGAGGCGACTGCTCCTTGCCCCATTTAAGGCGTAAAGACTGACCTGCCATAAACACACGTAGTCGCCTATTATGGGGCGAGAGTTTCAAGACGGAATCGTGGGAGCTAGATCAACTGGGATCAATTATTGAGACTGATAAACAGGGTCAAATCTTTAATACGGAATCAGACGCGCCACAACTCAAGGACGGGTCTGGAACAAGCTCAGGCGGTATGAAAAGTAGTTTGAAAGCAAACTTTGCTTATGATACTGCTGTTGTACTGACCAATCGATTGTTCAACTGGACTTTAGGAAAACAAGAGTAGAACCAAAAAATGGAAGGCGGAGGAGAAGAGAGACCGCGTAGAAGCTACGGTAGAAGAGGAGGCAGTTATGGAAGAGGAGGGGGAGGAGGATATAGTGGAGGGGGCAGAGGTGGAGGCGGAGGCTATGGCCGTGGGGGGGGAGGCGGTTATGGAAGGGGTGGCGGATACGGCGGCCGCGAGGGCGGCGGGAGAGGCTTCGAGCGCGACCGGGGCCCGGTCCCTGTAGAGGAGGGTCAGGAGATCGATGTTACGATTGATTCAGTTGGTAGGAGAGGAGACGGGATCGCCCGCTTCAACAACTTTGTCATATTTGTCCCTGGAACCAACACTGGCGACAAGGTCAAAGTGCGAATAACAGGCGTTAGGAACAACTTCGCAACCGGAGAAGTCGTCACCGGAGCAACAGAATGAAAATCGCCGAGCTAAAGCCGGGAATGAGAAGAGTCGATGTGAAAGGAAAGATCGTCGACGTAGAGAGCCCGAGAGAAGTACAGACAAAATTCGGTCCCGGCCAGGTTGCGTCCGCGACTCTTCAGGACGAGTCCGGGTCGGTCAAGGTCACATTGTGGAACGAGAACATATCAAAGGTTGCGGTCAACGATACAATTGAAATTCAGAACGGCTACGTTGACTCTTTCAGAGGGGAACTCCAGCTTAACGTCGGACGATACGGAAAGCTAGCAAAGGTAGAGTAGAAACCTAGCAATAACGGTCTTTGACCAGATCCTCCCTCTGTAGGATTCATCGAGTCTATTTTTGAACGAAGACCTCGGCTGTCGGGGTCTCAGCAATTGTGCCCAGCGTATACCTGGAGAGAACCGTCTTCCTCTGCTGGTTTTCGACTTGCGCCACAACTTCGATGAAGCCCTCCAACTTTGTCCCTGCGATCTTCTTCCTCAGAAGTTGATCAACCTGGAATATGCCTGATTCATTGTACATGCTAATTTCCACGATCACCGGCTTCTGCTTACTTTTTCTTATCTTAACATCTCGTATCGACATCGCAGATAACGCGTGAATATCCTTCTTCCCCGCGGTAAACGGAATTCGAGCACGGCCTTCCTTCATATCCAAGGCGTCAGCCACTCTCACAACTCCTGCCTCAAGCGTCAGCTGAGGAATCTCGGATTCATGAGCGTAAATAGTGTGAAGAGTCTCGGAAGTAATGATCGCTCGTTCCTTTTCATCATAAATCCCTTCTAGCAATTTTGGCAGTAGTTGAAATGCCAGTGGAACGCTGAACATGTGATGGTTTTCTCTGTGAGCGATCATTCCTAGATCGTGAAGAACAGCGCCGAGGAATACGACTACTTCTGCATCCTCGTTTGCCATTTTGTGATCCGTAACGATGTTGGGTTTGACGTTTGCCTCCAGAAGGTTGCGTAGGATTTTCAGGGCTATGTTTGAGACTATTGCGAAGTGAACAGGGCCGTGATCGGAAAGACCGAGTCTTCTCACTGCATTAACATTGATGCATTCCCATAGACTCTGAAGGTATTCGTCACTATTGACGCGATCTAAGATGGCCTTCAGCTTGAGATTCGAATTATACGGCAGATTAATCAGAAATTCGCACCGCGATGGGGAAGTATATCGTGGAGGCACTTCAAAAATGTTCTCGAACTCGAGGAAACAATCGAAAAATACTCGCGACCAGCCTCGTCCTTTGATAGGAGTGTGAAATAGCTGCCTCACCAGAATGTCGAATACGAGGTTCAAGATCGCACCGCATGGTTGACGATGAATCGGCCGGAGGCGCTCAACGCCCTCTCCATGGGAATGTTCCGAGAACTTGAAGCGAATCTGAGAGATGCCTCGAAAGATCGAACCGTATCATCCATTATCATCAAGGGAGAAGGAAGAGCATTCTCAGCGGGACTGGATGTGAAAGAGGTGAGCGGATTCCTATCCCGACATGAAGCTCGCAATTTCGTCTATGGCCTTGTCAAGCCGTTTTGGATACGGTTCTTGGAATCCGAGAAACCGATTCTATCGATGGTGCACGGACCCGCTTACGGTGCGGGCGCAGAGATCGCGCTTGCCTCCGACATGGTTGTGGCGTCTACGGAGTCCACCTTTGCCTTCTCCGGAGGGAGGGTGGGTGCGCTATGTTGCATTTCAGCCGCCTTCGGTCAATTTGCGATGGTCGGCAGAAAGGTCGTTGAGATGAATCTGACCGGGACTCCAATAACCGCGGACGAAGCGCGATCTCACGGACTCGTCAACTATGTTGAAGAGAATACCCATCTGCGTGAACGTGTAGACCGGCTTTTGAGCGAAATGCGCAATGTTTCACCGATCTCAAACGCGAGCTTCAAACGCATTCATCGTAGCCTTTTCACGACACGCGTAGTCGACCTTGCGCACAGGGAACTCTTCAGAACAATCACAAGCCCTGACTTCGTGAAAGGGGCCACTGCTTTCAAAGAGAAAAACCGTCCCGAATACTATCAGTAATTCACCCACCGAAGGATGCGGAGACTGGAGACTCTAGTTGGGAGTGAAAGAGTCCTTATATCGTATTGTCGATGTAACGTTGTTGCTGAGTGCAGAAATCCCGCGCCGACAAAAAGACGGATTTTTGTAGACAGCAGGGAAACAAGTAGAGGTGTATAGAAACTGAGAGGAAGAAACTGGAAAGGAAGAAACATCCGAACGGAAATGAAGGTACTCCAGTGTCCACGCTGTCACGAGAACATTCGACTCGACAAGTACTCCGCACACATCGCTACCTGCCCCCAACCGGCAATAGCTCCGAGCACTCCCGCGTAGGCTCGGAGAGGTTTGGCGGAATCACGCCCTTATCATCGCGCGTTTACGGTACGAAATGCTTTCAAGGCCTTTAGCTCCGAGAACGGTTTGATTCAAACGCAGCAGCGAACTGACCGATTTCGCTCTGGAGCGGACCGTTAGAAACGCTGCAGAAGAGTGGTTCTTGCGGTAACCTTACAGGAAATCTGCCATGTCCGGATTCGCACGGCAAGGTCTTTCCGTAGAATTTGGACTCGTTCTGCCAAACAACCGTGCGTTCAATACGGTTAACGTCTGATGCAGACGTAAAACTACGTTTTTCGAAATAGAAACAAACATTCTTTTCTAGACCCCGGGGGGGGGCTAGTCGTTTCTCCAGAGATCCTTCACAGTCTCGAGCCGGCTCGTCGTATTTCTGGCGCCGGGAGTGGGATTCGAACCCACGAGGGCGTGACGCCCAACGGCTGTCATTTCAATAGCCCAACTTATGCCCTATCGGGATCTCAAGGCCGTCGCTTTAACCACTCAGCCATCCCGGCTCGAATCGGCATTCAGGTCAAAGAAACCTTTCATCCCCAACTCACCTAATAAAACGGTTCCTGTGAACCGATTATTTCGAGTCTAGGGTTGATGCAAAATCGTAAGGAAGAGGGACACAGATTTCTCGAACACGTTACAGACGCCTACATGGAAGCTTGGGGTCCAACCCTCGAGCGGGCTTTTGCTCAAGCCGCGGAAGGATTCTACGAGACGATGCTGAATCACGAGAAAATCGACCCCATCATAGAAGAGCAGGTCAAAGCTGATGGGCACGACGAGAAAGAGCTCCTATACAATTGGCTAGAGACACTACTCTTAGAGTTCGACATCAAAGACATGGTCTATGCCTCGTATGACATCAGCATCGCGTCTGACGGGCCGACACTGTTCAAACTTCGCGCGAAAGTGAGAGGCGAGAAATATGACCGGTCGAAACATGGAGCGAAGACCGAGGTAAAAGGAGTGACGTATCACCTAATGACAATCGAAGAACGTGCGAAGGAGACTACAGTCAGATTCATCCTAGATCTTTAGCCTCATCTTCACTAAGTGTTGTCCTGAAACGGACCTTGCTTGTTCCACTAACCCACCCAACGATACTTATAGCCAGGCCGTCGTCCTGCGTTTCGACTTCCGAATGAGCACCCAAGCTTTGAACTCCTGGAGCAAATCGAGCGCAGACATTCCGATAAAACAAGTTTCTGAAAACATCTGGGAAATACCACAAGATTACCAACCCGGCATGAAGGTCCCAGCGCGAATCTACGCCGACGAGGACCTTCTCGCCAAAATGCGCACCGACCGGACAATCCAACAATGCGTCAACGTCACCCACTTGACCGGCATCTACAAGTATGCGATCACGATGCCGGACGGCCATGAAGGCTATGGATTCCCAATCGGAGGAGTAGCTGCAACGGATTATGATGAGGGACTGATCAGCCCCGGAGGCGTTGGCTACGACATCAACTGTGGAGTCAGGCTCATTCGGACGAATCTAACTGAGGATGAGGTCCGGCCGGCACTTTCGCAACTTGTGGATACAATTTTCAACTTCATTCCTTCAGGCCTCGGAAGCCGCGGACAGATCAAACTTAGCGCTATCGAGCTCGACAAGGCGGTTACCGATGGCCTCGATTGGGCGATCGACAAAGGATTCGCTTGGCCTGAGGATCCGAAGACAATCGAAGAGGAGGGCTGCATGGAGGCAGCCGACCCTTCGAAAGTGTCAAGCAGTGCAAGATCGCGCGGAGCGCCTCAACTTGGAAGTCTTGGAAGCGGCAACCACTTTATCGAGATTGAGAGAGCAGACCGGATTTTCGATGAAACGGTGGCCCAACGCTTGGGAATCCAGAAGAAAGGACAGATCCTCGTTCTCATCCACACTGGCAGCAGAGGATATGGGCATCAGATCTGTAGCGATTATTTGAAGGTCATGGAAAGGGCGACCGGAAAATACAACATCCACTTACCCGATAGAGAACTAGCGGCGTGCCCGAGCAAGAGTCCAGAGGCTGAGGACTATATCCCAGCTATGTCCGCTGCATGCAACTTCGCCTGGATCAATAGACAAATGATCACTCATTGGGCTCGACAGGCATTCGAGAAGGTATTCGCGAAATCACCAGACGCAATGGATATGCGAATCGTTTACGATGTCTGTCACAACGTCGCGAAAATTGAATCACATCAAATCGATGGCGAAGCTACAAAAGTCATTGTCCATAGAAAAGGCGCTACTCGCTCTTTCCCTCCTGGGCATCCGGATGTCCCAACTCAATACAGAGACGTTGGACAGCCAGTCCTCATCCCGGGAAGTATGGGAACAAGCAGCTGGGTTTTGATAGGCACACCAAAAGCAATGGAATTGAGTTTCGGAACTACAGCCCATGGCGCTGGAAGATTCATGAGCCGTTCCGCCGCCAAACGAAAGTGGCGCGGTGCAGACCTGAAGAAACAGCTAGAAAACAGAGGAATAGTCATCAGAGCGGCAAGCATGGAAGTTCTCGCTGAGGAAGCACCGGACGCCTACAAGGATGTAGACAGAGTCGCCGATGTAAGCGACCAACTTGGAATAGGAAAGAAAGTTGTCCGCATGACTCCCATCGGAGTAGCGAAAGGGTAGAGCGTGGTCGAAGACCCTACGTCCTTAGCGTTTCTTGTATTCGTTGATTAGGTCAGTAGGGGTCGGATCGACTCGCCTCAGCATAGCGAGGTACACGGACACATAATCGAGAAAGAAGATTGGAGATAGTAGCCTCGAAAGGCTTCCTCTGCTAGCGACGCGGACGTCCAGCGGATGAGATCGGCTCGCCGAACTTATAGTACCGCGGAAGGCACGGACGATTGAACGCTCAAACGAGGTCTCCTGCGCGTCTCGAATAATCACTGGTAGCATGTTATCTCTCTCGTGCCAAGCTTCAACCTCGTTGTGCCCCGCCTCCGGCAACAAATCGTATTTCGCGAGTAACTTGCTGTTCTCCGCAAGTTGGTTCTTGAACCTGCGAGCAACCGAAGACATCCTTTGCAGAGAATACAGTACTGGCAAATGGCCTAACAGTTTCACTGCTAGACTCTTTGCCGGATTGTCTGCCACAGGAGTTTCGATGCGGCAGCGGCGCCTGATGCGGACAAGCTCCTGAGCAGCTTTCGATATCTCTCGTGTGGTTGAGCGAATCAGGTTAGCATTTTCCAGAGCAATCGCCGCGGAGACAATCAATTGGCCAAGCGCGGCTCTCGGAGCCAGCGAGGCTTCGACACGAATGAATGGTGCCTTGAAGCGATAACAAAACGTGGCGAGTGACCCTCCATGTCCAATACCTACAAGAGAACTGCCTCGGTTCTTCGCCTCTCGAAACGCGGCCAGCGTCTCTGAAGTCTCACCTGAGTAGCTCAGCGCGATGAACAGAGTTCTCGAATTGACAAAGGCAGGCAATCCAGGCTCGCGATGGACCAGCGCTGGAATGGGCAAGGACCCTTTGAGCCAATCCAAGACTACGTCCGCTGCACTCGCCGATCCGCCCATCCCCATTAGTACGAGGCTTTGGAACGAGCCTTTTGTTTTCGTCACAGAAACTTCCGCCTCGTCTCGGGAGCGAAGAAAAATATCGGAAAACCGATCGACAGCACTCATCATATTAGAGCGATCTATCTTCGAAAGTAGCTTCAAATCGTCTAGATCCACGGGCATCTTTGGTCTTCCCCAGTGAGACTGTTGACTATCGAGATTGGCTAATATCTTATGGTCGCGCCCTGTGATTCCATGATGGAGGTTCCTAGAAGACTCCAACGGCTCTCCATAGCACTTCCAGCATCGTTTACGAAGGACGTGCCTCATCTCAGAGAGAAGACCAGCCGGGTCGGCCTAATCGCCAGGTCCCTCGCAATTTTCCGAGTCGACGAAGTGGTGATCTACAACGATGAAACTGGTAGGAGCGCAGAGAGCGAGGGAAGGCTCTTCGAGAAACTACTCGGATATCAGGAAACGCCCCAGTATTTGCGGAAGGCACTGTTCAAGCAAGATCCCGATCTTCAATTTTCGGGAATATTGCCCCCATTGCGCATGCCCAGCCATCCCAGCATAGGAGAGGCTCGAGTAGGTGAAATTCGTGACGGACTCGTGATCGAATCGGGAACCCATTCTATCATAGACGCGGGCTTCAGATCAGCCGTGGAAGTCCCTTCGAAGCTGAGGCTGAGGGAGAGAGTGACGATCAGGATCGGTCGAATATCGCCACGGCTTCAGGGAGAGCTCGTTGAGCCGACCCGGTTACCTATATATTGGGGATTCAAGGTCACTCGAATCAATCTTACGCTTGATAAACTCATAGGGAGCAGAAGACAGGATTTGACAATCTCGACCTCTCGAAGAGGGAAAGTAGTACGGGAGGTCCTGACCGATCTGACTCTTCGATGGAAATCTTCACGACGGCCACTAGTCGTCTTCGGGTCCCCATCAGACGGTGTGCCCGAGATTCTAGCCAAAGAAGGAGCCGACATTACAAAGATGGTCGACTTCAACCTGAATATGATCCCGAATCAGGGCGTACAAACAGTCCGAACAGAGGAAGCAGTCCTTACGACGATGTCAATACTGAACTTGTTAGAGGAGACATAGATGGGTCACCGAAAATACAGCGCTCCCAGAAGAGGGTCCCTCGCTTATCTCCCCCGCGGGAGGGCAAGTCACTGGACCCCACGAATTCGCTATTGGCCAGAATACGAAGGTCCGCCACGCCTCTTGGCATTCGCAGGCTTCAAGGCGGGAACAACTCATGTCACCGTGGTCGATAATCGCCAGGGCTCCCTGAACTACGGCAAGGAGGTGAGTTTCCCAGTGACGGTTGTCGAGACTCCTCCGCTGAAGGTAACCGCCTTGCGTTTCTACGAAACGCTGAACGGTGGATTACAAACCTTAGGAGAAGTATGGTCCAACGACCAAACGAAGGATCTCCACAGGAGAATAAAGACGCCCGAAAAATTTGACGACGTCAAGGCCTGGGAGAGGCTACAGCTCTCAACGAGCAAGCTGTCGGAGGTGAGAGTAGTAGTTGCAAGCCAGCCACGGACCACCACGATCGGTAGAAAAATACCTGACTTGTTTGAGGTGAAGATCGATGGGGGAACAGTTCAGGAGCGGCTCGAGTTCGGGAAAAAACTCCTTGGAAAGGAAGTCAAAGTCTCGGAGGTCTTCAAAGAAGGAGGAGAAGTCGACGTAATTTCCATCACGAAAGGAAAAGGAATCCAAGGCCCGGTGAAGAGATGGGGAGTAAAGAAACTCAAACACAAGTCAAGAAAAACGGTTAGAGGAGTCGGGTCGATTGGCCCATGGCACCCACATTACGTAATGTACTCCGTACCTAGACCAGGTCAGATGGGATTTGCCCAAAGAACGGAGCACAACAAGCAGATCTTGAAGATGGGGAACAACGGCGCTGACGTAACTCCCAAAGGAGGATTCCTCCGATATGGACCAGTTAAAACGGAATACACAGTTCTACGAGGAACGATTCCGGGGCCCACTAGGAGACTCGTTGCTCTCCGATACCCGGCTAGAGGAAACCCCACAGGAGAACCGCCTAAGATAGAACAGCTGAATCTCGCATCGAAACAGGGAGCTTAGACCGTCATGTCAAACGATTTACTCACTGCGCATCTTCTCGACGTAGAAGGAAAGTCCGCCGGAGAAATCCATCTACCTCAAGTCTTCCAGACGAGCCTCAGATTAGATATCATTCAAAGGGCTGCAATCGCTCAACAATCCCACGCTTTCCAACCCCAAGGCCGGAACCTAATGGCTGGAAAGAGAACAACCGCCGAAGGCTTCGGGGTCGGGAGAGGAATATCGCGAGTGCCACGAATCGGGGGGCACGGACCTTTGTCGGGGACTGCAGCTTTCGCCCCTGGGACCGTAAGTGGTAGAATGGCGTTCCCACCGGTTACGTCAAAGAAGCTCGCTAAACGAATCAACCAGAAGGAGAGACGGCTCGCTTTGAAATCAGCGATCGCCGCAACTGCATCGGACCAAGTCGTCCGGAGTCGAGGCCACAAGTTCCTTGAGGACCGAACACTGCCCCTAGTCGTCAGCAACGAAGTGGAGAATCTTTCGAAGTCATCCGATGCTAAGCGATTTCTCACCTCCATCGGCGTCTGGGACGACATACTTCGAGTAAGAAAGAGCAAGAGAATCAAGAGCGGAGTGAGAGTTCACGCGGTCGGACCCCTGATAGTAGTTGGAGACGACAGGAATGCTAGGAAAGCCCTTCGAAACTTTGAAGGCGTCGAAGTAATTAGAGCCAGAGACCTCAGCGTGGAAGCTCTTGCGCCAGGTACGCATCCGGGCAGGTTGACTATCTGGAGCGAGTCAGCCATCAAGACAGTAGCAGAGAGAAAGTGGTAATACAAATGGCCAGGCTAGAGTCCGAGCTCGTGATCATCTACCCGATGATGTCGGAAGACACGGTCAAACTGATCGAAGGTGAAAACAAGATCACCTTCATCGTCAACAACAAAGCAACCAAGAACGACGTGAAGCGGGCCGTGGAGGAACTCTACGAGGTAAACGTGTCCCGAGTATTCACACTGACGACTCCAGAGGGAAAGAAGAAAGCTTACGTCAAGCTAAGCCACGAATCAAAAGCCTCTGACCTGGCTGTAAAACTAGGAATATTGTAAGAGAGATTTGGTGTAACATGGGAAAGAATATCCTAGTCCAGAGACGAGGAAGAGGCTTCTTCATCTTCAGAGCCCCCACTCATCGAAGACTCCACCCTACAGGATACAATTCAGTAGACGGGCATAGCACCGGTTTCGTTAGAGATCTTCTCCACGAAGTTGCACGAGGGGCTCCTCTGGCCCGGCTAGTTGTAGGGAGCAATAACGACGTATACATTCCAGCTCCGGAAGGCATGTATGTGGGACAGAGCATTGAGATAGGGAGCGAAGTACCGGCGGAGACTGGGAACATAAAGTCTCTAGGCAGAATCCCTGAAGGAACAATGATTTGCAATATCGAACTCCGTCCCGGAGATGGAGGTACACTTGCACGCTCCTCCGGAAGCTTTGCCTTGGTAGTCTCTCACACGCCGGCAGGAACTGAGCTTCGTATGCCGTCAGGTCGAACCATCCACGTAAACGACAAGTGTCGAGCAATGATTGGGGTGGTTGCTGGAGCGGGTCGTACAGAGAAACCGTTCCTGAAAGCTGGCCCAAAGTGGTTCCTGCAAAAGTACGCCTCCTGGTAGAAAAGTGGGCAACATCGCGGCTCGCCAGACTGGGCGGGCTAAACGCCGCTCAGCGAGATAGAGAGTAAGGAACATGCTTATCATGCAGGTTGCAGCCAAGAACAGCGGGGTGCGGGTGAAGAGCTATGCCTAGACAGTTCACTTATCGCGGCCATTCAGTTGACGAGCTGAAGCAGATGTCGATGGACGAGTTCATCAAGCTCCTCCCTTCACGTCAGCGGAGATCACTCCTGAAAGGTTTGACCAACGAACAGCGGATTCTGATGGAACATGTTCGCCAGTCGAGGAAGGAGAATGCGGGCAAGCCTGTGCCTGTAAAGTCTCATGTCAGAGACATGATTGTTATCCCTGAGATGCTTGGATTGACTCTCCAGTTACACTCTGGCAAGGAATACGTGGCTATTGATATCAAGCCGGAGATGATTGGACATTTCGTCGGAGAATTCGCGATTACGAACCAGAAGGTTGTTCATGGAACACCGGGGATCGGCGCTTCGCGGTCAAGCATGTACGTTCCTCTCAAGTAGACTCTATCCTGGTTCACATACGTCTCAAACCAAGAAATTTCGCCGTTTTCTTTTGGCGGTCTTATGGTCGAGTCTTCGCACCGGAAGACTTCGGACTGGACTCGTCTCTTCGGGAGAATAGGTTATTACAACGGCAACGAGCGTTTGTGATGAGGGCGAGCGCGAGACGCCCGCCTCGAGAGAGCCGGGCCGAGAGAAGACGGTGATCTTCACAGTGAGGCTTTGGTGTTAGTGTCGCGGGCGACAAGGAACGCTTCCGCATGGAGGGGTTTCAATGCGAAACTCGCCTTCAGGCTTTATGCTCGGAAAAGGAGGATCGATGATCTAGAGGCTTTTAGCCGAGAGCGGAAACAACCGGCTCTTGGAGGCGGACTTGAACCTAGAGCAGCGTCTTGAGCTTGCTATGAGAGGAACTGCCGAGATAATCCAGAGGTCTGAGTTGGAGAAGCTTTTGGAAGAGAAGAAGAATCCTCGGGCCTACTGGGGGTTCGAGTGCTCCGGAAAGCGGGCGCATCCTGCACGGAATGATGCACATCGGCCAAGGGCTCGTCTGCGCCTCCAAGATCCAAGACCTAATCCAATCAGGCTTCCATTTCATAGTCTTCCTCGCCGACTGGCACTCGATGATCAACAACAAATACGGAGGCGACCTAGAGAAGATCAGAACAGTAGGCCGATACTACAAGCACTGTTTCACAGCCCTTGGAGTCCCCGAGAACAAGGCGGAGTATATCTGGGCCTCAGAACTTGCTGAGAAGGCCGACTACTGGGAGAAGGTTCTCAGAATAGCGAGAGCCACAACCACCCAACGGGTCTTGAGAGCCATACCGATAATGGGACGGGACATGCAATCGAAAGAGAACGACGCTGCTACCATTTTCTACCCTTGTATGCAAGCCGCAGATATATTCCAGATGAGATTGGACCTTGCATGTGCCGGGATAGATCAGCGTAAGGCCCACATATTGGCCAGAGAGGCAGGGGAGAAACTTGATTGGGGTAAACCGGTTAGCCTTCACACTCCCATGCTGGTCGGACTCGCGGGTGTTCAGAACACACCACACGACAGCTTCGATGAAGACCCTAAACTGAACCAAGTGATAGCCGCAAAGATGTCGAAGAGCAAACCCGAGAACAACATCCTGATACATGATGAGCCTGAGGTGATTGGGAAGAAGATCCAGCAGGCGTTCTGTCCACCAAAGGTGGTGGAAGGCAACCCGATACTGGAATACTATCGCATCCTAGTTTTCGAAAATCGAGAGCCGCTCACGTTGAAGCGCGACTCGAAGTATGGAGGAGATTTTGAAGTGTCTACTTATGACGAGCTTGAGAAACAATACGCTTCGGGAAAAATCCATCCGCAAGACCTGAAGACAAACATGTCACGAGTCCTCTCTCAGAAGCTGGAACCGGTTAGAGAATATTTCAAGAGAAATCCGCAGCCTCTGGAAGAAGTGCGAAGACTTGAGAAGAGCTGAAGGATGCTGGCCGGCTCCGCTCCACGTAAGAATCTTGCCCGACTACGCAATCCAAGAGCTGAGTATTATGCGTGGAAGATGGAGGAGACCGAAAGGATCCTCGACGAGCTGAGAACTCAATCTGAGGCTGGGGTACCGATCATCGTAGAGGGACGGCGAGACGAGGCCGCGCTCCGGAGACTGGGAGTGGCGGGGAGGGTTCACTGCCTGAAAGCGAGAGGCGAATCTCGCCACGAATTTCTCGATCGGCTGAACGGGACAAGAGAAGCGATTGTGTTGACCGATTTCGACAGAGAAGGTAAGGAGCTTGAGACATGGCTGTACAAGGAACTCTCTCAGCGAGGAGTGAAGAGTGATCTGAAGCTCTGGATTAGGATGAGGTCTCTGGCGCGAACGGAGGTGCGATCCGTGGAAGAACTTCCGAACTTTGTCCGGGCGTTGGAAGCGAGGGCGAGAGGAATAAGACCGGTCAGTCCACAGGTTCCGCGTAGTTAGACTGAGGCGATGATCAGAGGGCCTCCTCAGAGCCGTGAATCTTTCGCAGTCTTATGAGCGATACTAGTAGTTGTGGACTAGTTTTTTCCGTTCTTTATCCTGTTGGCCTTTGTCGGTTTACCGTTGCCGTGGAAATAGTCGCGGAGTACTTGTTCGAAGAATATGGAAAGGCCGCCGACTCTGCCGTGATAGACGCGTTGGACTTCGTTGCGTACGAGGTTCTCGGATTGGTCGCTGAGCGAGATCATTAGTTTGCCCATGTTTTGTACCGGTTGTGTATGCTTTCTTGGGCTCCGTTCATTCTTATTGACGAGAAACGGTTAATCCGTGACTGGTAGACCCGTGGATATCCACAGTAACTTGAGGGTGGTCCCTGGATATCGCTGGCAGACTTGGTATGTTTTAAGGCTTGAACATGTGAATCCAGTATAAATGCGAAAACATTCAGACCATCCCGTCCTCTTATTCCTACTTTTCCTAGTAGAAGAGCGGAGAAAAACTGCGGGCCCGCGCGCAACCATTCTCCAAGCCAGCCTGAAATAGCGTCTGCATTTTCTGGATCTCGCAGTTTGACATGTGTCTCGAACGGTCCGCTGTTGGCTTTATCCGATTCGTACTGCGGTATTCCGCGCGAGAAAGGCTCGCTTCTAAGACGATAAATAGCCTCCTTGCTCAGAACGGCGAACCCGAGCTGGATAAGGGATAGTGAGCGTCGCCACCTGGTTTGTTTTCGGGCTGACTATCCTATTCTTGGTCTACTTCGTCTACGCGACTCCCATCATAATGCTCGGCGTCTGGCGATACAAGAGACATGGGTTTGGGGAGGATCCGGGTGAAGACTGGGATCCTCCGAATGTCTCTGTCCTTGTCCCGGTGAAGAACGAGGAGAAGGTGGTTGGTAGGCTGTTGGATGCACTGCTCAGGCTAGATTATCCGAAGGAGAACTTGGAGGTTGTGGTTGTGGAGGATGAGTCGCGGGATCGGACGCTTGAGATCTGCAAGGGTTACTCTGCGAAGTATCCCTGGATCAAAGTGTTCCATCGGGATTCGAGTCTCGGGAAGGGTGATGCCCTGAACTTTGCGTTTCACCGGTCGACGGGCGAGATCGTTGCGACTTTTGATGCTGATGATGTGCCGGAGGAGCAGGCTGTGAAGAAGGCTCTCCGCTATTTCAATAGTCCGGAGACTGGGGCTGTGCATGGTTTTCATAGGACGCTGAATCTTCGGGAGAGCATTGTTTCGCGGCTGGCGGCGTACGAGAATTTCTTGTATCGCTTGTCGAATGATGGAAAGCATGCTTTGAGACTGTTCGTTACGTTTTCGGGCTCTAACACGTTCTTCCGGAGGACGGCGCTGGAGAGGGTTGGGTTGTGGGATCCAAAATCCCTGGTCGAGGATGCTGAGCTGTCGGTGCGTTTTGCTAGAGCTCACATTGCTACGCGACTGGCGCCGGTGGAGTGTTGGCAAGAGATGCCTGCCCGGGTTGGCAGCTTGTTCAAGCAGCGGATTAGGTGGTCGGGGGGGAACATGCTGACGGGGGT
>Ga0209376_1003371_pt1 | contig 14529 bp, 14 predicted proteins | sample GraSoiAngelo_134_FD_185891 | JGI IMG/M metagenome (GOLD analysis project Ga0209376, IMG submission 185891) | Grasslands soil microbial communities from the Angelo Coastal Reserve, California, USA - 14_0929_05_30cm (SPAdes) (version 2) | ecosystem: Environmental > Terrestrial > Soil > Grasslands ... | reverse complement strand
ACTGGACGAACGCGCTCGGAAAACAATCGGCGCATTTGCCCCAACCCTTTCGCATTTCGCAAGCGCGATGCCGCAAATGCTGGTCGCGCTTGAGTACTCGTTAGCGAAGCCGCGCCAGATCGTCATCGCTGGCAAAATCGATCCGCTAAAGGACGGATTGGCCGTGGCGAACAACGACGCGACAAAAACTCTGCTCGCTGAACTTCGCCGGCATTTTCTCCCGAACAAGATTCTGATGTTGGCCGATGGCGGCGAAGGTCAGAAATTTTTCTCGGCGAAAAATGAAGCCATCGCTGCAATGTCGCCGATTGGCGGCAAACCCGCGGCTTACGTTTGTGAAAATTTCACCTGCAAGGCGCCGGTAACGAATCCGAAAGCGTTGCGCGATTTACTCTCCAATCGCTAAACTAGTCAGCGTTATGCGCAACGTGCTCATCACCGGGACGCCGCGCTCTGGCACAACGTTGATTTGTTCGCTGGTGAACAAGTTGCCGGACACCGTTGCGCTCCACGAGCCGACGAATGTGTAGGAGTTTGCGGATTGTAGGGACGGCGGCGCCGTGGCTGATCTCATTGAAAATTTCTGCGCGGAAACGCGGAAATCACTGCATGAACACGACTTTGCGGTGTCGAAACATGTACGCGGATTCGCGATAATGTCGCAGCCGATCGAGTAAACCGCGCCGGAACGCGGTTGCGACGCACCGAGCACGGGCGGGTTGTCGATTGCTAAAACGCGACGGACCGATCTGGAATTTTTACAGCAAGCGCGACGTCGAGAGTTTGCTGAGCGAAGTGGGCTCGAACGTGTGGGCGGAGCCTAGACGCCTTCGACTAGGATCATGTTCGTTTTGGCGGTGCGATGGCGCATTTTGCGCGGTTCGCGGTATTCTTCACAATTGAGCCATTCTTTGGCGCGCTCCATCGTTGGAAATTCCAGCACAACGATCCGTTTCGGATTCCAATCGCCTTCGAGCACTTCGGTCTTGCCGCCGCGGACGGTGTATTTGCCGCCGTATTTCTCAACCGTCGCGCCGGCAAGCTTCTTGTACACTTCGTACCCGACTGGATCGACAATCTCGATTTCGACAATCACATACGCGCTCATCACAAAAAAGTTTAGACAGGATTTACAGGATTATCGGAATTGCTTCAAAACAAATCAGGAATGGAGCAAGTGGGACGAGCGACAGGCAAGGCAAAGGCGCAAGGTGTAGCGGCATGAGAGCCGGGAGGATCGAATGTGAAAGCAGGAACCCAGGAAAAAGAATCAGAATTTTAGACAGGATTTACAGAATGATCAGAATTGTTTCCGGTTAGATGAAAAGCATTTTGTTGATTCTGTCTAAAGAAGTCTTAGCGGCCGTTGCCGCTATCTTTGGCCGCTAACTCAGGAATTTTTTTGCGACGACGCAAACGGAGCCAGTTGTTCCAGGTTTTACGAAGGCTGTCACGCGGAGTGAGATACCTTTGGTTGAGCTCGTTGCTCTTGAGGATCTGGGCGAGAATCCCCCTTACTGAAAAATCGTTCGTATTCAAAATGGTGTAAGCAGTGCCGACCGCCGCGGCCTGATGCGCGTCGCTGGCCGCGACCATGGGAAGATTCCGGACCTGTGCGTACTTGAACGCGTAGCGGTTATAGCGCCGCAGCGTAGTTGCGGCGTTAAAAACTTCGATCGCATCAATCGGGAGCGTCTGTAGTACTGAAAAACGGATTCCGGCCCGAAAAAGATCGTAGGGATGCGGAGGAATGGCGAGACCGCCGCGTTGATGAATAATTTCGCATACTTCGCGCGCCGGTTTTCCTTTCAGGTAAGGCAGCTCCGCGCCGATGCAAAGAAGGTGGCCATCGGCGGTAGTCACTTCGACGCCGGGCAAAACGAGAAAGCCATCGACTGGCTGACCGTCGAGACGCATTAAACCTTTTTCGAGCATGTAGGTCACAGCATCGCAGGTGTTGTGATCGGTCATGGCGATGCCGTGCAGACCTTTCGCGCGCGCGGCGGCGATCAAATCCTCCGGACTGGAAACGCCGTCGCCGGAAAAAAACGAATGGGTGTGAAGGTCGAAATTAAAGGGCATTGGTGTCGATCTTAGATTCTTGCGGGTGGAAAATTAGACAAGTTCTTCAGCGAGCACATCGGGCTCGGATGCGCCTTCTGAAGCGACCTCGCGCGGTTGATTAAATTGTAAATCGTAAAGGCGACGATAGTAACCGGATTTTTCGAGAAGCTCGGCATGGGTGCCGATTTCTTTAATATTGCCGCTATCGAGCACGACGATTTGGTCGGCCGACAAAATCGTGGAGAGCCGGTGCGCAATCGCGATGACGGTGCGCCCGGCTGCGAGTTTCTCAAGCGCTTTCTGAATTTGTTTCTCCGATTCGGTATCGAGTGAAGAAGTCGCCTCATCGAGCAATAGGATCGGCGCGTTTTTGAGAAGTGCGCGCGCGATGGCTAGGCGTTGTTGCTGCCCCCCCGAGATGAGGCAGCCTTTGTCGCCAATAACGGTGTCGTAGCCGTCCGGCTGAGCCAAAATAAATTCGTGGGCGAACGCAGTCCGCGCAGCCGCGTAGACTTCTTCCGCAGTCGCACCCAGCCGGCCGAACTGGATGTTCTTGAAAATGGTGTCGTGAAATAAAAATGTTTCCTGAGTGACGAGGCCGATTTGCGCGCGCAAGGATTTTTGTGTCAACGCGCGCAAATTGTGGCCGTCAATTTTCACTGCGCCGGACGTTGGATCGTAGAGGCGCAGAATGAGCGACAAAATAGTGCTCTTACCTGCGCCGCTTGCGCCAACGAGTGCATAAGTTTTACCGGGCTCGATGTGCAGATTGATAGCGCGCACCGCGTCGGTGACACCAGTCGAGTAGCGGAAGGTTACGTCTTCAAAGTCGATCCGGCCCTGGGAAGAAACCAATTCAACCGCATTTGGCGCGTCTTGCACCGCCGGCACCGAATCAAGGATCGAGAAGATTTGAGTGGTCGCACCAAGCGATCGCTGCATCACGATGTGAAGTTTGCTCAGCGTTTTGATCGGCTCATAGATAATGAAGATGCCGGAGATCAGTCCGAAGAACCGGCCGGCGGAGAGGTTCGCCGCGTAAACATAGAGAAGCGCGAGCCCGACACCGATCGAGGCGATGATTTCGACAAGCGGTCCGACGGCTTCGGTGGCTTTCACCGTGCGCATCGTATGAGCGAACGATTGCTGCGCGCCGCGCCGGAATATTTTTTCCTGCTGCTCCTCACGTGCGAACGATTTGATGACTCGAATGCCGGCGAAACTCTCCTGCATTGTCACCGACATTAAGACGCCGCCTTTTTGTTCGCGTTGCACCGCCGCGCGTGCGCGGCGACCGAAGATGCGGATCGGAATGATGCAAATCGGGAAAAGAACGAGACTCACCAACGTAAATTTCCAATCCATCAGAAGGAGCACGACCACGGCGCCGACGATAGTGATGGGTTGTTTGAATACGTCGCTGCTCACGCTCGCGAGCGCTTGCTGCATGTTGCGCGTGTCATTGGCGATGCGCGACATGAGAAAGCCGCTTTGCATCCGATTAAAGAAATCCATCGAGTGGTGCATCACTTTCGCGAAGAGCTGATTGCGAACATCGTTCACGACCTTGTTGCTCACCCAGTTCATGTAATAAACGTTGCCGTAGGAACAGAGACTCCGGACCGCCATTACTACCGGGATCGCAAGACAAACCCAAACGAGCGAGTCAATCTTTGGGCCGACGTTTAACATTTCGCGATGCGCGATCACCGCTCTTGGATTTGGCGCGGCGCCGTGGAAAACGAAATTTGAAACTTGGAATACAGTCAGCGGCAGCAACGCGTTCACCAAACCGTAGGCGATGCCGAAGGCGAGCCCGACCGTAAAGCGCCATTTGTAGGGACCGGCATAGCTGTAGAGACGCATGTACGGTTTCCATGCCCTCCGGATAGTTTCCCAGAACGAGAGTTTTACTTTGGCGCCTTCTGCCTTGCTCATAACCGTGGCGACGTTGCCGGAGCCGACAACAGCGTCTCCATAGCATCGATCACCGCCTCCGTCGAGATTTGGTTCATCGGCAACCGTGGCTGCTTGGGCACGAATTCGGTAAAGGGCGATGTCGATGTTCCCTGTAAAATCAACGCCGGACTTTCGCGCGGACGCCAGTGAAACGGATTGGTCGGGCCAAAAAGAATCACTTGCGGCGTGCGCGATGCCGACGCCAGATGCATCGGCGCGGAATCCACTGTGATCAACAGGCGCGCCTTGCCGATCAACGCCGCGAGTGTGAGCAAATCGGTTTTGCCGGAAAGATCGACAATCTGGCGCCGCACTTTTGATTTGATGTCGCTGATATGGGTTTGTTCAAGCGGCGACGATCCGCCAGTCAACACAAGATCGACATCGTAGTTGTCCGCGGCGTGGTTAATCACATCAGCCCATCGCCGCGCATTCCAAAATTTCTCCGCGCGCGCCGAGCCGGGATGAAAAACGATGAAGTCTCTTTTGATAGTGTGCGCGCTCAATAATTCGTCGGCTGCTTCGCGCGTGCTTTTGGGCAATTGCAATCGGACCGCGCGCGAAACGTTGGAAATTCCAAGTGGTTCGAGCAGCGCGAGGTGATAATCGATCACGTGCATGTCTCGCATCCGGTGGTCGACAAATTCGTTGTAGAAACGTGTTCGAAATCTCGAGCGGACTTTGATTCGAAACGACACGATCCGCTTTTTCGCGCGCGAGAGAAGCACCAGCAGCGCGGAACGATCGTTCCGCGTGAAATCAATGCAGTAATCAAATTTCTGGCGCGCGATCGCGGCGACTGTTCTAAATCCGCCAAAGCCCCGACGCATGACCAAAATTTTATTAATGCCAGTAATCGCGGGCGCGAGCGCTTTGCCCTCCGATGAAATGACGATCGTCAACCTTGCGTCCGGGAATTTCTCGCGCACGGCCGCAACCGCCGGCGTGGTCAGAATCAGATCGCCGATACGTTTGAGCTGAATCAGGAGAATTTGCATTTTTTGTAGCGGCGGTCTGCGACCGTCGCATTATTTCTCACGCTGCGTCTCTCCGGAACTCTAGGTCAAAGATTTCGCCGCTAAATGGCCAATCGCTCCAAGCCGTGACCAGTCCCGCTCGTACTGGATTCTCGCGAACGTAGTTCCACTTCTCTGAGTACGAATCTCCGCTGCGCAAAATATGATCGAAAAAGCCTTTCTGCCAATGTGGCGGAGGGACATCTTTGTTACGCAGTACTTTTGAAAAAGCATTCTTCAATGATTTCATCCAGGTACCGAGTTCCAGTTGTTCATCATCGATAACAACAAATGCATGCAGATGGTCCGGCATTAAGACGTAGGCTCCTAACCAAGCACCGCGTTTTTCGCCTTCTGTGGCGAATTGGATTAAGCGCTCGTGAATATCGGGGTTGTTCAAACTGGGCTCACGTTTATGAGTACATGCGGTGACGAAATAAATCGGCAGCTGCTGGAACGTTTCGTCGAGCCTACGAAGGCGTTCAGGCATATGCCCAATTCATGCGACGGTCATAGACCGCCGCTACAGCTTTGGATCGCCCTTTCGTACGCGCCTAACAAACGCATCCGATAATGCTCCCACGTAAAATTTTCCACCACGCGCTGTCGGGTGGCGGTGCTCATGCTCGCAACAATCTCAGGATGGCGAGACAAATGCTCAATCGCCGCCGCGATTGCATCGACATCGCCGGGCTGGACGATGATTCCTTCCACGCCGTCGCGCACAACGTCGCCGGCCTCACGGGTGGTAATCATCGGCAAACCACAAGCGGCCGCTTCGTAAATCGTCTTGGCGCTGCCTTCCAACCGCGAAGGAAAAACGTAAACGGATCCTTGATTGAGATAATTCTCGAGATGGCGCTTGAAGCCGAGAACGCGAACATTCTCGCGCCCGAATTTTTTCAAATACGGCTTCGCTTCATCGTGAACGCTGCCGAGAAGCCAGAGTTCGGCGTCGCGCAGATTCAATCGATGCCATGCTTCGAGGAGATGATGAATCCCCTTTCGCTCGATCAGTGCGCCCGAAAAAATTGCGCGGAAAATTGGCGGACGCGTTCCCGGCTTGAAACGCTCGATATCGACGCCGCGTGGCAGATAAAATAATTTTTCATCTGGAAAACCTGCGATCCGAAAAGATTCGGCCGCCTTTTCGGAAAGAACAACGACAAGCGTCGCGAGCTGATATTCTTCAAGAAACCTTTCAGGCTGGAGCAAGAATCGCGACTTCCAAGTCTGTCTGTCCTCTGTTCTTTGTCCTCTGTCTTCTGATTTTTGGCTTCCCCGGTGCCATGTCGGAATTTCGATCAACGACGGAATCCTTTTCTTCTTCGCCACGCGCAGTGTTTCGAGACAATCGCCCGACCAGCTGTGAAAGAAATCGTAGCGACTACTGTCGAGATGGCGCGACGCGACCCAATCCAGGTATTTTTTCTTTGCCCCATAATAATAAGGGCGTTCGAGAAAAGAGAGCAACCGCACCGGATGCCAGCGAAGCGATTGAATGAAACGCCGAGGAATTTCTTTCTGGCGATTATCGTAAGCGATTGCTTTCCCCAGAAACCTTCCACGGTGAGAAGCGCGCAAGGCTTCAAACGAATCGGTATCGAGTCCCGGCCCGCCGATGCGTGCGAAGATCGAATAGAGCAAGCTCTTCGGCAGAATGCGGGGCGTTGACACAGAACTTTGCGATGGCTGCTTTTCTGTCATGTCGAGCGAAGTCGAGACATCTCTAAGTATTTCTGAGACAATAAGAGAATCCTCGACTTCCCCGGGAATGACAAGATTGGTAAGGGTGAAATGTCCAACCGTAAGTTGAAAATCGCTTTTGTGCGTCGCGGTTATTCGCCGAGCGGCGGCGCGGAATCTTATCTAAAACGCCTGGCGCAGGGGATTGCCGATCTTGGCCACGAAGCGCAGCTCATTGCGACCGATGATTGGCCGACTGACGAGTGGAGTTACGGTTCGGTCACGCGAGTGAAATCCGGCTCGGTGATCGGATTCGCTGACGAGCTCGAGAAAATGCGTCCGCAAATTGGCTGCGATGTTTTGATGAGTCTCGAGCGCGTTTGGCGCTGCGATATTTACCGTGCGGGCGATGGCGTGCATCAGGCCTGGCTGAATCGCCGAAGGAAATTTGAAATGCCGCTGCAGCGATTTATTCGCGGTATCAACCGAAAGCATCAAGACATCTTGAAGCTCGAGGAATCGCTCTTTGCAAAAGGCGGCGCGGGCCGCGTCATCGCGAATTCGGAAATGGTTAAGAAAGAGATTGTCGATCTTTATCGTTGTCCCGCGGACAAGATCGACATCGTCCGTAACGGCGTCCCGCTTGAGAAATTTCGTTTCGATCCAGCGTTCCAGGAAAAAGCGCGAGCCGATTTGAAATTAAAGCCCGACGAGATCGTGCTTCTTTTCGCTGGCTCCGGTTGGGAACGGAAAGGACTTAGATTCGCGATTGAGGCGTTCGAACTCTGTCGCGATCGCAAACTTCGTTTGGTCGTCGCCGGTCGCGGAGACGCACGCGGTTACAAACCAAAACGTTTTTTTACGGAAGAGCCGGTGCGCTTTCTGGGCGAAGTTACTGATCTTCGGCCGGTCTACGCCGCGGCTGACATTTTCATTTTGCCGAGCATATACGACCCGGCTTCGAACGCGTGCCTAGAAGCGCTCGCCTCCGGACTGCCGGTCATCACCACGCGCGACAACGGTTTCAGCGAAATTATCGAGAACGGTGTCTACGGTTCGATTGTTGATCTTGCGAACAATGTTTCAGCATTGCGCGACGCCATTCAATTCTGGTCCGACGAATCGCGTCGCAAGAGCGCAAGATCGACAATCATCGCGCGCGCATCCCAGTTCGACATTTCCAAAAACGTCGAGGAGACCCTCGCGATTTTACTTCAAGGTGCTAAACGGTAGAACTTTTCTGTGCCGTAATGGGAAGACTGATCGCGCGAATGGATGCAAGGAATCCCAACGCAATCAACCCGACTCGGAACCAATCACAAATGATCCAACGCCGGCTAGAGCAATTAGCTCGGCGTCGCTTCTCACCATTTTGCCGGTGGCGGCCCCATACAACTCATGGATCATGGGCCAAAACACGGTCGGGGTAACCGCCCAAATAATGAGAAACATGACACTGGCAACCACAGCCACAAGCGTAACCACAACGGTGCCTTCCATCCGCTAATGAGCGCTCCAAGAATGCCCAGCACCATCACTCCTGATAAAGGCTGGAAGAAATCCCCGGGGTTTATCGGAAAATGTGGGCCGTAAGGTAAAAGCGCGAACGATGCTGGTGGCGCTGCGCTCCACGCTCCCGCCACGACCAACAAATCAAATAGCTTAGCGCCTAAGCCGATTCCCCATCCGAGTACTGAAATCCATAAGAAGATTCGCATGAGTCGCAGGCGCCACGACATTTCCGGTGCGGAATGTTGGGAAGCGTTGGTCATAAGTCTGTCTCGATGGACCTAATGAGAACTAGAAGAAAGGTCGCAAAGAATCACGACGATTTCTTCGCTAGAGAATCAGTTACTGCGCGGCCAACGCGGAATCGACGTCGGGGAAGATTTGGAAGACCTGGTCGAGCCGGGCGATCTCGAGAATATGTTGGACGCTTTCCTGAACGCCGGCGAGCGCGAATTGGCCGCCGTATTCCTGAACCTTTTGCATGCCTTCAATGAGGACCGCGAGGCCGGAACTGTCGAAGTAAGTGACTTTGGTAAGATCGACAACCACGACTTCCGGCCTCTTGGCAATCATCGTACGCAACGATTCCGCGACCTCCGGCGAAACGTGGAGGTCGATCTCCCCTTCAAGCGGCAAAACATTTGATTGTTCTTTTGGTGGCATAGGACGTGAAACTGGCGCTGTCTTTCTCATTTCTCCCAAGCATCGCTGGTCGATCACCAACCGAGCGTATCAATTAGACGGTCAACATCGGAAAGATCATCGATCAAAATATCAGGATGATGTTCCGCGAGTTTTTCGCGACTCCACGTGCCGGTCGCGACCGCGATGGTGCGGGCGCCGAGCGCTTTTCCGCAGGCGATATCTCGTGGCGTATCGCCGATGACGTCGATCTCGTCCGCAGAAAATTCGCGCCCATGCTTTTCTTTCGCGCGCGCGCGGGCAAATGCTCCGAGTTCGTTCCGATCGTGGTGATCGTCGGCGAAGGCGCCGAATTCAAAAAAATGCCAGACACCGTAATGACTGAGTTTGAGTTGTGCGCCGCGCGAGACGTTGCCGGTGAGCAGGCCGAGCACGAGACGTTTTCGCGTTTTCAATCGTTCGAGCAACTCGAGCACGCCGGGAAGAAGTTTTCCTTTGCGGCGGGGTAATTCGAGCGAAAGCAAATGGACGTAGCTGTCGAGAAACGCAGCGATGTTTTCGGCGGTCGTCGGGATTTTGTGTTTCTTTAGGATGCTGATCACGATTCCGGAATCGGTCATTCCGGCGATTTCGATATCGTGTAGATCATCTTTGATTCCGAAGCGCTCCGTCAACGCGAGCTTAAGCGCCTCGACGCCCGCGCCGCCGGAATGAATCAGGGTGCCGTCGATATCGAAAAGCAATAAGCGCTTCTGCATTCATCCACAGATTACGCAGATTTTCGCAGATGGTAGGGACAAATCAGGGCGCGCGCATGAGCAGAACCGCAAGCATGCTGCCGAGAAACGTGAGCAGCGCGATTGCGGCCATACTTAGAACGACAAGGCGCAACGGATCGCGAGATGTCGATCTTTGCCGAAATGGCGACGCGTTTCCGAAACCCGACGGCGCCGCGCTCGATTCGGCTGGTTTGGCTTCGATGATTTCTCGTTGCGGCAACGGTTGCGAGCCGCGCACGTCGGGTTCGAATCGCGCTTCGATTGCGCCGAACCGGATCCGGTCTTCGAAACGCAAAGCCGTTTCGGTGATGGGAACGCCATTAACTTTGGTGCCATTGGTCGAATCGAGATCTTTGAGGCGATAAGTCTCACCGCTCAGCTCCAATTGCGCGTGCCGATTCGAGACCGACGGATCATCGATCACGATCATGTTGTCCGGGGCGCGGCCGATTGTGATCGATCGCTCGGCAAATTCGTAAGCAACTTTGCCCTGTGCTTCGGTGGTGAGAATCAGTTTCGGCATGAGCTCAGTATCTTCCTCTAGCTCTTCCTTTTAATCTGTTGACTAGATAGATACAAGACGAAGGAAAGATTAAGATTGAGAGGAAGAGGAAGAAGCAGATTAAGCGATCAGTTCGTCAGGTCGTTGACCGCTTCTGATCGCGCTCGCATAGTGCGGCTTTCATGGCAATCGAATTGACGCGCAATTTCTGCATCATCGCGCACATCGATCACGGCAAAACAACTTTGTCGGATCGATTGCTGGAGACGACGGGCACGATCCACGAGCGCGAGAAACAGGATCAACTCCTCGATTCGATGGATCTGGAGCGCGAGCGCGGAATTACGATCAAAGCCCATCCGGTGACGATGAATTACCGCGCGAAATCTGGCGAAATGTACCGCCTGAATCTTCTCGACACGCCGGGACACGTCGATTTTGCGTATGAAGTTTCGCGGAGCCTGGCAGCGTGCGAAGGCGCGCTGTTGATTGTCGATGCTGCGCAAGGCGTGGAAGCGCAAACCGTCGCGAATGTGCATCTCGCGCACAAACAAGGCCTCACCATTGTGCCGGTGATCAACAAGATCGATCTGCCAAACGCTGACGTTGCGTCAGTCCATCGACAGTTGGAAGAAATTCTCGCGATCCCATCGGAAGAAGCGATCCACGCGAGCGCGAAAATGGGAACCGGGATTGACGAAATATTGGAAGCGATCGTGCACCGGATTCCGGCGCCGGAGAAACCGAAGGACGCAACGTTACGCGCCCTGGTGTTCGATTCGGTGTTTGACGTTTATCGCGGCGTGGTCGGTTACGTGCGCGTCGTTTCGGGAACAATGGAAGCGAATCACGCGATCAAACTGATGAGCAACGACTCGCGCTACGAGATCAAGGAAGTGGGCGTGTTTACGCCGAAAATGTTGGTGCAGCCCGGGCTGAGTGCGGGCGACGTCGGTTATTTCATCGCCAACATCAAGAGCACCGCCGACATGAAGATCGGCGACACGATCACGGACCAACGCAATCCCGCGCGCAAACCGTTGCCCGGGTTTCAGGAAATTCATCCGATGGTCTTCAGCGGGATTTATCCGATCAACACCGGTGATTTCGAACATTTGAAAACCGCAATCGGGAAACTGCGCTTGAACGATTCAGCGTTTATTTACACGCCGGAGAGCTCGGTCGCGCTCGGATTTGGTTTTCGCTGCGGATTTCTCGGGCTGCTCCACATGGAAATCATCCAGGAGCGATTGCGCCGCGAATACAACATGGACATCATCGCGACGAGCCCGAGCGTCGTTTACGAAGTGGAGACGGCGCGCGGCGAGACGCTCCTGATCGACAATCCCGCGCATCTGCCGGATCCGAGCCAGATCAAAGAAATTCGCGAGCCGATCGTCAAAGCCTACGTCCTTTGCCCGAACGAAAACATCGGCGATCTGTTGCAGTTGATTTTGGAAAAACGCGGACAAATGGACCATACCGAGACGCTCGACTCGCGGCGGGTGATGTTGCATTGCGAGCTGCCGTTGAACGAAATCCTGGTCGATTTTAACGACAAGATTAAATCAATGACCCGCGGTTATGGTTCGATGGATTATGAGCACGCGGGTTATCGCGCGGCGAAATTGGTGAAGCTCGATCTGCTAGTGAATGGTGAGCCGGTCGACGCGTTCTCGACGATTGTGCACAAAGACCGCGCGGAGGGCAGGGGACGTCAACTGGCATCGAAGTTGAAGGAAGTGATTCCCCGGCAGCTTTATCAGGTGGCGATCCAGGCAGCGATCGGTGGAAAAATTATTGCACGCGAGAGCGTTTCGGCCTTGCGAAAAAACGTGACCGCGAAATGCTACGGCGGCGACATCACCCGGAAACGCAAACTGCTGGAGAAACAGAAAGAAGGAAAAAAACGAATGAAGAGCATCGGCAAGATCAACATTCCGCAGGAAGCTTTCATTGAGGTGCTCAAAGCGCAGTAACCGTGCTTTGAAATGACGAAATCCGAATGACCAATGACGAGGGAAATCCGAAATGACTAATTCTGAATCATTCGAGCTTGGTTATTGTTTCGTCATTTAGCTCATGTTCGCGTCGCGCTACGTTAAACACAGCAAACTGTTGTTGCGCCATGCCCAGAAATATTTGCGCTACAAACGCGATATTCTGGACACGGAAACGTATGATTTGATTGGCGCGGATATCCGCCGGCTGCATGCCGCATTGCGCCAGCGCGATCGCAAACAAATCGAAAGCCGCGCCGAAGAACTGGACGCGAAACTGCATCAGCTCACGCCGGTGACGTGGGAGTCGCACTGGCGGGAAAATTGTGAAGTAATTCTGGTCGCGATCGTCGTTGCGGTCGGTATTCGTTCCTATTTCTTGCAGCCTTTCAAAATTCCGACCGGTTCGATGCAACCGACGCTCAACGGCATTATCGGGCGCCCGATGACGTCGGAGCCGCCAAGTATTCTCCAGCAAGTCGCCGAGTTCATCGTTCGCGGGCGCAACTACATCAACGTGGTTTCCCGGGTAGACGACGAGGTCCTGCAAGTTCAACGTCAGAAGTTTTTCTTTTTCTTCACCTGGTCGCGGATCATCTGTCGGCACGAAAAATACCGGGTTTATTGTCCACCTGAGCAATTGGGAGCCGACTTTAGGGTATCACCGGGAATCCGCTATCGACGCGGCCAAGTCATCGCCCGCGGTACGGTCGATACGGGTGACCAGGTCTTCGTGGACAAATTTAGTTACAACTTCGTCAAGCCCCATCGCGGCGATGTATTCGTTTTTCGTACCAAAAATATTCCCGACATTGGCGATCAGACTCAGTTCTACATAAAACGTTTGGCTGGTTTGCCTGGGGACACGCTGCGGATCGAGCCGCCGAAGTTGTTCGTCGATGGAAAGGTCGTGGAAGGCTTTGGTTTCGAGAGAGTGATGGAGGGGCGAGACGGATATCGAGGTTATGGTCCGGGGCATTTGGCCATGTCCGATCCGACGAAAACGTTTCAAGTTCCCAAGCACAGCTATTTTGCGATGGGCGACAACAGCTACAACAGTTTTGACAGCCGCTGGTGGGGGCCGGTGCCGGAAAGGAATTTGGTCGGACGCGGATTGTTTGTTTACTGGCCGTTCATTCCGCACTGGGGATTGATTCGTTAGGCCAAAAGATGTTCACGGGTTTGTCCCGCGTTTACCCGCTGATCGGGTTGTTAAGCGGCTACGTCATCGTGCTGCTCTTTAATCCGGTCCGCGTGCCGCTGCGCGATGGGTTTCGTTGTCTGCTCCGCTACAAACGGGTCTGGCTCACATTTGTTCTGCTCGGATTTGCTTATTTTGTATTTCAATTTTCCACGTTCACACCGATTCAGAGCACGGCCGATTTCGATCTAACCCAGATAACTTCGCTGGCAACCTGGCATTGGCCGACATTCATGGAGGTGTGGCAGGAAGCGCCGATTCCGGCGCTCGAAGGCGTCGCTGGGATTTTCGACAGTGCCACTACGACTTACCCGTTATCGGCAATCGCGGCTGTGCTGATGTTGATCAACTGGCGGGGTTTGCACGGCGCGCTCGTTCGCGCGTTGCATAAGCGATTTCGCTTTTGGGGTTACCTTCTCTATTTGATCTTGCTGCTCAGCGCGTTGGCGGCGCTGCTCAAACCGATTGTTTACTGGGCGCTGCCGCTATGGGGCGGATTGCTTCCCGCGCAAGGCGTCTTGCAAATTTCCGCCAGCGTCGATGCGGTCGCGTTTATTTTTGAATATCTTTTCGGCGTTTACATTCAGATTTATTTGATCGCGGTCTGCTTCGCCTGGATTCGCGGCTTAAGTTTCGAGGAAGGCGAACTCTTCCGCTTTGCCATGCGCCGTTTCAGTTACGTTTTGGAATGGGCCGGGATCGTGGTGTTTGTGAGCACGCTGATTGTGCGACTCCCGTTGTTGCTGGCTTACTTCGTGAACATTCCCGACGTGCTTGATTATCTCCCGGTCGAACGAGTGGTGATGTGCGGATTGATCATCGCCTTCAGTTCGGTGCAAATCTCCCTCGCGCTTCACAACGAAACTTTGCGCGGCGCCATCCGCGCGCATCGCGAATTCATTCGAAATAATCTCAACCGCTTCGGCTGGTTTCTCCTGATTTGCGGGATCCACTTTTTCTTTTTGACGGTGGCGGATGCAATCGTGCGCGGAGCCATCGCCGACCGCCTGATCGCGATGATAATTTGGAAATCGATTTTTGTTTTCCTCCGCGGTCTTATCACCGGCTGGTTGCTGGCGTCGTGGGTGTGTTTGTTCCGTCGGGGCGAAACTGGCCAGGTCTATCAACAGGCGTGGATTGAATATTAAACTGCACCGAGCAGGGCTGTGAA
>Ga0209376_1003368_pt1 | contig 14540 bp, 15 predicted proteins | sample GraSoiAngelo_134_FD_185891 | JGI IMG/M metagenome (GOLD analysis project Ga0209376, IMG submission 185891) | Grasslands soil microbial communities from the Angelo Coastal Reserve, California, USA - 14_0929_05_30cm (SPAdes) (version 2) | ecosystem: Environmental > Terrestrial > Soil > Grasslands ... | reverse complement strand
TTCGCGGCCATGATGAAGTCGTTCCGGTGGAGGCCGCGGATCTTGTGGGTCCACCAGGTCACCGTGACGCGCCCCCACTCGGTGAGGAGGGCGGGATGGTGACCCTCCGCCTCGGCAAGGGCGCCGACCCGGTTGGTGAAGGCCAGCGCGTCGGCGAAGCTCGGGAAGTGGAAGACCCGCTCGAGCCGGGCGATGCCCTCGCGGTCCAGCAGTTGCCAGCCTGAGACCTCGCGCCGGAGCTCCGCGATCTCCGTCTCGGTCACCCGCGGCGAGTCGCGGCGGCAGGCAACACATCGTTCGGCGGACAGCGCGCTCATCACGTGCACCTCCGGGTTTCTCCGTGCGAGCAGGCTACGCTCGCTGGATGCGCTCTTCGGGGACCTCCACGCGCTTGGCGCCCTTGAGCCTCCGGAAGATCACGTGGTCGCCAGTCTGCGCCGCGAGGGATACGGCAATTCACAGGGTATGGTAGGCGTCGCGGATGACCTCTGCAACGGAGGGATCGAACGCCTCCCACGCCGCCGCCGAGATGACGGCCGCGTCCAGTACAATACCCCGCATGGCCGAGGCGGATCGCATCGCAGAGTTCAAGGAGGTCGCCGAGCTGATGCCGGACGACCCTGTCGTGCGGTTCGGCCTCGCCGGCGCGTACCTCGACGCAGGGAAGCCCGAGAACGCGGCCGATGAGTACCGGGAGGCGATCCGGCTGAAGCCGGATTACTCGGCGGCGCACCGGGGGCTCGGCCGCGCGCTCGAGCGAGCGGGCCAGATCGCGGAGGCGCGGGCCGCGTATCAGCGAGGGCTCGAGGTCGCGACGCGGACCGGCGACCTGCAGACCGGGAAGGAGATCGAGGTGTTCCTCCGCCGGCTCGAGAAGGCGGCGGGGCTACCGTGAGTGAACCACTGAATCGTTCCACGTTTCCCCGCGCTCCCGAGGAGCTGCTCCTGCCCACGGTCGAGACCGTGGAACTGGAGCAGGAACAGACGCTCGAGGCATGGGCCGACGCGCACCCCCACGCGACAATCGCGTTGCAGATGGTCTACGACAGACGCACGATCCTCGCCCGCTATTGCCCGAGGTGCCGGGAGCTGAGGACGCTGCGCGAGGAGATCCCATTCATCCGCCGGTATCTCGAGCAGCCCACCTGGAGAATCTGGCTGGATGTCGTGGGCCTGCTGACGGCCGCCCTCCTCTTGGCGCATTGGGCGATCTGGGGACTCTGACGCACGGCATTCTCTGTTCTCTGGAGTCGTCGTCTGAAATTACCCCTCCCTCAGCTGTTGACCGCTCTCGTGCGACGACGTAGCATCGGGCCGCTTCTCGAACGTAGAAGGAGTAGAGAGATGAAGACGGCTCTGTCCTTCCTCGCCTGCAACATCGCCTTGATCGTGCTCGCGTGGGATCCCTCCGGGGCCGCGGCACAGGGGAAACCAGCGACCCCCGGCGATGCACCGGGATTTGCCTACGCCGCGCCGGCGTTCATCAAGGAGCTGGACACGCGGTTTCCTGCCCAGCCCCCGGTCCCGCCCTCGCCTCCACGCTATGGCGGCGTGCTGCACTTTCCCGCAACCGTCAGGGCCTTCGATCCCACCGCGGGCTACCGTCCGGAGCTGGCCCTGGTCTGGGACACCCTCACGGAATGGGAAGCGACCTGGTATTTCCCCGAGGTTCAGCGAACCCCCGTGATCCGGAAGACCCTGGCCACGAGCTGGGAGATGGTCGATCCCTCGACGTGGATCTTCAAGCTCCGGCAGGGCGTGAAGTTCCACAACCGGCCGCCCGTCAACGGCAGAGAGATGACGGCCGAGGACGTGAAGTACTCATACGAATTGCTGAAGGACAAGGCGCAGTACTCCACCCGCGCCGCGCTTGTCAAAGCGATCCAGGTCGTCGACAAGTACACGGTCAAGTTCGAGCTGTCGATGCCCGACCCGAAGTTTTACCTCAACGTGGTCGATTCGCTGTCGCCGGTGATCGTGCCCCGCGAGGCGGTCGAAGCGCCCGGCGGCCTGGCCGAGAACCCCATCGGCACCGGCGCGTTCATGCTGAAGGAGTTCGCGCCCGGGGAAGGCGCGTTGCTCGTACGGAATCCCAACTATTACCTGAAGGACAAGGACGGCCGGCAACTGCCCTACGTCGATGCGGTGCGTCTGTACTTCACAAAGGACCCGGCCACGGACACGGCCCTGTTCCGCACCCGGCAGCTGGACGTGATGCGAGTGTCGACGCTGGACGTGCTCTATGCGCTGATGAAAACGGTCCCCGAGATGCAGCTCTACCGCGTGCCGTCGTTCGGATGGGGCGACTACGGCGTGAGCATGGCGCTCGACAAAGCGCCCTACGGCGACGTGCGCGTCCGCCAGGCGCTCTCGATGGCCATCAACCGTGATGTCGTCGGCGAAGTGATCAACCGAGGCGATGCCGCACTGTACGGTCCGTTCCCCTGGGCCCTCGCCGGCTACACCAAGCGCGCGGACTATACATCCGCCAATCTCGGCCCCAACTACGAATACAACGCGAAGAAAGCCAAGGAGCTTCTGGCCGCGGCGGGCTATCCAAACGGCTTCGATATGGAGCTGGAATGGGCCGAGTTCCAGGGATGGACCTTCAACGAATTCGTTCAGCTCGTCGCGCGATTCTTCGGCGATGTCGGCGTCCGCGTGAAGCTGAAGCAGCTGGAGACTTCGACCTGGATCGCCAAGGCCGCCGGCGTCCAGCCGTTCTCGCATACGCTGGCCGCCTTCAGCCCCATCGGGGCGGGGCCGAGCTTCATGGACTGGGTGTACCTGCGCTACCACTCGTCGTTTCCACGGACGATCAACCGGGAAGGGATCAGCGACCCGAAGCTGGACGATCTGCTCACCACGTGGCGCCTCGATCCCGGGGAGAAGCGGCCGGCCATCCAGCGCGCCATTTGGGATCACCTGCGCAAGAACGTGTACCGCATCACGACGATCGTGCCGCCGCACTACCGCATCGCTCAAGCGTACGTCCACGCGGGCGCGAACCCCTATTGCTGGTTCCCGGGCTACTGTTCGTATGAAGCCAAGACCGCGTGGATGACGGAGAAGGCGCCGAGCCGGAAGTTCGAGAAGTTCGCTCAGTAAGCAAGGGATGCGGACGTACATCGCGCGCCGGGCCTTGCACGGACTGCTGGTGTTGTGGCTCGTGTCCCTCGTCATCTTCTCGCTCGTGCGCGTCCTGCCCGGCGACGCCGTCATCATGCAGCTCGATCAGGCCGCCGCCCCCACCCCCCAGACCCTGATGCGCGCCCGTCAGGAGCTCGGCCTCGAGCGCCCGTTCCTCGCGCAATACCGCACGTGGATCGTGGGCGCGGTGCACGGCGACCTCGGCCGCTCGCTGATCACCCGCCGTCCCGTCACGCACGAGCTCGTGAAGCGCATCAACCTGACGTTGCACCTGGCGGTGATGTCGATCATCGTTGCCTTGCTGATCGCGCTACCGATCGGCGTTCTCTCCGCGGTGAGACAGGACACCACGAGCGACTACGTGGGCCGCCTCTTGGCCATCCTGGGTCTGTCGCTCCCGGACTTCTGGCTCGCCACCGTGGTCATCACGTTTCTCGCGATCTGGGTCCAGTGGATCCCCCCCATCGGCTTCGCCCCGCTCTGGGAAGACCCCGCGCGCTGCCTTGGCCAACTCGTCATTCCGGCCCTCATCATCGGGGCGCGGCTGGCGGCGGTGTCGATGCGGATGACACGCTCGTCGCTGCTCGAGGTGCTGCGGCAGGATTACATCCGCACGGCGCGCGCCAAGGGGACGCGCGAGCGCGCGGTGATCGTGCGGCACGCGCTGAAGAACGCATTCATCCCGGTGGTGACGGTCATCGGCCAGCAGTTCTCCGTGCTGCTCGGGGGCACCGTGATCGTGGAGTTCATCTTCCTGCAGCCGGGCGTCGGCAGCCTGATGCTCGACGCCGTTCTGCTGCGCGACTACACCGTCATCCAGGGCGCCGTGCTGTTCTTCGCGACGGTGATCGTGGTGACGAACCTGCTCGTCGACCTGAGCTACGCCTGGCTTGATCCGCGAATCCGTTACCGCTGACGCTGCGCCGGCCGCCGTGGCGCCGGGGGGGCAGCGGGTGCCCTTGGCACTGCGGGGTCTCTGCGGTGCGGTGTGGCTGCTCGTGCGGCGCAAGCCGCTCGGCGCGGTGAGCGCGGTGATCATCCTCGGCCTGGTCGTCGTCGCCATGCTGGCGCCGATGCTGGCGCCCCGGGACCCGTATGAGTTCAATCTGAACGAGCGCGGGTTGCCGATTCGCATGCAGGCGCCCACCGCCGCATTTCCGTTGGGGACGGATCCGCTCGGGCGGGATGTGCTGAGTCGGATCGTTTACGGGGCGCGGGTATCGCTGACCGTGGGGCTTGCGTCGGTGATCATCGGTACAGTGCTCGGCACCCTGCTCGGACTGGTATCCGGGTACTGGGAAGGGACGCTGGACCAGGTCATTCAGCGAGGCGTCGATACCACCATGGCGATTCCGGGGATCGTGCTGGCCCTGGCGGTGATGTCGGTACTGGGACAGAGCCTGACCAATATCATTCTCGTCATTGCGCTGGTGATCGCGCCCGGGACCTCGCGAGTCGTGCGGGGCACCGTGCTCGCGGTCAAGCAGCATACGTTCATCGATGCGGCTCAAGCGTTGGGGGCTTCGCCGGGGCGGATCGTGGCGCGGCATGTGCTGCCGAACGTGTTCGCGCCGATTCTGGTCATCGCAACCGTATGGCTGGGGAATGCCATCGTCATCGAGGCGGCGTTGAGCTTTCTGGGGCTGGGAACTCCACCACCGACTCCGACCTGGGGGGCGATGTTGAGCGGGGAGGGGCGGAGGAATCTGGAGACGGCGCCCTATCTGGCGATCTTTCCGGGGGTAGCGATCAGCATCGTGGTGCTGGCGTTCAACATGCTGGGCGACGCGTTGCGCGACCTTCTCGATCCTCGGCTGCGGAGTCGCTAGACGACACTCGCCTCGCGTCCGCTATAATCGGCCCATGATGCTCACCGGCACGCAAGGCGCGCTCGGTCGGAGGCTCGTGGCTCCTCTGCGCGCGGCCGCCGCCGTGATGTGGGTTCCGTGGGTTCTCCTGGGCGTTGTCGGGCTCTCGAGCTGCAAGTCCGCTCCACCGCCCCCAGATCGTCAGGCCCAGCTCGTCGCGAAGGGACGAGACCTCTTCTTCAACGAGACGTTCGCCGGCAACGGGCGTACCTGCGGCACCTGCCACCCGGCGGAGAATAACTTCACCATCGACCCGGCCTTCATCGCGACGCTCCCGAAAGACAATCCCCTCTTCGTCGCCGAGTTCAACCCCGCCCTGCGGGAGAACTTCGAGAATCCGGCGCTGATGCGGGAGTTCGGGCTGATCCGCGAAAACCTTGACGGGTTCGACGACCTCACGAACAAGTTCGTCATGCGGGGGGTCCCGCACGTGCTCGGTCTCCGGACCTCGGTGGCGAGCCCTGGGGGTCCCCGGACCGGGTGGTCCGGAGACGGGGCGCCGGGCGATGGATCGCTCCGGTCATTCGCGACCGGTGCGGTCATTCAGCACTTCACCAAGACCCTGAACCGTGTCCCCGGCGTCGATTTCCGTCTGCCCACCGACGAGGAACTCGATGCCCTGGAGGCCTTCCAGCTGTCTCTCGGGCGACAGCAGGACCTGGTCCTGCCCCTCAAGCTCAAGGGTACGGTGCCCAAGCGGGGCCAGGCGATCTTTCTCGATAACCGGCTCGGCAAGTGCAACCTCTGCCATGTGAATGCCGGGGCGACTGCGAACCTCGGCGGGGGGAGCCTCGGAAACGCCAACTTCAATACGGGCGTGGAGGATCTTCCCGACCAGCCCGCTCGGCTGACGGCCCAGAGGGTTCCGCGCGATGACGGGTTCCGCACGCCGGGCGACGGGACCTTCAACATTCCGCCGCTCGTCGAGGCGGCGGATAGCGGGCCGTTCTTCCACAACAACGCTATCGAGACCATCGAAGGAGCGGTCGCGTTCTACGATGGCGACGCGTTCAACAATTCCCCAGCTGGCCGCGCGCTGAAAAAGGCCGATCCCCGGGGCGTGGGCATCGAACTCGATGGGACGCAGATCGTGGCGGTGGCAGCCTTCCTGCGGGTCGTCAATGCGCTCGAGAACATCCGGGAAAGCCTCACGCTGCTGGAAGCAAGTCTCAAGGTGTCGTCGACCGAGCGACAGCGGCTCCTCGAACGTGCCGCCCGGGAGACGGCCGACAGTGCGCGAGTGCTGGCGGGAGGTGGCCTCCACCCCGAGGCGGTCGCCCACCTCCAGGACGCCGGACGCCTGGTGGCAAAGGCCATCGCGAGCGGATTCTTCAAGCGGAAGCACACGGAGGAGGCCATCCGCGAGCAGCAGAAGGCGCGGGCGTTGCTGGTCGAGTCCTCGTAGGCGCGTTCGGTGCGAGCCGGGGAAGCTGAGGGAGCCAGATGAACGTCAGGGTGTTCGTCCTTGGGGTGGTTGGAATCAGTGCGCTCCTGTTGGGCGGCCCACGGGCGGCCTCCGCGCAGAAGACGACTGAGCAGTTCATTCCGGTCGGGCAATCGCCCGGACTGTCCGGGAAACACACCGTCATCGGGACAGTGCAAGCCGTGAATGCGCGAGATCACACCGTCACGATCGCCGGACCCGCGGGGACGCGGAGCGCCAAGGTCACTGAGCGGACGAGGATCTGGCTGGACCGGAGCAGGATGCAGCAGCCAAACGTGAAGGGGACGTTCGCCGACCTGCGGACGGGCGTGACGGTAGAGATGAAGCACGAAGACCCCACGGGCGCGAGCGCCGGCGGTCCTGCCGAGTGGATCAAGATCCAAATCGGCACGTCTTCCTGACCCGCGCGGCGCCCTCAGCGAGTGGCGATGATCAGTCGTGCTTCCCCTTGCCCTTGCCTGGTCCTTGCCCGACGCCGGGGTGCGGTCCGCCCATCTTCTTGGCCTGCCCGGGCGGAACCTTGTAGTAGGTCACGGGCACGCCGAGCACCGGAGCAGGAACGAGGGCGGGCTTGGTGAACGCCCAAGGCCCGCTGTGCTGCTTCGCAGAGAACCATGCGCCATCGTGGAAGGTGTAGTACCGCCCCGAGTAGAAGAAGAAGTTCACGGACGCACCTGGAGCGTAATAGACAGGGCTCCCCGGGATCACGACGAGCTGCGGCGGCGCCGCGAAGACGATCGGCGGCGGGGGCGGGGGCACGCCGATGTTGATACCGACGCTGACGCTGTCCGCGACGGCGACGGCCGGTAGAACCGAGATGCAGGCGCTTATCGCCACGACGCGTGCAACGACACGTACTCGAGTTCTCATGCTCCCACCCTCCAGCGTTTGCGGCGGCACCGCTCGCAGCAATCAGGAACGGCCTGAACGGTTGAATGCAGGTCTTGTGCCTGGAAGAATGCGGATAGGAACACCAGAAATCCAGGCGGTTGCATGGACCAGTGAAGGGTCCGGCGCCGAGCGCTGTCTGACCGGCGTGCCGTTTTTACATGACTCCGGGTCGACGTGGCCGGCTGGGAGTGGCGAGCCGCGAGTTCATCGGGGTCGAGAACATCATGTGGTCCTCCGACTATCCCCACACCGTGTCGACCTGGCCGCATTCGAGCGAGGTCGTCGAGCGTGACTTCAAAGGGGTTTCGGAGAAGGAGCGGCGGCATCGCGCTGGCGTGTCTCCTCCTTGCCCCGGCGCGCCCGCTCCACGCGGCGCCCGAGGGGGTCATGACGTGGGGGGTGCACGTGTCCCTGGCTGCCCGGTGGCTCGACCCGGCGGAGACCGAAGGCACGATCATCCCGTTCATGGTGCTGTACGCCCTCCACGATGCGCTGGTGAAGCCGATGCCAGGCGGCCTCAACACCCCGAGCCTGGCCGAGTCGTGGACGCTATCGAAGGATGGCCGCGCCTACGAGTTCGTCCTCAGAAAGGGCGCCCGGTTCCACAACGGCGAGCCCGTGACCGCCGAGGACGTCAAGTTCTCCTTCGATCGCTACCGGGGCGCCGGCGCCAAGCTCCTCAAAGAAAAGATCCGGGAGGTGCAGGTCGTGGATCCCGGGCGCGTGCGGTTCCTCCTCAAGGATCCCTGGCCCGATTTCCTGACGTACTACGGCACGACGGCGTCGGGCGTCGGATGGATCGTTCCCCGGAAATACGTCGAGAGGGTCGGCGACGATGGGTTCAAGAAGGCGCCCGTCGGCGCCGGCCCGTATCGGTTGGTCTCGTTCAATCCTGGCGTGGAGCTGGTGGCCGAGGCGTTCGAGGGCTACTGGCGGAAGGAGCCTCAGGTCAAGCGGCTCGTGTTCAAGGTCATGCCCGACGACACGACGCGCAGCGCCGCGCTCAAGAAGGGCGACGTCGACGTCATCTTCCAGGTGAACGGGCCCGTCGCTCAGGACCTGCGACGGACTCCTCACGTGCGGATCGTGTCGAGAGCGGGCGGCAACGGCGTCTTCTGGCTCGATCTGCCCGATCAGTGGGATCCGAAGTCGCCATGGCACGACAAGCGTGTCCGGCAAGCGGCGAGCCTGGCGCTCGATCGCCAAGCCGTGAATCAGGCCGAGTCGCTCGGCACCTCGCGCCTGACCGGCTCGATTGTGCCTCGATCCTTCGAGTTCGCGCTCCCGCTCGACGCGCCCCCATACGATCCCGCCAAGGCCAGACAGCTTCTGGCCGAGGCCGGCTACCCCAGTGGCTTCGACGCCGGAGAGTTCTATCCGTATCCGCCGTTGTATGCCATGGGTGAGGCGCTGGCCGGCTATCTCGGGGCCGTCGGCATCCGCACGCGCATCCGGACGATGGAGCGAGCGGCGTTCCTCACCGCCTGGCGCGAAAAGAGGCTCAAAGGCGTCCTGATGGGGCTCAACGGCTCCGGCGGGAACGCGGCGACGAGACTCGAGGCTTACGTGACCACGACCGGCATCTTTGCGTACGGTGTCCTTCCGGAAGTGGAGGACCTATTCCAGCGCCAGGCACGCGAAATCGATCGAACGAAGCGCCAGGCGTTGCTCCATCAGATCCAGCGTGTCTTGCACGAGCGCGTCATGCACGTGCCCATCTACGAGCTGAGCCCCATGGCAGGAATTTCCGCGCGCGTCGAGCAAGCCGGAGTCGGGTTGATTCCCGGCTACCCCTACTCCGCGCCGTACGAAGACCTCCAGCTGAAGAAGCCTTGAAGTGCCGGGTCGGCGTGTCAGCCTTCCTCACCACGTTCCCGCTGCCCACGGAGGAAATCCTGTAAGTCTTGCATCAGCTTTTCCGAGTCGAGCTCTCCGCCGGGTAGCGGTTGTGGCTCCTCGCCAGCCGACGCGTCGTACTGCTGCTCGAGTTGCTGCACGTGCTCTCGGGTGGCGCGATTCCGAGCCACCTCGCGATCACATTGGGTGCGGAAGTCTTTGATGGCGTCGGCGAAGTGGGACATGTCCAGGCTGAGGTGGAGCAGGCGGGCAACATAGGTCAACAGTGCTTGGATCGCCGCCGGATTCTCGGCGCCGTTTTGCAGGTAATGGGGCGCTTGCCCCATCAAGCCGAGATGCGACATTCCACGTCGCTCCGCGGCGTCCAGGACGACCGTGGAAATACCGGTCGGGCCTTCGTAGCTCGGACGACGATAAATGCCCCAGGCTTCGAGCAGCGACCGCCAGGCGGGCTCGGTGCAGCGTCCTGTGACACGGACGGGACGGGTATGAGGAGCGCCCGCTAAGAGCGCTCCGATCGAGACGATCCGCTTCACCCCACAGCGCTCGGCCACATCAAGGAACGCCGTCGTATAGGTGCGCCACTTCTGATGTGGCTCCACGCCGCTGAAGAGGAGTAGGCCGTCCCGGCCATCCCCTGGCTGCCACGCGAAGAACTCACTCCGCGGCCACTGGATGGTCCGTTCCCCATCCGCCTTCAGCCGTACTTCGGGCCGTTCCTGGGTAAGCACAAAGAATTGTTCAGGGTCTATCCAGGCCAGCCGCGCGGCTGAGAGGTCGCGGACCAGGTGGCGCAAGGCGCCTGTTGCCGCCTGGCCGGCATCGATCCATCCCCCGAACGCCATCACCAGCGTCGTCAAGTTCGCAGGCGGCTCGCGGTCAAAACCTACATGGTCCATGATCATCCTCTCGGCAGTGGAGGGCGTCGCTCACCACTTCAGAAGCTCGGCTTGGTCCTCGTTGGAGCATAGGGAAAAGAGGCGCCCTTCACAACCGCGGCCCAGCTGACGGAAGAACGGATCAGCGGAGTCCCTTGTTCGGGTTGATCAGATACTTTCCGCCCGTGGCTTGTTTGCCATAGACGGCGATCTCCTCGATCCGCAGCGCCTCGGCGAGAGAGATTTCCTTCGTGTAGGTGCTCGCGAACGTGGTCTTGATCTCGACCGCGACCCTCTCTCGCAGCTTCTGGGCGGCCTCGAAGCCAATTTTCTGTAAGAAGGGCGTGAGCAGCCAGCCGCCCATACCCCAAGCCATGCCGAAGGTGCGGTTGAACTCGGTCGGCCCGCGGTCCAGTCCGCCGTAGATGTATACCTGCTTGTGCGTCGTGGACCCGTAACGGCTGTATTCCTTCGCCGTCCTGTTCGCGGCAATCTCCATGGCGGTGAGTATCTGCCCGGCCAGTTTTCCACCGCCGATCGCATCGAAGGCCACCGTGGCACCGGTGGCGACGAGCGCCTCGGTCAGGTCGTCCATGAAGGTCGGCGAGTCCGAGTTGCACACGTAGTTGGCGCCGATCCGTTTCAAAATGTCGACGTGCTCGCGCTTGCGCACGATGTTCACCAGGCCCACGTTGTCCTTGATGCAGATCTTGTTGAGCATTTGCCCGAGATTGGAGGCGGCCGCCGTGTGCACGAGCGCCTTGTGACCCTGCGAGCGCATCGTTTCGACCATACCGAGCGCGGTCAGCGGATTGACGAAGCAGGAGGCGCCCTCGGCGGGTGTGGTACCGGGTGGCAACACCAGGCATTGCACGGCCTTGATGCAGCGGTACTGCGAGTACATGGCGCCACCGAGGATTGCGACGGTCCTTCCCATCAGCGCGTGCGCTGCCGGAGACGCCCCCGCCTGCACGACCACCCCGGCCCCCTCGTTGCCCACGGGCAACGACTGCTCCACACGCCCGGCCATCGCCTTCATCACCGCCGGTGAGATGCTCGCCGTCACCGCGGGGTTGTCCGCCGTGCCGGATGCCTTGGCCGTGCTCATGTCGGCTCCGCCGAACAAGAGTCCCTGGTCGGAGGGGTTGATGGGGGAGGCGTCGATGCGTACGATGACCTCTTCGGGTTTGGGCTCAGGGGTGGCGACGCTGACGAGCGAGAGCTCGAGGACGCCCTCCTTCTTCACCGTCGAACGAAGCTGAAGTCCGTGCGCGTGCTCGTGTGTGCCATGTGTCGTCTCCGATTTCGCATTCATCGCTTGACGTATCCCTTCGCGCCGAGGCATCGCTCGGCAAACATCTGCCGTCGTCCAGGGACACGGAAGAGACTGGGGAAGGCCTCCCGGGCGTCGCGGTCGCACTCGTACGAGTCCTTCTGCCAGTTGCTCTCTACCGGGGCAACCCAATCGGTGTAGGTGAGGCTGATGCCGCTGATGTTGACGTCGCTGCCGTGGTCGGCGACGGTGAAGCCGCAGCCAGCGACCATCGCGACCAAGAGCCAGAGCCACTGCTGCATGTCTTGTCTCCCTTCCAGTCTGTCGCGAGGCCCCGGTTCTCCCTACGAAATCCAAGACCGCGACCACGGTAGCATGCGGCGGGGCGTGTGGTAATGTCTCGGTCTTGAACTTCCGTCTCCGGAACGTGCTCCTCCTCACCCTGACCCAGGCGACATCGTCGACCTCGCTGACGCTCATCGCGACGGTGGGCAGCCTCGCCGGCTACGCCCTGGCGACCGACAAGGCCCTGGCCACCCTGCCATCGACGATGGCCGTGATCGGGACCGCTCTCAGCACCATCCCCGCCTCACTGCTCATGAAGCGTGTGGGCCGCCGAGTCGGCTTCGTGGTCGGCGCCCTGTGCGCGACGGTCGGCGGCCTGATCAGCGCGGTCGCCGTGGCTCGCGGTTACTTCTTGCTCCTCACCGCGGCGGCGCTGCTTCTCGGTGTCTCCGTGGCCTTCGCCCAGCAGTACCGCTTCGCGGCGGCCGAGACGTCGCGCTCGGAGTTTCGAAGCCGCGCCATCGCCTTTGTGCTGGCCGGCGGCCTCGCCGCCGCGTTCGTTGGTCCAATGCTCGCCCGGGGGACGGTGCAGCTCTTCGATACCACGTACCTGGGCGCGTACCTCTGCGTGCCCTTCCTCGGCCTGCTCACCGCCGCGCTGCTCGTCGGCCTCCGCATGCCGCCTCCGGCGGAGAAGGCGGTCCTCATCGATGGCCCCGCCCGCCCGATCACAGAGATCATGCGCCAGCCGATCTTCATCGTCGCGGTCCTCGCCCAGATGATGGGCCAGGGGGTGATGAATTTGTTAATGACCGGCACCCCGCTGGCCATGATGGCCCACCACCACACGTTCGCGGACACGGCCTTCGTCATCCAGTGGCACGTGGTCGGCATGTTCCTGCCCGGCTTCTTCACCGGCACGCTCGTCCAGCGCTGGGGTGAGCGCACCGTCATCGTGCTCGGCATCGTCCTCAACCTTCTCGCCGTGGTGGCGGCGGCTCTCGACGTGGGCGTGCACAATTTTTTCCTGGCCATGACCCTCAACGGGATCGGCTGGAACTTCATGTTCGTGGCGGGCTCGACGCTGGTGACCAAGGCCTACGCCCCGGCCGAACGCTCGCGCACGCAGGCCGCCAACGACTTCCTGGTCTTCGGAACCGCGGCACTGACGTCGCTGTCGTCCGGACAGCTGCTCCACCACAGAGGGTGGCAGGTCGTCCTGGTGACGGCGGCGGTCATGCTGCTCCTGGCACTCGCGGGTGCCCTGTTGCGCGCTTCACGCGCGGCGAGCCCGACTGGGCTCGCCGCGGCGGATTGACGCGAGCTTTCCCGTGAGATTCGGCGTCTACCTTCCGACGTTCGCCGGGCGGGCTCTCCGCCTGGAGCAGACCGAGCGCGTGAAGGTGTTCGCCCGCAGAGCCGAGGAGCTCGGATTCGACGCGCTCTCCACTACGGCCACCTGAACTTCCTTCACCTGGTCGACACGACCAACCGCGCCGAGGCGCGGCGGCTCCAGCGCCCGCACTTCGAGCGCGTGATGGGCAGGCATCGAACGTTCGAGAACCTCTAGCTCTGGGAACCGCCGGCGTTCAGGACATGGTCCTGGCCACCTGCGGACTACGACCTCGAGCAGCTCGAGCGGTTGGCGAGCGAGATCGTCGGTCAGTTCCGGCGCGAGGGGTAGCTACGACCGAGCGGACGAACTCACTCTGCGAGCTTCTCCGGCGCCTGACGGCTGATCGGCCGCCCCGGCGTCAGCTGGCGCGTGAGGTCGTCTTCCAGCTCGGCGACTACGGCAACGCTAGTCGGACTCGTACTGGAGCGAACGCTTCAGGGCCTTCCGCCGCTTCTTTCGAGCCTGAGCCGACTTGCGCTTTCGCTTGACCGACGGTTTCTCGTAGTGCTGGCGCCGCTTCATCTCTTGAAACAGGCCGTCCTTCAGCATCTGCTTCTTGAGCTGCTTCAGCGCGGGCTCGATCTGGTTGTCGAAGACCTCGATCTTCACTTAGGGCACCCGGAGGTGTCGCGTCGATCGATGCGGTTGGTACGGCACGGAGGTGTCGACGACGTTCATCGCCGTGAGCCGCTTCGATCCTTCCTGGATGGCGCGGGCGATCGTCTGGAAGGTATCGCGCGACTCCTCGACGAGCTCACCGGCGTAGTTGACGATGCGCCATCGCCAGAGTGGATCCTGCGGGGTGGAGAACGCCAGGACCTGCACCTCCGCCTACCACCGACTCCGGTTGAATCCCCCGCCGCTGCGCGCGCCGCCGCCCGAGGGCTTGGCGTTGGCGAGCTCCACCTTCAGCGTCCGTCCGTCCAGCTCCTGGCCGTTGAACTTCTTGACGGCCGCGTTCGCCTCCTCGGCCGTCGCCATTTCGACGAAGCCGAATCCACGTGAGCGGCCGGTTTCGCGGTCGGTCACGACCGTGGCCGATTCGACAGCGCCGGCCTGGGTGAAGACCTCGCGCAACCGCTCATTCGACGTGGAGAACGCCAGGCCGCCGATGAAGAGCTTCTGGGCCATAACACACCTCTGATGAAGGATCTCCCGCGATTGCAGACACCCCCCGGTACGCGGAAGACGGCGCCAGAGATGTGGTCTGACAGAGGAGCGGAGCTCCGAACGGAGTCACGCCAGAGCCAAACAGGACCAGTGTGACACACTTCTGGTGCCGGCGCTTGACCCCTTGTGAACCACCCGGTTAAGCTCGGCCGCGTTCCCCGGGCGACGAGTCGTGCGCGCCGCAAGCCGTCGCGGGGCTTGGGGGCCCGCCGGCCGAGGCGCGGCTATAGGGGAGGGACGACGCAATGGCGCGAGACGGCTTCCGTATCTTCGACGCCGACACGCACGTCGGGCCGACCATGGATGTCCTCGAGGGCTATCTCTCCGC
>Ga0209376_1003367_pt1 | contig 14544 bp, 12 predicted proteins | sample GraSoiAngelo_134_FD_185891 | JGI IMG/M metagenome (GOLD analysis project Ga0209376, IMG submission 185891) | Grasslands soil microbial communities from the Angelo Coastal Reserve, California, USA - 14_0929_05_30cm (SPAdes) (version 2) | ecosystem: Environmental > Terrestrial > Soil > Grasslands ... | reverse complement strand
CGCGTCGCGACCCTGGTGATCGGACCAAGCGTTATCGCCGGCCACGTATCGAGCACCATCTACAACCATTACTCACTGCTCAAGACGCTCGAGCAGGACTGGAGCCTTACCGCACTGACGACGAACGATTCCAAGGCGGCTGCGATGAGTGACTTCTTCGGTGCGTCATCGCCAAGCCCCAGCCCGTCGCCATCTTCGAGCCCCTCGCCATCTTCGAGCCCCTCGCCCATCGCAACCGCTACGGTTCCTGGGTCGCCGACCGGCGTCACCGCGGTGGCGGGCAACCATTCGGCGACGGTTGCCTGGAGTGCTCCGACAAGCACCGGAGGCAGTCCGATAACGGGCTATGTCGTGGTTGCGTCCAGTAGTGCCACTATGTCGGCGGGTGCGACTCAGACGAGCGCAAAGGTGAACCATCTCAAGAATGGGGTTTCGTACACGTTCACGGTCACAGCGTTGAACGCTGTTGGCGCGAGCTCTCCATCGGCGCCGTCAAACGCGGTGGTGCCTCAACCACCCAACAACCGTACGTCGGCTGCGGGGGCTGGCACGTCGGCTCAAAGTACGCCAAGTGTGAATTCAGGCGGTCGTGATGCCACCACCGATCCGTCCGCGACGCAGTCAACCGGCAAAGTCATCGGCGCCTCCAGCGTTCCTGACAGGGCGCTGACATCGTTCGGCCTTACCGCTGACAATGGCATTAGAAGGCTCCAGTCAAACCCAGCCGGGTCGGCAGGAGCTGGGCTCGTAATCCTATGCGCGCTTGCCTTGCTCGTTCTCTCGCGCGGGAACTCGGTTCCCCGGCGGAGAAGACGGCAGCGCCGCTGATCGGCCGCTCCTGATATTCAGACCGGTCAAGCAGTTCTCGATCCTCGATTTGCCGCTCATGACTAGATTGAAGGAGGGGGAATCCCTAGCCGGCCGCGACGGCGAGCAGACCCGGCGCCGGGCGGTGCAGCCGGCCTTCGCCCACGAGCCTGGCCACGACCTCGCTGCTCCCCGGCCAGCTGAACCATGACGCCACCTCCGCCTCCGGAGCCACGACCGCGGCCCTCACGCCGGCGACGATGACGTCGCCGTGTGGGTCGTCGCCGCCCCCTCGTTCCACGACCTGATCCCACCGTCGCATGGGTGCGAAATACCAGCTGGTTGAGCTCTCGAACACAAGCCCATCGCTCACGATCGCGCCCAACCGCTCCATCCGTGTGCGCGCCTGCTTGACGCGCCTGGCGTCCCATCCCAGCTCGAGGGCGACGTCCTCGGTCATCGAGGGACCGCGCCGTCCGAGGTGATCCAGCAGCACTGCGTCGTCGCCATCGGCGGAGTCGATGGTCTGCCTGACGAGCGGGTCGACCGCACGCGCCGTCGACATCGAGAGGTACAGCGACTTACCGCGGTGCAGCTTGGTGAGCAGGGCCTCGGGACCGCGAGTCAGCTGGAATGACCAGATCCACTTCGTCTTCGGCCACAGATCGAAACCGCGGCCCGCCGGGTTAGCGGGCGCTTCGTGGCATGCCGCGAACAGGCTTGGGAGCGCGCAGTCCGGCATGCGGGTGAGCATGCCGCGCTCGGCCAGAAATCCGACGGCCTCGTCCAGCGTGGTGAGGGCGCGGTCAGGCGTCAGCCGGCAGAGGCGTGACCTAAGCGACTCGACGTCTTGGGCCAAGCGCAATCCTGACCAGCGACACGACGACTCCAGCGCGCTGGTAGATGTCGACCGCAGTGAAGCGGAGGATGCGAAACCCCGCCTTGGCGAGGAGGTTCTGGCGGCGGTCATCGGCCACCAGCCGGTCGCGGTGGTTGCCGCCGTCGTACTCGATCACCAGTCGGGCCCTTGGGTAGTACAGATCGGCCCTTCCGAGGAACCGCCCTTTGTCGTCGTAAAGGTCGGTCTGCACCTCTGGCCGCGGTAAGCGCGCACTTATCAGCAACCAGCGCAAGCGGGTCTCCATTGGAGACTCAGCGGGCTCGGCGAGCTCGATCAGACGCCTGAGTCGCCTTGACCCTGGAAGACCGGTAACGCCGCCGACGTAGCGCCGCAGCGCTGCTTTCGTCGTCCGCCGCGAACGAATCGCCATGTCGAGGCCGATGAGCGCCTCGACGGCAGGCGCGAGCACACAGATGTCACGAAGCGTGCGATGCAGGGTTGTCACACATACGCCTCCCAGGGTGATCACGTCCTCTGCGGGGAGCGCGAGGTGCCGGACCATCAAGCCTCGGCGCGAGCGCGTGCCGCGATTTGGCGGCACGGCGACGTCCACCTCCTCGCCTCCGAGGTCCAGCCCGTGTATCCGGGCGGCCGTAGGTCCCACGAACACCGCCTCGGGTGGCAGCACACGCTGCCATTCCGCGATCTGCATGCCTGAACGATGCTCCCGGCGGCAGACGGAAGTGAATCCTGCCTGTAAATCCCAGCGATTTGATCAAATCGCCGGCCCTTGCAACCCAACCAGCGCGCGATTTGGTCAAATCGCGCACGCAAGCGCTCAGATGAACGCGATTGCTTCGTAGATCGGCCCGCGCGTGAACCAATCGCCCGCGAACGCCACGTGCATCGCGTTCTGCTCCCACGGGTCGTTGACCCAGTAGTCGGAGGCGCCGTTCAATCCCGTCAGCGTCACGAAATGCGTTCCACCCGAGGGCAGGTTCATGCCCACGATCACCGGGTGGCCGGCCCCCACCTGCGCCCGGATCCACTCCGGGCTCGGATCCATCACCATCACGGTTCGGTGCCCGGGTACGTTCAGGGCGGAGTTGAAGATCGCGCCGCTCGCGTCGAACCACCCGCCATGCGCTGCGATCGAAGCCGGGGTCACGGACGAGAACCCAAAGTGCGAGTACACCATCGCCAGGTCTGACACCAGGCAACCGATCTTCCACACCGGGAACGTCCCGCCGACGTCGATCGAGGCCCAGCGCGTGTCCCGCTGGTTGTAGTAGGCGCCCCACGCGTCGCGCAGAGGCTGCGGCTCGAGGATCAAGCGCTCGGTAGAGCCCGCGCCGCTTCCCGCGCCCGCGAGCCCGCGCGCGATGTCCCAGCCCGGCCACTCCAGCGACGGACGCACCACCGGCGCGCTGCCCCACGCGTGCACGCCGCCCGACCGGTCGAGCACCCACCCGCCCGGGGACCCGGCGCGCGCCGCCGTCCACGCGACAAGCGAGTCGGCCATGTCACGCCCCGCCCAGGTCGCAGAAGGCGTAAGCGGAGGCGCGCCGCCGAATGGGTGCAGCCCGCCCGAGTAATCGAGCGTGTACCCCTGCACGAACACGCCGCCCTGCCGGTCCACCAGCACGATCCCACGCGCCACGTCGTCGGCAAAGCGCTTGTTGCCCAGCACCGCCGGCGCGCCGCCGAACGGGTGGACGCCCCCGAAGCCGTCGAGCGTGTAGCCCCGCACCCTGGTGGGCGTGCTCGAGGCCATGAGCACCATCCCGCGCGCGATCCCCTGGGCGGGCCACGTCACGGACGCCGTCACTGCCGGCGCTCCGCCAAACGCGTGGATGCCTCCGTCCGCGTCCAGGAGGTAGCCCGCAGGCCGGCCCGCAGACGACCACGGCGCCATCACGATCTCGCGCGCGCCGATCCATGCCGGCCAGTACACGCCGCTCTCCAGGGCCGGCGCGACACCCAGCGGGTGCAGTCCGCCCCAGCCGTCCATCACGTATCCGCCGGTCCCATCGGGGAACAGGGCGAGGCCGAAGGCGATGTCCTTGTTCGGCCACGAAGCGCTCGTGGACAGCGCCGGGGACGAGCCCACCGGGTGGACGCCGCCCCAGCCGTCGAGGACGTAGAGGTGGCCCTGGTTGTCTACCGGCCCCGCGCTGCGGACGGGAACCGAATGCGTCGCCATGCGCTCGAACCGCGGCGCGGGGAATGCAGACCGCCCACCCCACATATAAAGGAGGGATGCGAGCGCCACAACCACGGCGAGCAAACCGCCAAGAGCTCGAAGTCCCCGCCCCGACATGGCGTGCGCGATGGTAGCGGATTGAGCGGCGGTTTCAGCGCCGCCGACCTCCAGGCGGCGCGCGACCAGCGCGAGGTGTCGCTGACCACGACCGGGCGCCGTTCGGGCAAGGCGCGGCGCGTCACCATCTGGATCGCCACCGACGGCGAGCACATCTATGTCCGCTCCGGCCAGGGGATGGGGCGGCAGTGGCCCCAGAACCTGATGGCGAACGGCAAGGCCACGCTCCGCCTTGGCGGCCGCGGCGTCGAGGTGAGGCCGCGACACGTGACCGATCCCGACGAGGTGCGCCGGACTTCCCAGCTCGCGCGGGAAAAGTACGGGAGCTACGTCAAGCCGTCCAAGCCTGGCGAGCCGCTGACCATGGGCGAGACCGCCGTCTTCGAGCTGATCCCAGCGTAGGGCCCCCGCGGGCCGGGCAGCTCGCGAGGGCGTCGGAAGGGGTGTATCTGCAGACCCGATACGGCGAGGGGTTACTGGGCGAGCCCGCAGATGAACCGGATCACCGCCTCGATCCCGCGGTGGTAGTTGTCGATCAGCAGGTGCTCGTTCGGGGAGTGGATGGCGCAGTCCGCCTGTGCGATCCCGCTGATCACCAGCGGCGCCCCGACCGCCTCCTGGAAGTCCACCGCGACCGGGATGGAGCCCCCGACCCGAATCAGCGCCGTCTGGCGGCCGAACGCCTCCCCATACGCGGCCCGCAGCGCCCGTGCCGCCTCGTGGTCGACGCCGCAAAGCACGGGTGGCGCGGAGCCGATCAACTCCACCGTAATCTCCACGCCGGGCGTGCTGAGCGCCGCGACGTGTTTCTCGTAGGCCGCGAGGATCGCCTTCCAGTCCTGGTCCGGCACCAGGCGCATTGACACTTTGGCCGAGGCCTCTGCGGGGATCACCGTCTTCGCGCCCTTGCCGGTGAAGCCGCCGATGAACCCGTTGGCGTCCAGCGTCGGCCGGCCGCCGGCGCGCGCCAGGGCAAGGAATCCTTCCTCGCCCTCGAGGGACTTGGCCCCCGTCATACGCAGGATGTCCGCCGAGTAGCGCGCGTCCTTCTTCTTCCACTCCGCGAGCTCGTCGGCGCCCGGCTCGCGCACCGCGTCGTAAAAGCCCGGCACGGTCACGTGCCCGTCGCGGTCCTTGAGCTCCCCGATCACCCGCGCAAGCGTGTTGATCGGGTTCGGCGCCACACCGCCGTACGTCCCCGAGTGGACGTCGACAGCCGGGCCTTTCGCGCGCAGCTCCGTGTACAGAATTCCGCGCAGCGCGGTCGCGAGCGTCGGGTTGCCCTCCTCGTCCATGCCGCTGTCCCAGATCAGGACGGAGTCGGTCTTCAACGACGACCCGCGTGCGCGCAGGAGCTGGGGCAGCGAGGGCCCGGTGATCTCCTCCTCGCCCTCGAGGAGAAAGCGCAGGTTGATGGGCGAACCGCCCGACGCGAAGAGGTGCTCGACGGCCTTCACCGTCGTCATGTGGTTGCCCTTGTTGTCGGCGGCGCCGCGGGCGTACAGGTGGCCGTCGCGGACCTCGGGCTCGAAGGGCGGCGAGGTCCATTCGTCCACCGGGTCGACCGGCTGGACGTCGTAGTGGCCGTAGATCGTGAGGTGCGGCTGGCCCGGCCGGCCGTTCCACTCCGCCATCACGACCGGCAGCCCGCCCTCGCGGACGTCGACGATCTCGGTCTTCATGTCCATCGCGACGAATCGGTCGCGCAGCCAGCGCGCGTTCCGCAGGCAGTCCTCGCGGCGCTCGGGAAGAGTGCTTATGGAAGGTATGCGCAGCTCCTCGACCAGGTCCTCGAGGTCTTTGTGGCGGCGCGACTGCGCGAGGGCGATGGCGGCCTCCTGCAGAGACTGGGTGGTCGCCATCTCTAGGCTCGCCCGCGCGCGCGGCGGATCTGGTCCGCGTGCTCGTGGGCATGCGCGGCGTAGATCCTGAGCCAGTCCTCGGTCGTGTACCGGCCGCTCTCGGTGTGCGTGCCGGCGATCCGCCAGTCGGCGTCGGTCATGCGGTCGAGCAGCTGCCCGCATGTCTCGCGCGCCCAGCGCATCGCCTCCAGCGATGGCTCGATCGGACGGTCGGCGGTGAGGCGCTCCGCGAAAGCCTTCTCGTCGTAGCCGTGGATCACCGGTTTGGTCTCGGCCAGAAGGCGCCGGATCCGGACCGCCGACATCATCTCGCTGTCGGCTAGGTGGTGTGCGATCTGGCGCGGCGTCCAACCGCCGTCGGCGGCGAGGTCGAGCTCGTCCTCGGTGATCCCTGCTAGCGCCTCTATGACTACCTGATAACCATCGCGGTACTGCGCCATCAGCCCGGCTCTGTCGGATGCGTTCAATCTCGTCCCTCCGCCAGCGATCATCGCATCTACGTGCGTGCCGGCAAATGCGGGTTATACGCTCCGCGCAAGCCCGCGTGAGCCGGCAGATGCGGGGAATCCTGCCGCCTCCACGGCGCGCCGGAGCCGCCGACAGGAATCGAACCCGTAACCTGCTGTTTACAAAACAGCTGCTCTGCCAATTGAGCTACGGCGGCGCGCCTTGATGAGCGTAGCGGAAGGCACAGGGATGTCCCCAGCTTCAGTATTTGCGCCTCCAACCTGAAGAGGCTAGGATGCCTGAGCCTCGCGGGGGGCCCCGCGGGCAGTGCCCACAAAGGCTTGTTCGAATGAGGGGTGTTCGCGTATGACTCAGCGCAGATTCGGCATTCCCGTCCTCGCGGTCGCCGCCGCGCTTTGTGCCTCGGCCGTGGTGGTCGTTCCGGCCGTGGGCGCGACAGGCGCGGCGGGGACGACCCGCCAGGTGCCGGCCGCGGGCAAGACCGCGGTCAACCCCACGCCCACCGGAAACGACCTCGGCGTGCAGCAGCCTGAGCTCGGGCCTGCGATCGGTGAGGCATCCGGCAACGCCAGCTCCCACAACAACAACGGGGTCAACCGCAGCCGGTCGATCCAGCATGGGGCCCCCGACGTCACTGGCGCACCAGTCGCCGCCGGCGTCGGCGTCTCCAGCAGCGGTCCGCTGACGGTGCTGAGCACGTTCGACGGCCTGAACCACCGCAACCAGCGCCTTGCCAACGGCGGCAACCAGTTCTCTCTCGAGCCGCCCGACCAGGGCCTGTGCGTGGGCAACGGCTTTGTGATGGAGATCATCAACGACGTCCTGAAGATCTATTCGCCGTCGGGTGCAACCGTGAAGGCCACAGAAGACCTGAACACGTTCTTCGGCTACCCGGCGCAGTTCAACCGCACGACGGGCCTGGTCGGTCCGTTTGTCACCGACCCGAGCTGCATTTACGACTCGGCGAGCAACCGCTGGTTCGCCGACGTGCTGACGCTCGAGGTGTTCCCCTCCACAGGTGACTTCACCGGCGCCAACCACATCGACCTCGCGGTCAGCGACACCGGCGACCCGACCGGCACGTGGACCGTCTTCCGCGTCCAGGTCCAGGACGACGGCAACAACGGCACGCCGAACCACGGGTGCACCGGCATTCCGCCTTTCGGCAGCCCGCCGCCCACGATCGCGCCTACGTTCAAGAACGCCTGCATCGGCGACTACCCGCACCTCGGCGCGGACGCCAACGGCGTCTACGTCACGACCAACGAGTACTCGCTGTTCGGCAACGACTTTCACGGCGCGCAGATCTACGCCTTCTCCAAGGCCGCGCTTGTCGCCGGTGGCGGCAGCGTGGGAGTGACTCAGATCGACACCCACGGGATGGACAACGGCAACTCCGGCTTCACGATCTGGCCGGCCACCGCCCCGGCGGGCATCTTCGACAACACCGCCGGCGGCACCGAGTACTTCATGAGCTCGAACGCGGCGGACGAGGCGCATGGCAACGGATCCACACCCGGACCGCGCCGCTCGAACCAGCTCCTCGTGTGGACGCTCGCGCACACGTCCTCGCTGAGCTCCACCCCCAACCTCAGCCTGACCCACGCCACCCTGGGCGTCGGCCTCTACGTCGTGCCGCCGCGCTCGGAGCAGAAGGTCGGCCCGACGCCGCTTATCGACTGCTTGAACATGAAGTCGTGCGCGACCAACTTCCTGCTCGGCGTTCCTGACCCGTTCGCGCCGGAGCACGAGTACGACCTCGACAGCAACGACACCCGCATGCAGCAGGTCGTCTTCGCCAACGGACGGCTCTGGGGCGCGCTCGACACCGCGGTCAACTCCTCGGCCAACACGCGTGCCGGCATCGAGTGGTTCGTCGTCAACCCCAAGGCCGGCGGCGGCCCAGCCCTGGTCAACAATGGTTACCTGGCCGTCAGCCAGAACAACGTCATCTACCCGGCCATCGCGGTGAGGCCGGACGGCAAGGGCGTGATGGCGTTCACGCTCGTTGGCCGAACGTTCTTCCCTAGCGCCGCGTTCGCCTCGATCGACGCGAACGGCGTGGGCACCGTGCAGGTCGCGGCTCAAGGGGCGGGCCCAGCTGACGGCTTCAGCGGCACGGCGGTCTTCAACGCCCCGAACCCGGCCCGGCCGCGCTGGGGCGACTACGGCGCCGCCGTCGTCGATGGAGCGAACATCTGGCTCGCCTCCGAGTACATCGCCCAGACGTGCAACCTGAGCACCTGGCTGGCCACCGGCGCGAGCTGCGGCGGGACGCGGACAGCGTTTGCCAACTGGGCCACCCGGATCACGCAGGTGAACGCCGGCTGACCTGGCGAGGTTAGGGGAGGGGGCGGGAGCCCCGCCGGAGAGGCCCGGGCGACCGGGCCTCTTCAATTTCATCCAAAACTGATCAAATCGATCTCGGCTGACAAGAATTTTTCCTTAATTTGTGGCGCCCGGTCATGGCCTCGCTACTATCGAGTCCAGCCCGCCAAACTTGGCGAGATCGCCGTCAGAAGGGGTGTTCTGAAAGTGGGCCGTTCGTTCGCGCCAAATCGATATTTCCGCGTGTCTTCTTCGGCCCTGGGGGCCGCGATGGCGGCCGCCCTTCTTGCCTCCATCGCTGTCGCGGCGGACGACGACCCGGCAGAGATCCCAGACGAGGGTATCGACGCGACCATTACGGGGGCCGACTTCGGGGGGGCCGCTCCGCTCCCGACGTCGCGCACGATTCGCCACTGGTCGAGCGAGACCACCAACGGTGACAACGGTGTGACCTATCGATACAACATGGTCGGCGCCGACCCGAGCACCGACGGGTCGGCCGTGATCGGCGTCGACATCATCCCGCTGAACGTGACCGTCGCGGGGCACGAGTTCAACGGCTCGCAGATCACGAACGCGGTGCTTGCCTCGCCGCTCTTCTCGACCAGCTTCACTGTTCAGACGAGCACGGGCCCTGCGACGGTGCCTTATTCCTACGTTTCGACGGCAGCTGCCTCCAACGCGTTGGGCGGCCCCGGACCAGGCGGCAGCCTCTCCCCCGGCAACTCAGGTGTGCAGCTGCTGGACGCAACGATGCGCGCCCAGTTCAACAAGATCGGCAGCCCCTTCTACCACCTGGTCCTCGACCCCGCCGTCCACGATCCGGTCTCGATCAACGTCCCCGACGATCAGGGCACGATCGTGACCAGCCCCGTCGGCGTGACGATGGCCAACCTTGACATGAAGTGGTTCCGGACCCGGATCCAGAACCAGTTGGGCCGCTTGAACTACCTCGACCCGACCAGGCTGGCGCTCTTCCTTACCTACGACGTCCTGGTCACCACGGACGGCACCCTGGGGACCGTCGTGGTCGGCGCCCACGGCGCCGGCCCGGCCACCGGCAACGGGAACGGCAACGTGCTCGCCGACGGCAACCAGCCGGTGCAGACGTTCGTGTGGGGATCGTGGCTCTCGACCGGGTTCTTCAGCCGCAACCGCATGTGGGCGATCCAGGACATCCACTCGCTCAGTCATGAGATCGTCTCGTGGGCCGTCGACCCCTTCGTCACCAACACCGTGCAGCCGTGGTTCGTCGCCAGGTCGATGCAGTACGGCTGCAGCGATCTGATGGAGACGGCCGACCCGGTGGCCGGCCTTGGCTTCGCCATCGGCTCGCACAACTTCGACGTCAACAGGTTCAGCGAGCACAGGTATCACCCGTCCGACCAGGTCTTCCTCCCGTGGTTCATGCGCTCGGACCCGCAAACGCAGAGCGTGCAGCACGACCGGAGCGTCGGGCGCTTCACGTTCTTGGGCGACCTGAACCAGGTGAAGGACGCCGCCGGAAATCGCATCTTCCAGCAAGCCGCGACGGGCTGTTAGCCCGCCGGAAATCAGGGGTGTGGGCGTGAGCCCTGCGGACGAGGCCCGGTAACCCCGGGCCTCGTCTCTTTATTCTTGGCCCGATTTGATCGAGCCCAAGGACATCGTCATCGCCATCCTCGGTTCCTCCGCGGCTCTCGGCGGATTCGTCCTCGTCTTCCTCGGCGTGGTCATCGCGTCCTACCAGTCGTATCCGGGCGGCGTGCCCGCCGGGGTAGTGAGGCCGTACCGGATCAGCGGCACGGCTCTGCTCGCGACCTTCGCCCTCAGCCTAGTCACGGTCGCGGTCAGCCTGCTCTGGCTGATCAACGGCGGGCCGGCGCCGCTCTACGACTGGGCGATCGCGCTCTTCGCGATCCTTCTGATCGCCGTCTTCGCGGCCGCCGTCTGGGCGACGCGCATGGTGCTGTGGCAGTGACGCCGTGGCCCTGACGCAGAAGAAGCTGCAGGACCTCAAGGACGCGAGCCTCATGACGCTGCTGGACGACGGCGCGCCGTCGTGGAAAGCCAAGGCGAGGCACGCGTTCAACGCCACCCATGCCTTCATCAAGGAGATCCGCCCCGACGACGTGGTGCCTTTGCTGATCGCGGAGCTGGAGGTGACGCCCGAGTTCCGGGCCTACCTTGCGCGGAAGAAGCTGAAGCAGAAATACTGGTCGGAGTGGTTCGCGGAGCTGATCATCGACCGCTACTGGAAGGAGCTCGAAGGAGGATGACCGTGGCCAAGGACGCGTCCGAGCAGGCGAAGAGGTTCATCGACGCCTCGTTGCGAGGCACCCGCAAACCGCCGAGCAAAGCCGCGTACGCGCGCGCGGTCAGGCTGGCGCGCCGGGCGATCGAGGAGCTGACCCTGGTCGCTACCCGCGGCCGGAGCTGATACCTCAAATGAGGGATGCCTCGCGGCGCGCGGGGTGATATGTCCTAGTTCTGCAAGTACGTAAGCCGAGCGCCGGGGTGGCTCCCGGGCTCCGTGTGGGGGTGTGGACATGGTTCTTCGGCGCGCTGCCGTCTATTCGCTCGTGGCCCTGGTCGTCGCCTTCGTCGCGGTCGCGCCCTTAGCTCGAGGCGCGACCAACGTGGAGGCGGCCGCGATCACCTTCGAGACGCCGACGATCGTCGACCCGATCCACACCAACGGCGAGCCCGACATCGGGATCGACGCCCAGGGCAGGGTGTTCAACAGCGGCCCCACCGGGACTGGCACCCAGCGCAGCACCTGGTTCGGCTCGGTCGACGGCGGCCACACGTTCCGGGTGATGGCTCAGAAGACCGTGCCCTCGCCGATCATGGGGATCCCGGCGCCGGGTCCAGGCGGGGGCGACACCGACATCGCCTTCGACCGCAGCGGCAAGCAGTACTTCGCCGACCTCTGGGCCCTCGCCTGCCAGCGCGTGGCGGTGACCGGACCGGTCAACTCGGGCGCGACCGACGAGGAGAATTTCCTCGGCTGCTCCGGTAGCGGCCCCGGCTCCGACCGGCAGTGGTTCGCCGTCTACGACCCCGCGCCCGGCACGCCCCACCAGTCGGCGTACGCGGGTCCGACGCCGCTCATCTACCTGGCCTGGAACAACCTCGTCGGCCCCGGTCCGGACGGGGGCGAGGCCTGGAACAAGAGCACGGACGGCCTGAGCTACAGCAACGCTGTCGGGGACTCGCCCGACCCGACGACCTACTCGCCATTCGGCGGCGACGGCTACCCGGCCATCGACCAGGTGACCGGCAAGGTGTTCCAGGCCGCCGGCTGCAACGCCAAGCTGTGCGGCGGCACCTCGAGCACGGCCACACCGGGCCTGTACCTGAACATCGGCACGCCGGACGCGACCGGGACGCTGCACTTCCTCGATGCGACCGGCACCGGCCAGGACCTGACGAAGCTGGTCAAGATCGCCGACACGGTTGGCGATCCGGATGTCCTGTTCGCGGTCCTTTCGATGGACAGCGCGCGCAACCTCTTCGCGGTCTGGACGGTCGACAACGACAGCCCCGTCCTGCGGCAGGTCTTCGTCAGCGCCTCCAGCGCCGCTAGCGGCTGGACGGCGTGGACAACGCCGGTTCAGGTCAGCGACGCCTCGACGCGCACCGGTGACGCGACGAACGTGTTCCCGTGGATCAAGGCCGGCGGGCCGGGCCGCGCCGACGCCGTCTGGTACGGCTCCGACAAGCAGGTCGACCCGAGCAGCCACAACAACCAGTCGTGGAACGTCTTCATGTCCCAGGTCGTGTTCCCGACCGACGCCACCGGCGCGATCACGGGAGCGGCGCCGGCCAAGCAGCTGGTCAAGGTGACGCCCCACCCGATGCACTACGACGACGTCTGTCTCCAGGGCTCTGGATGCATCGCCAGCCAGGGCAACCGCAACCTTGCCGACTTCTTCGTGGTCACCGTCGACAAGACCGGCGCGGCCGAGATCGTCTACGACGACACCTCGAACAAGCTGGTGCAGCCGCCGGGCACGTGCACCGTCCAGGTGGCGGACCACTGCGGCGCCGGCGTGATCACGATCGCGCGCCAGAGCGGCGGGCTCGGGCTCTTCGGCACCAGGGTGAGCGGCCCGTCGAACGCGCCTGCGTCCGGGATGTTCGACGCCTCCGGCGACGGGCTCTACCCGGTCATCGGCGGCGCCAACCAGGCGGGCATGGACATCAGGGCGAGCAACCTGAGCCTTTCCCGCGACGGCAAGACGCTGACCGTCACCATGCAGGTCGGCGATCTGGCGCATCCCGCGACCACCATCGCCGGCATTCCCGGCGCGACCAACGTCCAGTACGTCACGCGGTGGCAGCTCGGCAACACCGTGTACTACGCCGCGATGGAGAACACGGCCGCAAACGTGCCGCTGTTCTACGCCGGCGCGATGCAGACCATCGACCTCTGCTCCGTCTCCGCGTGCTTTCCACACGTCCTGACCTACCCGGAGCCTGGCGCCGGTCCGACCTTCACCGGCAGGCAGGAGACGGGCTCCATAAGCTGTCCCGCGAGCGGGCCGTGCACGCTGACGATCACGGTCAAGGTCGCCGACGTGGGCACTCCGACCTCGACCAGCCTGCTTGAGTCGGTGGGCGCCTACGCGCTCGCTGCCTCGCTCCAGGAAGGCGCTGAGAACAACGCCACCGCGGAGAGCGACACGGTTCCGCTGGAGATCGACGGCGTCTGCTGCTTCAACTTCAGGGGTGGCAAGTCATGAGGAAGATCGCTCTTCTCGCAGGGCTGGCGGCAATCGTCGCCACCATCGGTGTTGCGGCGCCCGCGGCCGCCAGGCCTGCCCCGCCACCCCCGCCCTTCAACCCCAACCTTCTGCTTCCCGGGAGCACCGGCGCTGCCGAGCCGAGCATCCGCGCCAACAGCCTCGGCGAGTCGTTCGTCATCGGACCGACGGGCCTGCAGTGCAACGCCATGCGCGTCAACCACGCGGGCTCGGCGGCCAAGTTCATCGGCGCGCCCGACCACAACGCCGGCGGCGGAGACTGCGACTGGGCGGTGGGGCCGCGAGAGACCGGTGCCCTGCCCGGGTTCCCGACGCCGACTGCAGACGACCTGGCCTTCTCGAGCCTCGACAACCTGATCAACATCACGACGGGCAAGTCCACGGACGACGGCAACAGCTTCATCTCGCCCAACCCCGCTTCGACGCAGGTCGTGGGCGACGACCGCATGTGGATGGCGGCGGATCCCCGACTCAACAGCGCTGGATTCGCGACTGTCTTCATGACGTACCACGACATCACGGTCGACGACATCGAGCTCAGCATCTCGACCGACGGCGGATTCGCGTACACGCAGAACGCCCCGATCATCAACGCGACCGATGTCGCGCAGGGCCAATGGCAGGGGCTCGGCGCCGGCGCCGGCAACGAGCTCGGCAACATCGTCGCCCGGCGCGACCCGGTGACTGGCGCGCTTACGCTCTACTCGATCTTCGAGACGCCTGACAGCCCGACCGACAACGTCAACCAGGGCGTAGCCGGGACCTTCAACTTCAACCGCGTCTACGAAGCCGTCGGCACCGTCACCGACCCCTTGCCGCCGACGCTGACGCCGACCATCGCCTGGCGCAACTACGAGGTCTTTCACGGCCCGGTCGGCGCGCGCTACAACCGCATCTTCCCGGTGACGACCGTCGACTCGGCCGGCCGCGTGTACGCCTTCTGGTCCGACGGCAACCGCATCTTCACCAAGTCCGACGCCACGGGCACCGGCTGGAGCCCTGCCGCGGCTCCGGGGCAGATCCCGAACTTCGGCTCCGACAACACGGCCCTCATGCCGTGGGCGGACGCGATCGCGACAGGAGGCGCGCCGGGTGTGGTCGATGCGGTCTTCTACGGCGCGCATGGCGGGGCGGGCGCGCAGCCGAACCCGCAGGATGATCCGAACAATG
>Ga0209376_1003364_pt1 | contig 14547 bp, 18 predicted proteins | sample GraSoiAngelo_134_FD_185891 | JGI IMG/M metagenome (GOLD analysis project Ga0209376, IMG submission 185891) | Grasslands soil microbial communities from the Angelo Coastal Reserve, California, USA - 14_0929_05_30cm (SPAdes) (version 2) | ecosystem: Environmental > Terrestrial > Soil > Grasslands ... | reverse complement strand
CCTCTTGTCTAAACGAATCAATAGGTGAACCAATTCTGAAGTATTTTCCCCTGTGATATGCCAGTGGTTTCTTTGATGCATCATGACGTATGTATACAACTTGACCTACTATGATGACATGATCGCCAATCTTTTTGGATAATACTAGTCTACATTCTGCATTTATAATACAACCTCGAATTAATGGGATGTTGAGTTTCTTTGCCTTCAACAATTTGAATGCGTTAGAAATGTCTAGCTTGGCAATCTCCTTTCTAGAATATCCGCCTGCAATATTTACGGAATTTGTCTGATCTTCACTTGCCACATTAACTCCAAACTGCTTTGTTTCAAGTATGTTTTTTAATGTACTTGAACTTTCATGAATAAAAACTGCAATCAACATCGGCTCGTAAGAAATTTGCATTGTCCATTCTGCAGCCATGACATTTTGCCCTTTAGACCCATTAGATGTAATCACGCTGACGCTAGTCATGAAATGTCTTTGCGATTTTTCAGTAATTTCTCTATCCAATTTGATTTAATCGCTGTATTTACAGTATAGGTTCTTTATTTACGTAATCTGCACAAACGTGCCCTTTACAGAAAACTTTATGAAAGTAGAACTGAGAGTCCAAACATGATTAGTCAAGAGATAACGTTAAATGGTAAAAAATATCGTTTAACGTTAACAGACCAAGTACTATCTGATGTAAGAAGACTCAAAGCTCTGTATAATGCGGCGTATGAAGATCCTGAAAGCTTTGAGGAAGTAAGTTCCGCAATATCAGATACCATTAATCAAATAGCAAATGCCGTCGAGCCTTCTGTTTCTGACAGTGATTTGGACGGTTTAATTCAATCGGTAATGAAGGCAGTTGATGAAAAAAGCAAGGAAGCTGAGGACGCAAGGGCAAAACATGCTGAAGAAAAAGCAAAAGCAGAGAAGAGCACTTCAAAACCTAAAAAATCAAAAAAATGACAAAAGTTGGCGATTAATCATGAAAAGAACCCTCATATTGGTTAAATGTGATAAACTCTCATAAAATATGTGAAGACTCATTGCGAATGCGGCATTTGTGGCCATGTGACAGAAAAAGAATGCATTTCAAAGGAATGCAAGTGTTGCATTAACTTTCACGTGCGTTCCGGTCCAAAACGATAATAATTTGTTTTTTTAAATTAATTCACTGAAATAGTAACGAAGCTGTTACTCTAGATTTAAATAAGTACTACCTAAATTTTCCATAATGCAGGCGCAAGCCTACCAAAAGTGTATTGAACCTACCTGCGGTTTGGAATACCCTATCACAGATATTCGTATAGAATGCGACAAAGGCCACATGCTTGATATAAAATATAAAACAATCCCATCTACTTCGCTAAAAGAAGTATTCTATAAACGTAGAAATCCCATGAGCAATATATTCAACGAAAGTGGGGTTTGGCGTTTTCGTGAACTATTGAATTTTTGCCAAATAGATACAGAAAACATAGACCAATGCTCAAAACGGTTGGTATCACTTGATGGTGCAGAAGGAAGACAGTCAAAACCGTATCACATGTCCAAAGTATCAGATTATGTAGGCGTACAAAACCTTTGGCTTCAACCTGAAGGATATAACCCAAGTGGATCTTTCAAAGACAATGGAATGACGACTGCCATAACACATGCAAAACTTGTTAACATCAAGAAAATAATTTGTGCGTCAACAGGTAATACATCCGCATCAGCTGCAATGTATGCTGCTAATGAAAATATGGAATGTGATGTCTACATACCATCTGGCGAAGTAGCCCCAGGAAAATTAGGCCAAGCTTTTCAGTTCGGTGCGCAAGTAATAGAGGTAAAAGGTAATTTTGATGATGCGCTTTCCACTTCACTCAAACAAGCAAGCCAAGGTGGAGGCTATACAGTAAACTCTGTGAATCCGTTTAGAATAGAAGGACAAAAGACAATTATTTTCAGAGCGTTGGAGTTTCTTGACTGGAATCCTCCAGATTGGATAGTTTATCCAGGCGGGGCTCTTGGAAATACTTCAAGCTGTGGAAAGTGCTTAATGGAATTGTATGAGTGGGGTTGGATAAAAAAAATTCCACGCTTGGCTGTTGTAAACTCCGAAGGAGCAAATACGCTGTACATATTATATAATGGAAAATTCGAGGGTTCTAAATTAAGATGGAATAAAGGAAAACCAGACACAAGTTTGGTTAAACGATATTATGAATACATGGATAAAAATGGAATAAAACCAAAAACTAAGGCTACTGCCATTCAGATTGCAAAACCTGCTAACATTCTAAAAGGCTTACGAGCATTAGAGTTCACTAATGGTGTTGTCGCACAAGTCTCTGATAAAGAAATGTTGGATGGAATGGCTCTTGTTGGCTTAAATGGATTTGACTGTGAAATGGCATCAGGAGCTGTTCCAGCAGGAATTAAGAAACTTGTTGAACAAGAAATTATCAAAAAAGATGATACAGTAATAGGCATTTTAACTGGAAGACAAAAAGACTCTGGCATACCTGTGGACTATCATAGAAATGCAGAAAACAAATTCGCAAATCCGCCAAGAAGCTAATATTGTTCAGGTTCAGGAACCACTATTACTCTAGCCAAACTCAACTCACCCTTTACTGTAGATGCGATTGATTTCATTATCTTGCTAGTCTCATCTAATCTTGTTTCATTTGGTAATATTATGTGAATCTCAGCATTAAATTCACTTCCGACCGGTCTCAAAAACACATCTCTTGTTTTGATCTTGAAGCGTAAAAAGATCAATTGGCGAATATTGTCTTGAATTTGAGGATTATTCACAGCATCTACTAATACAAGCGTTGATTCTCGAATAGCTGTATATGCCATAAAAAAGATATATCCTGCAATTATCATTCCACCAATGGCATCCATGAATTTCAAATTCGTATAGGTACTGAGAAATACACTGATAAATCCGACAAAAGAGGACGTGCCATCTTTGATTGAGTTTTTGGCGTCAAGCTTTAATGATATCAAGTTTGATTCTATTGCTACTTTTCTTATCACGAAAGCTCTGTGTAATGATATACTCCCTGCCGCAACAAGGGTAATCATTGTTAATTCAGGATAGTGTACATCTACATGATTGAAAAATGCCCCTACAGCACGGTAAATGATGAGTGAACCTAATACTATTATTATGATGGCGGCAGTAAATGCTGCCAATACCTCAACTTTACGATAACCAAATGGGAATGAACTACTTCGTGGCTTCTTGATCATTACTATTCCAAACCAAACTATGAAAGAGATCATAGCGTCGGCAAGTGAATCTAAACCATCTGCAGTTAGAGTAATACTTCCTGTAAATATAGTGACTATTAGCTCTGCTATGCCTATTGCAGCAAGAGTTATTACCGATTGTTTTGCCGCAAGTTGTGCCTTATCTAGAATCTGATAACGACCTGTTGGTTTGTTTTCTCCTGAAGATCCCAATTTAGAATCTAATCTACATTAGCTTCGAATCGGAGATTTTTAAACAATATGGAATTATTGCTTCCTAAAATGGTCTTCTAACAATCTTTTCTTATCCTCCATATGGAACAACTCTTCAGTATGTTTGAACGCGTCTTCTCTTTTTCTTTTGAAGAGCATTGCCTGCATGAGAAGATGATTTTCTGGAACTACAATTCCAGTCTGATCGTCTGAGTAAGTTAATTTTACTGTATCATCTTGAACTTCAATAAGATCTGCGTGTATGTGAATCATGTTTGTGTCTTTGAAACCAAATTTTATTGATTCTGCAAAATCTCTTATATCTTTAGTTCCTTTTGCGTCATATAACGTGGCAACTCCATACTCGTTTTTGTATAAATTGAGAATTTCTACTGCGCTGGGAGCCTGTCCATCAAATCTTATGTCCATAAGGTGAACATGCATTTGCCTTGTAGGTATTTTGAATACACGGATAAATAATGGAGTGTCTGAACCCATATAGCTTTTTACATCTTCATTGTGATGTGGTTTTCTAGTCCACTCTATGGAATCTTTGACCTCCGTCTTTGAATCTTCAAGGTCTGCCCACCTTCTAAGAAGTGTAGCGTCAAATCTTTTTATTTTTCTGCCATATTTTTCTTTGAGAGGTTGAAGTATTCTTCCCATACCAGTAACGTTACAACTTCCCTGCATTACATACGTTTTATCAAATGCCTTCTCATAATTAACGCGAGAGTTGAAAATTAGTTCGGCTACCGCTTTGTTTCCAGTAATCTTTTCCCCTCCTTGAAAAATAGCTCTAATATTCTTAGGCTCGTAGAGAGTTTTCTTGTTTGTATAACCTACTCCGCCTGGGGCAGCATCAATTACAAGGTCACACTCTTCAACTGCATTTTCTATTGTTCCAGATATCTTGAACCTCTGGAACGCACCAGTCTTATCTTTTGGAACATAAACCTTGAATCCTCTTGATATGGCATCTGCTACTTTTTCATCAGGAGAGTACTTACCCACACCTGTAATCTCGATGTCCGAATCATCTGTTATGAATTGTGCAATTCTGCTACCTATTGAGCCATAACCATTTACAAAAACTCTTTTCATGATTTTGTGACAAAAAATCCCTCTTATTTAGATACTCCTGATAAGAACTAAATAATCTGTGCACGGGGTGTCTTTATTGAAAGTTCATTGGCCATCGCTTGGAATGGGTGCTGGCATATCGGCCGGTGTGATAATAGCCATGTTTTTTGCATATGGGCTTGGAATTGAAAAAAATCAAGAACCAACAACTACACAGCAAGAGAGCGTAACACAAAAAGAAACGCTTGGTTTGATAATAGATAATGGTTCACCTGTTTTAGGGTCAAAAGATGCACCTATTACAATGATAGAATTCGGAGATTATCAGTGCTTTTATTGCAACAAATTTTATCATACAACTGAACCAGACATAATGAAGAATTATGTTGATACTGGCAAGGTAAAGTTGGTCTTTAAGGATTTCACTATAATTGGCCAAGATTCGGTAAATGCAGCTCATGCAGCACATTGTGCTCAAGAACAAGGAAAGTTTTGGGAGTATCATGATACATTGTATAATAATTGGGCAGGTGAAAATACTGGCTGGGCATCATCCAAAAACTTACTTGGGTTTGCAAAACAAGTGAGCCTGAATGAAGAACAGTTTAATCAATGCATGATTCAGGCCAAGTATACGTCAATTGTACAAGGAAGTGTATCTAATGCGAGGGAACTTAGCTTGTCTGGAACTCCGGATTTTTTTATAATCGACAGAGATAATTCCGTCACAAAGGTTGTTGGAGCACAACCCTATGAGGTTTTTGATGAGATTTTTAAATCCAATCTAGGTAAATGAAAGGCTTCTCAGTCCACGACCTTAAAAATTTCATATTTTATGTAATCTTTGCAAACCAAATCTTAAACCATGAAAAATTTTTCATGCATACACGTAAAAAAGTGAATAAAAACTATGATTACACCAGATCAAATTTGACTCTCAAAATGCTTATATCTGTAACACCGAAGGTTTAGCTGTTGGCTGCAGGTATTGATGATATGGCCATCTACATTCCGAGGTTATTTGTAGACGCTAGGGATTTTGCAAAAGCCCGTGGTATGGACCCAGACAAACTTCAACGCGGATTGGGAGTATCGAGAATGGCAATTGTAGATACTAACCAAGATCCAGCATGCATGGCAGCTAATGCCTGTTTGAGACTAGTGGAGAGAAACAAAATCGATCCTAAGGACATAGGTAGACTTTATGTTGCAACAGAATCTTCCCTTGATGAATCTAAGGCCATGAACTCTTATGTCATAGGTATGTTGGAGCAAATTTATGGTGATGGCTCTTTAGAACATTGTGGCGGTATAGAATGTAAGTTTGCATGTGTGAGCGGCTCATATGCGCTGTACGATAATTCAAATTGGATACGAGCTGGGGAATCTGAGGGCAAATATGCCATAGTTGTCGTATCAGATATTGCGAAGTATGACTTGGGTTCTAGTGGCGAATACACCCAGGGAGCAGGGGCAGTCGCAATGTTGCTAAATGATAATCCCAGAATTATGACATTTGACCCTAAAGTAACCTCGACATCAATAAAAAACGAATATGACTTCTATAGACCGTTTGGTAAGGAGACACCTATCGTTCATGGACAATATTCTAATTTGCTGTACATGATTCAGGTAAAGAAAGCATTAATGACATACAAAGAAAAGGCATTGTCAACCGGTCTAATTAAATTAAAAGAGAATGAAACAATTCTCGATTATATAGATTTCGTAAATATGCATCTTCCTTACAGTAACATGGGGAAGAAAGCGCTTGCATACCTTCTACGACACGAGTGGAGGAGTCTTCCTCGCTGGAAGAAAATAATTGATAAAATGGGCATGCCGGAGCCTACACCGAAAGACCCACGAGGAACCATAGAGTCTGTTCTAGCCGACGAGGAATTCATGCAAAAAGATCATGAATTTACCAAGAGGTTTACCATGGTAGAAGAATTCCAAGAAGTATATGATTCCAAACTCGCTAGCTCTCTTATAGCATCTAGAATGGTAGGAAACCTTTACACTGCCTCTCTCTACATGGGATTCCGAAGCTGCTTAGAGTTTGAATTCCAGAAGGGTACTGATTTGGGAGGAAAAAGATTTGGATTTGGCTCTTACGGTAGTGGTAGCAGTGCCATGGTCTTTAGTGGTGTGATAATGCCAACTTACAAGGAAATGGTAAAAAACATGAATCTAGAATCAGAAATAGGAAACAGGATAAAAATCTCTCTTGAGGAATATGAAGAAATTCATGAAAATAAACGAGGCCTTAATGAGAACATTCTTGACAGTAAAAAAGAATTTGTTCTAGTTGAAGTAGAAAATGCACCAGAAATGCGCGGTCAGCGTAAGTATGTTTTCAAGGAATAATTCTATAAAAATTTTAGATCAAAGTTATCAACTAAAAATTAACAAAAAAGATATAAATCAACAATTTGCACAGAATGTATGGAAGAGCGTACAATGCCAATTTGCTTTACTGCTGAGCAGTATAATAAAATTGAGCTAGTTGCAAAGCAAAAGAGAATGCTAAACACAAGCCAGCTTGTTGAAGAAGTTTTGAGTAATCTATAGAACACACAAAACTCTTTTTTATTATTAGCTGTCAGCATAGCTTTTTTAATGAATGAAACACAATCTGAAATGTGAATTTATTCTTGCGAAAACCTGTTGTATGTAATATTTGTAAAAAAAAAATTAACCACAAACACAGGCCCAAGCGTGAGTGGCAGATAGACGGTCTTCTGTGTGGAGATTGTTATGTGGATCAGATGAAAAAGTTCTACGAATTAAGCCGAAGACAACAATGCGTGATCTGTGCAATAGAAAAGGATGTACCTGACATGTGGGAGCCAAGATACCAGTGGAATATGAAAGGATTGCTTTGTAAGACATGTTTTGATAAAAAAGATGAAGAATACAAGAAATTGAAAACGTTTTGCAATATTTGTGGTAAGAAGCTTGGCATGATTCGGTATAATCCAAAAAAGAGGTGGATTGTGAAAGGTCAGCTATGTAAAGAATGTTGGGATTCGAAAAAGGCAAAGTTGGGATAGATGCATCTCTTTAAAAAATACAGATGTGACAAGTGTGGAATTAAATTCAGACAGCAAGAAGAATTAATGCAACACGAACAGATTACTCATAGCGATAATAAAATTTATGATTGCAACCAATGTGGCCAGAATTTTTCAAGTATGGAAGAGATGCGAACCCATTTACAGAGATTTCATACGTACACGGGAAAGAAAGATTCCTAAAATGCCTTCACTGTCTTTACAACTGGGGGTCTAACCTTGGTAAACACTCTGAATCCACAAATGCACTTTATTTCAGGTAATCTTGTGAGCTCTGATTGGCTTACATGTGTACCACATCGCATGCATGCATAAGCCACGCTGAAATTTACTGGCTTTTCTTCTATTGTAATGTTGTCTTGATTTGGCTCAGACATATTTTGCCAATAAATTTTCTCTAATTTAAGGCTACCAGAATTATTTCAAGGTTAGTTCAATGTATACATCATTAGGAATTTTGATTCTCATTAATTGTCTGATAGCCCGATCATCAGCACTAAGGTCTATCACTCTTCTATGAATTCTCATCTCCCATTTCTCATATGTGTGAGTTCCTTGTCCACAAGGCGATTTTCGAGTGACTACATTGAGTCTTTTAACGGGTAAAGGGGTTGGTCCTTTTACTTTAACTCCAGTTTTCTCTCCTATTCCTTTAATTTCACTACATACCCCATCGAGCCTTTGAAGACTTGTACTGGTCAATTTTATTCTAGCCGTCTGGGTCATTCAGATCCCTATTTTGTGTATTTTTCGGTGATTTCTTTCACTACACCGGCAGCAATTGTTGCGCCCATGTCTCTGAGGGCAAACCTTCCAAGTTCTGGAAAATCCTGAAATGTCTCAATTGGAAGTGGTCTAACAGGTTTTATTCTGACTATTGCAGAATCGCCTGCCTTCAAGAACTTTGGATCTTTTTCTTCAATTGCACCAGATTGCGGATTGATCTTTGCTTCAAAAGCAACAATTGTTGCTGCCACTTGGGCTGTATGTGCATGCATTACTGGTGTGTATCCGGGCGCAATAGCTGTTGGATGATGAATCACTATAATTTGCGCGCGAAATTCTTTTGCAACATTTGGTGGATTATCAGGGGATCCTATGACATCGCCTCTTTTGATGTCTTTTTTTTCAATTCCTCGGAGGTTAAAACCAATGTTGTCGCCTGGTTCGGCTGATTCTAATTGCGTATGATGAGTTTCAATGGATTTAATTTCTCCCGTGGCACCAGATGGCATTACGACAACTTTCATTCCTGGTTTTGCAACTCCAGTTTCAACACGTCCTACGGGTACTGTACCCACACCTGTAATTGTATAGACATCTTGTACCGGAATTCTCAGTGGTTTGTTTGTTGGCTTGTCTGGAATTTTGAAATCGTCAAAGGCCTCATAGAGTGTTTTCCCTGTCCACCAAGACATATTTGTTGATTTTTTTACCAGGTTGTCGCCTTTCCAACCCGAAACTGGAATTATTTGTATGCTTTCAATTTTGTAGCCTACTGATTTCAGTAGTTTTTCTGCCTTGTCTTTTGCTACCTTGTAGGATTGTTCTGAATAATTACTGTCATCCATCTTGTTAACTGCAACTACCAGTTGACCAACCCCGAGGGTTCTAAGTAAGAAAGCATGTTCTCTTGCCTGGCCCCCAGGTGCAACGGCTGTATCTGTCTCACCTTCCTTTGCGGATAAAACCAGAACTGCACAATCTGCTTCTGATGCTCCAGTAATCATATTTTTGATAAAGTCTCTATGTCCAGGAGCGTCAATTAATGTAAAGAAGTATTTTGGGGTTTCAAACTTTTGAAATGCCAGATCTATGGTAATGCCTCTTTCTCTCTCATCCTTGATATTATCCATGACCCAAGCGTACTTGAAGGTATCACCCTTCCCAGTCTTTTCTGACTCGGCAGCGTGTTGAGCAATTGTTCTTTCATCGACCAACCCAAGATCCATCAATAAATGGCCCATTGAGGTTGATTTTCCGTTATCAATATGTCCTACAACTATCATGTTTAAGTGTGGTTTCTTGCTTGCGGCACTCATGACGAATCCTACCTGACATGGGCTTTATTACCATTTCGATTTTTTGAAATTGTTTTGACCAAATTTTGAATAAATTGTTGATATGATTATTGGCAGCAAGTATTTTTCACATACTATAAATCAAAGTATTTTATGATTAGAATAATGAAAATAACTGTAACAGTAATCAAAGCTGATGTAGGTGGCATTGGCGGACACACTAAACCAAGTGATGGCCTCATAAACGCGGTAAGAAATGTTGTAAGACCCCAAGTGAGAAGTGATGGCAAAGGGCTTTTGATCGATTCTTACATTGGATACTGTGGTGATGATATTCACATAGTCATGACGCACATTAGAGGAGTAGACAATAGTGAGATTCACCAACTTGCGTGGAAAGCATTTGAAGCTGCAACCAACGTGGCAAAAAATGAAGGGCTTTACGGAGCAGGTCAAGATCTTCTAAAAGATTCCTTTTCTGGAAATGTAAAAGGAATGGGACCAGGAGTTGCAGAAATGACATTTGAGGAAAGACCAAACGAGGCGTTCACAGTCTATGCTGCTGATAAAACTGAACCAGGTGCCTTCAATTATCCATTTTACAGAATTTTTGTTGATACACTCAGCAATACTGGACTTATTGTAAACAGAAACTTGTCAAGAGGAGTCAAGATAAATGTCATGGATGTAGAAAAAGGCAAGATTGCTCAACTTCACATGTGGGAAGACAAACCTACTCTTGAAGCTGCATTGATGTATCCTGGAAGATATGTGATATCTACTGCTTATACTAAAGATAATCAGCCAATTCTTGCTGCATCAACGGATAGATTGCATAACATAGCAGGAAAATATGTTGGAAAAGATGACCCAATTTGCATCATAAGAACTCAGAAAGATTTTCCTGCCACGGAAGAAGTGGGCGCCGCTTTTAGTAACCCTCATTTAGTAGCAGGTAACACTCGCGGAAGTCATCACATGCCATTGATGCCTGTCAAGATAAACTCGCCTGCGAGCATCAACTTTGCAATACCGATTGTTTCTGCGCTTGTCTTTAGCATGCACAATGGAAAACTAGTTGGACCTGTAGATGGGTTTTCTACTGATGATTGGGATTACATTCGAACAATAGCTACCAAAAGAGCAATTGCGATAAGAAGTCAAGGTTTCATTCATCCTGCAACTCTAGTTCCATCAGAATTAGAATATGCAGAGGGATATAGAGCGAGAATGAGTGTGCTTTGGAATAAGATGAGACCTTTGCCTAGAACTAAAAATCATTATCCGCAAAGACTTCCACAACATCAAAAGCAAGCGAGTCGACATGCCAGACCAAAACCACCAGTTCCACAAAAACCAGCCTCACAACCAAAGTTAACAACAACAGAACAGCAAAAATCTGAAGCAAATGTTGGGGCTACCAAAGTAAAGAAGATAAGAAAACCAAGAAAAACAAAGACTTCTGAAACAGGCAAACCGAAGTAAAACCAAAGGATCTAAATCTTCACAATAATAATTTTATCCATGCTTTTTATGATTACAACTTTTATTATACAGTTTTCCACTTAAAGCATTGGTAAAAAAAGTTCAGATTCTTATTGTGGGGAATAATGAGAATGGTTCTACACCTGAACTTGAAAAAGTAGCGTACGAAACAGGTATAGAAGTTGCAAGATCAGGAGCGGTGCTTGTTTCTGGCGGTCTTGGCGGGGTCATGAAAGCTGCTTGCCGAGGAGCAAAGGATGGTGGCGGAATTACTGTGGGAATTATTCCTCAAAATGATTCGTCTTTTGCAAATGAATACTGTGACATAGTAATATCAAGCGGAATAGGACTTGCAAGAGATTTTCTCACAGCGTTATCAGCAGACGGTGTCATAATTATTGGAGGGGCTTCAGGCACTCTTTCAGAGACATGTGCAGCGTACATGCATAAAAGGCCCATAGTAGCAATAAAAAATACGGGTGGAATTGCGGACAAGTATGCTAATCAGTATATGGACCACAGACAGAATGTGAAAATAATTGGCGTATCTACACCAAAAGAAGCGGTAAAGACAATTTTAGGTAAAATTAACTCTGAACAGAAATAAGATACGAATCTGGTTCGTAGAAACCGCCATAATTTTTGGCAAGAGACTGCAATTCTCTGATGACATTTGGTAGTCCAAACTGTTTTGCAGTTTCAAATATGGGTTTTCTAAGCCCCATTCCTAAATTGAGAGCTTTTTCTATCTCTTGAATATCACTTACCTGATTAGTGATAAGCCAAGCAGTATTATTTAGAATAGTACCCAAAAGTTGTATTGGATTAAATTTCTTTGCCAATTCTTCAGATAGATTAATTCTCTCATATTTTTCCCCAACATATGTGTAAAAGCCAGTGCCGCTTTTTTGGCCAAGTCTTTTCTGATCAAATAATTGTTTGATCAAAGGATGAGGATTAATGACTTTCTTGTCACGAGAATACATCTCAATTGTTGCTTTATGTATCACATCCAAACCCGTGAAATCAGCAAGCTCAAAGATCCCCATTGGGAAGTTTAGACTAAATTTGATAGCAGAATCTATTTCTGTCATGGAGGCATTAGTCCTATCCATGGCCCACGCAGCTTCATGAACAAGTTGAATGAATATTCTATTTACTATGAACCCAGCTACATCTTTCTTGCAAAGCACGGGTTCTTTTGAAACTGATCTTACAAAGTTCATGGTAATCTCGACTAACTCTTTCGAGGTTTTTTGCCCTGGAATTACCTCCACCAATTTCATTAATTGGGGCGGATTGAAGAAGTGAATCCCTATACATTTCTCTGGTCTCTTTGTTGTATTCGCAATTTCAGTAATTGGCAGAGTGCTTGTATTTGATGCATAGATGGTTTTCTCATCAGCAAGACTATCAACTTCGGCATAAACTTTTTTCTTCAAATCCATTATTTCTGGAACAGCCTCAATCAATAAATCGCAATCTTTTAGTGCGCCAACAAGTTCAACTTTGGGAGTTATCTTTGAAAAGATTTTTTGTGACTCCTGCTCTGATATTTTCTGTTTGGACACAAGTTTATCAAGACTCCATTTGATTTTCTCCATAGCCTTGTCCAAAAGTTGTTTTTCTATATCTCGTAGTATGACATTGTATCCTGCCATTGCAGAAACTTGAGCTATTCCATGGCCCATTATTCCTGAACCAAGAACAGTTATGTTTTTAATTGTCATCTCGACTGTCTGTAAAACATTCCCTTTGTAAGTTATTCGATCGATTTAAAGACTGTCTACTATTTGCTTCAAATGCAGAGGAAGTTCTGGGAGTTCTCCGGTATGACTAATATTATTTTGCAAGATATCCGGTCCTATTCTTCGAACCTTCTGAGTACCAATTAGAGTGTCTATTCCTCTATCGATGTCTTTTTGATCAAGGATGTTTCTTAACTTATCAATTAGTGCATCTTCAGCCTCATATTTGTTAATGGCATATTGTAAAAGTAGTAATTTATCATTAGATGAAAGGTTTTCCACATGTTGACTTGTTCGTACCTTCATAAAAAATCTTTTTAAAAATTATTTACTATGGATTAGGCTAATTGTTGTAGCTATCTTCTTAAAACCCCGCAACAATTGTAGACTAGATTTTGGATATTGAAAAGTTTACAGAAGATGTATACACTATAACAGAGAAGCTTAATGCTGACCAATCACCCGAGATAAAATCAAAGATAAATTTTGTCCGAGAACGATTAATCGAATTATATCAAAAAAACCTTGTCAAGATTAACCACTCAGTACTTGAGATAATCTGTGCTTCGAATCTTATCGCACAGGGTTATACAGTGGATATCGAAAAACACCTTTCAGATATTCTTGTTTGCGATGTATTTGCAACAAAAGGTGATGGCACATTTATCATGGAAATTGAGACAGGGTTTACTCCACCTGATCATGCGTTGGATACAATAGATTACTACATAGCAAGAATTGCAAGTAAAATAGCAAGATATAGCCAATATTGTTCTAAATTTGCACTTGCTACGCCAGTCGTTGGCATTTTACCTATTCCAAAACTATTCCTCAAACCCCCAAGCAAAAGAAAAAAAGACGAGATTCAAAAGATAAAAGATCTTGCAGATAGGTTTTACAAGAACCCGCCAATACAATTAGACGATATACTGAACGCGAGATTGCATTCAGTATATTTGATCAATATTGACAAGTGTTTTGCTAAACAGCTTGATCCTTATACATATCTTGAACTGACCGAAAAGTTACATGAAGCTAGTGAATTGGATTTGTAACAAATTTTCTTGACAAATATTTCTTTTAATTAATAAATTATTATCTGATACAATTATCAGGCCCTTATTTCATATTGTTGTTTGCCTTTCGGCGTTCATCTATGCAAAATTTCATTTGTTCACTGGTGTGATCTTTTATTGATTTTCCACACATTGCACATGTTGGATTTGGTTGAATTGGTTTTCTTTCAAATTTCAATATTTTTTGTTTTTATTTCAAGAATATAACAGCTAAGAAAATGTATAATTACTCATGTTTTTGCAAATTTTCAAGATGGATTATAGAGCGCAAGATTAGGCCTGATATGCCAAGATGCGATGTAAGAAACACTATTGCATCTTCTAATGCGTTTTCTCCCCTAATCCTTCGTCATATGTTATTTCAATAGTACCCTTATCAGTCTCAACGAAAGCCGTGATTAAGGAATATGGTCCTAATTTCACATCTTTCTTTTGTATATACAAATTAAGATGCACGTTTCTGACTATATGGTCATGTTCTAGAAATTTGCCTGAAGACATTAAGATGATAGTTTTGTCAGGGGTTCTGTTAATGCGTTGAGTATCTACTACCTTCACTAGATTAAATGCTTTGATCTTTCTAAATAATCTTCCCTATAT
>Ga0209376_1003351_pt1 | contig 14578 bp, 8 predicted proteins | sample GraSoiAngelo_134_FD_185891 | JGI IMG/M metagenome (GOLD analysis project Ga0209376, IMG submission 185891) | Grasslands soil microbial communities from the Angelo Coastal Reserve, California, USA - 14_0929_05_30cm (SPAdes) (version 2) | ecosystem: Environmental > Terrestrial > Soil > Grasslands ... | reverse complement strand
CCGGCCGACGGCGGTGCGCGCTGTGGCCAACGCCTGCGCGGACAACCCGGTCGCGCTCACCGTTCCCTGCCATCGCGTCATTCGTAGCAATGGCGATATCGGCGGTTACGGCGGCGGCGTGGAACGCAAGCGAAAACTGCTGGCGAGCGAGGCCCGCGCGGCGAAGTCCAAAGCAGGCGGATGAACCGGCGGTCCCCAGACGCGAGGGCGCCGGCTGTCCTGCTGGCGCTCGGCTGCGTCTGGGGCGCGTCGTTCCTGTTCATCAAGGTCCTCGTCGATGACACTGGCCCGCTCGAAGTGGCGACCGGCCGGCTTTGCATCGGCGCCGTCGCGATTCTGAGTTTCATTCGCCTGCGCGGCCTACCCGTGCCCTGGACGCCCTCACTCGTGGCGAAGGTAAGCGTGCTCGCCCTGGTGGCCAACATCGCACCCTTCGCGCTGATCGCCTGGGGCGAGGAGCACATCGAGAGCGGTACGGCCTCCGTCCTGAATTCGACGATGCCGATCTTCACGGCCATCTTCGCGACATCGCTCCTGCCGGAGGAGCGGTTCACGACAGCGCGCGCCGGAGGGCTGGTGGTTGGTTTTCTGGGGGTTCTTGTTCTGACCGGCGACGAGGCGTTCGACGTAACAAGCTCCAGCGTGCTGGGCCAGCTTGCGGTCATCGCTGCTTCGGCTTGCTACGGCATCGGCTCGGTTTTCTCCCGCACACTTCTGCGCTCAACCGACCCGCTCGGGCTGTCGGCGCTGCAGGTAGCAGCGGGCGCGGTGCTGTCCGTGCCCATCTTGCTCGCGGTCGAAGGCAGGCCGGACTATTCGCTAAGCATCGAGGCTTGGCTCTGCCTGCTGGCGCTAGGGGCCGGCGCGACCGGCGTCGCCTATGTGGCGTATCTCTGGCTGATCGATGTGACAGGAAGCGTTCGCGCTTCGCTGGTCACGTACATCATTCCGGTCGTCGGACTGTTTCTCGGCTGGGCGGTGCTCGACGAATCGATCGGCATCAACATAGTCGTTGGTTCGGCGCTGATTATCGGCGGGGTCGCAATGGTCTTGCGCGGAGGTTCCCCGGGGACTCAAACCAGGCCGGTGGCGCAGGTGGCCGCGGCGGACTAGCGGCGTTCTGCGAGCGCCGGAGAAAGCGTTTCCTGAAGCTCCAAAACGGGCCCCGTGCCGTTGACAATTTGCTTTGCCGGTGCTAAATTAGCATCACGGATGGTGTCGAGTCCCCGATTCCTCATTTCCCTGTCTTACTGTCTTTGCCGATAGGCTGTATTTCCATACCTAGAGCAGCGCTTTAGCCTCTTAAGGAGAGGGTGTGCATGGTTGTCCCACGAAAAGTTGTCTATGAGAAGTTCCGCGTTCCTCACATCGTCAAGTCTTACTCTCGCATCCCCGATGTAATCCCCCTGCCGGCGCTCGTCCAGATCCAGGTCGACTCCTACAAGATATTCATCGAGGAAGGCCTGCGCGAGCTATTAGCCGAAATCTCTCCGATCCAGGACTTCACCGGCAACCGGCTCGAAATGCGCTTCAGCGACTATCGGTTCGACGAGCCGAAGTACAGCCAGGAGGAATGCCGGGAGCGCGACGCGACGTACGCGGCCCCTCTGCGGGTAAATGTGCAGCTGCTGGTCAAGGAGACCGGCGAGATCAAGGAGCAGGAGATCTTCATGGGAGATTTCCCGCTCATGACGGCCATGGGCACCTTCATTATCAATGGCGCCGAGCGTGTCGTCGTCTCGCAGCTCGTGCGCTCCCCGGGCGTGTATCTGACGCTCGAGCGCGACCAGACCAGCGGGCGGGACCTGTGCTACGCGAAGCTCATTCCTAACCGCGGCGCCTGGCTGGAGTTCGAGACCTCGAACCGCGACGTCGTCGCCGTCAAAGTCGACCGCAAGCGCAAGATTCCCATCACGACGCTGCTTCGCGCGATCGACGAGCCGGAACTGCTGCCGAAGCATCCGAGTTCAGCCGAAATCAAGGAGATCGAGGAGAAGATCGCGAACGCCAAGACCGAGCGCGAGGCGGACAAGCTGCGGCACCAGCTTCTCCAGGTCCTGGGCACCAGCGACCGTGTCCTGGCGCTCTTCGCAGACATCGACACCAACGCCGACCATCGCTTTATCAAGGCCACGCTGGACCGCGATCCGAGCTCCGCAAACAAGGAAGAGGCTCTGCTGGAGTTCTACCGGCGGCTCAGGCCGGGGGACCCGCCCACCATCGACAACGCCCGCGGGCTTATCAGCTCGTTGTTCTTCAACCCGCGCCGCTATGACCTCGGCAAGGTCGGCCGCTACAAGGTCAACAAGCGCCTCGGCAGGCCGAATGCCACGGAAGAGCGCGTCCTTACGCCCAATGACCTGATCGCCATCGTTCGCGAAATCGTTCGCTTGAACAACGGCGGCGGCAAGTCTGACGACATCGACCACCTGGGCAACAGGCGCGTGCGGACCGTGGGCGAACTTATCCAGAACCAGTTCCGCATCGGCCTTCTCCGCATGGAACGCGTGATCCGCGAACGAATGACGATCACGGACCCGCAGGAGACGGCGCCGAGCCAGCTCGTCAACATCCGTCCCGTCGTCGCCGCCATCAAGGAGTTCTTCGGCGGGTCGCAGCTCTCACAGTTCATGGACCAGACGAACCCGCTGGCGGAGCTGACCCACAAGCGAAGGCTTTCGGCCCTCGGCCCCGGCGGTCTCTCACGAGATCGAGCGGGCTTCGACGTGCGCGACGTGCACTTCAGCCACTACGGGCGGATCTGCCCGATTGAGACGCCGGAAGGCCCAAACATTGGACTTATCGGCAGCCTCGCGACGTTTGGCCGCGTGAACCAGTATGGGTTCATCGAGACACCATACCGGAAGGTTGTGCGTGAGCTTCCAAAGAGCTCGCGCGCCTTGAGCGGGCAGACGCTACGCGAAGACGTGAAAGGCGACGCCGGCAAGGCTATCGCGAAGGCCGGCCAGCAGATCGATGAGGCGCTTGCCAAGAAGCTCTCAGGCGCGGCCGAGAAGATGATCCCTCTGCTGCCCTTCGTTTCTGATCAAGTCGATTACCTCTCTGCCGATGAGGAAGAGGAGTTCGTGGTCGCTCAAGCGAACTCACCCCTCGACGAGAAGGGCCGCTTCCTTGAGGAGAGGCTGGAAGTCCGCGCCGGAGGCGAATTCAGCACTGCCCACGCTGATCAGATCGACTACCTGGACCTCTCTCCGAAGCAGATCGTCTCCGTGGCGGCCTCGCTCATTCCATTCCTCGAACATGACGACGCCAACCGCGCCCTTATGGGCGCGAATATGCAGCGCCAGGCGGTCCCGCTGGTCAGGCCGGAAATACCTCTGATCGCTACCGGAATGGAGATCAAGACGGCCAAGGACTCCGGGCAGGTGATCCTCGCCGAGGCGGACGGGCTGGTTACAAGCGTTGCCGGCGGCAGCGACAACGCTGCCCAGAATCCACGCCAGTCAACGGGCAGACAGGCCCATATAACAGTCCTTCACGATAACGGAAGCGAGCGCCGCTACCCGCTCAGCAAGTTTGTTCGATCCAACCAGGGGACCTGCATCAACCACCGTGCGCTCGTGCGCAGGGGTGATCGAGTGACTACCGGCCAGCCTCTTGCCGATTCCTCGTCGACCGATTCCGGCGAGCTGGCGCTCGGACAGACGCTGCTCTGCGCCTTCATGAGCTGGGAAGGCTATAACTTCGAGGACGCCATCATCATCTCGGAGACCGTGGCCCGGGACGACAAGTTCACATCGATTCACGTTGAGAAGCACGAAGTCGAGGCCCGTGACACCAAGCTGGGCCCCGAGGAGATCACGCGCGACATCCCCAACGTCGGTGAAGAGAGCCTGCTTGACCTCGACGAATATGGGATCGTACGGGTCGGCGCAGACGTGCAATCGGGCGACATCCTCGTGGGCAAGATCACGCCAAAGGGTGAGACTGAGCTTACCGCAGAGGAGAAGCTGCTGCGCGCGATCTTCGGCGAGAAAGCGCGGGAGGTGAAGGACAGCTCCCTACGGGTGCCCCACGGGGAACGCGGAAAGGTGATCGAGACACGTTTTCGCGCGAAAGAGGACAACGAGACGGCCCGACCCGCCCACGGCCAGCCCGGGCACCATTGCCGCTGGCCGGCCTACGCGGAAATGGTCGATGATCTCCCGGCGGGCGTCCAGGCGGTCGTCAGCATCTCGATTGCTCAGCGCCGCAAGATCGCGGAGGGCGACAAGATGGCGGGGCGGCACGGGAACAAAGGGGTGATCGCCCGAATCCTGCCTGCAGAGGACATGCCGCACCTCGAAGATGGCACACCCGTGGACATCATCCTCAACCCGATCGGCGTGCCCAGCCGCATGAACATCGGTCAGGTGCTGGAGACGCACCTCGGCTGGGCGGCGCGGCGCATGGGCTTCCGGGCGATTTCGCCTGTCTTTGACGGCGGCAACCCGAAGACCATCGAAGACGCGCTGTGCCGGGCGTGGATCTGCGAACAGGCCGCTGCTCTGATGGAGTCGCCGAACGGCCACGAAACGGGAGGCGATCGGCTTACGAACGGAATCGGTGAGCGGGTCAACGCGCAGAAGGTAAATAAGTGGCTGGAGAGCAAAGGCCACGACCCCGCCGCTGTCTTCGATGACAGCCGCGTAGGCGAAGCAGCTCGCGTCGGCCTGGAGCTTTGGCTCGAGCAGCAAGGGCTGCGCAAGATTAAGGGCAAAGAGTATCGCGAGCTGGACGCGCTGGCGGAGAAGATGCTGCTCGAGCGTGGGCTAGCAGCGCCGATCTACGGAAAGCAACGCCTATACGACGGCCGGACGGGCGAATCGTTCGACCAACCGGTTACCGTCGGCTACATCTACATGCTGAAGCTCGTGCACCTCGTAGAGGACAAAATCCACGCGCGCTCCACGGGTCCTTACTCGCTCATCACTCAGCAGCCGCTGGGCGGCAAGGCGCAATTCGGCGGCCAGCGCTTCGGCGAGATGGAGGTCTGGGCGCTGGAGGCCTACGGCGCCGCTCACATCCTACAGGAGCTGCTCACGGTGAAATCGGACGACGTTGTCGGCCGCGTCAAGACATACGAGGCGATAGTCAAGGGCGAGGACATTCAGGAACCGGGCGTGCCCGAGTCCTTCAAGGTCCTCGTGAAAGAGCTGCAAAGCCTGGGGCTAGCGGTTGAGGTACTCAACGAAGAAGAGGAGCGCGTCCTGCTGGCGGAAACGTCCGCGCAAGACCTGCCGGAGCTGGGGATCGACCTCAGCGGTTTCGAGAAAGGGGAGGACCTAGTTGGCTCTGGAAGTTAACGACTTCAACGCGATTCGCATATCCCTTGCGTCCCCGGAGCAAGTGCGCTCCTGGTCGTACGGCGAGGTCACGAAGCCGGAGACGATCAACTACCGCACGCTGAAGCCCGAGAAGGACGGCCTCTTCTGCGAGAAGATTTTTGGGCCCACGAAGGACTTCGAGTGCTACTGCGGCAAGTACAAGCGCGTCCGCTATAAGGGCATCGTCTGCGACAAGTGCGGCGTAGAGGTTACGCGCTCCAAAGTACGGCGTGAGCGAATGGGTCACATCGAACTCGCCTCGCCGGTCGCTCACATCTGGTTCGTGAAGGGCACGCCCAGCCGCATCGGGCTGCTGCTCGACATTTCGCCGCGCAGCCTCGAGCGGGTGCTGTACTTTGCGCAGTTTATTGTCACCTCCGTGAACGACGAAGTGCGCCGAGCCGCCATCGACGCCCTACGCGCCGAAATGGACAAAGCCGTGGACGAAAGCGAGTCCGAGCAAGTGGCCAGGATCGCCGAGATCGAGGGTTCCACGGCCGAGGCGATCGGCAAGCTCGAAGAGACGCGCGCCGACCGCCTCGCAAAGGCAGACGCGGATGTCGACGCGCAAATCAGCTCCCTTCGGGAGAAGGCCGCTTCCCTTCAGGCGGATATCGAGAGGATCGGGGAGAAGAACGCCAACAAGAAGATCGCGCTGGATGATGCATTCGTCATCACCTCGCGGGGCGAACCCTTGCCTAAGGAAGCACTCAAGCGACTTCAGAAGGAAGTCGATAAGCGCGCGCAGGCGCTTGAGGCCGGCCGCGCTGGAAGTCGCAAGGCGGCGGAGGCTGGGCTGGAAGGAGAACTGGCCCGGCTACGTGAGAACGCAATGGCGGAGATGGAGCCGCTGCGCAAGAAAATAAACGAAGTGCGCGAGAGCATCCGCGAGCAGTTCGATCTGCAGATCGAAGAGCTGGAAGATCTGAAAGACCCCATCCCCGACGACCAGTGCACGTTTCTGCCCGAACAGAACTTCCGTGATCTCACCGAAAAGTACCCGGGAGTCGTCCGCGCAGGCATGGGCGCCGAGGCAATCCTGGAGATACTCGACCGCGTGGACCTTGACCGGCTCGCGCTCAAGCTGCGGGCAGAGATACAGAACTTCAGCGGACAGCGCCGAAAGAAGGCGACCAAGCGCCTGCGCGTGGTCGAAGCCCTACGCAAGAGTGGCAACAAGCCCGCCTGGATGGTCGTCGGGATACTCCCGGTGCTGCCCCCTGACCTGCGCCCGATGGTGCAGCTGGACGGCGGCCGCTTCGCCACCAGTGACCTCAATGACCTTTACCGCCGCGTCATCAACCGCAACAACCGGCTGAAGCGGCTTCTTGAACTGGGCGCCCCGGAGATCATCATCCGCAATGAAAAGCGGATGTTGCAGGAGGCGGTCGATAGCCTCATTGATAACGGCCGGCGTGGACGCGCAGTATCAACGGCGGGGAACCACAAACTGAAGTCGCTGTCCGACATGCTAAAGGGCAAGCAGGGCCGCTTCCGCCAGAACCTGCTCGGCAAGCGTGTGGACTACTCCGGGCGCTCGGTCATCGTCGTCGGTCCGGAGCTTAAGCTGCACCAGTGTGGCCTACCCAAGCGCATGGCTCTTGAGCTCTTTAAGCCGTTCGTTATGCACGGACTGGTAGCCCGCGGGCTCGCTCACAACATTAAGTCCGCCAAGCGAATTGTAGAGCGAGCGCGCCCGGAGGTGTGGGACATCCTCGACGACATCATCAGGCAGCGCCCCGTTCTGCTTAACCGGGCGCCCACGCTCCACCGCCTTGGTATCCAGGCCTTCGAGCCGGTTTTGATCGATGGAAGCGCGATCCAGATCCATCCCCTGGTCTGCACCGCCTTCAACGCCGACTTCGACGGCGACCAGATGGCCGTTCACGTGCCGTTGTCGCGTGCCGCCGTCGCGGAAGCCCGCCAGATTATGCTCTCGAGCCAGAACCTGCTTTACCCCTCGAGCGGCGAGCCGGTAGTGGCGCCTACGCTTGATATCGTTCTCGGCTGCTACTACTTGACGGAGGAGAAGCTGCAAAAAGGCAAGCCCACTGAACCGAAGGGGGCCTACAGCACCTTCGACGAAGCCAAGATCGCCTACGCCACGGGCAACCTCGACCTGCGCACCCCGATCCTCGTGCGCGACAAGAAGACCGGAGGCGAACGCATCAGGACGACTGTCGGCCGCGTCATCTTCAACGAAGTGCTGCCGGAGGAGCTTGACTTCCGCAACCACCTGATGGACAAGAAGGCGATCAAAGAACTCGTGAGCGAGTGTAGTCACAAGCTGGACAACGCGCAGACTGCGGAGATGGTGGACCGGATGAAGAACATCGGCTTCCGCTACGCCACCCAGTCCGGCATCTCTATCGCCATGAACGATCTACGTCTGCCGGCAGAGAAGGAACAGTTGCTGGCCGAGGCCGATGCGCGCATCGCGGAGATCGACGAACAGTACGAGATGGGCCTGATCACGGACGATGAGCGCTATGAGCAGGCTGTTGCTATTTGGCGGGAAACGACCGACAAGGTCCAGGAGGTGATCCAGAGGCGCCTTGAAGAGTACGGCGGCGTGTACATCATGGCCGTCAGCGGCGCCAAGGGTAACATCAGCCAGATCTCGCAGATGGCGGGCATGCGAGGTCTCATGAGCGACCCGGCAGGTCGCATCATTGAGCTGCCGATCCGCTCCTCCTTCCGCGAGGGACTGTCCGTTCTCGAATACTTCATCTCGACTCACGGAGCGCGTAAGGGTCTCGCCGATACCGCGCTGAGGACGGCGGACAGCGGTTACCTCACGCGGAGGCTAATTGACGTCTCCCAGGATGTCATCATCGTCGAGGAGGACTGCGGTACGACTGCCGGCATCTGGATCGACGAGGGGTCGGAAAAAGGCCTATTCGAATCGCTCAGCGAGCGGATTGTCGGACGTTGGACCGCGGCTGACATCGCCAACCCAAAAACCGGCGAGATTATCGCCGAGCGCGGAAACGAAGTCACAGAAGAAGTCGCCCAGCGCGTGATCGCCGCGGGTATCGATAAGGTGTACGTGCGCTCGGCCCTGACGTGTCAAACGCGTCGTGGCATTTGCGCCCTCTGCTACGGGCGTGACCTCTCGCGGGGAAGATTCGTCGCGGACGGCGAGGCAGTGGGCATCATCGCCGCGCAAAGCATCGGCGAGCCGGGCACACAGCTAACGATGCGCACGTTCCACACCGGAGGCGTGGCCGGGCTCGACATTACGTCCGGTCTGCCGAGGGTGGAGGAGTTGTTCGAGGCCCGTGTGCCGAAGGGCGCCGCCCAGATCGCCGAGATCGACGGCACCGTCGAGATCAGCAGAGACGGCGATACGCGCCGTATGAAAATCACGAGCGCGGAGATCTATCGCGACGAATACCCGATTGCGAAGGGCATCAAGGCGCTGGTGGAGAATGGCCAGGAAGTGGTCCCGGGAACAGTCCTCGCCGGCCCCGCCAAGCGCGCGAAGAAGGCCGCTGATGGCGACCAGGCGCTTGCGCCGACGGAGATCATCGCGCGGACGTCCGGCCAGATCGCTATCGAGAAGGGGCGGATTGTCATCCTTTATGAGGAGCGCGAGCAGCGCGACTACATCATTCCCGCCGCTTCGCGTCTCCGAGTACAAAACGGCGATTACATCCACGCCGGACAGCCGCTAACTGAAGGCCCGCTGAACCCGCAGGACATCCTGCGCATTCAAGGGCCGGAAGCAGTCCAGATCTATTTGGTCGAGGAAGTGCAAAAGGTGTACCGAAACCAGGGCGTGTCGATAAACGACAAGCATATAGAGGTAATCGTGCGCCAGATGCTCCGCCGCGTACGTGTTGACTCGCCCGGTGACTCCAATCTGCTTCCAGGCGAGCTCGTCGACCGCTTCCGCTTTGAGAGCGAGAACGCCCGCGTTCTTGCCGAGGGCGGCGAGCCGGCGACAGCCCAGCCCGTTCTGCTGGGTGTGACCAAGGCCTCCCTAAACACGGAGAGCTTCCTTGCGGCGGCCTCGTTCCAGGAGACTACTCGGGTGCTCACGGAAGCCGCTATCCAGGGTCAGGTGGACAAGCTGCTCGGGCTCAAGGAGAACGTCATCATCGGCAAGCTCATCCCGGCGCGCGCCCAGATCACGGTCGAGCAGCCGGCCAGGGTTACGGAGATGATCCTGCCACCGCGCTTCCGCGACGAGGACGGCGAATTCGAACCGGACTTCGAGGAGTTAGACTTCGAGGACGAGGATTTGGAGGAGAACGGCCTGGACGCGCTCGCGGGAGAAGATGAGGAGTTAGCTGGGAACGGCGCGCTCCCCGAAGTAGACCTTCTCGAGGAGTCCCCGCCGGCGACGGCTGAGGAGGCAAGCGAGCTGGAAGCCAGCGGAAACGGTGCCCAACCGCAGCCCCAGGCAACCGACGAGGAGCCTCTCTAACTCGGCATCAGCATCCGCGTGCCGGAGAGCGCTCGCCAAGGCCAGCGATACTCTCTCGCCTATAATGGGAAGCAGGGGGAACGCATGGTCGTCGAGACGCAGGCCGGACCCGCCTCTGACGCGCTGAAGACCGCGCTTGCCCAGTTCGACGCCGCCGCCGACCGCCTGGCGCTGGACGACGGCATGCGCATGGTTCTCCGCCACTGCAAGCGAGAGCTTGCCGTCCACTTCCCCGTACGAATGGATAACGGGACGATAGCTGAGTTCAGCGGCTACCGGGTCCAGCACAATCTCGCGCGCGGCCCCGCAAAGGGTGGCATTCGCTACAACCCGAACGTCTCGCTCGATGAGGTCCGCGCGTTGGCGATGTGGATGACGTGGAAGAGCGCGGTCGTGAACATTCCTTACGGCGGCGCCAAGGGCGGGGTTATCGTGAATCCCAAACAGCTCTCTGCCCGCGAGCTCGAGAACCTGACCCGCCGGTACGCTACTGAGATTAGCATCATCATCGGCCCCAACGAGGACATCCCGGCGCCGGATATGGGAACGGACGCCCAGATCATGGCCTGGATCATGGATACCATCAGCATGCACCGGGGTTACACAGAGGCGGGTGTCGTGACCGGGAAGCCGGTCAGCGCCGGCGGAACGTTGGGCAGGGCAGAGGCGACGGGCCGCGGACTCCTGTATATCGTGCAGGAGACCTCCCGACAGTTCGGCGTGCCGCTGCAAGGCGCCACCGTTGCGGTGCAGGGCTTCGGCAGCGTAGGCGCTGTGGCTGCGCAGCTGCTCCACAAGGCGGGAGCAAAAATCATCGCGGTAAGCGATTCGGGAGGCGGCATCTGTAACGAACAGGGACTCGATATCGAGGCTCTCATGCCGTGCAGCCGTGACCGGTCGCCGTTGTCGCAGGCACCCGGCGGCGACCGCATCACGAACGGAGAGCTGCTGGCTCTCCCGGTTGACTTCCTGGTCCCGGCAGCGCTCGAGGGCCAGATCCACGAGCGCAACGCCGATGCCGTGTGCGCTCGCTTCATCGTCGAGGGGGCGAACGGGCCGACGACGCCGGAAGCGGACGCGGTCCTCGCCGAGAAGGGGATCACTGTCATCCCGGATATCCTGGCGAACGCCGGCGGGGTAATCGTCTCGTATTTCGAATGGGTGCAGGACCTCCAGTTCTACTTCTGGGAAGAGGCGGAGGTCAACGATCGGCTGCATCGCGTCATCACGCGGGCTTTCCGTGACGTCGTTGCGATGGCGGAGCAGCGCAGGGTGCGCCTGCGGGAGGCGGCGATGCTTCTCGGCGTGAACCGGGTCGTTGAAGCTACGCAGGTGCGCGGGATATATCCGTAGGAGGCAGGACCGAGGAGCCAGAAGCCAAGCCCGAACCCGTAATCTACGTTATTTCACGCCGACGCAGGACCCCGGCAGACTCGGTAGAACAAGTCAAGGGCCGCTACGCCCGCGGCGAGATCACCCGGGACGAGTTCCAGCAAATCGTCCAAGATTTGGCGCAGCTGACGGCCACTGGACACAACGCTGGAGGCGAAGCAAGGAAGCCCTTCGGTTAGGCGTCGTCGAGCGTCTTCGCCCGCCTCTCCGCGATGAATGCCGCCGCCTCTGAGCGCCGGCGCAGGTTGAGCTTGCTGAGGATGCTCGACACGTAGTTCTTCACGGTTTTGTCGCTCAGGAACACCTCCCCGGCGATCTCCTTGTTCGTCTTGCCTTCCGCGATAAGCCCCAGAATCTTCTTTTCCTGCGCCGATAGCGCGGCCAGCTCGTCGCCCTCGCCCGACGCGAGCGATCGCATACGTGCCAGCACTTTCTCTGTGACTGAGGGGTCCAGCAACGATTCCCCCTTGGCCACGCGCTCGATTGCTTCAGCCAGGCTCTGCCCGCGCGTCTGCTTGAGCAGATACCCTGAAGCACCCGCCATGATCGACCCGTAGACCGCCTCGTCGTCGGCGTACGACGTGAGCATGATCACCTTCGTGTGCGGCAGCTCGCCGAGTATCTCCCTGCACGCCTCGACGCCGTTTCCGTCCGGCAGGCGGATGTCCATCACGATTACGTCCGGCCGCGTCTGGCGCGCGGCGCTGATGGCCTCCGCCACGCTACCCGCTTCGCCCACGACGGAAAATCCTTCGCGCCGGTCAAGCAGCGTCTTCAGCCCCATCCGGACGACTTCATGGTCGTCTACGAGGAGAATCGCCACCCGCGCCTCAGTCATCCGGCCAATCCTTTCATCCGCGCCGCCGGAAGTTGCACGATTATACGAGTGCCAGCGCCCGGCTTGCTGTCGATAATGAGCTTCGCGCCCATCGCCCGCGCCCGGTCCTTGATGTTGCGGAGGCCGTGTCCCTCCCTGCCGGCGCCGTTGCCGGTGTCGAAACCAGCGCCGTTATCTTCGACCGATAGAGCGACTCCTTGAGCGCTGCTTCCCTCAAAAGTGATCGAGACGGTGGTAGCGTGTGAATGCCTACCCACGTTGTTCAGTGCCTCCTGAGCGATGTGGAACAGGGCGAGTGCTTGGTCCTGCTCAAGCAGACCCGCAGCCCGTTCGTCAACCGAGACCAGAACATCCATCAGTGTGTTGACCCGTAGCGACTCCGCCAGCTCGCGGATCGCGCCCGGCAGGTCGCTCACTTCGGAGACCTGGGCGCGAAGGTCGAAGATGTAGCTCCGGATGTCCTTGATCACCTGGTGCAGGTTCTCGATCGATTGGTCCAGGACCGCGCCCACTTCCTGCGGCGAACGGGCGACTATATCCGCGGCGTCTTCCAGGTGCAGCGCGACCGCGTACACCGTCTGGATCACTCCGTCGTGCAGGTCCATCGCGATGCGTTCTCGCTCTTGAAGGCGAGCCAGACTCTCGAGCTGCTCGCGGAGGCGGCTTGTCTCGATAGCGGCGGCCGCCTGCGTTCCAAGCAGCCGCACAGTCTCCTCGTCGCGCTCGTCGAACGCTTCGGCTTGCTGCTTGTCGGTGAGATAGAGGTTTCCGATGATGCGCCCGCGCGAGACCACCGGCACGCCGAGGAGCGATTTCATCGGCGGGTGATTCGGCGGAAACCCGCCTGAGCGTGGGTCCTTGGAGATGTCGGTCAGGCGGAGGCTCGCCCCTTCGTGGAGAAGCACGCCGAGCAAGCCCTTCCCGTACGGTATGTGCCCGATCTTCGCCCGCTCCTCATCGCTGATCCCGCTCGTCACGAATTGCGAGATCTCTCCGTTATCGCTCAGGACGCTGATCGCCGCGTAACGCGCGCCTACCTGCGTGCGCGCCACATCGACCAGCTTCTGCAGGATGCCGTCAAGCGATAGCTCCGACGTCAGGGCGATGCCAGCATCCACGAGCCCACGAATGTCCTCCGCCGTGTACGAGGTAACCATGCGCTCCAAATTATACGGGCCCCGCGCTTGCCCTCGAGCAATAGGCCGAGTGGCACGCCTGCGACGGGACCTTTGCCCCTTAAGAAGCACGGTCCTCACTACATATGCTTGTCGCATGAAGGACGAGCCCAGTTTGACGGTGCTAATCATCGACGAGCACGCGACCATCTCGCCGCTACTCGCCGGACGCCTCTCCCTCATCCCCGGCATCCGGATCATCGGCGAGACCGCGAACGCGATGCTCGGCGCTGAGCTCGCGCACCAACTTCGGCCCGACGTCATCCTCGCCGACTTTCGCCGCACCGGCCCTCCCCGGGCGGAGACTTATCGCTGGCTTTGCCGGATTAGCCCCGGCTCCCGGGTCGTGGCGCACACCAGCTACCTCCCGAACGGCGACGAACGCGCCCTCTGCGAAGCCGGCGTCACGCGCTGCATCCTCAAGGGAAGCAGCGTAAAAGAGCTCGCGGAGCAACTAATCGAAATCGGCGCCTGGTCGGCCAGCGGGCGTCTCCAGTAAACGGGTCTGCGGGGAAGAAACCGTCGTCCTACTCGCCATGCCCCTCCGCCGCTCGCGCTCATCAGTCGGCTTCTGAGCGCCCTCATATCAGGGCGGAGCAAGCCCGCGCCCCTACAGATCTGGTTGATCCTTGGGTTTTGGGGTGCGTTTTTTGGTCGTTTTCCGGAGAAGCCTTCGTTTTAGGCTTTCGTTCATACGCCTGAGGGAGGCGGTGAGCTGGTCGATTTGTGTTTGGTCGTTCCTCGCGCCCTCACCCCCGCCGCTTCGCATCGACCCTTCTCCCGTAACCCCGCCGCCGCCCGCCCCACCCCGGGAGAGGGGTGAAGTTTCGAGGTTGGCGGCGGCCTGGTCGAGGGCGGCGGGGAGGAACTGTGGGTTGTTGGTGGCGAGCCAGCGCATGAGGATGTAGGCGGCCTCGAGCTCGGCCTGCTTCTGGCGCTGGCGGTTGCGCTTCATGACGCCGATGAGGGCTTCGCGGGCCTCGGGGACCTCGAGAATTGCCTCGAGGATGATCTTGTGGCGGCGGGAGAAGCGGCCGTGCTTGAGGGCGTTGAGGTTGCCCTTGGGAGGGCCGGAGCCGGGGCGCGGGCCTCCGCGGCGCTTGCGCAGGGCTTCGCGCGCCTCGGCTTCTTTGGCTCTCTGGTCGATCTCGTCGAGGATCGGGATGAAATGGTCCTGGGAGCAGGGCACGGATTTGGTCCTCGGTTACCGGTTGTCGGTCATCAGTTTTGCGTAATCGGGGTGGCAGAAAGGGCAGTCGCATTTGCCGGGGTAGCAGACCGACGGCTTGGGCTTGCGGCTGACGAGCCGGTCCAGCGCCCAGAGGAGCGCCATCACGGCGTCCGGGTCGCGGTTGACGGCCTTCCACAAGGCCTGTGGCACCGGAAAGCCACTAATCATCCGTGGAGGCTCATC
>Ga0209376_1003350_pt1 | contig 14583 bp, 17 predicted proteins | sample GraSoiAngelo_134_FD_185891 | JGI IMG/M metagenome (GOLD analysis project Ga0209376, IMG submission 185891) | Grasslands soil microbial communities from the Angelo Coastal Reserve, California, USA - 14_0929_05_30cm (SPAdes) (version 2) | ecosystem: Environmental > Terrestrial > Soil > Grasslands ... | reverse complement strand
CGGCGCGCTCTTCGAGGAGATGGTCTACGACTCGTCGGGCCAGCTGCTCACGGGCTCGCTGATGGACTATGCGGTCCCGAAAGCCGGCGACCTGCCGCCGATCGAGACGATTCACCTCGAATTCCCGTCGCCGCGCAATCCGCTGGGCGTGAAGGGTCTCGGCGAGGGCGGCGCGATCTCGCCGCCGGCGGCGATCGCGAATGCCATCGAGGACGCGCTGGCGCCGTTCGGGGTGCGGGTCACCGAGACGCCCGTGACCCCGGCGCGGATCGTCGCGCTGCTGCGAAAACATTCCTGATATAGTCCCTCGAAATGGCGAGCACGACGCACCAGGCGTGGCTGACCGTGAACGACGTGCGACTCGAGGTCCTCGGGCGCGGGCAGGGGCGACCGATCGTGTGGCTCCACGGCGAGGATGGGCTCGACCCTAGCGCGCCGTTTCTCGAGATGCTCGCGGCGCACGGCCAGGTGCTGGCACCCTCGCACCCGGGCTTCGGGCATTCTCCCGATGCGAGCTCCGTCGACACCGTCGACGACCTCGCCTACCTCTACCTCGATCTCCTGGCCGAGGGGAACCTCCGTGACGCCGTCTTGATCGGCAGCTCGCTCGGCGGCTGGATCGCTGCCGAGATGGCGGTGAGGAGCACCGAGCGCCTGCGCGGGCTCGTGCTGGTGGCGCCGCTCGGCATCAAGATCGGCGATCGGGAGAGCCGCGACATCCCCGACATCTTCGCACTGCCGCCTGCCGAAGTGCTGCGACTTCAATATAGGGATCCGGAGCGCGCCACGTTCGATCCCTCGAAGCTGTCGGACGATCAGCTGACCATCATCGCGCGCAACCGAGAGGCGACGGCGCTGTACGCGTGGGAGCCCTACTTCCACAATCCCAAGCTGCGCCAACGGCTGCACCGGATCAAAGTGCCGACGCTCCTGCTGTGGGGCGTCGACGATCGATTCGTGAGCGCTGCTAACTACGGGGCGGCGTACCGCGACTCGATCCCGGGCGCCCGGCTCGAGACCATCGACCGGGCCGGACATTCCCCCCATCTCGAGCAGCCCGAGGCGCTCGTCGAGAGGGTGCGGGCGTTTCTCGGAGATCGGCGAGCGTAGGAGGGACGTCGTGCGGGCCTGGTTCTTCAGCGAGAACGCGTACCATCTGCTGCCCGACAAGAGCGAGTACGACTCGATCCGGGTCAAGCTGCCCAACCGCTACTACGACCCCAAGATCGGCGCCGACCTCTACCACCGCTTCATCGACGAGTGGCAGATCGCCGAGGACCTCGGCCTCGAGATCATGGTGAACGAGCATCACCAGACCGCGACGAACCTGAACCCGTCCGCCGCGGTCGTCATGGGCGCGCTCGCGCGCGACACGCGCAAGGCGCGGCTGCTGATCCTGGGCAACCCGATCGCGAACCGGCGCGAGCCCGTGCGGGTGGCCGAAGAGATGGCGATGGTCGACGTGTACTCGCGCGGTCGCCTGGAGTGCGGGTTCGTCCGCGGTGTGCCCTACGAGATCTCCGCCGGCAATCATCGACCCACCAGGATGCAGGAGCGCTTCTGGGAGGCCCACGACCTGATCGTGAAGGCGTGGATCAGCCACGACGGCCCGTTCAACTGGGAGGGCAAGTACTTCCACCACCGCCAGGTCAATATCTGGCCGCGGCCGTTCCAGGAGCCGCATCCGCCGATCTGGATCACCGCGCTCAGCCCGTCCAACGCGGGCGATGTCGGCGAGCGCGGCTACGTCGTGGCGTGCTTCCTGACCGGCTTCGAGGGGACGCAGGCCGTGTTCGGCGCCTATCGCGCCCGCCGGGCCGAGCTCAAGCTCTCCACGCCGCCGCTCGACCGCTTCGCCTATGCCGCGCTGGTCTACGTGGGCGAGACCGACGAGGAAGGGTACGCCGGCGCGAAGAAGCTCATGTGGTACCTCGAGTCGAACAAGGTGCCGCCGCAGTTCACGAGCCCGCCCGGATACCATCCGACCGCGTCGACGGTGAACACGATGAAGGGCGCGGTGCCCGGCATCTTCAAGATGTTCCAGAACCCGGCACTTGGCCCACTCATGGAGAACGGCCTCGTCTTCGCCGGCAACCCCGATTCGGTCTACCGGCAGATCATGAAGATGTACGACCACGTCGGTGGGTTCGGCCACCTGCTCATCATGGGCCAGGCCGGATTCCTCGACCACGACGAGACGGTCAAGGGCATGCAGATGTTCGTCCGCGAGGTCTACCCCCGGCTCAAAGAGCTCCGCTGAGCTTCGGCATCACGCTCTCCGCGAAGAGCCGCAGCGAGCGGAGCGACTGCGCCAGCGTGAGATCGCCCCAGGCGAAGCAGCAGATCACGTAGTTGACGCCCGTCTCCTCGATCAGCCGCGCGACCTGGTCGCGCACGCGCGCGGGCGAGCCGGCCAGGATCGTCTCGTGGGTGAGCGCGGCGTCGAGGCTCACGCGGTGCTGGACCGCCGTGTCGCCGTGATCCGCCCAGAGCTTGACGAAGCTCGCCGCCCAGCGCGGGTGCGCGGCGCGCGCGATCGCCTCGGCCTCCGCGTCGGTGTCCGCGATCACAACCTGGCGGTTGATCCCGATGCGCGGCGTCGCGACGTGCGCGTTGAGGCGGCCGGGATCGTTGCGGTGCGCCGTCCATGCCGCGCGATACGTCTCGACGAACGGGCGATAGGCCGCCGCCGGGCCGAGCCCGACCATGTGCATGCCCTGCGCCGCCGCCCACTGCACGCTCTCGACGTTGCTGGTGGCGTAGCAGAGCGGCGGGTACGGCTTCTGGAGCGGCGCCAGCTCCATGGGCACGTCGTCGTAGCGGTAGTGCTCGCCCCGGTGCGTCAGCCGCGGGCTGGTCATCCCCGCCAGGATCACCGCGAGTGCCTCCTGGAACATCGCGCGGGTGCGCCCGGGGTCGAAGCCGTGATAGCCGACCTCGTAGGGAGACACGCCGCGGCCCACGCCGAGCTCGAGCCGTCCGCCGCTCAAATGGTCGAGCATGCAGATCTCGCCGATCAGGCGGAGCGGCGAGTAGAGGGGCAACAGATAGACGAGCGGCCCCAGGCGGATCCTTCGCGTGCGCTGCGCCACCGCGGACAGGAACACCGACGGCGACGGCGCCATGCCGAGCGGCGTGGCGTGATGCTCGGCCAGGTGGTAGGCGAAGAAGCCGGCCGCATCCGCGGCCTCGAGCAGCTTGAGCCGCTCCTCGTAGAGCTGGCCGAGCGGCGCCGCCTGCCGCCGATCGATCCAGTCGAACAACCCGAACGCGACCTCTGCCATGAGCCCCTCCAGGGCCGACATTGTCGCACCGATCGGCGATCGATCAGCGGGAGGTCGCGACCCCGGCCGGCGCCCCGGCACGGCGGCGGAAGCTCACCTTGTAGGAGACGATCCACAGCGTGATCAGCGGCGTGCCGATCACGGTGGGCCAGAGCCAGCGCACGGTCGTGGGCAGGAACGTGAAGTTCACGACGGAGAACGCCGACACCGTCGCGATGTAGGAACCCAGCATCCCGCCCATGTGGGCGAACCACCACGCGTGACGGTCCTCGGGCGGCCGGACGAACTTCGCCAGGTCGAGCCCGGCCAGCACGAGGCCGAGCACGCCGAAGACGACCGGCACGATCCCGACCCGCTGCCACGCCGGACCCGGCCGCACGAGGCCGAGCACGACCAGCGCGGCGCTCGCGGCCAGCGTCACGAGCGCGGCGCCCCAGTCGATCCCGGCCGGTCGTTCGCCCTGCGCCGGCCGTTTGCGAAACAGCGAGCGATAGCCGGAGAAGGCCATGTAGAAGCTGAACAGGGCGAGCAGCGCCAGGAAGATGTTGGGGCGCCAGAGTCCGAGCACGATCGCGCTCGCCGCGACCAGCGCCATCGCCCAGAAGTAGATCTTGCCCCAGCGCCGGTGGGCCCGCCCGCCCTTCACCGTGAGCATGGCGCCGGGCGCCACGAACAGGGCGACCGTGCCGGCGGCGATGTGCAGCCAGCGAAGCGTCGTCATCGCGGTGTCCATGTTCGACCTCCTCCGGTCATCGCCGCGCCGCGGCGCCGCCGCGCCCGCCCGCGTTGCGCTCCGAGCCGGGCCAGCGCGCGCAGCGATTCGTCGCACCAGTCGAGCATGGCGCGGCAGCGGTGCTGGCCGTAGTGCAGCGTCAGCAGCGAGAAGGGCAGCTGCGGGTGGTCCGCCATCTCCTTGCGCAGCTGGCGCTCGATGTCCTCGCGGGCGAGCGCGGAGGACTAGTCTTCGACGACGACGGAGAACAATTCGGCCTGGCGGAACAACACGCCGGCAAACGTGCGCCGGTGGATGGGGCACGCGCCCCAGCGATCGAGCGCCGCCAGGTGCTCGGCGGTCGCATAGCCCTTGTGACGGGCGAAGCCGTACTCGGGAAACCGCGCGTCGGCGTCCATCATGAGTCGATCGCGCGTGACCTTGGCGACGATGGACGCGGCCGCGACGGTGGCGCACCGGGCGTCGCCGTCGACGAGGTTCCGCTGCGGGCAGGGAAGGTTGCTCAGCGCGACGAAGTCGGTGATGACCAGGTCCGGGGCCACGCAGAGCCGCGCGAGCGCCTCGGCCATCGCGAGCCGCGTGGATTGTAAGATGTTGATGCGGTCGATCGTCTCGTGGTCGACGATCCCGACGCCCACCGCGACGGCGTGCTCGCCGATCACCCGGAACAGCTCGTCGCGCCGCTCGGGCGTGAGGATCTTGGAGTCCGCGAGCCCCTTGATGCGCCGGTCCGGCGCGATGATCACGGCCGCGGCGACCACGGGCCCCGCCAGCGGCCCACGCCCCGCCTCGTCGACACCGGCGATCCGCCCGACACCGGCCCTCCAGGCCTGAGCCTCGTAGCGGTACGGCGCCGACGAGAACGTCACCGGCGGCGGGGGCTCACGGTTCGGTGGCGTCCGGGGCGGTGGTGGTGGGGACCAGCGGCATGCGCTTCTCCTTGAGCCGCGCGGCCTTGCCCGCCAGCCCACGGAGATAGTAGAGCTTCGAGCGCCGCACGCGGCTGCGCCGGGCGACTTCCACCCGCTCGATGCGCGGCGAGTGCAGTGGGAACGTGCGCTCGACGCCGACGCCGTACGAGATGCGCCGGACGGTGAACGAGGCGCGGGCACCTTCGCCGCGCCGCCGGATCACGATGCCCTCGAAGAGCTGCGTCCGCTCCTTCTCGCCCTCGATCACCTTGACGTGCACGCGCACCGTGTCGCCGGGCGTGAACCCGGCCCGGTCCTTCTTGAGCTGCGCGGCTTCGACCAACCCCATCGCGTCCATCACCACAGTCCCTTTCTGTCTTCCATACGCTGCCGTCCGTACGCTGTCTACGTCTCCTCGAGCTGCTCCGGCGTCTCGCCGCGCTCGAACCGCTCCACCATCTTCCGCTCCTCGGGCGTCAGGCGCGCCGTCGCCAACAAATCCCGGCGCTCGCGCCACGTGAGCCAGATGGCCTGCACGCGGCGCCAGCGCGCGATCCGCGCGTGGTCGCCCGAGAGCAACACCGCCGGCACGCGCGCGTCCCGGTACTCCTCGGGGCGCGTGTACTGCGGCGGCTCCAGCAGCCCGTCCGCGAACGACTCGCGCTCCGCGGCGCCCTCGGCGCCCAGCACGCCGGGCAGCAGCCGCGTCACCGCGTCCGTCACCACCAGCGCCGGCAGCTCGCCGCCGGTCACGACGTAGTCGCCGATCGAGAGCGCGTCGTCGGCCAGCCGCTCGTTCACGCGCGCGTCGACGCCCTCGTATCGCCCGGCCAGGAGGATCAGGTGCGACGCAACCGCCAGCTCGCCCGCCACCTTGTGGGTGAACGTCCGGCCCCGCGGATCCATCAGCACCACGCGCGCGCCCGGCGTGCGCAGCGCCTCCACCGCGGCGAAGAGTGGCTCGGGCTTGAGGACCATGCCGCCGCCACCGCCGAACTGATAGTCGTCGGTGACGCGGTGCCGGCCCCCCGCGTAGTCTCGGAGATTGACCACCCGGATGTCAACGAGTCCGCGCGCCCGCGCACGCCCGAGCATCGACTCGGCCAGCGCCGGCTCCACCATCCCCGGGAACAGCGTGACGATGTCGATGCGCATCCGCCGGCGTCCCTACAGCTCGAGCAGCCCGTCGGGCGGCCGGATCACCACGCGCCGCGCCGCGATGTCCACCTCGAGCACGATCTCTGCCACTGCCGGGATCAGCCGCTCGCGCACGCCGTCGGTCACCACCCACAGATCCTGAGCGGGCGACTGCTCGACCCGCGCGACCTGCCCGACCTCGCGCCCGTCGTCGGTGAGGACGCGGCACCCCTCGAGCTGCCACGGATAGAAGCTGCCGGGCGGCAACGGCAACGCCTCGCCCTCGGGCAGGGCCAGGAAGTGTCCGACCAGCGCCCCGGCCGCTTCGACCGTCTCGCAGCCCGCCAGCGTCACGAGGACCGCGGCCCCCTGCCGGCGCGCCCCGGTGATCCGCCGCCGCTCGCGCGTGTCGCGCGCCCGGTCCCAGAGTACGCAGTCGGTGATGTTCTCGAACCGCTCGGGGTGATCCGTCAGCGGCGTCACACGCACCTCGCCGCGCAGCCCGTGGGGCCGCGCGATCTCGCCGATGACCACGAGCGCGCCGTCGCGCCCGACGTTCGGCGAGGTCACCGCCCGATCCTTACTTCGATTCGAGCGGCTTCGGTTCGGGCGCGTTCTTGATGAGCTGGCGCACCGTGTTCGACGGCTGCGCGCCCTTCTTGATCCACGCCTCGACCTTCGCCCGATCGATCTTCACGGTCGGTGGCTCGGTCAGCGGGCTGTAGTGACCGAGCACCTCGATGAAGCGCCCGTCGCGCGGTGAGCGCGAGTCCGCCACCACCACCCGGTAGGCCGGTCGCTTCGTCGTTCCCATCCGTCTCAGCCGAATCGTCACTGCCACGTTCTCACCCCCTCGGCATCGGGAATCCCGGCAGGTTCTTCATGCGGGGAAGCTTCCCTTCCATGCCCTTGAGCTGTTTCATCATCTTTCGGAGCTGCGCGAACTGCTTGAGCAACCGGTTCACGTCCTGCACGTTCGTGCCGCTGCCGCGCGCGATGCGCTGGCGGCGGCTGCCGTTGATCACCTCGGGATTGTGCCGCTCGCCCGGCGTCATCGAGCTGATGATCGCGTCGAAGCGGTCCAGGTCCGCCGATTCACCTTCCAGGTCCTTGGGCGCGCCCTTCAGCATCTTCCCGAGGGGAAGCATGCCAAGGATCTGGTCGAGCGGTCCCAGCTGGCGGACCTGCTTGAGCTGATCGCGGAAGTCCTCCAGCGTGAACGCGTCCTCGCGAAGCTTCCGGGCCAGCGCTTCCGCCTTCGCCTGATCGACGGTCTCCTGCGCCTTCTCCACGAGCGACAGGACGTCGCCCATCCCGAGGATGCGCGAGGCCAGGCGGTCGGGATGGAACGGCTCGAGCGCGTCGGTCTTTTCGCCCACGCCGACGAAGGCGATGGGGCGCCCGGTCACGTGCCGGACGGAGAGCGCGGCGCCGCCGCGCGAGTCGCCGTCGAGCTTCGTGAGGACGACCGCGTCGATGCCGACCGCCTGGTTGAAGCGATCGGCGACCGTGACGGCGTCCTGGCCGGTCATCGCGTCCACGACGAGCAGCACGTGGTGTGGCGCCACCTCCGTGCGGATCGCCTTCAGCTCCGCCAACAAGATTTCGTCGACGTGCAGACGCCCGGCCGTGTCGAGGATCAGGGGCGTCAGCCCGCGCGCCGCCGCTTCCTCACGCGCCGCGCGACAGATCTCGAGTGGCGTCTGCCCGGGCGCGCCGGTCACCGGGATCGACAGCTGGGCGCCAAGCGTTCGGAGCTGCTCCATCGCGGCCGGCCGCTGCGTGTCGGCCGCCGCGAGCAGCGGATGCTGTCCCTGCTTCGTGTAGTGGCGCGCCAGCTTCGCGGCGGTGGTGGTCTTGCCCGAGCCCTGGAGGCCGATCAGCATGATGACCGTCGGCGGGTGCGACGCCATCGCGAGCCGGTGTCCGCTGCCGCCGAGCAGCTCGACCAGCTCGCCGTGGACGACCTTCACCACCTGCTGCGCCGGCGTGAGCGAGGCGAGGACGTCCTGACCGACCGCCCGTTCTTTCACGCGGTCGATGAAGGCGCGGACCACCTTGAAGTTGACGTCCGCCTCCAGGAGCGCCACGCGGATTTCGCGGAGCGCCTCCTGGATGTTCTCCTCCGACAGTCGGCCGCGGCCGCCGAGCTTGTCGAAGATGGCTTGCAGTCTGGTACCAAGAGAGTCGAGCATGGGAAGACCCAACTCTACGGAACTACGCGCAGAATTTCAACAACTCCTGCAGGTCCTGTATACTTTCTGGTTTGAGAGCCCCGATGGTCGTCAAGATAGTCGCAGTCGCGGTTGTGGCGCTAGCGCTGGAGCTCATCGGCGCCGTGCCGGTCCGCGCTCAGGCGGGCAATCCCGCCAATCCCGCCGACGCGATCAACAATCCCCATCCCGCGATGCCGTGGGCGCCCGGGCGGAGAGTCGACTACGGGCAGGCGATCCGCTACATCGAGGTGCCGGCCCAGTACCTGGTCATCATGGTGCCGGTCCGGCTGCCCGACGGCGTGCCGCCGCGAAGCGAGCCGCAGGTGCAGACGATCCCCGGTTATTACATCACCGAGACGACCACCGGCTACTGGTACCCGGAGCGCTGGACGATCCAGCAGCTCAACATCGGCGGCTTTCAGTGGGCGAGGCTCCCTCAAGAGTTCTTTAGGAAGTAGGCGACGTCCGCGCCCGTCGCTCAGTACGCGGGCGGCGCGTAGATCGTGACGAAGAAGAGCGGCTGCGCGCCCGGGTTCCTCACGTGGTGGCGCGTGCCCGCCGGAATCATCACGAGCGCGCCGGCCGCGGCGCGACGCTCCTGGTCGCCGATCCGAACCAGCGCCTCGCCTTCGACCACGTAGATGACCTGATCGCCGGCGTGCTCTTCCTCGGGGCCGGCGTCCTCGCCCGGGGCGATCGTCATGACCGCCGTCTGGCTGCGGGAGGTTTGCTGGAGCACGCGGAAGAAGCGCCCGCGGTGGGCGAGCGCGTCGACGACGTCCATCGCGCTACGAGGCCGTCGCGGCGGAGCGGAGCGCCCTCACCGCGGCGGCGGGATCGGCCGCGCTGAAGACCGCCGAACCTGCCACGAGCGTCGTGGCGCCGTCCTCCGCGAGGGACTTGGCGAGGTCCACCTTCACGCCGCCGTCGACCGACACGTCCACCGGCCGCGCGCCCAGGAGCTTCCTGATTTCGCGGATCTTCCGATGGGCCGTCGGGATGAACGACTGGCCGCCGAACCCCGGGTTCACCGACATCACCAGCACGAGGTCGAGGTCGTCGAGCACGAACTCGAGGGCCGAGGGCGGCGTGGATGGGTTCAGCGCGACGCCGGCCTTGGCGCCGAGCTCGCGGATCTGCGCGAGCGTCCGCGGCAGGTGCGGGCACGCCTCGGCGTGCACGGTGACCATGTCGGCGCCGGCCGCGATGAACTCGGGGATGTAGCGCTCGGGCTCCACGATCATCAGGTGCACGTCGAGGGGCAGGCGCGTGCGCTTGCGGATCGCCCCGACGACGACGGGACCGATCGTGATGTTGGGCACGAAGCGGCCGTCCATCACGTCGACGTGGAGCTGGTCGGCGCCGCCCGCCTCGACGCGCGCGATGTCGGTGCCGAGGGCCGCGAAGTCGGCCGACAGGATCGAGGGCGCGATCTTGACCACGGTGTTGTTATACCGCGAAGCTACGTGCGGCGGAAGCGGACCGCGGTGAACCCGTCGCTGCCGTGGCGATGAGGGAGACACCGCAACGCGCCGTCGGCGTCCAGCGGCAGCGGAAACGTCTCGGGCGGATCGAGCGTGAACCCCGGACGACCGGCCAGGAAGGCTCGCACGACGTCGTCGTTCTCCTCGGGCTCGAGCGAGCACGTGGCGTAGACGAGCCGGCCGCCGGGCTTCACCATCGTCGCGGCCGCGCCCAGGATCTCGGACTGGCGCCGGCTCACGGCTACCAGATCCTCGGGTTGCCGCCGCCACTTCACCTCGGGGTTGCGCCGAAGCACGCCCAGGTTCGAGCACGGCGCGTCGACGAGGACACCGTCGCAGGTACCGCCGAATTCGCGGGCGAGCGTTTCCACCCCTCCGGGGCGCGCGTCGATGATCGTGAGACCGAGGCGCGCGGCGGCCTCGCCGACCCGCGCCAGTCGCGCCGGCTGCGGGTCGAACGCGACGACGCGGCCGCGGTCGTCCATGAGCTGGGCGAGATGCGTGGTCTTGGTGCCGGGGGCGGCGCAGACGTCGGCGATCGTGCTGCCGGGCTCGGGCGCGAGCAGGCGCGCGATCAGCATCGACGCCTCGTCCTGCACGGCGAAGCTACCGTCGGCGAACGCGCGCCAGTCGCCGGGCGCCCCGCCGGGACTGACCACGAGCCCTTCCGGCGCCAGGCTCGTGGGTTGGCAGGCGAGCCCCTCCTCGAACAGGAGCCGCTGGCCGAGCGCCTGGCGAGTCGTCCGGCGGGTGTTCGTGCGAAGCGTGAGCGGCGGACGCTCGTTGAGGGCCCGCATCAGCGCTTCGGCCTCGTCGTGGCCATAGCGCTTCACCCACCGCTCGACGAGCCAGGTCGGGAACGAGCAGCGCGTTCCCAGGGCGTCGAGACGGTCTCCCGGCGGCGCCGGCTCGCGCTCGCTGACGCCTCGGTTCGCGAACGATCGGAGGACCGCGTTGACGAATGCCTTCACGCCCGGCGTGGGCGGCGCCAGCGTGACCGCGTCGTTGACGACGGCGAACGCGGGCACGCGCTCCAGGAAGGCGATCTGGTAGGCGGCCGTTCGCAAGATCACCCGGACCCGGAGGTCGAGCGCGTCGAGGCCCCGCCGTGAGTGGGGCGCCAGAATCCAATCGAGATAGCGCTGCCAGCGGAGCGTTCCAAACACGAGCTCCGTCGCCAGTGCCGCGTCGCGGGACGACGGCCCGCGCGCCCGCAGCTCGGCCTCCAGCGCGAGGTCGGCGAAGCTCGCGTCGGCCTCCACACGCTCGAGCACTCTCACGGCGACCTCGCGGGCCGGCGACGGACCCGAGCTCGCCCCGGGGGCCGGTCGTCGCCTCGGCGGCGTCATGGGGCGGCCCCGGGGGCATCCGGCTTCGCGAACACGGCGCCGGGCCCGAGACGCGCGCCGCGCAGATACTCGGCCCAGTCCATCGCGCGCCGGTTCTCTGGCTGGACCTGGCTGGGAACGAGCCACCCGTCCGCGGTCGCGATCGCGAGCTCGTCGCCGTCGGGACGCGGGCGTATCACCGTGCCTGGTGGATCCGTGGGGCCCGCGCCGGCCGCCGTCGCGCGCCAGATCGTGAGCGCGCCCGCGCGACTCTTCGTGAGGGCGCCCGGCCACGGGTTGCATCCGCGGACGACGTTGACCAGCTCGCGCGCCGGGCGCTGCCAGTCGAGGTAGCCGTCGGTGCGCTTGAGCCGCGGCGCGAGCGTCGCGCCCTCTGGGGGCTGGGGCTCGGGCGTCAGCTCGTCGAGCCGCGCGAGCGTCTCGACGATCACGTCGGCGCCGAGCGCGGCCAGCCGACCCGCCAGCTCGCCGGCGGTCTCCTCGGGGTCGATCCCGACGGACTCCGACAGGAGCATCGGCCCGGTGTCCATGCCCTCGTCCATCTGGAACGTCGTGATGCCGGTCACGGTCTCGCCCCGCATGATCGCCCACTGGATCGGCGCCGCGCCGCGATAGCGCGGCAGCAGCGACGCATGCACGTTGATCGAGCCGCGTCGAGGCGCGTCGAGCACGGCCCGCGGCAGGATCTGGCCGAACGCCACGACGACCGCCACGTCGGCGCCGAGCGCGCGCAGACGCTCGGACCATTCGGCGTCGCGCACGCGCGCGGGCTGCACGATCGGAAGACCGTGGGCGAGTGCCCGCGTCTTCACCGGCGGCGATGTCAGTCGTTGCCCGCGGTGCGCCGGCCGGTCGGGCTGGGTGACGACGGCGACGACGTCGTGCTGGGCCAGCAGCGTCTCGAGCGTCGGCAACGCGAACTCGGGCGTGCCGTAGAAGAGGACTTTAAAGCGCGAAGGCGTGGCGGGAGGCGTCCTCGCGGAGACCTTCCTTCTTGATCTTCCGCTTGATGCGATCGCGCGTCATCGGGTCGACGCGGTCGATGAAGAGGACGCCGTCGAGGTGATCGATCTCGTGCTGCAGGACGCGGGCCCGGAGGCCGCGCGCGGTGATGGCCACGGGCTGGCCGTCCACGTCGCGCGCCTCGACCTTCACCCACGCGGCGCGCGCGACCGGCGCGAACACGCCCGGGATCGACAGGCATCCTTCCTCAGCCGTGACTTCGCCACCCTGCTCGATGATCGCGGGGTTGAGGAGCGCCTGGACGTCGCGCCCGTCCTCGTCGGCGAGCACGATGAGCCGGAGCGAGATGCCCACCTGGGGCGCGGCGAGGCCGATGCCGACCTCGTCGTACATGGTGTCGGTCATGTTCACGATCATCGTCCGGACCTCGGGCGTGACCTCGTCCACTGGCCGCGCGCGGCGGCGTAGCCCGGGATCACCATATTTCCGGACGCTCAGAATTGCCATTCGACCGGATCCACCTCCACTTCAATGATACCGCGGCTCCCCGCGCGAGGCGTGGTGAACTCCCGCAGCGCCTCGTCGAGCCGGCGCGGCAGATCGGCGTCGCCCTTCGCGACGACGCGCTGCGCGCGCCCTCCGCGGTCGGCCGCGGGCGGATAGACCGTGAGCCCGCTGCGCGCGCGGAGCGCGGCGGCGACGGCCTCGCCGAGCCGGCGCGTCTCGTCGGCGTGCGCCGCGCGCGCGGTGACGACGGCCAGCCGGCGGAAGGGCGGATAGCCGAGCTCCGCACGGAACTTCAGCTCGTGCTGGTAGAACGCGTGGAGGTCCTGGCGCGTCACCGCCTCGAACGCGTAGTGCTCGGGGTTCTGCGACTGGATCAGCAGCGCGCCGTCGCCGGCCACCCGCTCGGCGGCCGCCCACGCGAACGCCAGCGCGCGCTCGCCGGCGCGGAAGTCCGGCGCGCGTAGGAGCTGATCCGGGGCCACGAACGCCGCCAGCCCGAGCGCCGCCGGCCCGAAGAGGCGCAGTGCCCCGCGTGTGCCGATGACCACGTCCGCGGCGGCCGCCGCCGCCCGCTGCGCCTCGGCGCGGGCGCCGCGCGCGGCGTCGGGCTCCCAGCGCGCGATGCGCGCGTCGGGAAACCGTCGGCGCACCGCGTGCTCCACGCGCTCCGCACCCCAGCCGAACGGGGAGAGCCGGCGTCCGTGACACACGGCGCAGGTCTCGGGCAGCGGCTGCGAGGTCGCGCAGAGCCGGCACACGAGGCGCGCGGCGGCGCGCGTATAGGCGAGGGCGATCACGCACTCGGCGCAGCGGACGACCGTGCCGCACTCGTCGCAGGCGAGCGACGAGGTGAGCCGGCTCACCGCGAGGAAGACGCGCCGTCGCGCCGCCAGCGTCTCGCGGATGGCGCGCGCGAGCGGCGGAGTCAGCGGCTCGCGACGGAGAATCCCGCGCGTGTCGGCCACGCTCACCGCCGGCCACGGGCCCCGCGGGGGCGCGGTCAGGTCCACCAGCCCCGACTCGACGCGCCGCCACGCCTCCACGCTGGGCGTGGCCGACGTGAGCAGGAGCGTCAGCCGCTCGCGCGCGGCGCGCTCGAAGGCGACGTCGCGCGAGTGGATCCGCGGCGGGCCCGGCGGCTTGTGGGCCGCCTCGTGCTCGTCGATCAGGACCAGGGTCGCGGGCGCGACGAGCGGCGCCAGCAGGGCCGAGCGCGTGCCGGCCGCCAGGCGCGCCGACCCGTCGCGCAGCGCGTCCCACGCGGCGACCCGCTCCGCGTCCGGCACGCCCGAGTCGAGCCGCACCGCGTGGCCGAGCCTGGCGAGGCGCTGCGCCCAGCGCGCGGCCGTCTCGATGTCCGCCGCGATCACCAGCACCGCCCCCGGCGCCGCCTCGATGCGCTCGAGCGCGCGCTTCTCGCGCCCGGCGCCGACCAGCAGCTCGGGCCGGCCTCCCGGACTCGCGCTGACGTCGGACGCGGTCCGCGTGGCGGCGTCCGCGGCCCGTCGCGGGGCAGCGTCCGGTGTCCGCTTCGTGGTGGGCGGCGGCAGGAGCGCGGCGCAGGTCGAGCCCACGGATGAGAGGCTCTGAGCGGCGATCCAGTGGACGAGGTCGAGGTGGGACGGCGAGAGCACGGGCTCGGCATCCACGACGCGGTCGAGCGTTTTCAGCCGCGCGTCGGCTCCGTCCCGGAGCGCCACGATCATGCCGACGCGCGAAGCGCCGCGCAGCGGGGCGACCACCCGCTGGCCGGGCGCCAGCGTCCAGCCGTCGGGCACGCGATACGCGAACGAATGGGCGAGGGGAACGTCGAAGGCGACGTCCGCGATTGTCGTCATTTATCGGAGCTAGAGGCCGGCGCTACCGAGGGTGGCCTGAGAGAGGCGCGAGCCGGCTCCGCACGCCCGCACCGCCTGAGAGAGGCGCGAGCCGGCTCCGCACGCCCGCACCGCCTGAGAGAGGCGCGAGCCGGCTCCGCACGCCCGCACCGCCTGAGAGA
>Ga0209376_1003346_pt1 | contig 14594 bp, 9 predicted proteins | sample GraSoiAngelo_134_FD_185891 | JGI IMG/M metagenome (GOLD analysis project Ga0209376, IMG submission 185891) | Grasslands soil microbial communities from the Angelo Coastal Reserve, California, USA - 14_0929_05_30cm (SPAdes) (version 2) | ecosystem: Environmental > Terrestrial > Soil > Grasslands ... | reverse complement strand
TCGAGGCTTCCCGGTCGAAGCGCCTCGGCACGCAGGCCCACGTCGATTCGGAAGGTGCTGCTCGCCGTGGAAGACGGCGTCGCGCGGATCTCGAGGGCGTGCACGGTTGAGCGGATACCACGAAGTCGAAATGCTCCGCCGCGCTTTTTGACGAACGCCGTCTGCTCGAGAAACTGCGCCGCTCGCGGCTGCGGCCGTAGGCGGTCGAGAGCCACTTCGCCGAAATCGATCTCGTCGGGATTCGCGTAGACGTCCGCCTTGACCAGGACGTGAACGGGGAGGCGGATCATTCCGATCGCCGCGTCGCTGCTCTCGAGCTCGAGCGTGTCGTCGTAGCGGCCGGGTGCAATTCCCGCCGCCGGTTTCACGGTGAGCCGCCACGTCCGTCCCGGTTCGACGGTCTCGAGCTCCGCCTCGTAGTGCGTGCCGCGATGCGCAGCCAAACGTATCGCGACGGGCCCAGGCTGGTTGCTGCGCACGGTCAGCTCGCGGCGGACGTCCTCGCCGCGGAAGGCGGAAAGGAACACCGCGGGAAGCGGCTCGATGTCGACGGGGCCATGGACCATCCCCGTGAGCACGAGCGACACCGACCGTGCGCGCGGGTCGTTCGTTTCCACGACTGCGACTCCGCGCGCGCGTCCCTGCACATGGTCGGTGGTCAACTCGAGCTCGATGGTTGCGTCTGCCCCGGGCGCGACAGTCCCCGGCAGGCGGGCGGTCATTCCCGGCATGGAGAAGCGAACGCCTGTCAATTCAAGCGATGCATCACCGCCGTTGCGAAGTTGAAAGGTCCGCGCGACTTTCTCACCGCGCCGGACGCCGCCGAAGTCGTGCTCGGTCGGACTGAAGACCGCCAGGGGCTCCGACAGAGCTGAGGAGGGCCACAGGCTCGCCGCGAAGGCGAGTGTGACGAGCATCTGGCGTGAATGGAACGACATGTCGAGGAACCGACCCGGAGGCCCGCACGGCGACCTCCGGGCCGTTCAGTCGATCTCGCTTATTGCTGATTCAGGTACAACCGGATTTGCGCGAGACGCAGTCCGTTGTTGTCGTACTGCCAGAAGTAGTCCTGCAGGACGCTGTTGAACAAGGACACGCTTCCGCACGTTACGATGCCGCCAAGGTCGAAGCAGACACTCTGGAGCGTCGTGAGCGCGCTCGTCACGTTCTGAAACGTCTGCTTGCCCTTGCCGCGCGAAAAGACGTTGAGTGTATTCTCGGATGAGCAGATCAACGCACCCAGATCGTCGTACGCGCACGTCGTGATCGTCGCAGACCCGCCTGGCTGGCCGAGCGCACGGCCCCACACCTGGTACGAGGCCGACGCCTTCGATCCGTCACAGGTGAAGTCGGTGGGAACGGCGGTGTTGCAGGGAAGCTGGAAGACCGCGCCGTTCCCTCGCCCGATCAGTTTGCCCGAGCAGTCGTAGGCGGCGTCGAAGCCGTTGCCGTCGCACACCTGGAACTCGCCCGGCGTGAGCCAGATGTCGGTCTCGACTGGATTTGGATCCGCTGCCTTCTTCGTCCCGAGCGCCACAAAGATCGTGTGACGATTCGAGGCCGTCATCGGGGAGTTCTTCGGATTGTCCACGCCGATGATGTTGAGGTTGTAGTGCGGGCCGCTCGGCGCGCCGTTGCCCCCTCCTGCCCAACTCGGCGTCGCGGCGCACACCATCGACAGGACCGCCAGACCAATGAGTACCTTCTTCATCTCGAATCACCATTCCTTCGCTGGGGCCAAACGTTGCCGTCGCGACTCCAACGGTTTGGAAGTCCGCGCACGGTGTCGGGAAACACGCAGCAGAACTGGCCGAGGAGGCGCGGATCTGGACCTCGGCGGTCGCAACCGTCACGCGCGAAAGTCTCGCAAGGAGCGCGCCAGGCGCGGCCGAGTGAGTAACCTGCGATTTCGCCAGCGATTGCCGTGTTCTGTCAGAGGCACGAGATGGATCATGCCTGACACCGCGTCTCGGCATGCGGACACCGTGGCATCCTCAGCGGCAAGCGCGGTTTTGAGTGACGTCAGTCGCGTCTGCACCTCCGTGAGACGGATCGTCTCCGGTCGGTGCGCGATCAGCAGCGTCGTGCGGCCGACCATGAGCCGCATGCGCTGCACCGACGCGGTGGAGCGCCTCTCCGTCGAGGTGGGCGGTGGGCACCGCCCGGCCCCTATCTGTCCAGGTCGTCCACGATTCCGTCGTGTCGCCCTACCGTGTCAGCGCGGCCGTCCGGAGGTTTTCGGCGTGTCACCGGGCCGTCGGTGGGTGGCAGCGCCCGAAGCCTCATTCCCGAATGCGCGGTGATTTGCAGAGTGTCCGGGCTCGCCGTGGCGTTTGGTGCAACTCTTGCTGCGGGTGCCATACCTTGGTGCGACACCGTGAGCAACCGGCCCGCAACGCGGCCTGCCTGACGGATGCTGGTCTCCCCGCATGCCGACGCCGCATGAGCCGGTCGCCCGGTTGCCCGCGCGTGGGACGGCATGCTGTTTAACTCGTACGCTTTCATCCTGGGCTTCATGCCCCTGACGCTGCTGCTGTTCCACGGGCTGCGTGGCGCCGGGTTCGCGCGGAGTTCAATCGGTCTCCTCGCCCTGCTGTCGCTCGTATTCTACGGGTGGTGGAATCCGATCTACCTGCTGCTGATCGTGCCCTTGATGCTGGTGAACTTCGCCCTCGCTGCTCGCATCGTGCCGCGAGACGGCCGGCGACCGCACGCGGCCAGGCCGCTGCTGGTACTCGGCATCGTGCTCAACCTCGCCACGCTGGGCTACTTCAAGTACGCCAACTTCTTCGTGGACAACCTCCACGCGGTCGCTGGCCTCGACCTCGCCCTCGGCACGGTGGTGCTGCCGATTGGCATCTCGTTTTTCACCTTTCAGAAGATCGCCTTCCTCGTCGACGCGTACCGGAACAGGGTCGACCGGCTGGATTTCATCGACTACGTGCTGTTCGTAACCTTCTTCCCGCAGCTCATCGCTGGCCCCATCGTGCACCACAGCGAGGTGATACGACAGTTCCGCGATCAGACGCCGGTGTCGCTGCAGACCGTTGCGCTCGGCGTGACGATCTTCACGATCGGCCTGGCGAAGAAGGTCCTGTTGGCCGACACGGCGGCCCTCTACGCCTCCCCTCTCTTCGACGCCGTCGCTGCCGGCGCCCACCCCGACGTGCTCGCCGCGTGGGGCTCGGCACTCGCCTACACGGCGCAGCTCTATTTCGACTTCTCGGGCTACTCCGACATGGCCATCGGCGGCGGTCTTCTGTTTGGCATCCGCCTCCCGCTCAATTTCGCGTCGCCGTACAAGGCCGAGAGCATCATCGAGTTCTGGCACCGCTGGCACATCACGCTGTCGCGCTTCCTGCGCGAATACCTCTACATTCCGCTCGGGGGCAACCGGAAGGGCCTCTCGCGACGCTACGTGAATCTCTTGATCACCATGCTGCTGGGGGGCTTGTGGCATGGCGCGGGCTGGACGTTCGTCGTCTGGGGCGCGCTGCACGGCTTCTACCTGGTGGTCAACCACCTCTGGCGTGCGCTCCGCCAGCACTTCGGCGGCGGCCCCGAGACCTCAATGGGACTCGGGCGTCGCATGGGCCAGCTGATCACGTTCGTCGCGGTCGTCGTTGCCTGGGTGGTCTTCCGCTCCGAGGATATTGGCACCGCCGTCCGGATGCTGCTGGCGATGATCGGGAACAACGGTCTGGAGCTTCCGGCGTCGCTCGCGGATCACTGGCCCGGCCTCCCCGTGGCACGCGGCCCGGTCGACACCGCTGCCGCGCTGCTCGTTTCGGCCGCGCTCCTGGCAATCGCCTGGTTCGCGCCGAACACGCAGGAGCTGACCGGCTACGTGGGTCCGGAAGGCGCCTATGCGGCGAAGGAGGCGTATCGGCCATCACCAGTCAGGTGGCAGCCATCGGCAGGCTGGGCGGTGGCCATCGGGTGCCTGTTCGGCCTCGCGCTGATGCTGATGTCGAAGGTTTCGGAGTTCATCTATTTTCAGTTCTGAGAAGGGGCCCATGGTTTCACTCACGCGACCCGCGGCTACCCGGTACTGCTGGATCGTCGCGACGACCGCGGCCCTGCTGCTGGCCGCGGTCGTCGCCGTGAACCTTGTCGTGGATCCCTTCGGCATGCATCGGCTGGTCGTGCTCGAGAGTGCTGATGCTGATGTCGAAGGTTTCGGAGTTCATCTATTTTCAGTTCTGAGAAGGGGCCCATGGTTACATTCACGCGACCCGCGGCGACCCGGTACTGCTGGATCGTGGCGACGACCGCGACCCTGCTGCTGGCCGCGGTCGTCGCCGTGAACCTTGTCGTGGATCCCTTCGGCATGTATCGGCTCGTCGTGCTCGAGAGTGTCAACGCCTACAAGCCGGCCATCCCAACTCGGGTCCGGCTGATCAAGGCCTACGAGGTGCGGCGTCTCCGGCCGCGCGGGATCATTCTCGGTACATCCAGGAGCCACGTGGGGCTGCGACCCTCACATGACGGGTGGGACCCAGCCGCGAGGCCGGTGTACAACCTCGCCTTCGACGGGGCCACCACGAAGGAGATGTACCACTATCTTCGTCATGCCCACGCTGTACGACCGCTCCGGCAGGTCGTCCTCGGCCTCGATACGTACCACGCCACTCTGGCTCCGGCCAGCACCCGGCCCGACTTCGATGCGCACTTGCTCGACTCTCCCGCGGCCCTGGCCCTGCCACCGCTCATACGGGCGGACCTGAAAGTCCTCACCAGCCTCGACACGCTGCGCGCGAGCTTGGAGACGGTCCAGTCGCAGGGCGACCGGGAGGCAGAGTGGTTCGCACCGGACGGGCAACGGCTCGGCGACGTGTTCTTCCGGCGGCCGGGCGAGCACTTCGGGCAGATCGGCCCGCGCGGATATTTCGAAGAGATCGATCGACTCGAGGTCGGATTCAAGCGGCAGGGGCAACTCGCAGCGAATGCTCCGGAGCGGGCGCACACTGCCCGGCAACCCGCGTCCCCCAGCGAGACATCGCTGGCCTACATCGGACGCATCGTCGCCTTCTGCCGTGCGGAGGGCATCGACCTGCGCATCTTCATCGCCCCCGAGCACGCGCACCAGCTGGAGATCACCGCCGCCATCGGGGAATGGGCGACTCTCGAGAATGCCAAGCGCGCGGTGGTCCAGGTGCTGGCCGAAGACTCGGCACAGCATCCCGATGCGCGTCCGATTCCCCTGTGGGACTTCAGCGGGTACTCGTCCGTCACGACCGAGGCCCTTCCCGAGCCGGGAAGTCGCGCCGAGATGGAATTCTACTGGGACTCGTCCCACTTCAAGGACGTCGTGGGGGACCTCGTGCTCGATCGGCTCTTCGGCCTGAGCCACCCGCGGCGAACAGTCCCACCGGACTTCGGAGTCCGACTGACCCCCGCCACCATCGAACCCGCGTTCGCGCGGGTGCGCGCGGATCAGCTCGCTTACCGGCGCAGGAATCCCCAGGACGCGCTGTGGATCCGGTCTCTCGTCGACGGCAGCGCGCCAGATCCTCGCGATCCGGGAGTCGTTGCTGTCAGCCGGCCGCGCTGACCGGCGGCCCGCGTCGTCGCGACCGCATCCCACCGAGCAGCCCGAGCTGGAGGTCCGAGTATGATGGCCATGGTGGACAGCGCCACGCTCCAAGACGAACCGTCTTGAGACCGCTGCTCTTGGCCGCGCTCCTCGTGTGTGCACTCCGAACGGTTGCGCTCGCCGGCACCGAGATGGCGATCACGATCGACGACCTGCCCGCCCATGGCGCGCTGCCGCAGGGGATGCAGCGAATGGAAATTGCCCGGCGCATCATCAGCGTGCTGCAGGCGCGCGCGGTGCCGGGGGTCTATGGGTTCGTGAACGGGGCGCAGGTTCGGGACAACCCGGGCTATCTGGAGATCTTGAAACACTGGGTTCAGGCCGGGTTCCATCTCGGTAATCACACGTTTTCTCACCTGGATATCGATCGCGTCGCCACCGCCGAATACGTCGCCGACATCGAAAAAAATGAGACCTTTCTCACCGACTTTGCACGGGACGACTCGGCCCGGGTCTTTCGCTACCCCTACCTGCACGAAGGCCGCACACCTTCGCAGAGGACTCCCGTGCGGCAGTGGTTGGCCGGCCGCCGCTACCGGATCGCTCATGTCACGGTGCACTTCGATGACTGGGCCTGGAATGACGCGTATGCGCGGTGCGTGGAGCGGAGCGACGAGCGCGCGATCGATGACCTGAAGCGGAGTTTCATGAAGGCGGCGATGGAACGCTTCGAGTGGGCGCGAGCGGTGTCCCATACGCTCTTCAAGCGCCAGATCAGACATATCCTGCTGCTGCACGTGGGAGCGTTCGACGCGCTGATGTTGGATGAGTTGCTGCGTGCCTATCAGAACGCGGGAATGACAGCCGTTACTCTCAGGGCGGCGATGGAGGACCCGGCCTACACGCGGTACGACGATACCTGGCAGGGCGGGATGACCTTTCTCCTGCGGGTCGCGCACGCCCGGCGTGCCGCGATCCCGCCGGCTCCCACCATCCCCCTCGAGCGCCTGAACGCCGTGTGTCGGTGACCAGGCGCGAGCCCCCGAGGGTCACGGCGCAGGCGATGAAACCGCTTTCGGCGACGCGAAGCGTGGCCGGCGGAAACGGAGAGCGAGCGGGAGCTGGTCCCGGAGCTCTTGCAGACCGATGAAGCGGAGCAAGGCGTACGCGAGGAAGGCGGCGTTCGCGAGCGCAAACCAGCCATGCAGCAGTCGGCCGTGGAGAAACTCGAACATCGCGCCCATGAGCCACTGCATGAGCATGGCGTATTCGGCGATGAGGTATCGCGGCGGGGCGATCGTGCGTCCCTTGATCTTTGGCGTGCGCCCGAAAGGGCTCTTCCTCCCGGTCCATGCCTGACGGAGGGACTGGAACACACCGCCCAGGTGAACCGGGATCAACATCAAGTTGAGGGCATAGACACGGAACACGTCGCTCGCCCGGTAGCCGCTGCGTTGCAAATCGCGAGCATAGAGAGCGAAGTAGGGCAGCGCCGTCAGAGGAAGCCAGCGGGCTCGCGTGCTGTCGTCGAAGGACAACGCGAGGATGAGGAGCAGACCGGCGTTCGCAACGGCCAGAGAGGTCAGATAGTGGCACTGCATGAAGCCTTCTCGGATGGCCGCGGCCCAGCTCCGCCTGCCGGCCAGGTAACGGACGAGTTTCGGCAGGATGAGGAGCCCACCATTGGCCCAACGACGCCGTTGGATGAGGAGAGAGCCGAAGTCGGGGGGAGTCGCGCTGAACGCCAGGCGCTCCGGATAGTTGTAAAGCTTCCACCCTCGGCTGATCAGGTCGACGGTCGATTCGGTGTCCTCGATGACCGTGTGATCCTGGATGTATCGCCGAATCGGATGGCCGCGCTCGGTATCGGACTCGGCGATGTCGTCGAGCGCCGCTTTCCGGACGAGCGCGTTGGCGCCCACCCAGAAGGTCGCCCCGTACGAGGTGAAGCCCTGGTGAATGAAGTACTGGATGTCGGTCGTCGCTCCCGCGATCCGTTCCAGGGCGCCCGGCGCATGAGGGAAAGCGCTGTAAGGCGTCTGGACGACGGCGATCCTCTCACTGCCGGGCTGGGCCAGCACATAAGACAGGCGGAGCGAGTAGTCGGGACTGATGAGACTGTCGGCGTCCACCATGAGGACGAAATCGGGATTCGGTACGGAGAGGTCCGCCTCCGCGGCGTCCGCCGGCTCCAGAAGGACCGAGCCGCAGGAATCCACGATCCGCCGGTGCTGCCCCATGAGCGAGATGTAGCTGTTGAGGTTCATCGCCTTGTTGGGCTCATGTGACAGGTTGTCGAACCGCTTTCGCTCGAAGCCGGTGAGGTCCGCTTGGAATCGAGCCGCGAGTCGCCGGTGGTCCGCGAGGAGCGTCTGGGTGAGGGCCGGCTCGGCCGGGGCGATGCGCCGAGCCCAACGGTTCGCCTGCTCGTGGTACCGCTGGGCCGGGATCCGAAACGTGATCTCCACGAACAGTGCGTCGGCATGGTCGCAGATGGAATAACGTGCCCCTTGGTGTTCGAACCAGGTGGCCGCGTCACGATAGAGTTGAGCCAGCCTCGGCATCTCCTGGTGCGGATCGAGAGGGCCGCGGGCGCTGCGCTCGAGAAAGGCTCGCAGGGCATCTTCGAAGTGTTCTCGCGGCTTCCGCAGCGTCTCCTGGATCTCCGCCGCCAGCCCGCGCGCCGCCGTCAGGAGGGGGATATCAGATGCCTGACTGGGATGGGGCGGATCGTCGATGAGCAACACGACGCGTCGCCACGGATAGTCCTGCAGGGCAGCCGACAGCAGCGTCCGACGCACCACAAGGGGATCTTCCTTGTAGGAAGGCACGAGGATGGTCACGGCGGCAGGACGCGGCCCGTGAAAGAAGCGATCGAGCTCGTCGTCGGTCGCCCGACGGTGCTGACGGAGCCGGTTGAAATGGCCCAGTCGGGCCAACTGGTAGACAAGACCTCCGTAGATCAAGAAGCTGACGATCGCCAGGAACAGCCCTTGCCCCAGGCTGGAGACCCAGCGGCCGCTCGCGACATCCTCGACCAGAGACAGGACAATACCGCCGAGAGAGAGAACCGAGGCGACCGCGGTCACGCAGACCGCGATATGGGTGAGCGCGAGCTCCACGCGAAGCTCGCGCGCGGTGCTCCCACGAGACATCGAGAGCCTCCTTCCGCGGAGGAACCCTCGTTCCCGTGGAGCTCGTCGCAGCCCCGTTCCTTCGGTAACCCGGCCATCAGGCGAGTGGCCTGATCCGTGGTTTTGCGTCCCCGCCTCGCGGCGGGTTTGCCTTTATCGGGAAGAGGTGGTCAGCGAAGCGCGTGTAGAAGCAATGGGCATGCCGCCTTCGGCGCGTTTTGACTATTCGGTGAGGGAAGAGCCCGTCGCTGCGGCGGTTATACGGCCTAGCAGGGAAGCGTCGTGGGACTCCACCGACCGTCGGCCAGCAGGCGGAAAGGCACAGGCGTCAACCAGGTCGTCACACGGCGAACGCACCCGTCTCAGCGATCGTCACTCACGGCGTTCGCTACGCCGAAGCCTCTCGATCTCCGCCTTCAGAGCGGCTTCGATCGTTCGGTACGCCGCCTCGACGGCGGTCACGCGGGTGGCGGCGTCCGGCACGCCGCCGATTCGACCGAGGCGCTCGATCTCGGCGCATTGCTCCGACAGCTCTCGGCCGCCCAGCATCGCGCTCGTGCCCTTGATCATGTGCGCAGCCTGGCGAATACCCCCGGCATCGGCTCGCGCCGCCGCGTCGCGGAGCGCCGTGAGAACCGGCGGCGTCTTCTCGAGGAACGTCTCGATGACGTCCAGGAGTGCGGCCGTCCCTTCGAGATCCTCTCGAAGCTGGTCGAGCACCTCCCGGTCCAGCGCCTCGGCTTCGCGGGCGCTGGCGCGTGCGACGGGCGCGCATTTGGCCAGAGCCTCGGCCAGCTGGTCGAGGGTCACCGGCTTGACGATGTAATCGTCCATGCCCGCCGCCAGGCACTTCTCGCGGTCGCCCTGCATGGCCTCCGCCGTCATCGCGATGATGCGCGGGCGCTCGTGAGCGGCCCACCGGGCGCAGATGGCGCGGCTGGCCTCGAGGCCGTCGAGCTCCGGCATCTGGATGTCCATGAAAATGACGTCGTAGGTGGCCTGTTCGAGCCGCGCGAGCACCTCGCGTCCGTCCCCAGCGATGTCCGCGGCGTAGCCGAGCCTCGCGAGGAGACGGACGGCGACCTTCTGATTGATCGCATTGTCCTCGGCGAGCAGGACGCGGAGCGACGCCGCGTGGACCGGCGTCCCTTCGCTCGAGGTCTCGGGAGTCAGGCCGGCCGATGCTTCACGCGGCTCTCCGAGCATCTCGAGGAGCCGATCGCGCAGATGCGAGAGCCTCAAGGGCTTCGAGAACACCGCGGCAAAGCCGGCTCGAGCGGGTTCGGCGGTCAGGGGCTGCCCGGCCGACGACAGGAGAATGAGCACCGGAGACTGGGAACCGCGCACCGCGCGAATCTCCCTGGCGAGCGCGATACCGTCCATCTGGGGCATCTGGTAATCGAGAAGAGCGACGTCGAAGGGGTCGCCCTGACCGACCCATCCGAGGGCGACGGTCGGTGAGTCCGTCTCCCGGGCGCGCATGCCCCAGCGCTCGGTCTGGAGCTTCAGGAGCAGGCGGTTGCTGCGGTTGTCGTCCACGATCAAGACTCGCTTGCCCGTCAGCTCCGGCTGCGCCCCGTCGGAGGCGCGACGTTTCGGAGCCTCGATCTCGTCGGCGACGATCGTGAAATGGAACGTCGAGCCCTCTCCAGGCTGGCTCTCCGCCCAGATCCGCCCGCCCATGAGCTCACACAGGCGCTTGCAGATGACCAGCCCCAGGCCGGTGCCGCCATATCGGCGGGTCGTCGAGGCATCGACCTGGCTGAAGACTTTGAAGAGACGATCGAACCGGTCCTTCGGGATTCCGATGCCGGTGTCTCGGACGCTGAAGTGGATCTCGTGCCGTGCCCCCTCGAGCCGCCGGGCCGACACGGTCACCCCGACCTCGCCCGCCGGCGTGAACTTGATGCCGTTGGCCAGGAGGTTCACGAGGATCTGGCGGAGGCGTCCGACGTCGCCGACGATCAGCATCGGGGTCGTCTCCTCCAGCGCGTACGTCAGCTCGACGTTCGTGCCCGCGATTTTCGGCGCCGCGAGCTGCAGCGATTCCTCGACGCAGGCCACGAGATCGAGCGGCGCCTGCTCCAGCTCGAGCTTTCCCGACTCGATCTTCGAGAAGTCGAGGATCTCGTTGATGATCGTCAGCAGGTGCTGGCCGCTCATCCGGATCGTCTCGGCCATCTCGCGCTGCTCCTGGTCGAGGCGGGTGTTGGCCATGAGGTCCGACATGCCGATGATCGCGTTCATCGGCGTCCGGATCTCATGACTCATGTTGGCCAGAAAGTCCGACTTCGCCTGCGTGGCCGCTTCGGCGGCCACCTTGGCGCGCTCGAGCTCGGCCTCGGCGTGCTTGCGCTCGATGAATTGCCCGACCTGGCCGCCGATACCCTCGAAGAGGGCGAGCATGTGCTTGCGCTCGATGAATTGCCCGACCTGGCCGCCGATACCCTCGAAGAGGGCGAGCATCGCCTCATCGGGCTGACGAGTCTCCGTGCTGAAGAACTCCATCACTCCCAGGAAGCCGCCGGGCCCAATGATGGGAAAGCCGAACGCGCCGTGGGCGTCCGCCTTCGCGGCGGATTTCGCCCGCGGGAAGTTCGGATCGTGGACGACGTCCTCGATCCAGGCGGCTCGCCCGGTGCTCCACACCCGGCCCGGAAGCCCGACACCATGCGGGAACACGACGCGACGGCTGACGTCGACCAGCTCTTGCAGCGTCCGAGGGGACGCCACCCACACCTCCTCGCATCGGAGCACCTGCGCCTCCGGATCGACGCTCCATCGAGCCCCCATGACCCAGTCGAGACTCTCGCAGACGGCCTGGAGGATGCGGGGCATCGCCTCCGCCAGCGAGGCGGACTCCACCAGCACGCGTGTCGTCACGTGCTGCGTCGCGAGACGGCGGTCGCTGGCCCTCCGGATGCGGTCGGCGCGATCGAGCGAGCGGGCCGTGATCCCGATGAACGTCGCGAAGGCGAAGATCGTGAGCACCACGACGATGGCCAGGCCGACCTCCGCGCTGACGAGACCCGCCCGCTGCGCCCACAGCCTGAGCGAGCCGAGGCCGGCGGGAATGAGGATCGCCGCGGGCAACAGCCGGCGTGCGAGGACGCCTCCCGCGTCGTTGCTGGTGATCACCGAAGCGAAGCCACGGTCGGGGCGCGCGCAGAAGATCCCGACCCCCAGCACGAGGAAGGAGACCGCCGTCGGCAACGCCATGGGGATGGAGTCGCCGACGCCGTACATCGCGTTCACTCCGTACGCGTACCCCAGGAGCGAGGTGACGGCGATCCCGATCGCGAGAAGGGCGGCGAGCTGCTCGGGCGCGCGCCGCGCCCGTGATCGCCAATCGAGGAGCCAGAGCGCGGTCCCGATCAGCACGAGGCTGAGGCCGCCGTTGGGCGAGATGCGGTTGTCGCCGAGTCGAGCCCGGAACACGATCTGATCGAGCCCGACATCGTGGCCGGCGAGGTACCCGGCGAGCGTGATCACGCCCAGGGCGACGATGAGGACCGCTGCGATCGGGACGGCCGGGCCCAGCCGCGTTGGGGCGGATGGTTCGCGCCACGCCCGGTGCTGCATCCAGAGCGAGCCGGCGGCCAGGATCAACGCGAGCGCGGTCGTCGGGTTCATCGCCACGCGCCCGGGCAACCCGCTCGTCAGGAGCTCGACGTCGAGCTGCCATCCCAGGAGGGCCACGAGGCCGACGACCGCGACCAGGACGCTGGAGGCGCGGCTCAGCGACTCGAGGGACGAGACCAACCGGCGGTTGACGTCCGTCTCCCGTGACGGCGCGATTCGGGCGCGGTCGCGATCGCTCATGGCGCGCGCGGAGCCTCGCTCCGGCGGCGCATCAGCCAGGCTTGGACGCGGGCCCGGACGTGCGCGGGCCTGAACGGCTTCGTCAGATAGTCGGTCACCCCGGCGGCAAAGCCCACCGCCGTATTCTCCGCCCCGGACTGCGCTGTGATCAGAACCAGCGGGACGTTCCTCAGGAAGGGATCGGCCTCGCCGCGAAGGGCGCGTGTGACCTCCATGCCGTCCGCGCCCGGCATCTGCCAATCGAGCAGGATCAGCGCCGGGCGCTCGACGCGGGCGAGGTGAAGCGCGGTCTTGCCATCGTTCGCCGTCACCACGCGGAAACCATCCTGCTCGAGGGCCAGGGTCAACAGCCGCACGATCGTCGGGTCGTCGTCGGCGACGAGGATGGTGTGCGGCCCCACGCTCATCGCGGGCGCCGGCGGGCTGGTCGGTCCTGGCACCGTGGCGTCGTGCTCGATGAGCCGGAGCTCTTGGCCCTCGGCCGCGGCGAAGACCTGCAGCGCGCTGCCCGCGGCTCTGGCGCGTCGGCGACAGGCCTCCACGAGGCGATCCACCGCGTCGTCGTCGCGGAGCGGGTCGTGGTGAAACAGGGCCAGGCGCTTGGCGCGGGCGGCGAGGGCGTAGTCGACCGCCCACTCGGCGGGCGTATGACCCCAGCCCGTCTTCTGCGGATACTCCTCGACCGTGTACTGAGCATCGTGAATGACCAGGTCTGCGTCAGCGAGGAATTCGACGTGACGCTGGTCCTCGCCGTGCCCGGGCGGCTCCCCATCGCGCCGGGCCGCGGGGTTCGGGGCGTGCGGCTCGTGATCCACCGAGTAGACCACCACGTTGCCGCCGGACTGCAGGCGATAGCCGAGCGCGAGGGCCGGGTGGTTCAGATACTGCGCGGTGATGCGCACGGCGCCGACCGCGAAGCGCCCCTCGACGAGATCGTGAAAACGAATGCTCGCCCCCAGCTGCGCGAGGGTGACGGGGAAGTAGTTGTACTCCATTTGCCCGGCCAGAGTCCGTTCGAGTTGCTGTCCGAGCGCCCCCGGAGCATAGATGTCCCACGTGTTCCCCGGGATGAAGAGCGGCGCGAAAAACGGGAACCCCTGGATGTGATCCCAGTGGGTGTGGGTGATCATCAGATGGCCGTCGCAGCGCGGCCCGCCCGCGGACACCAGGGCCTGTCCCAGTCCGTGCGCGCCGGTCCCGCAGTCGAGAACGATCAGCGTGCCATCGACGCCCCGGACCTCCACGCAGGACGTGTTGCCGCCGTAGCGCAGCGTGGTTGGCCCCGGCTTGGCCACGGACCCGCGCGTACCCCAGAATCGGACGTCCATGCTGTGTCCCCTTGCACCTCGAGGGCGCCGTGGAGGCCGGGGACCGATCGTAGTACTGCGGGGTGGTCTAGTCCAGCCAGTCCTTCTCTTTGAGCTTGCGAGGAAGGTACTTCTTGGTGAGGTACTGGAAGTCCTTGTTGGCGAGGGCGTCCAGCTCGTATTTGAGCCCGCTCGAGAGCATCCGCTTGATTTCCTCCTGCCAGCTCTTCTTCTGGAACCACGTGTAGGCGAGCAGCTCGCGGGCACGGGCGACGTCCTTGTCGTTGAGCTTGATGCCCACGTTGCGCGGGAGCCCGTACGCTTCGGGATCCGCGCTCGACAGCCCCATGAACTTCGCCTTCGGGATGGCCATGCGCTGGCTCTCGAAGGCGAGATTGATCGAGCCCTGCTTGATGACCGAGTAGATGTAGTAGCCCCACGGGTCGTTGTCCACCAGGACATAGACGGGGAGCTGCTTCTCCTCGTGCAGCCGCCGGGCCAGGCGCCTGACGCCGCGGGGCGGCTGCCCGTTGCCCGTCAGGAGAACGCAGTTGTACCGCCGCCAGAACTTGTCCTCGGAGAGCCGGTTCCACTGCGTGCCCTTCTCGACGAGGAGGACGAAATCCGCGGTGCAGCGGGCGATCTGCAGATACTCGGGCTCGACGATGGAGGGGACGGAGTATCCGCCCTTGCCCAGCCGCGTGCAGTCCACGCGATCGCCGTCGTCCACGAACACCACGGGCCCGACGATGGACCCGGCGTTTTCGGCCCGCACGTGCAGCTCCTCGCGCAGCG
>Ga0209376_1003343_pt1 | contig 14599 bp, 14 predicted proteins | sample GraSoiAngelo_134_FD_185891 | JGI IMG/M metagenome (GOLD analysis project Ga0209376, IMG submission 185891) | Grasslands soil microbial communities from the Angelo Coastal Reserve, California, USA - 14_0929_05_30cm (SPAdes) (version 2) | ecosystem: Environmental > Terrestrial > Soil > Grasslands ... | reverse complement strand
AGCCTCTTGCCTCTTGCCCGCATCACTCAATCGCCTTCTTAAATCGGTTAGTGATCTCAACCGGCTCGAGCGGCACTCGGTCCACATCTTCAGCTTGCTCGGTCACCTTGACAAGCAGGAAGCTGGGCCCCTCCTTGCCCAGCATGTCCTTCAGCTCATAGACCAAGTCCTCGCGTTCCCGCACCCGCTCCACGTGCACATAGCCTGCCGCCTTGGCCACCTGATCCAGCCGCACCACCCTGGAAAGTGTCGGTTGATTCCCGGTGCTCCCGTACACTTCATTGTCCAAGACCACGTGGATGAAGTTTTTGGGCTTCAGCGCGCCGACTGTGGCCAAGGTCCCCATGCTCATCAACACATTGCCGTCTCCATCCAGCACAATGACCTTCTTGTTGGGCTTCGCCAGCGCGACCCCCAGCCCGATCGCCGGCGCGACGCCCATCGAGCCGATCATGTAGAAATGCGTCGGGCGGTCCGCAAGCTTAAAGGCCTCCCGGGACGGGAATCCATTACAGATGATCACCGGCTGATCGGTGAGGAGCCCTAACACCGCTTCGATCGCTCGCGCGCGGCTCTGGATTGTGCCCTCTTCGGGCCTCACAAGTATCCCCTTTCACGCCTCACGCCTGACGCCTCACGCCAGCTCATGGCTGGATCCCCCTTCTCCCTCGTCGCTCGTCATTGCGTCTCTTGCGTGGCGCGTCTTTCGCGACAGACGCGGCCCGCTATTGACGGCCCGGACGCTTCGCGCCTCTCATGGCTGCAACGCTTTCACGACACCCTTTTTGATCAACAGCGCCACAGGGATTCGTTGTTTCGTGAACGTCTCGGCCACCCAGTTGAGATCCTCCACGGCGGTTGGTTCCGACAATGTCCGGTGCGGGATGCGAACCGTGTCGAGGAGTTGCGTCATCGTCTGGCCCATTACAAGATGCTCAGGCGCATCCTTGCCCTGGAATCCGCGCCACGAAATGAGCAACAGGCAGGGTTGCCGGTAGATCAGATTCAACGAGAGCAGCGTGTTGAGGGAAGTCCCCAGCCCGGAATTCTGCATCAAGACGGCGGGGACCTTGCCGGCCATGTAAGCACCGGCTGCCATCGCCACCGCCTCGTCTTCCCTCACAGCCGGAGTGTACAATCTCTGCTCCATCAGCGTGGCGATGATGCCTCCCAGGATCGAATCCGGGACACCGGTAAAAAAATTAAACCCGATCTCCTGCAATGCTCGGACGAAGTCGTCGCTCTCAATCATCGGGCTACTCGTTTCAGGCCGAAAAAGCGGTCCGCATTATAGCCAAGCGGCTGCGCATTCTCAAGAAGAGGCCGATTGTCTTAGCCAAATGGATCGTGCTAGAGTTTTATCTCATTTTTACGGTGCTCTTCATGGTGGGACCTCACATTCTCAACCGGATCTCCCGGTGCCGTGCCTGGAGCCTCGCCACACTGTTTGTCTTAGGTTGGGCCACGACGTCCATCGCGCCAGTCCCAGCTAGCGCTGGCAACCTGGCAAACGATCCACAGGGCTTTCGAGGAATTCCTTGGGGGTCCTCTCTCACTGAATTAGAGAACCTGATGCTCACCGATTCCGGTAAACGCGTCAAAAGATACGATATGAAACAGGAGCCGCTCACGCTGGGCGAGGCCAGGGTGGACTCCATGAGGCTCTACACGATTGACGGAAAGTTCGCCCGAGTGGCAATCTATTATCGAGGCCAGAGCATTCACACCCTCGTGCTGGCCTACCTGGAATCGAAGTTCGGGCCCATCGATCGAGCGCCTGGCTCGATGGTCCGTGGCCTGAATCAGCAGTACAACTGGCGAGGGACCGAGACAGAAATTAATTTGACCTACCAGGGTCAAGGGGAACGTGGATTCCTCTTTATTGAGAGCCGGATGCTCGCGCCCAGTCTCACTGAAGCCTTGTTAGATATCGGATCTGGCTACTGAATCATGTCCGTCTGAAACCGCATCCTGACATCATGGTCATCACCGCATCAGTCCTGGCCGTCCTGTGCCTCTCCACACTTCTTTTCTCGCCGACTGCCTCTGCCGTCAGCATGGTGAACGATCCGAATGGTTTTCAGGGCATCCCCTGGGGAACAGCGCTCGCTGACTCGCCGGATGTGACTCTGGTCGAAGCCACCGATCGGATCAAACAGTTCGACTTGAAACAGAGTCTCCCTCGGTTGGGTGACATCACCGTTGAGTCCCTGCGGCTCGTCTCGATTGACGGAAAGTTCGCCAGGGTTATCGTTCGCTATCAGGGCATAAAAACGCACCAGTTGGTCCTGAAACACCTGCAATCGCAGTTCGGACCGCTTGATCTGACTCCCGGACAGATCGCAAGCGGGCTCCTTCAGCAGTTCAGCTGGTTCGGTCCAGAATCCGAGGTCAACCTGACGTACGATGTGAAGCGAGACCGCGGCATCATCTTTTTTGCAAGCCGCGTGCTGGCACCGAAGTTCGAAGAAGGCATGGCTCCCGACTCCGATCTTGCTGGCGCGACTTACTAATTCAGGATTTCGCTGCACGGCAAAAGTTTTCATTGACAACCAGTCTGCACTTTCGCATAGTGCTCTGAGTATGCACAACGCGACCAAACTGAGAGTCTTGCTCCAACGTCCCGGCATCATCAAGGCCATCGGAGCTCACGATGCGCTCAGCGCCAAGCTGATCCAGCAAGCCGGATTCGATGCGATTTGGGCCAGCGGGTTCGGTATTTCTGCCTCCCTCAAATGCGTGCCTGACGCCAGCTTCGTCACCTCGACTGAGCAACTGGAGATTGAGCGGAACATGGTCGAGGCGGTCAGCATTCCGATTATCGCCGACTGCGACACTGGCTATGGCAATGCCCTGAACGTGATGCGGACCGTCAACGACCACGAACGGGCCGGCGTCGCGGCCATCTGCATCGAGGATAACGTCTATCCCAAGCGATGCAGTTTTTACGCCGGCTTCCGCCGCGAGCTGATTGCCGTTGAAGAGCACTGCGGGAAGATCCGCGCCGCCAAGGTGGCGCAGACTGTCCCGGACTTCATGATTCTCGCCCGGACCGAGGCGCTGATCGCCGGCTGGGGACACGAGGAAGCGCTGAGACGGGCTGAAGCGTACGCGCAGGCCGGTGCGGACGCCGTGCTCATCCATTCCAAATCCCCGACCTTCGACGAACTCAAGGCAGTGGCCAGGGCCTGGTCCGGTCGGGTGCCGCTAGTCGTGGTGCCGACGATCTTCGACGGTGTCACCGCTGCCGAGCTGGAGGAAGCCGGGTTCAAGATCGTGATCTACGCGAACCAAATGATCCGGGCCGGCATCCAGGCCATGCGTGAGGCCTTGGATGTCATCAAGCAGGACACGCGGCCCGGCTCGGTCAACGATCGCATCGCGAAGCTGAAGGACGTTTATGATCTGGTCGGCGTGCCTCAGATGGAAGAGGACGAACGCCGGTTCCTGCCCGTCGGAGGCGCGCAAATTACCGCCATCATTGCCGCCGCCGGATTCGAGAAACAGCTCCTGCCCCTGATCGAGGACAAGCCTAAGTGTCTGTTGGATATTAAGGGGAAAACCATCTTAGAACGCCAAGTGGCTGCGTTGAACCTGTGCAACATCAAGGACATCGCCTTGGTGCGCGGCTACCGGAAGGAAGCCATCACGCTTCCGAACATTCGCTACTACGACAACGACCGGTATGAAGAGACCGGGGACCTCTTCTCATTCTTCTGCGCCGAAAATGAAATGAAGAGCCGGTGCCTGTTCCTCTACGGAGATATCATTTTCGACACCGCCGTCCTGGAAAAGCTTCTGAAGAGTCCGGCCGACATCACCCTGGTGGTGGACTATGCCTGGACGGAAGTCCAACAGCGCGGCCATCCTGTGCCCCACCTGAAACCGGACCTGGTCATGCTCCAGAACCCTCCCGGCAAGAGTTACCTCTTTCGATACGTCATGCCGGAGGAGCAGAACCGCGTGGTGAAGATCGGGCAACACCTCCCGCTCGATCAGGCGCACGCCGAATTCATCGGGCTGGCGATGTTTTCCGAGAAGGGCGCCGAGGCGCTGAAAGGCGCCTACCGCGAAGCGAGCAAACACTATCAGGCGAAAGGTTTCCATGAAGCGGGGGCGTTCATCCGAGCCTCGTTCACGGACATGATCCAGGAATTGATTGACAGAGGTCATGAGGTCAACTGCGTGACCATCTTCAAAGGCTGGATGGAAGTGGACTCCTTCGAGGAATACCAAAAAGCCTGGGCCACGATTCGTCAATAGCCGCTGGTTCTCCCCTACCCTGACCTCTATTTTACCGTCCTCCTACCATCGGCGTCGCTTCTTGCTGTGCCACATGCTTGTCGTGAGGGCATGCCTATGGTAGCATTTGGTAAGTAACCACTCACTCACCGAGTCTTATGACCCCACGACGCCGGACCAAATCACTTCGGTCTTCCGGGCAGGAACGTCAGGCCAGCATCATTACGGCGGCCGCGTCGCTGTTTGCCGCCAAGGGGTTCCAGGGCACGACGACGCGGGAGATCGCCAAGACCGCGGGAATCAGCGAGGCGCTCGTCTTCAAACATTTTCCGACGAAGCGCGCCCTCTATGCCGCGATCCTGGCGGAGAAAGCGTCGTTTTCCGAATTGCTGGCGACCGTTGAGGAGTCGGCTCGAAAGCGGGACGACATGCGTGTGTTTACGATGCTCGCCGGCTACCGCATCCGACGAGCGACGGACCCGACCATGCTGCGCCTGCTGCTCTTCAGCGCCCTGGAAAGGCACGAAATCTCCGACATGTTTTTCCAGAACCAGCACCGCATCTTCTACGACTACCTGGCCGGATATATCGAGCGACGCATCAGCGAAGGCGCGTTCCGCAACGTGGATCCGCTCCTGGCCGCTCGGGCCTTCATCGGGATGGTCGTGCACCACCGGCTGCTGCATGAGATCTTCGGGGTTCCCGCTCATCGTTCTCCGGAAGACACGGTCGACACCTATGTGACCCTGTTTCTGGAGGGCCTCAGGGCTCAACCGTCGGGCGCCAAGAAGCAAAGGCTGACGCCAGGATGAATCGCCTCAGACAACATGTGGTCCTGATGCTCTCCGCAGGCTTGGTCCTGGTGTTGATCGGTCTTGTGGTGTTTCGCTTGAGCAGCAGCGGGGCCAAAGGCGATACCCGCAAGGGGCGCGTCATCACCGTCGGCACCATCACGCCGATCCAACAGGACTTGGATGTCCGGCTCACCTTCACGGCCGACATCACCCCCAATCAACAGGTGAATCTGCTTTCTCGCGTGGACGGGTATATCGCCAAGCTCCACGTGGACAAGGGCGATCTCGTCAAGGCCAACCAGTTGCTCGTCGAGATTGACCACACGGACTACGTCCATGCGATGAACCAGGCACGGGCGAATCTGGCTGCTGCCCGCGCGAACGTGACCCGCCAGGAGGCCACGGTCCGTAACGCGAAGCTGACTCTGGACCGCATGCAGGCGCTCATCAAAGACCAGTTTGTCTCGCAGCAAGACCTGGACACAGCTCAGGTGAATTTCGACACGGCCGTCGCCCAGCTGGAATCCTTACGCGCACAGGTCAAGCAGATGGAGGTCGCCCTGGCGCAGGCGGAGACCAACCTGGCCTATTCCTACATCCGCGCTCCGTTTGCCGGCTTCATCGCCGAACGCAACCTCGATCCGGGAGCCTACGTGACCAGCGCGAGTGCCAGCACCTCCACCATGTCACGAGGCATCCTGACACTCCACGACATCGAGTCAGTGCGGACGCTCATCGAGGTGGTGGAGAAGGACCTGCCGCTGGTCAAGATCGGCCAGCAGGCCGAGGTGAGAGCGGAGGCCTATCCCGACCGCATTTTCGTCGGGCAGGTCGCCCGGATCGTGCAGGCCCTGAATCGAGCCACCCGCACAATGACCGTCGAGGTGGACCTTCCGAACAAAGACCATGCGCTCAAGGGCGGCATGTTCGCCCGGGTCGAGGTCGTCGTCGGCCTGCACAGCAATGCGATCCAGATCCCGATTGATGCCCTGACCCGACTTGAAGAACTCCAGTACGTCTATGTGGTTGAGAACGGCAAGGCCCACCAGGTCCCGGTCGAGGTTGGCAGCCGGGCGGAAAACCGGATTGAAATCACGAAGGGGTTAGCTGGCACCGAGCAGGTCATTGTCTCAGGTAAAGATCTGGTCACCGAAGGCGTTCCGGTCGAAGCCCATCCACTCAATCCCGTGAAAAGTGAGGGGTAAGGTGTGAGGTGTAGGTCAGACCATGAAGCAGGCGCTACCGCGGAATTTTTTATTGCCCCTTACGCCTCACCCCTAACGCCTCACGAGTAGGATATGTGGTTAACGCTTCTTGCGCTTCGAAACCGCATCGGCATCCTGATGCTGTCCCTCGCCATGGTGGTGTTGGGCGTCACCTCGCTGCAACGCCTTCCCGTGGACCTGTTCCCCAACATCTCGGTACCGGTCGTCTTTGTCGGAGTCATCTACAAAGGCGCCCCGCCCGTGGATATCGAACAAAGCGTCGTCTATCCCATCGAGAAAGCGGTCAGCTCCGCGTCGAACGTGGAGCATGTGGAGTCCTTTTCCAAACACGGGATCGGGGCAGTCCAGATCTGGTTCAACTGGGGCGCCGACATCAACGTCGGACAGATGGAGGTGATGCAACGCATTACCCAGATTCTCAACAATCTCCCGCCAGGGATCCTTCAGCCCTTCGTCGTCAAGTTCGACGTGTCCAATATTCCGGTCGCCTTCGTGACGGTCTCGAGCAGCAATCTGGACGAGCGGGCACTCTACGATCTGGCGTTCAACACCATCGCGCCCCAGATCGAGCAGATCGCCAACGTCGCAGCCGCCACCGTCGAGGGTGGCAAGGTGCGCCAGATCAATATCAATCTGGACCCGGCCCTGTTGCAGGCACGCGGGCTCTCAATCCTGGATGTGGTTCGAGCAGTGAAGGCGTCCAACCTGATCCTGCCCTCTGGCGACATCAAAGCGGGCAACCTTGACTATAACGTGTTTACGAACAATCAGTTCAAGGCTGTGGAGCCGATCAACGACGTCATCGTCAAGGTCAATGCTCAAGGCAACCCGGTCCGGGTCCGAGACCTGGGCACCGTGAACGATTCCTCGGACATTCAGACCAACATTGTCCGCACCGACGGCCACCGCTCGGTCTATTTGCGCATCAACAAACAGCCGATCGCGAACACCGTCGAGGTGGTGGATGCGCTTCAGCGTGCCTTGCCGAAGATGATCGGCATCCCGCCCAGTGTCAAGCTGGGGTTTTCGTTCGACCAATCCGTGTACATCCGCATGGCGATCAAGAACCTGACGGAACAGGCTTGGCACGGGTCCCTGCTGGCGGCTGCCGTCATTCTCGTGTTCCTGCGCAACCTCACCAGCACTCTGATCATCTCGGTGGCCATTCCGCTCTCCATTCTGGTGACCTTCATCGTCCTCTATTTCACCGGGATGACTCTCAACATTTTTACGTTGGGCGGCTTGGCCCTTGGCGTGGGGCGACTGGTGGACGATTCGATCGTCGAGCTAGAGAACATCCAACGGCATCTGAATACCGGCCAGTCTCGCTTGGAAGCCATCATCGAGGCGGCCCGCGAAGTGGCCATGCCGATCTTCGCCTCGACCGTGACGACCGTCGTGGTGTTCCTCCCGATCTTCTTCGTCGTCGGGATCGCCAGGCTGTTGTTGATTCCGCTCACGTTCACGATCGCCATTGCTCTGTTTACGTCGTTTTTCATCTCCCGCACCGTCACGCCGACGTTATGCTACAAGTTCGTCAAACCGGAACAGGAGGCCCACCGCGCCATGCCGGACTGGTGGGTCCGGTTCATGGAGCGCAGCCGGCGGTGGTACGAGGCGATTGACGATCAGTACCAAACCGCGCTCAACTGGGCGCTCACGCACCGCAAGATCCTGATCGGCACGATCCTCGCGATCTTCATCGGCTCACTCGGCCTGTTGCCCTTCATCGGGTCCGAGTTCATTCCGGTCACGGACGAGAGTCAATTCCGGATCGTCGTCCGGGCGCCGGTGGGTCAGCGGGTCGAAAAAACCGAGCAGCAGGTGGCGGAGATCGAGCGCGTGCTGCGCGAACACATTCGCCCGGAAGAATTCGACACGATCGTTTCCAGCACCGGTGTGCTGGGCCAGGGCCGCTCCTCGCTGTTCAACCCCAACACTGGTCCACACACCTCCCTGGTCCAGGTCTATCTCAAGCCACCGGACCGGCGGACGCGTAATCAGATCCAGATCATGAACGACGTGCGCCCCAAGGTCTTGAAGCTCTTCCCAGGCGTCGCCATGTTTTTTGACCCAGGCGGCATCGTCAAGCGGGTCACGAGCTTCGGTTCGCAGAAGGCGGTGGACGTCGAGATTTACGGCTACGAGTTCGAGAAGGCCAGGACGGTCATCCGGCAGGTGGACGCCATCATGCACCAGACCAGCGGGCTGGCCGACATCGAAGTGAGCCGAGAAGAGAATTATCCGGAACTCAACGTTCAGGTGGATCGGGAAAAGGCCGCGCTGCTGGGGATCAGCGAGACTGATGCCGCCAACGCCGTGCTGTTCTCCCTGGTCGGCAATGGTCAGACCGATCCGATCATCTACACGGACCCGGCGACCGGTAATGAGTACTACATCAGCGCCTGGCTGGCTGAGCAGTACCGGAAGGACCTCACTGACCTGGAGAACAACGTCCTCCTGACCACCAAGGCCGGCGAACCGGTGTTGCTCAAAAACGTCGCCACGATCCAATTCAATGCTGGGCCGGTCAAGGTGGACCGCAAGTATTTTCAGCGCGTCATCCACATCACCGCCAACCCGGTCGGCAGAGACCTGGGCAGCATTGCGGAAGAACTTGAAGCGCGTTTCGCGGAACTCCAACTGCCGTCCGGCTTCAGCATCCGCCTAGCCGGCCAGATCCAGCAGCAGCGGGAAACCATGGAAGGCCTCATCTTCGCCACGATCCTGGCGATGTTGCTGGTATACATGGTCATGGCGGCCCAGTTTAAATCTCTGCTGGACCCCTTCATCATCATGTTTTCGATCCCGCTCGGGCTCGCCGGCGTGTTCCTGATTCTGCTTCTCACCGATACCACGATCTCGACCACTTCCATGATGGGCGTGATCATGATGTTGGGCATCGTGGTCTCCAACGGCGTCCTCCTGGTAGATTACACCAACGTGCTGCGGCGCCGTGGAAAGCCCCTGCGCGAGGCCGTCGTGTTGGCCTCCAGGACTCGGCTGCGGCCGATCCTCATGACCTCGCTGGCCACCGTCCTCGGACTCATGCCAATGGCGCTGGGGCTGGGCGTCGGGGGAGAAACCAATGCTCCGCTGGCGCGCGCCGTCGTCGGCGGCCTTACTGTGTCCACCGCGCTGACGCTGTTTCTGATTCCCACGCTCTATCTGATCCTGGAAGAACGGTTCCCCAGGAAGTCCGACCCAGAGATCCCGTCGGACGGCTCGAAAGGTAGACGAGAACTTCCTGAAGCAACTCCAAGTACCGTGCGAGTTTAGTCAGGCTGGTGAAAACTATTCGGGATGCTCAAAAAGGCTCGCCAACGAGGCCGCAGGAGTGTGCTTCATCTAACGGGGTGGCTGGGATGATCCCCACTGCGCCCATCGAGCGAGCACATTCTCATCGTGCGCGCTCTGGGAGCACGGGGATCGTCCCAGGTCGCCCCATTCTCCTTTTTCAGCATCCTGGGGGCTACCGGACGGTGGGGAACAATGCCCTCAATTGCATCGCCAGCCCAAGGTCTCCGCTGATCTGGAGACGGCCCGACAGGAACACCGAGGAGCCGTCGAGCCGGCCGCTCAAGACGGCCACGCAGTCATCCCCGGACATTGAGAAGGTGACCTGCGGTTCAGGATGGGTCCCTTCGTGAACCGAGCAGGCTCCATCCTTGATCTTCACATGATACTGCCCACCCTGGGGGCCGCTCAGGTCAAACTGGTACACGGCGGCGAGGTCCTCAGCCGCCTCGGCGTCGAACTTGGCCGGCAAGCCTCGAAAGAATTCTTTGACGGGACTCGGGTTCACGACTGAGCAGTGTATGCCAATCAGCCATGGCGCGCAATCGCGACGGGTGAGAAACTCTTTGCTTTGCCTATAGCCTCGTGCCCCTGCTTCGGGCCTGTTCAGATTGACAAGCTCGGAAGCCCTCAGACAGAATGACGATCATGTCGCCCGTGCCGAACAACCAGCCGGATCAGGCTACCCCCTCCCTGACCGACATTCCCGACCGCCCCTGCACCTGGTGCAAGATCCCGATGATGAAACGCCTGGTCGGGGGCGGTCAGTTCATCCACTACACCTGCCCCAAGTGCATCTTCCAGCACACCTCGAAACGAGTGGACAAGAAAGCCTGACCTGAATCCATTGCAAAACTAAGCGGTGTTCGTGATGACCACAGACTTGCCGATCGCTCACCTATTACTAGCGCACCACCGAGGATGTTCAAAAAGGCTGCCCAGCGCGGCCGCAGCGAGCGAGCTTCATCTAACGGGGTGGGTGGGATGATCCCTACTGCGCCCATCGAGCGAGCACATTCTCATCGTGCGCGCTCTGGGAGCACGGGGATCGTCACAGTCGCCCCGGTCTCCTTTTTCAACATACTGCCCATCAGTTGGGGCAGATCTCCAGCGTACCCTTGCCTCGACTGGCCTTGATTCGTGCTTCGATTAATCGCACCGTGTTGTCAGTGCGATTCATCTCCCGCAGGAGAGCGCCATAGCTTTCTAAGATCATGACCACATCGGGATGCGTCGGCCCCAGCACTCTATCCCTGATCGCCAAGGCGCGCTGATAAAGGGGCTCTGCTTCGGTAGTCTTGCCCTGAGCATGGTACAGCTTCGCCAGGCGGTAGAGAGTTGTGGCCACATCGGGGTGGTCTGACCCCTGTGTCTTCTCCTCAATGACGAGGAGGCGTTGATAGAGGGGCGCTGCCTCGGTAAAGTTCTTCTGGTCGTCATAGAGATCCGCGAGACTTTTGAGGGAGACAACGAGGCGCGGGTCATCCGGAGGAAAACTCTCTGCGTCCTTCAGGGCGGCTTTCCACAGCGTCTCGGCTTCATCGTACTTGCCCTGCTGAAAGGCTTCCGAGGCCTTGGCGCTGTCCTTTTCCCAGCTAGCGGCCGGATCGGAAGAACCCGTGCACCCAAAGACCAACAGTGAAGATGCACCAGCTAGGCACAACACTACTTGTACACAGCGTCGTTGTTGGCTCCTTATGGTTACGGTGTTCAAAAACAACTGATTTTGGACCCCACTTCTATTCCTTAGCTCCTACCTTCTTGAGTATTTCCACAACTTCGATATGTCCGTTAGTCGTCGCACACAACAATGCAGACTGTCTGTCCTTGGGCTTCCAACGCTTGGCTTTGGATCAGCTCCATTATCTATCAGTACCTCGATGGTTTCTTTTTTGCCGACACAGGCTGCGTAAACCAAAGCCGTCCCGCCGAAGTCATCCCGTGCATCAGCATCCGCACCCTTATCCAGTAGAGCCCGCAGCGTCCTGGTGTGACCTGCGATTGACGCATAAACCAACGGCGTCCATTTCATATGGTTGTCTTTCATGTTAACGTCAGCACCTTTCCCCAGCAAGGTCTGAACAACTTCCGTGTGGCCTCGTAACGCCGCGTAGTGCAACGGTGTGAGCCCGAACCTGGTCCTGGCGTTTAGCGCTGCGCCTTTATCAATGAATAATTGCACAATAGGGCCATGACCAGACCAGGCTGCACTCATTAACGCCGTATGTCCCCAAGAATCGGTGGCGTCGATGTCGACCCCCTTGCCCAGTATTGTTGTGATCGCATCCAGGTCTCCCTTTTCCGAAGCCTCAGAGAGTGATCCCGTGAAGAACTGCTCGTAGAGAGTGATTGGGAGCATCAATGTGTCAAAGGCGAGACTCAAGGGAATGTCCAAAGAATCTAGCATTATTGTCATATTGAACGGGTTTCTGTGGTATTCGTATCGAATCCGATAAATATCCCACGCAACACCACCGTAGACCCTTGTCCTTGGAACTGGGATGTCAACTGAGGTGAGATATGGATCTAGGACTCGGTTGCCTAGTGTTCCGCATGCGCCGGTAAGCATTGCGAAGAGAAAAATAATTATTAGTTTCACAGCTGACTCAACCCCACAAAGGAAATTCACAAATGAATTGCCGAGGCACGTCAAGTTGTTATTCGCAATCAGGCGGAGGATGGACTCAACTTTCCTTGCGCGCTTGATCGAGGGATTTGACCATGTCCAACAGGCGCGCCCGTCCTTCCTCGGAAATCTCCGTGAACTGGACTCCCATCCCCGGAAAGAACGCGTAACGCTCCTCCCGAGGCCGCACCCAGGCCACTTTGCCTTTTGCGTTGATCGGCACGGTCGGATCATCGGGCAGGACCAGTTCCAGCGCGAGGTCGGTCCCTACTCGCGGTGGGAGATTGCTCTCGATGAAGACCCCGCCTCCGCCGATCTCGGCGGTGATGCTCTTGATTTGTTTGTTGTCCGGCGTCAGGTAACTCACCTTTACTGCGAGCCGAGAGCGAGGGAAATTTCTGACTGCTCGATGAGACCGAGACTCCTCGACATAGCCCTGGATGAAGTCCATGACGGCATCCCAGGACACTGCCCCCAGCGGCTCACCCTTTTGGCCGATCAGCTTCATCGTTTCCGAATCACTGTCCAATTCCAAGGCTTTCCCCCGGTGCCGCAACGATCGCTTGGCTAGTAGCTTCATCGCACCCTCTCGACGTGCCCGCTCCGCGCCACTCCTCCCGACTGGACTCCTGCGGGCGGGGGTGGCGCGGTCTTCTGTCCCACGTGGCGATGCAGTGTAACTAAGTTGAAGCGTCTTGGGAAGTCTTGGTTTTAAGCCTTTCGTGAATCAGTACGTAATCGTCTTCAGCTCTGGCGGCTCTCCCTCTCGCGGCTCTACGCGAAAGTTGACGCGGCCGATGACCCGGCCATCCTCGGTTTCCACATCCACGCGCCAGTCGCCAGGCGTCAAGCGGTGCTTGACGGTATAAGCACGATAGCCCGCTTCTCGCCCACCTGAGATAGAGATGGGAATCCGATCCGCCGTCATGAACGGTCGAGCCTTTTTCCCACCCACAGGACGGTACTGCCAATGATGGTACACATTCGTTTGCAGAGCGACCGGGGCAAAGACAGCGGTAAAGCAGTAGGCGGGCTCTTCTCCTCGGAAGGGGTTATCCGACCGTTTCCAGAACTTGTACCAGGTCCTCTCGAACGATAATTGATACGTGTCATCCACCTTGCCGATCTTGTGGTAAATCCCGCCGAACTTCAGCGACAGAGGGACCGGCGGAATCCAGTTGAGAAAATAGAAGCCCACCAGCACCCCGATCAAGGCAACGGCCGGGAGGCTGGTCAGCAGGATCTCTTTTCGTGGCGGGTTTGGGACTCCCCGATAAACCAATTCCACCACCCGGAGCGCCACGAGGCAGCTCAGCACCGCGCCGAGTAGAAACACGATGGTGTTCATCAAGCCGGTTATGACTGGAAGGAACAGGGTAAAAAAGCTGAAACAGACCAGGGCGTAGAGGCTCACCAACAGTCGCAAGTTGGACAAGCGGTCGTGCAGGAACTCGTTCGCAACGAGGAACGCGACCAGCACGCCGAAGAAGACGGCCGTACCGGTCAGCGAAGCACTCTTGGAATAGAAGATCATGTAGGCACTGAACAGCCCTCCGAGCAGAAACTGGATGGCCTTCGGGAAGTAGGGCTCCGCGCGAGCGAAGAGCTGCATGGCGCCCGATCCGCCTCCGAGGAGTTCAGCCGGGTTTTTTCTGCCAAGATCAGATCGGCCCGTGAGCACGATCAGCAGGCCCAGAAGGCTCAAGTACAAGAGCAGGATCAGGTTGTCCCGCAGGCGATCGATGCGGGTTAGGGTGATCGTGTCGTAGGTCACGCCCGCGAAGAAAAACACGACCGGAAGGAACGGCTTGGCAAGGGCGGCTCGGACTTTGGCGGCAGGCAGCATGGAACGTGTTTCAGGGGAAAGGGGGAAGGGGGGAGTAGGTGACCGGGAGACCGATTAGTTTCTCCAGCCACCCCGGCATGTCGTCCTCCGAGAGCGGCGCCCGGTTTAGCCTGACTTCGATCTGAAATCCGTCGCCCCTCCCCAGGATGCCGACGATCGCGTAGGCCTCTGCCCCGTCAGGCAGAAGGTGCTGGGTCTGGAACTCGCAGAGTGTCGCATACAGCCGGCCGGCCGGCGCGATGGCCTGCAAAATTTCCGGCAGCTCATCCAGGGGGCAGTGTGCCGAACACCGATAGGCAGACAGGGCTCCTGGTGCCACCGCTTGAAACTCCTCCAACGCCGCTTCGGAAAACCCCGTCAGATAAGCGCGAACAGTGGCCGCCTCGCCGTCATAGGTGGCAGCCAATCGGCTGGCCGGCACCAGGAACTCAAAGGCGTCGGACGAATTGTATTCGAATTGGCAGGGCCCGAATGAATCCGGCCACGAGCAAAAGAAGGCGACACTGCGGTCGGAGGTGTGTAACAACAGGCTCCCATCCTTGACCTCTGGCTCAATCGGCAAGTCCAG
>Ga0209376_1003342_pt1 | contig 14601 bp, 17 predicted proteins | sample GraSoiAngelo_134_FD_185891 | JGI IMG/M metagenome (GOLD analysis project Ga0209376, IMG submission 185891) | Grasslands soil microbial communities from the Angelo Coastal Reserve, California, USA - 14_0929_05_30cm (SPAdes) (version 2) | ecosystem: Environmental > Terrestrial > Soil > Grasslands ... | reverse complement strand
CTCCGATCTAAACCTTCTTGACGTTCATCTTGTCCAACGCGGCGCGGAGCCCGTGCGCCAGCTTGAGCGCGTCGTCGTTCGCCCAGTAATGCATGAAGAAGAGGTGCGGGCTGTCGGTCAGCATATGGCTGTGGAGGGCCGTGATGGCGACGCCGTTTTCTCGCAGGGCACGGATCACGGGGTTCACCTCATTCCCGATCAAGACGAAGTCCCCGGTGATCGCCGCCTTGCCATCACTCGTCGGCTGGAAGTTGATCGCCGTCGCCAGCCCCATGGACGGAGGGACGTCGATTCCGTCCGCGGTGATCTTCTCCGCCCGCGGCACGCCCACCTGGTACACACCCCCGTTCACTCTCCCGTGAAACCCGAGGATCTGACCGATCTGCGCTGTGTCGATGCCGAAGCTTCCGGCGGGCGCCGCGGCCGCGGGCGCCCCGAACGGCGTCGTGGTAAAGGCCAGCGCGGCGTGCACCGCCGCCGCGAGCGTCGCCGGTGTCCCATGTCCCGCGATGTGCATGTACATCACCCGAGGCGATTCATGCAGGAGGTGATTGTGCAGCGCGGTTTGCTCGATCCCCCCGTCCTGGAGCTTGCCGAGGACCGGACCGACCTCGGTCTCGAGCAGCACGAGGTCGCCCATCAGCATGGCCTCGCTATCATTCACTTGCTTGAACGCGACCCAGGAGCCAAGCGCCAGCGCGGGCTTCACCGCCACACCGCCCGCGGTGACGTGGAGGTCAGTGCGCGGCATCCCGACCTTATAGGCCCCGTCCGGTTGTAGCGCTCCAGATTTGCCCAGTCCCGCGTCCACTCGTTTCCAGTCGATGGGCGCGAGCGGCTGCTGCGCCTGCTGGCGTGCGGGCACGATCAGTAGGAGCGCCGCGAGCGCCGAGAAACGTGAACCCATTGTCTCCTCCCGTGAGGTGATCCCGATCCAGCGGAGCCTTGCTGCGAAATTTCTCGCATGATACACTAGCCCGGCGACTTCCGGGTCAAGATAAGGCGCAGGTTGCAACGTCTCGGCGCCGCCGTAATCGAGGGGAGGCGCCGTCCATGGCCGACGAGCGAGCCAGCTTGCGAGCGTTGCTGCTCTACTTCCTGCGGCTCGGTACCTTGGGGTTCGGCGGGCCGATCGCGCTCGCCGGGCACATGGAGCAGGACCTCGTGGAGCAGCGCGGCTGGATCAGCGCGCAGGAGTACAAGGAGGGCCTCGCCTTTGCGCAGCTCGCCCCGGGCCCGCTCGCGGCCCAGCTCGCTATCTACCTCGGGTGGGTGCGGGGCCGGGTGCTCGGCGCGACTCTGGCTGGGATCGCGTTCGTGGCGCCCTCGTTTCTCATGGTGCTCGTGCTGTCCGCGCTGTACGTCCGCTTCGGCGGGCTGCCATGGATACAAGGGCTGTTCTACGGGATCGGTGCCGCCGTCATCGCCATCATCGCCCGCAGTGCGCTGAAACTCGTGCGGATGACGCTGGGCCGAGATCACCTGCTCTGGATTCTCTTCGCCGTGAGCGCGGTGGTGACGGCCTGGACTGAGTCCGAGATCATCTGGGTCTTCCTGGTGTGCGGGCTCGTGCCGCTGCTCCGAGGACGGCAGACGACGCCGGCGACCCCCGCTCTCGCGCTTCTGCCGGTCGCTCCTGGGATCGCCGCCAGTCTCGGCGGCCCGGCGTCGGTGGGAGTACTCTGGAAGATTCTTACGTATTTCGCTGGCGCCAGTCTCTTCGTGTTCGGAAGCGGGCTCGCGATCGTGCCGTTCCTGTACGGGGGAGTAGTCCGCCAGTTCCACTGGCTCACAGAGCGGCAGTTCATCGATGCCGTGGCCGTTTCAATGATCACACCGGGGCCCGTGGTAATCACGGTCGCGTTCATCGGCTACCTCGTGGCGGGACTCGCGGGTGCGATCCTCGCCGCGATTGGGGTCTTCCTGCCCGTGTATCTCATCACCGTGCTCTTGGCTCCCCATTTCCACCGAGTGGCCAAGAACCGACAGGTGAAAGCGTTCGTCGATGGCGTCACGGCCGCGGCGACCGGGGCCATCGCTGGGGCCGCGGTGATACTCGGGCGGCGGGCGCTCACGGACGGGCCAACGATCCTCATCGCGCTCGTGACCTTGGCGCTCCTGCTGGTCCCCAAGAAGATCCCGGAACCAGTGTTGATTCTTGCCGCGGGAATTGTCGGGCTCGTGCTTAAGGGCATGTGGTGAGGACGCGCGTCAGCATAGCGCTCGCGGGGATCAGCATACTGAGTCGCATGGCAGCGGCTCAACAGGATAACTCGGGAGGCAGGAGAGCGAGCTCTGCGACGATTCGAGCGACAATGATCCGGGCGCCGGTGACGCTCGATGGCAGGCCGGACGAGCCGTTCTGGGCGGCGGCCGACTCGATCGACGTCTTCCGCCAGCGCGAACCGCTGGAGGGGTCCCCCGCCACGGAGCGGACGGTCGTCAAGGTGGCCCATGACGCCGACGCTCTCTACATCGTCGTGCGCTGCTACGACTCCAACATGCGCAGCGTGCGGGCCAGCCAGCTCCGCCGGGACGCCGATCTTTCGAGCGACGACAACGTCCAGCTCCTGATCGACAGCTTCGACGACCGCCGCAGCGCCTTCGTGTTCGCCACGAATCCGAACGGCGCACTGTGGGACGCGCAGTTCTCAGGCGTCGACGACTTGAACGAGAATTGGAACGGTATCTGGGACGTCGCCGTGTCGCGCGAGAGCGCCGGATGGACGGCCGAGTTCCGCATCCCGCTGCTCGCGCTGCGGTTTCACGCCGGGACGAACCCGGAGTTCGGGTTCAATGTCCGGCGCTTCATTCGACGCAAGAACGAGGAGGACCTGTGGCGCTCGTACGGCCGGGCGCAGGGGTTCTACCGCCTGAACAATGAAGGAACGATCACCGAGCTCGGGGATCTGCACCGTCCCCACGATCTCGAGCTGTACCCGTATGCGCTCGGTCGGGCCGTGGAGACGGAGCACGACAGCGTCGGCGGGGAGACAACGGGCGGTTATTTCGGCGGCAAGGGCGGGGTCGACGCTAAGCTTGGCATCACGCCGACGTTGACCGCGGACGTCACCGCCAGCACCGACTTCGCGCAGGTGGAAGCCGACCAGCAGGTCGTCAATCTCACCCGATTTCCTTTCTTCTTTCCCGAGAAGCGCCAGTTTTTCCTCGAATCGAGCGGGCAACTCGACCTGGGGACGCCGGGCCGCGTGCAGCTGTTCTACTCGCGCCGCATCGGCCTCGACACGAGTGGTACGCCGGTGCCGATCCTCGCAGGGGGCCGGCTCTACGGGCGGCTTGGGCCATGGAGGATCGGTGTGCTCGACGCGCAGACCGGGGGGGGGGCAGACAAGGCCAACGACGCCGTCGTTCGGGTCCAGCACGACCTGTTCGACCGGTCGTATATCGGGGCGATCGGCACGCTCCACGCCATGTCCGGTGGCCAAGGTGTGCAGCGAGCGGGGGGCTTGGACGTCGACCTCCCGCTCGTCGTCCATGGGGCCAACCTTGAGCCCAAGTTCTGGATCGCCGGCAGCCAAACGCCGGGGATGCTTGGGACCCCGCTCGCGTGGCGGCTCTCTACCGATAACCCGAACGACCTGTTCGACAACTTCGTCTCACTCTACCGCATCGACTCAGGGTTCGCCCCGCCCTTGGGCTTCGTCCGCCGCACGGGGATCTGGGAGACGACCGGGCACGTGGACTTCATGCCGCGACCGGGTGTGCTGGGAATCCGCCAGCTCGACTTCACCTTTCCCATCCCGAGCTGGGACATCATCGCGAACGAGACGGGCTCACTCTTCCGGAGTGCCGACTGGCAGACGGCATGGTTCGAGTGGCGGGTGTTGGGAGGCGACCGGCAGAATGGCGATCACTTCGAAATCAACTTCCAGCGCCTCATGGACGCGCCCAGCGGCACCTTCGAGATCTTCCGCGGGGTCGTGATTCCGCCCGGCCGCTACTGGTGGTCCCGCTACGAGCTACAGTACTTCATGAGCTCGGGCCGCCCCCTGAGCTTCGGGGCGTTCGTGAACTGGGGCCAGTTCTACGGGGGTCACAGCACCGATCTCGAGCTTACGGCGGCGTGGCGCGGCGGTGGCCACCTCATCGTGAGCACCGATCTGACCCGGACAAGAGCTGACCTGCCGGTCGGCGCGTTCACGGCCGTGTTGTCGGCGAGCCGGTTGGAGTACGACTTCAACACCCGCACGAGCCTGCTCGCGTTCGTGCAGTACGACAATGAGAGCGAGCGCGTCGACTTCAATCTGCGGTTCCACTGGATCCCGGTGATCGGGGACGATGTGTTCGTGGTGTGGAATTCGGGGTACACCACTGAGCCGCTCGCCCGGTTTCGCTTCCCGGACACCCGGGCGCTGGCCCGCCCGCTCAACGGGGCCTTCGTCGTCAAGGTAGTGCACCGCCTCACGCCGTAGGGAGGATGGCTCATGCTCACGCACACGCTCACCGCATTCGTGCTCGCCGCGACACCGCAGGTGCCGACGCCACCCTGCACACTCGCCCGTCCACCGGTCGAGGCCCACTGGTCGAGCGCCAGCGCAAGGGTTATCCCGTGAAAGGACCTCGCCACGACTGGCGCTAGCAATGACGCGAGGTCCTGGGCATCGGTGAAATCCATCCTTCGCGTCAACGGGCCGCCTGCGGCACGCGCGCACGATGCACCCAACTCAGCAGCGCTCCGTAGAGCGTGAACTGCACGAAGCCTACCGCCACCTCGACCGCGATCCAGGACGCGACCGATGGCACGCTGTACTTCGCGGCCTCAGCGAGTGCCTCGTAGCTCACGAGGATACCCCCGACGAGCCAGGCGAAGAGCACTGCATGGCCCGTCGAGCGCCCAGACTCCGGCAGGTGCGTGTACAGATACGACATGATGCTCCCCTGGATCAGCATCGACAGAACGCCGAGGGCGAAGATGGGCTGCGCCCGGAGGTACGTCACGGCGGCGTAGTGCGCGGCGTTCACGCCGAAGTGCGACACCGCCTGAGTCGCGAAGGTCGCGACGACGTAGGCGAGCACTGCCAAGAGATGTTTCCTCATCCGGCCTCCCCAGATGGAGATTCCCATAAGTCAGCCGCCGCAGGCCGACTTGAATGCGCCGTCGAAAATAGCGACCCACGCCTGGCCGTACCCACGGTCACGCAGCATCGCCGCCTTCTCGCCGAAGGCTTCCCAATTGCTCTGGGTTAGGACCACTCGCGTCCGTTGATTTCCAATGGCGGTGAACCGCACTTCAACAAGGGTCCTGGCGTCTACTTTTTCGCCGGGTGGGGCGAAGTGGAAGTCCATGCTGACGAAGTCGTGCGGCTGGTATGATTTGATCGTGCCCCAGAGGTACTCTGTGCCATTCGGCCCGATCTCCACGATCTGGCCTCCCGGCTTCGCGTCGACGCGTATCGCCTTGGCAGGCGCGCCACCCATGGCGGATACGCTGAATTTGCCGAGCGGCCACCAGCTGTCCATTTCGTTCAGAAATACGTCGAACGCTTTGGCTTGGCTGCAGGGAACCTCGATGGTCTTGATGATCGGATCCAGCATTACGTTCTCCTTTTCGGTGTCATGCGTCGCACGATCTCAGCGCCATAAGAAGTCAAGACATCGGACCAGAAGCTCTCGAGGTACTTCCGCAGATCATCCAGTCCATCGCGCTTGATGGAATACAGACGACGATTGCCCTGCGGTCGCACGGTGACCAATCGCGCGGCCTGCAGCACCCTGAGATGTTGGGACACCGCGGGTCGACTAACCGGCTGGCCTTCCGCCAGCTCGCCCACGGTTTTGGGCTGCTTGCGCAACGCTTCGAGGATCCGGCGGCGGGTGGGGTCGGCGAGGGCGGTGAACACTGCAGCGTAAGCCATTACTTACGGTAAGTAACTACTTACAGAGTGTCAAGTGGCTTTCGTGGGCGCGTTCGGTTGTGGGATTCGCTCGCCCCACAAGCGGACGGGGTGTCGATTTCGGGATAGTTGATTCGACGCATACATGAGACCAACCACAAGGACATTCTCCTATGGCGCTGCGCAAGCTCAAGCTGCAGGTGCAGATGTCGGTCGACGGGTTCGTCGCAGGCCCGGAAGGACAGCTGGACTGGATGACTCGCGACCTCGACGAGGGGGCGATTGCGCGCATCGTCCAGATCACCGACTCGAGCGATACCATCCTGCTCGGCAGAAAGATGACCGACGGCTTCATCAAGTATTGGGAGGCCGTGAAACCCGAGAGCCCCGAATACATCTTCGCGCGCAGGATGGTGGACACGCCGAAGGTCGTGTTCAGCAAGACCCTCGCGCGCGTCGAGGGCAAGAATGTGCGGGTGGAGACCGGTGACCTGGTCCAGGCCGTTACCCGCTTGAAGGAGCAGCGGGGGAAGGACATCGTCGTGTACGGTGGCGCGACGTTTGTGAGCGCCTTGATCGAGCACGATCTGATCGACGAATTCAACATCTTCGTGAACCCGGTCGCGATCGGGCGCGGGATGCGGATCTTCAAGGACCGGAAAGCGCTGCGGCTGGCGAGCTCGACGGCGTATTCGAGCGGGGTGGTGATCAATACGTATCAGCCGGTGAGATAGGATTAAGGATCTGCTTTGCGTAAAGCAGATCCTGGCACGACAGCGCATCTACCTCAGGAGGGCTCCAATGGCCGTGACGTCTAAACGAGAACGCGCGCTGCAGGTCGTTCTGGTGGTGTTGGGTCTGGGGACGGCCGTCGCCAATATCTATCCGCTGGTGACCTCTCTCCTGGCGCTGCGCCCGACTGGCGGGACGACAGCGCCGATGTTCTACACCATTTTGGCGACCCTCGGCGTTTTCCTGGTGCTCGCCGCACGCAACCCCTCCGCGCATCGCAGCTTGATTGCGTACACCGTATGGTCCAGTCTCGCGCACGGGGCGGTCATGGCGCTGATGGCGATTCAACTGCCCACCAAACGCGGCGAGCTGCTGGCCGGCGTGGCTGTGGCCGGCCTGTCGGCGCTGCTGCTCTTCGTGTTGGCGCGGCCCTCAGCCCGTTCTGAAGGAGCAGTCCCCGTTTAGTGACCCTAGCCCCCTCTCCCTTTGGGTCCTCACCCCCTGTCCCCCTCTCCCCTTCGCTGCGCTCAGGGCAGGCTCTTCGGGAGAGGGGGAACCCATGTCACTCCAGCCCGCTCGGCGATTACAATTGTCTGGACTATGCGCGACATCCGTGTGGCGACAGTCCAGTTTCAGCACGCTGCGGGCGACAAGGCGTACAACTTCGGCCGCCTCCGCCACTTCGTGACGGAGGCCGCCCGCGCGCGCGTGGAGATGATTGCGTTCCCGGAGATGTGCCTCACGGGCTACTGGCACGTGCGCAAGCTCTCGCGCGCGGCATTCGAGGCGCTGGCCGAGCCGGTCCCCGACGGGCCGTCGACGCGGGACCTCCTGGACCTGTCCCAGAAACACGGGTTGACCATCGGCGCGGGGTTGCTGGAGCGGGCGCCCGATGGCGGCATCTACAACGCCTATGTCGTCGCGATGCCGGATGGGGCGTGGGCGGTCCACCGCAAGCTGCACGTCTTCGAGCACCCGAACATTTGCGCCGGGAACCGCTACACCGTGTTCGACACGCCGCACGGTTGCCGTGTGGGCGTGCTGATCTGTTACGACAACAACATCGTCGAGAACGCCCGCGCCACGGCGCTGCTGGGCGCCGAGATCTTGCTCGCGCCGCACCAGACGGGCGGGTGTAACTCGGTGAGCCCGCGCGGCATGAAGCCGATCGACCCCGCGGTCTGGGCCCGTCGCCATGACGATCCCGCGGCGTGCGAGGCGGAGCTGTGCGGGCCCAAGGGCCGGGCGTGGCTCATGCGCTGGCTCCCGAGTCGAGCGCACGACAACGGCATGTTCCTGCTGTTCTCGAACGGCATCGGTCCTGACGACGATGAGATCCGCACCGGCAACGCGATGGTGCTCGACCCCTATGGTGACGTCATCGCGGAGTCGCGGGCGTTGGGGGACGACATGGTCGTGGCGGATCTCGAGGCGTCGGTCCTGCCCACGTCATCCGGCCGGCGCTGGTTGCGGGCGCGCCGGCCCGAGCTGTACGCGTCGCTGACGCGTCCCACGGGCCAGGAGCAGGAGACCCGGCGGGTGCGGTTCGGCGAGTGACGTCCGCAAACCTTTAGACCTCTACTCGAGCGCGCGGCATGCCTGCGTCCACCACATCGCAGTAGACCATCGTCTGGTTGAGCAGCTGGTATGCGATCTTGCGTAGTGAGCGTTACGGTGTCTACACGTCTGTTCTTGCGGCGCGGACGCGATGGGGGGCGACAATCGTGGAGGCGAGGGAACGACACTCTTCCCTCGCCTCCGCGTTCGGGCTCAGTGTCCGATCGGATGGGTCTGTGGTAGCGCTTCGCCGATCGCCGTCGCCGCGGCAGAGCACTCGGGGTGGCCGAACCCGCTGGCGCTCACGCCGTTCGTGAAGTCGTAGATTATGTTGTCGTCCTTGCCATTGTCGGCTACGCCCGCCGGCACGTGATCGAGCCGGAGGTTGTAGCGCATTTTCCAGGCGATGTTGTGGTCGGCGCAGGAGGCATCACCGCTTACCCCGAGGCCGCCGACGAGGGTCCCGTCGGCGTCATACAAGGCCAAGCCGCCGCCGAACACGTTGATACCCCCGATCCGCTTTCCGACCATAAAGTCCTTGAGGGTGCCGTAGTCGGCCGCGTTACCGCCATAGGCGACCTCTTCGTTGGTTGGGTTGGATTCCTGGAGTCCGAACAGGGTTCCGCCCGGTTGGGTGGCGGCATAAAGATTGGCAGTCGAGAGGGCGAGATGCGGCAGGCTGAACGCGTTCCCGGTGTTGGCCTTCTGGGCCGCGATCACCCGGCTCCCCGGCCACTGATCGGTGTTCGTCGCTCCGGTGAACACGACGGCAACCACGAGACCGTTCCGATCCACCACCGCCGCCCACATGTCGAGATTGAAGCCGCCGTTGGCCTCATTGCGGGCCTGAACCAGCGCCGCCTTCAGCTGATCGAAGCCAGCGACCCGACTCAGGTTCAGGTCGACGATGGGCAATCCGGTGAGACTGTGGTCGCCGCAGGCTGCCAGCGCGGCGAGCCCACACGCGGCGATGCCGAGCCGCATGACTTTGCGGGAGACTGGATGGAGACTGAGCATGGCGGGATCCTCCGGGTAGTGGGGTGACTGAAAGACCCGGGTCTGGACGGTCTTCGGGATCGGAGTGGCGTCGGAGCGGAGGCGTCAGGGCGACGGCGAGAGGCCGTTCTCGGGCCGGGCGAAGAAAATGACTCGCGCTTTGGGCGTGCGCAATGACGTGCGCGACCTGTCGCGTTCTGACCCTTCGTGCCGCAAAAACACCCTAGCCTGACGGCGGGCGACTCCACGTCGTTCACGCACGGCGCGCGACATTTACGTCCGGGCGATGGCCGGGATCAACGGCACGCCGATGCCCGAATCCGCCGATGTGCTGACGCCTGATCAGGTGTGGCAGGTCGCGGACCACGGCCAGGCCCTCGGCGCCTGGTCCGGGTCGACTCCCGAGCTGAGGAGGTTCGCTCGAGACTGTCGAGGCCATCTGGGAAGTTGCGAAGCAGTACCTCGCGCATGACGCACCGCCAGCCGTGTGCGGGTCATCATGTCACAAGCAACGCGGGGATGTTCCCGGGCTTCACAGGTATCGCGCCACCGCCATCGCGCCGAGGGCGTAGAGCAGCAAGATCATGACCACCCACCCCGTCATCGCCCCGCGCGCCCGGAGCCGCTGAATCTCGGCCGAGCGCGTGGCGCGCTCTTCGGGTGAGGCCGACGCCAACGATTGCTGCAGCGCGGTGGACCGCATCATCGCGGGTCGCATCACGACGATTCCCAGCAGGAAGGCGAGCAGCGCGGCCAGCCCGCCGGACCCGAATGCCAGACCCATCGGTGTCCGCATCAGCCCGGCGGACGCCCCACCGGAGAGGCGCTGGAACAGCCAGAACCCCGATACCAGCGTGATGAGGGCAACGATCGGCAGGATGACCGGGAGTCGACGCCGCATCAGCGCCGCCATCAATTTCCCAGAGTCCGGCCCCACCTCGGCGAGTGCGGGCATCAAGAAGAACGTCTGGAACGCCATCATGCCGACCCAGAGGGCGCCGAAGAAGACGTGGGAGAAACGAAGGACGAGCATCAAAGGTGACTCCCTTCTCTCAAAAAGGGGGACCAGGGGTGCGGCCAGTGATCGCGGAATTTAGAGGGGAAGGAGGCCCGTGCGAATGCCCCGGGAACTCTTGACTTTCCTCGCAGCACGGCGTCGTTTCCGTGATCTCTTTCGACCCGAGTCTATGCGCGTCAACCGGCGACTGGCACTCCTCGGCTTCCTATGTCTGGACGCGTGCGGAGGCGACTCAGTGGCACCACCTCCTCCTCCGAACAGTTGGGTGCAGCGCGCATCCGTGCCCGGCGGCGGCGTTTCAGGCGCCTCCAGTTTTGTCATCGATGGCCGGATCTATATCGCAAATGGATTCCGCAACGGCTGGACCAACGTGGTCTATCGGTACGATCCATCACAAGACTCCTGGCAGCAGCTCTCGAGCACCCCTACCAGTGTCAGAGCGAATGCGATCGGGTTTGCCATTGGGGGTTACGGCTACATGGGGTTGGGTTCCAGTTGTGTCGGCGGGGGTACCTGCACCTACACGTTCTACAAGGATCTCTGGCGCCTGGACCCGACGACGACGCTATGGACGCAGATGGCCGATTTTCCGGGTACGGCACGGGCCAATGCCGCCTCGTTCGTCATCGGCGATAAAGCGTACGTCACCGGCGGCTCGTCCGCCGCGGACATCGATACCTGGCAGTACAACCCGGCCACTAATGCCTGGACGCAGAAGGCGGATTTTGCCGGCGCGTGCAACGCGCGGGCCACGGCGTTCTCGATCGGGACGAAGGGTTACGTCGGCCTTGGGCTGGGCTTGAATGGCGGGTGCAAGAGCTTCTGGGCGTACGATACGACCACCAATTCCTGGACCCCGGTCGACTCCTTGCCGGGGGCGGCGCGCTACGATGCCGTTGCGTTCTCTATCGGGGATACCGCGTTTGTCGTCGGGGGTGTCGTGGCCCCCGGTTACGTAACGGAGGTCTGGACGTATAGCGCGACCGGCAACGTGTGGGCCAAGCGCCAAACCACGTATCCCGGTCAGGGCCTCGTTGAAATGATGGCGGGCGTCGCGGCTGGTCGGATCTTTGTTGGTCTCGGTACCAACAATCCGACGGGCGGTCTTACAGATCGGTTCGACGAGTTGTGGGAGTACATCAGGTAAGAGAAGGAGCTGACTCCCGGCTGCCGACTGGGCATCGGTGTCGTAACAGCGTCCCGAAGATCAACCGCAGTGTCGTGAGAAACTTACAGCGAAACTCACAGCACGCGACCCCCTGAAAGGTCATCAGGGGGTCGTCGCGTTTTCCGACCTCTCAAACCAACGCACAGCGAGTCACTACAGTCGCACTTGCCCCCAGGCGATGCGCCGTAACTCGCGCTTAAAGTTGTACGGGAGTCAATTCAGCGCACGCCGTATCCCCCCTCGGGCGACGTCCATGCGGGCTGCGACTGATGGAAGAGGTCCAGCAGCTGCCGCTCAGTGAGCTCAGCGAGGGATGTGTCGGAACTCTTCGATCCCAGAGGCGAATAGCGAGTGAAGCGGCGCTTGCGCTCGGGGCCGGTCCCGAGCTCAAACAGCAACCCAAATTCATCCTTCCCATAAACCGTGACCCGGCCCGTGGGATAGACCTTCCAGGTGGAGCCGTCTACCACGATGGTGGGTCGTGCCATACCGGAACCCGGCGTTACGGACGAGAAAGAAGGGCGGACTCTTCGCCCGCCCCCCTTTCCTGAGCAGATCGGTCGGCCTTGAAACAGACCGGAGCTACGAGCGGCCGCACCGACCGGTCGACTCTAGTTGCTTGCGGCGATCTTATGGAAGGTCGAGTTCGACACCTCGTAGGCCTCAACCTTCGGTGTTCCCTCAACCACCTTCGCCAGGCTCGTCAGCACCTGCGGATAGACGTCGCGGTTATAGTTGTCCGCGTCCTCTTTCCGATCCCACAGACTGATCGCAACCGCTTCGGAGCGGTCCGAGGTGAGGAACGAAATCTCGTCCTTGAAGCCATTCTGCTTCCGGAGCAGGGGCAGGACGTCCTTCTCGAGCGTCCGGGTAAACTCACCGGCCGTGTTGGCCTTCAGATGGATGGACACATTGCGTGCGTACATATCGCGACTCCTTGGTTACACCGACGTGAACCTATTGCCTGACTACTGCGCGTGCGTGTGCACCGTCTCGCTGATCAGTACATCCCGCCCATGCCACCGCCGCCGGGCATCGGGGGCATCTTCTCCTTCTCCTTCTTCTCCGCCACCACGCACTCAGTGGTGAGGAGCAGTCCCGCAATGGAGGCGGCGTTCTGCAGCGCCGTGCGGGTGACCTTGGTCGGGTCGATGACGCCGGCCGCCACCAGATCCTCGTACTCGTCGGTCTGGGCGTTGTAGCCGTAGTTCAGCTTGGCCGAGTCTTTCACCTTGCCGACCACGATCGACGCCTCGGCCCCGGCGTTCTGCGCGATGATCCGGATGGGCTCCTCGACCGCGCGGCGCACGATCTCGATGCCGGTCTTCTCGTCCTCATCGGCGCCCCTGACCTTGTCGAGCGCCTTCTGGCACCACAGGAGCGAAACGCCGCCGCCCGGCACGATGCCCTCCTCGACCGCGGCGCGGGTCGCATGCAGCGCGTCCTCGACCCGGGACTTCTTCTCCTTCATCTCGGTCTCGGTGGCCGCGCCCACGTTGATCACCGCGACGCCGCCCGCCAGCTTCGCGAGCCGCTCCTGCAGCTTCTCCTTGTCGTAATCCGACGTGGATTTCTCGATCGCCGCGCGGATCTGGCCGATGCGGCCCTGGATGTCGGCCTGTTTGCCCTTGCCGCCGATCAAGGTGGTGTTGTCTTTATCGACCACGATGCGCTTGATGTGGCCGAGATCGTCGAGCCCGGTGTTCTCGAGCTTGAAGCCCAGCTCTTCGGCGATCACTTTGCCCCCGGTGACCGTGGCAACGTCCGTGAGCAGGTCCTTGCGCCGGTCGCCGAAGCCCGGGGCCTTGACCGCGCACACCTTCAGCGTGCCACGCAGCTTGTTGACCACCAGCGTCGCCAGCGCCTCCCCCTCGACGTCCTCGGCGATGATGAGCAGCGGCTTGCCCGACTGCGCCACCTTCTCGAGCACCGGGAGCAGGTCCTTCATCGTGGCGATCTTCTTCTCGTGCACCAGGACATAGGCGTCCTCGAGCACGGCCTCCATCTTCTCCGGATCGGTGATGAAGTAGGGCGACAGGTAGCCGCGGTCGAACTGCATCCCATCCACCGTCTCGAGCGTGGTCTCGAGGCCCTTCGCCTCCTCCACCGTGATCACGCCGTCCTTGCCCACCTTCTCCATCGCGTCCGCGATGATCTTGCCGATCTCCCGATCGTTGTTCGCCGAGATCGTCCCGACCTGCGCGATCTCCTTCGGGCCTTTGCTGGGTGCGGAGATCTGCTTCAGCTCCTCCACCACCAGCTCGACCGCCTTGTCGATGCCGCGCTTCAGCGACATCGGGTTGGCGCCCGCGGTGACCGACTTCAGCCCCTCGCGGAAGATCGCCTGCGCCAGCACCGTCGCGGTGGTCGTGCCGTCCCCGGCGATATCGGAGGTCTTGGTCGCCACTTCCTTCACCATCTGGGCGCCCATGTTCTCGATCGGGTCCTCGAGCTCGATCTCCTTGGCGACCGTCACGCCGTCCTTGGTGATCGTCGGGTTCCCGAACTTCTTCTCGATGACGACGTTGCGACCCTTCGGACCGAGGGTGACCTTCACCGCCTCGGCCAGCTGGTCCACGCCCCGCTTGAGGCGTGAGCGGGCCTCTGTATTGAATTCGAGGTACTTGGCAGCCATCTCTTCCTCCCCCGCTCAGCTGAGCTTGGCGATGACGTCGGATTCCTTGATCAAGATGATCTCTTCCTCGTCCAGCTCGACCTGCGAGCCGGTGTACTTCCCATAGACGACCCGGTCGCCGACCTTCAGCTCCATCGGGACCCGCTGGCCTTTTTCCATCCGGCCGGGCCCGACCGCGATGACCTCACCCTGGATCGGCTTCTCCTTGGCCGTGTCCGGGATGTAGAGGCCACCTTTCATCTCCTCGGTCTCTTCCAGCGGCCGGATCGCCACGCGATCGGCGAGTGGGAAGACCTTGAGCCGCGTCTTCGTCGCAGTAGCCATGATGCTCCCCCGTGTGCGTGCTCGGTAAGTTTCTAGGCTCTCCGAACCGGTAGGGAGAGCGGCCCATGCCGCCCTCCTACCTCAGTACTCGTAAGGTCAGGCGTTCAACAAGGCCTTCGCCGGCGTGACCTCCACCTTGATCAGGTGAGGCTTGGCCGTCTCCGCCTTCGGCAGCGTGATCGTCAGCACACCGAGGTCGCAGGTCGCCTTGATCTTGTTCGCATCGATCGAGGCCGACAGCCGGAACGTCCGCTCGAAGGCGCCGTAGGTCCGCTCATAGCGATGGACCTTCTCGGCCTTCTCCTCCGCCACTTGC
>Ga0209376_1003339_pt1 | contig 14607 bp, 15 predicted proteins | sample GraSoiAngelo_134_FD_185891 | JGI IMG/M metagenome (GOLD analysis project Ga0209376, IMG submission 185891) | Grasslands soil microbial communities from the Angelo Coastal Reserve, California, USA - 14_0929_05_30cm (SPAdes) (version 2) | ecosystem: Environmental > Terrestrial > Soil > Grasslands ... | reverse complement strand
CATGGGCAACAAGCATATGCCAGTTCGACACGATGCCGGATCGGCATGCGCAAAGCGCTCTCCGTAAGCGATTTACGCGAGCACGTCAAGCAGTTCAAGATCATCGTCGTCGTCAACGCTGCCATACTCGGCCTTGCCGCGGTCGAGTTGCTTTGGACTTGGTCGTCCAGGCCGGACTTGGCCAGGAGGGACATCGTGATTATCAATGCGTTCTTCGGTGTTAGCCTTGTGACGAACGTGCTGCTGTTTCGCCGTTTCAAGCGGCAACTCGACTCCTTGGCCGGCATCGAACACTCATCATCGAAGGTGCCGGCCCGGTGAAGGCGGACGTGTGCCATACCGGTGCGGCCCCGGAATAGTATTTATACGGCCGGAGGAATCTGATGGTCTCGACGGAGTCCGGAGGGCGGGCGGGCCTTGGGGACGGAGAGCGAGAAGCGGATTATCATGCGGATCGACCCGAACGACGAGTCGATCACCCTCAAGGACATCATGCAACGAATCCAGGAAATCCAGCGGCAACATCCGGACCTCGATGTGTTCTTCGACGGCGATGAGTACGCGGTTTGCTCGAGGCCGAAGGAGAAGGCTCGGGCGATCGCCGAGGCCGTGGAAGGCCGCAAGAAGGCCTAGGCGACCGAAGCCTTTTGGCGGGGCGCCGCATAGCGCCGCGCATGGCGGATAAGAAGCCGACGAAGGCGGATCTCACCTCGGTCCCGATCGAACACCTGGACCTCGAGAAGACGGAGACGATCGCGGACCTCGTCGACGGCTACAAGCACATCTCGTTCCAGGCGCGGACTTTGGGCCTCTGCGCCTCCGTCCTGGAGAACATGATGACGGACCCGAAGTGCACCGTCTTCTTCGGCGGGGCGGGCGCCCTCACGCCGGGCGGCTTGAAGAAAGTGATGCGCGACATGGTGGAGTTCGGCCTCGTTGATGTCGTCGTGACGACGGGCGCGATTGCCTACCACGATTTCTACGAGGCGCACGGGTACCACCATTACCGTTCGTCCCCGGATGCGGACGACATCGTCTTGCGGGAGCACTTCCTCGATCGCGTGTACGACACCCTGGCCGACGAATCCCTGTTCCGGGAATGCGACGACGAGATCGCCGCGCTCGCGGATTCGCTCGAACCGCGGCCGTACAGCAGCCGCGAAATCCTGTGGGACATGGGAAAAATCGCCTCGAAAGACCCAAACAGCCTGGTCGGAACGTGCTATCGTAAAGGAATCCCGTACTTCGTGCCCGCACTCAACGACTCGTCGATCGGCATTGCGCTGGCGAAACACCATCACGACCGCGTGAAGAAAGGCAAGGAGCCCATCGCCCTCGACTCGATCAAGGACAACTACGAGATCGCGCAGGTCAAGCTCAAGTCGCCTCGGACCGGCGTGTTCTACGTCGGCGGCGGCACGCCGAAGAACTACATCTCCCAGGTCGAGGTGATTCAAGAGGTCATGGGGTACCCGGAAAACCCGCACATGTACGCCGCCCAGATCACCACGGACGTGCCGCAGTGGGGCGGCCTGAGCGGCTGCACCTTCGAGGAGAGCCAGTCGTGGGGCAAGTTCCACAAGGACGCGAAGATGGCCCAGAGCCTCGTTGATGCGACGATCGGGCTGCCGATTCTCATCGGGTATCTCCTGCAGAAAGGCGTCCCGAAGAAGAGGAAGCAGAAGCGCTACCGGTGGGAAGGCGAGGAGCTCGTCGAGCTCAAGTAGGCACGGGGCTCAGTGATTGTTGAGACGTCTGTCGTACTGGTGTAGCCGCTCTTCTTGATCCGGCTCGATGACGCCGCGGACCGTCCCGTAGGCCTTGTCCGCCCGCTCGCGGATCTCGCGCACCGCGGCATCGGACGACATCCCTTGGTGGATCAGGTAGGCGGCTAGCATCGTCCCGGTCCGGCCGCGACCCGCGTAGCAATGGACGAGGACCTTCTTCCCCTCGGCAATCTTGGAGTCGACGAAGGCCACGAACTCGTCGACCTGATCGAGGGTCGGGGCGGTGAAATCCTCCACGCAGATCTTCTTGTGCTCGAAGCCCGCCTCCTCGATCTCGAACGTGTTCAGGCGGTCACACTCGAGACTCACGACGACGGAAAACCCCATCTTCCGCAGGCGGGCAAAGTCCCACTCCATGAACGCGGGGCCCGGAAGGCCGGCGAGGCGACCCCCATCAATCGTGTAGTAGAACATCTCCATGGACGAACTCCCGAATCAGAGCCGGATTATGAACATGACTGACGGTCCTCCGAATTCGGCCCGCTGATAATTGAAAAGCCAGATTCATGTCGCTCCGACCGTTTCTGGAGATGCGGAGAACATGCGCGTCCGAAACCGATTCCCCCGGGAAGCAACCGCGGCTCTCCATCGGTTCGCTTGGATGTTCTTGAGTCTCTATGGCGCCACCTCCATCGCCCTGTGGGCATTTTCCGTGACCGGATTCGGATTCGTCGGCCCGGTGACCGCATACACCGTGGAAATTTCTCTGACTATCGCCCTGGCATTCGGCGGGCTTTATGCGGCCGCGTCCGCTCTGAGGCCGTCGAGAAGGGACGAACTTCCCGCGGCGCGCTAGCGGCCTTACGTCTTCCTGTCGGCTCCATAGCGAAATAAGGCGACAGCCATACTCGTCAGGTGGCACGCGGCCGGATCACCCTCGGCCTCTACAATTCGTACGACCCGGTTCGCTTCGCCGAGGCCCACCGCCGGGCGATTGCGCGCGCGGCACCGATCGCCCTCGCGTTCGATGCGAACCTCGCCACGTTCGGGTTCCCGTTCGAGAAAGAGCTGAGCACGCCGGAGAGCGTGGCCGCTTGGGTGTCCGGCACGACGAGCATCGGGGAAGCGGGGAAGTATCTGCGGGAGTTAGCGCATCTCGGCCGCTTCCAGACATTCGAGTTCCCGAAGCGAGGGTTCCCGCCCCAACTGGGCGAAGCGATCGTGACCACGAACCGACCGGATCCGAAGAAGGCGAGCACCGCGGCCTTCTTGGCCGGGCTCCTGAAGCACGGGACGTCGATCCTGCTCGTCTTCGGACTGGGACCGCGGGGCCTCGATGACCGCGACGTGTATCCCCTCGGCCGCTACCATTTCGATCTCACCGGGCGAGGCCTGTCCCTGGAGACGGCGACCGCGATCGGCGCAGCGCCGGCGCTAATCGCGGCCCATTTGCCGGACTGAACGCGCCTGCAGGGGGCGCCTGAGGGTACCGCGTTGTTGGAGCCTACCTGTATTCTTATATACGCCGGAACCGTCGGAACGCCGGGCCATGCCTCGCTTCGAAGCCGAACTCTGCGACAACATTCTCCTCGGAAGCCAGGCTCGGCTTCCGACGCGCTACGGGAACTTCCGAATCCACGCCTTCGTCTGCCCATTCACCGGCGAAGAGCACGTGGCGCTCGTGAAAGGGAACGTCGCGGGGAAGCCCGATGTCCTTGTGCGCCTCCACTCCGAATGCGTGACGGGCGATGTCTTCGGTTCTGAGCGGTGCGACTGCGGCCAGCAACTCGATGCCGCGATGAAGCGAATCGGGGGAGCCTCGCAAGGCGTCCTCTTGTACCTCGCCCAGGAGGGCCGCGGCATCGGGATCGTGAACAAGGTCGCGGCGTATCACCTCCAGGACCACGGTCTCGACACGGTCGATGCGAACCGAGTCCTCGGCTTCCCGGCGGATCTGCGGAGTTACAAGTGTGCCGCCTGCATGCTTCGGGTCCTCGGGGTGACGTCGATCCAGCTCATGACGAACAACCCCGCGAAGATCGAGGAGCTCCGCGCGTACGGTGTCCAGGTGACGAAACGCATTCCGCTCCAGGTGCCCGCCACCGCGACGAACGTTCGTTACTTGCGATCGAAAAAGGAGCGCCTCCGGCACCTGCTCACGACGCCGACGGTCCGCCCAGCTCGATCGACGCGACGACCCGATCCGCCGTGATCGTCTCGCCCTCCGCCACGGCGACCTGACGCACCACGCCGTCTCCCGGCGCGGGAATCTCGTTCTGCATCTTCATCGCCTCCAAGATCACGAGCGTCTGGCCGCGGTGGACCCGGGTTCCCGCGCCGACGGCGACTCGGACGACGCGGCCCGGCATCGATGAGCGAACGTCCACAACCGCACCCTGGCCAGCCGGGCGACCTTCGACCGCGACCCCTTTGTCTTCCGAGATGTCGGCGATCCGCAGACGGTGGACTTGGTCATTGAGGATCACCTGATTTCCCTGGATTCGAAGGCGATACCGTTTCGCCCCGATTCGAACGTCGACGGCGTTCGCCGCGGGTCGCGCCCGGGCCCGATACGTTGCGCCTTCAATCCGAATGACAAAGCTTTCGCCGATCGCTTCGACCTCGATTTCGCGACGCTCACCATCGACGTCGAGGCGAAACCGCATGGCCACCTCCCGCAAGCCGTTCCCGCCGCCCTGTCAGCGCCCACCTCGCGACCGAGGGCCGTTCGAGCGGGAATGTCGCGCCGCGGGCCAACCGACCGCTCGCGACGAGGGCTGCGGCAATCGCCGCGAGGCGTTCCTCCCATGGGCCGCGACTCCGAAGGCGGGCCGCGATCCGCAAGTCCGCGACCATCGTCGTCCACAGGTCCCCGCGGACGAACTCTCGCCGCTGGAGAAGCTCGCGGTGGAACGGAAGGTTCGTCAGCACCCCTCGAATCTCGTAGGCCTCGATGCTTCGCCGCATTCGTTCGATCGCCTGCCCCCGATTCCGAGTGTGGACGATCAACTTCGCAATCAGTGGGTCATAGTACGGTGGGACGACCGAGCCTGCCGCGACGCCGCTATCGATCCGGACGCCCGAGCCGGTCGGTTCGCGGTAGCCAACCACGCGACCGGGAGACGGAAGGAAATTGCGGATCGGATCTTCGGCGTTGATGCGGCATTCAATCGCGTGCCCATGGCGGGTGAGTTCCGCCTGGGAGACCTCGAGGCCATCCCCCGCCGCGATCCGGATTTGCTGTCTCACCAAGTCCACCCCGGTCACCATTTCCGTGATTGGATGCTCCACCTGGAGCCGGGCGTTGACCTCGTTGAACGTGAAGCGGCCGTCGTGCAGTAGGAACTCGACCGTGCCGGCATTGCGATACCCAAGGCCGCGGAGTCCCCGCACCGCGGTGTCGATCAAACGGGCACGGAGGCTTCGTCCCACGGCGGGCGACGGCGTCTCCTCGACGAGCTTCTGATGACGACGCTGGACGCTGCACTCCCGCTCGACGAACCCTACGCCGCCCCGTGAGTCGAGCAAGACTTGGACCTCCACGTGGCGGGCCCGCCGCAGGTATTTCTCGATGAACAGATCGGCATTTCCGAAATTTGCAAGCGCTACACTGCGGGCCGACTCGAACGCCGACGCGAGGTCCACCGGTCGATCGACCCGGGACATCCCGATCCCACCGCCACCCGCGGTCGCTTTGAAGAGCACCGGGTACCCGATCTCGGCCGCGACGGCCCGGGCCTCCTCGACCGATTCGAGCGGTCGGTCCACGCCCTCGGTGACGGGCACTCCGAGGCGAGCCATCGACTGTCTCGCGGCAATCTTGTCGCCCGACAGCGCCATCGCGTCGGGCGGCGGACCGACGAAAACCAGGCCCTCCTCGGAACAACGCCTCGCGAACGTTGGATTCTCCGAGAGGAACCCGTAGCCGGGATGGATCGCATCGGCGCGGGAGTCGTGAGCCGCCTGCACGATATGTGCGATGTTGAGGTAGCTGTCCGCGGGGAGCGGACCTCCGACCGGCACTGTCTCGTCCATCGCCAATCGATGCAACGCGCCCTGATCCGCCTCGGAGTACACCCCGATGCAGCGGATCCCCATCTCCCGAGCGGTCCGGGCCACGCGGATCGCGATCTCGCCCCGATTCGCGATGAGGAGCCGTCGGAACATTCGGTCCCCATCACAACGGGATATTGCCGTGCTTCTTCGGCGGCCGGGTCTCTCGCTTCGTGCGGAGGACGGTGAAGGCGTTGATCACGCGGGGCCGGGTCTCCGACGGTTCGATGACGTCATCGAGGTAGCCCATCCGCGCGGCAATGTACGGGTTCGCGAACCGATCCCGATATTCGCGCACGAGCTCCTTCTCCCGGCCCTTGGGATCCTTCGAGTCCTCAATCTCCTTCTTGAAGATGATCTGGACCGCGCCTTCCGGACCCATGACCGCCAGCTCGGCGGATGGCCAGGCGAAGTTGAAGTCCCCCCGGATGTGCTTCGAACACATGACGTCATACGCGCCGCCGTACGCTTTCCTCGTGATCACGGTGACCTTCGGGACGGTGGCCTCGCTGAAAGCAAACAAGAGCTTCGCCCCGTTCCGGATGATCCCGCCGTACTCCTGTTCCACCCCAGGAAGGAAACCGGGTACGTCGACGAAGGTGAGGAGCGGGATGTTGAAGCAGTCGCAGAACCGGACGAAGCGAGCCGCCTTGGTCGACGAGTTGATGTCCAGGGTTCCGGCGAGGACCTTCGGTTGGTTCCCGACAACGCCGACGGGTCGGCCCTCCAGGCGGGCGAAGCCCACCACGATGTTCTGCGCCCAATCGGCGTGGACCTCGAGCCACGAGTCGCGGTCCACGACCCGACCGATCACATCCCGCATGTCGTATGGCTTGTCGGGCTCCTTCGGGACGACCCCGGACAACTCCGGATCCATCCGGTTCGGCTCGTCGTCACTCGCGACCATCGGAGGATCGTCCACGTTATTCGAGGGCAGGTAGCTCAACACGTTTCGGATCAGTCGAAGAGCGGCTTTCTCATCCGACGCAGCGAAGTGCGCGACGCCACTCTTGGAGGCATGGGCCGTCGCGCCACCGAGTTCCTCGAACGAGACGTCTTCCCCGGTGACCGCTTTGATCACCTCGGGCCCCGTGATGAACATGTTCGAGGTCCCTTTCGCCATGATGATGAAGTCCGTCATCGCGGGGCTGTATACCGCGCCGCCGGCACAAGGCCCGAGGATCGCGCTGATCTGCGGGATGACCCCCGATGCGAGCACGTTCCGGAAGAAGATCTCCGCGTAGCCGCCCAGGCTGATGACGCCCTCTTGAATCCGAGCGCCTCCGCTGTCGTTCAGGCCGATCACCGGAGCGCCGACCTTCATGGCCGTGTCCATGATCTTGACAATCTTGTTCGCGTGCATCTCCCCGAGGCTGCCGCCGAAGACGGTGAAGTCCTGGGAGAAGACGAAGACGATCCGGCCGTCGATCGTTCCGTGGCCCGTCACCACGCCGTCGCCCGGGAACCGCTTGGCGTCCATCCCGAACTCCGTCGTGCGGTGTTCGACGAAGGCGTCCGTTTCGACGAAACTGCCGGGATCGAGCAGGAGCTCGACCCGTTCGCGGGCGGTCAGCTTCCCCTTTGCGTGTTGCGCTTGGATCCGATCCTTGCCCCCGCCTTGTTTGGCAAGGGCCTTCCTACGGCGCAGATCGTCCACGCGCTCATCGCCCACCATGGCGCCGCCGAACGCGGCACGTGTCATTAATCCTTCGCGCGTCGGCCTCGGGAGAGGAGAGCGGCACCTCGGTGGCGCGTCCCTCCATCGGAGCTGGCGTCGTGGGAGGCCGAATCCTTCACCAGGTCACTTGAGGATCTCGAGGGTTCCTTCGAAGAACTCGTGCTTCGCTCCTTGGTCGTCCGCGATCACGAGCGCACCGTTCGTCGCGATGTCGTACGCCTTGCCGATCACGCGGTCCTTCCCGATCGTCGCGGAGACCCGCTTCCCGATCGTCGTGCACTGCCCGCGGTAGTCCTTCAGGAGGAATTCGATCCGGGTGTTGCGGTACCGCGAATACAGGTCGTCGAGTTGGTTCAAGAGATAATCGAGGAATTCTTCGTTCGCGACGAAGAGGCTCACTTCCCGCTTCAGCGTCGTGGCCCTCGGCTGGACTTCTGCGGGGAGCTTGTCCAGATCCACGTTCGTGTTCACGCCGATGCCCACGACGACGTGGTACACGTCGTGCCGGTAGACGCCCTCGGAGAGGATCCCCGCGATCTTCCGGTCTTGGTACACCGCGTCGTTCGGGTACTTCAGGCCCGCGAAGACGCCGAAGTGGCGAAGTGCCTTCACGACCGGCATCCCGACGAGCAGGCCCAGGAGCCAGGCGTGCGCCTCCTTCGGTCGCAGAATGAACGAGGCGTACAGCCCGCCCAGAGGCGAGGCCCATGCCCGGCCGTGTCGTCCGCGACCCGCGGCTTGTCGGTCCGCCCAGGCGACGAGGCCTTCCTCCACGTCCGACTCGAGGAGTTCCTTCGCGGTCTCGTTCGTCGACTCGACCGCGTCGAAGTGGAGGATGGTCCGACCGACGATCTTGCGATTCGCGTCGTGAACCTCGCCGATCTTCAACGCGAGTCGGACGAGCGCGGAGATATTTCAACGTGCGCGTCAGGAGGCCGTCTGCGCAGGGGAGGGCCTCGCGACTTTCGCCAAGTCCTGGCTCCGGAGGAAGCCTTCGAACATCACCGCAATCCCGACGAGTTCTCCGACATACAAGGCCCAGGAAATGTTGAATCGGGCGAGGGATCCGCCAGCGGCGATAATCAGCGCTCCGATCCCGATCCACAAGTTGAACGACAGCCGAGATCGCCAGTACGAGTATGCAGCGACCCCGATCAGGGCGACGCTTCCGGGGACCGTGAACAGGGGCGAGAAAATCCGCACGTTGTCGGGCAGTGCCGTTCCAGCGACCGGAATCGCGGAGGCGAGTGCGTCCGTGTTGACAGTCGCCCCGGCGACCGCCGCGGCGAACCCTGCGAAGATCACCGCGGTATATAGGGCGAACCCGACGCCCGCGCGGCGGTGGACGAGGAACACGGAGCCGATTCCCAGGACCGCGACGAGGGGCGCTGCTACGAGATAGTAGATCTTGTACACGGTGACGGACCATCCGTACGCTTCGGCCAGAAACTGGGTGAACGCCGCGATCGCGTACAGACCTAATCCCAACGACCAGGCCAACTGGTACGGTCTCCGTCGACCCAGCCATTGCGCCAACACGAGGGAGGCGAACGCGAGACTGATTACCGTGGCGCCGAGCGAAATCGCGGCGCCCTCGAAACTCATCGCCCGCGCACACCGGGACGGCTCGGATAAACCTTCTTCGCGGCGGTCAGCCTAATCCCGCTGACTCCGACGGGTCCGCGCCCGAGGTTCCTCGACGAGTTCGAGGAGGACGCCGTGGAGCGACCGAGGGTGGACGAACGCGACGAGCCGTCCCTCCGAGCCGCGCCGGGGCTCCGCGTCGACGAGCTCGAATCCCCCTTGCCGCAGCCGGGTCATCTCCTGGCGAATGTCCTCGCACGCGAACGCGAGATGATGAAGTCCCTCTCCCCGCCGCTCGATGAACCGCGCGATCATGCCGTCGGGCTGAAGGGACTCGAGGAGCTCGACGCGAACGGCCCCCGACCGGAGGAAGGCCACGCGGACGCCCTGCGAGGGCACCTCTTGCGTAACGTTCGGCTCGAGACCGAGGCGGCGATATCCCTCGAGCGCCTCCTGGAGGCTCTTCACCGCAATGCCGACGTGGTGGGCAGGTCCGATCATACTTCTTGCCTCGGCTTGTACGTGCCGAAGACCGCCCGCAAGACGTCGCTGATCTCGCCGAGCGTCGCCTTCGCTCGGACCGAGTCCAAGATTGCGGGCATCAGGTTCCCGTCGGACCGGGCTTCGTCCTCGAGGCGGTGGAGATGCGAGTCGACCTCCCCCGGGCTGCGCTTCGCCCGGAAGGCGCGCACCCGCCGGACGCGTTCCGGTTCGAGACGCGGGTCCGGCTTCGGGAGCGGGACTCGCTCTTCCCCCTCGACGTAGGCATTCACCCCGACGATCGTCCGCTCGCCGCGCTCGAGCTCGACTTGGACCCGGTACGCCGAATCCGCGATCTGGCGCTGGACCCAACCGGTCTCGATCGCCTTGAGCATCCCGCCGCGGCGGTCCGTCTCCCGGATCAAGTCGGCCGCCTCCGCCTCCAGGCGGTCCGTGAGCGATTCGATCGTGAACGAACCGCCGACCGGATCGACCGTGTTCGCGACGCCGCTCTCATGAGCCAGGAGCTGTTGCGTCCGGAGCGCGACCCGGACGGCCCTTTCGGACGGAAGCGAGAGGGCCTCGTCCATGCTGTTCGTGTGCAGCGACTGGGCGCCGCCCAGGACCGCCGCGAGCGCCTGAATCGCCACGCGGACGGCGTTGTTCTCCGGTTGCTGCGCGGTGAGCGCCACCCCCGCGGTCTGGGCGTGGAATCGCAGCTCGAGGGACTCCGGCTCCTTCGCGTGGAATCGCTCCGCCATGATCGAGGCCCAGAGTCGCCGGGCGGCTCGGAACTTGGCGACCTCCTCGAGGAGGTCGATGTGCGCGTTGAAGAAGAACGAGATCTGCGGGGCGATCGCGTCGACGTCGAGGCCCCGGGAGACGGCCGCTTCCAGGTAGGCGATCGCGTTGGCGAGGGTGAACCCAATTTCCTGAGCCGCGGTCGAGCCCGCCTCCCGGATGTGGTAGCCGCTCACGCTGATCGCGTTCCACCGGGGCACCTCCCGGGAACAGAACTCGATCACGTCGAGCGCGAGGCGCATCGAGGGCGCGGGCGGATAGATGTACGTGGACCGGGCGACGTACTCCTTCAGGATGTCGTTCTGGACGGTCCCCCGAAGCGACGGGCGGGCGATGCCCCGCGCCTCGCCGGTGGCCACGTACAGGGCGAGCAGGATTGCCGCCGTGGCGTTGATCGTCATGCTCGTGCTCACCCGATCCAGGGGCAGGCCGTCGAGGAGCGTGTGCATATCCTCGAGGGTGGAGATCGCGACGCCGACGCGCCCCACTTCACCCCGGACCATTGGCGCGTCGCTGTCGTACCCCATCTGGGTCGGCAGGTCGAACGCGACGCTGAGGCCCTCGTTTCCCTGGGCGAAGAGGTACTTGAACCGGCGGTTCGTCTCTTTCGCGGTGCCGAAACCGGCGTACTGGCGCATCGTCCACAGGCGACCGCGGTACATCGTCGCCCGGATTCCGCGTGTGAAGGGCCGCTCCCCGGGGAAGCCGAGCTTCGCGAGATACTCTCGGGCGTCCGATGGTTTTGTCTCTGCAACGACAGCCAGCGGGAGTCCACTCACGGTCCGGCCCGTGGTGACGGCCTTCTCATGGTCCGAAATCTTGGACGCACGAGGTTTCGTCCTGGCGCCACGCTTCCTCGTCCCCATCGCGGAGACGGAGCGCGGCCCGGTGATAAAGGGTTACCGCGAGGACTCGGGGAACACAATGCCTATTTGGGGATCCGGCCGATTCGCAAAGACGCCGGCCCAAGCGGTGGAGGCGGGCGATGGCCCTCGTTCGCTATGCGTTGACCGAAGTTCTTCGCGGACGGCACCGGACCGCCGCGGCCGTCATCGGCGTCGCGCTCGCGATCTCGTTCTTGGCGGGCACCTCGATTGCGATCGACTCATCGCTCCGTGCCGCCCTCGATTCGTACCTGTCCCGACTCCAAGCCGATTTCGTGGTGTCGGCGCACACGGCCCGTCCGATGGACCTCGCGGATAATCTCACGGCGGTCCGCGGGGTGGCCTCCGTGGCCGTTCTTCGGACGTTCCTCCTGGATTCGATCGAGGCGTCAGGAGCGCCACCGTTCGTAGGGAGCCTGCGATCTGGACCACCGGTTGCGATCGCGGCGGACCCGGCGCGCCTCCCTCGAAGCATCGCGAACTGGCAGCTCGCGGGCACGATGGGGCTCGCCCTCGGGAGTGCGGTCGTGTCCCAGGACGTCGCCTCGAGCCTCGGCCTGGAGCGGGGGAGCACGGTAGAACTCCAAAGTTCCGCCTACAACGCAAGCTCGGGGCGCGAGATCCGATTCACGAACCTGACCGTCGAGGGGATCCTCTCCCCTCCTGCCGGCTGGGAGCCGCCGACGTTCACGTTCGGCTTGGCGACAACGTCGTTCGTCCTCGTGCCGTTGAGAGACTCGGCGTGGCTGGAAGCCCAGCTCGCGGGTCGGACCACAGACTTCGTGACGGTCGAAGTGTACATTGACCGCGCGTCTCTGAACCCGTACGACATCGAAGCATCCCGACGATACATCGCGCGCCTCGAGCGCGACCTCCAACAGGCGGCGGCACCGTACGGCGGAAACGTGTTCGGGTCCGTGCCGCTGATCCTCGACAACGTCGCGCTCGCGCAGGGAATCCTCCGCGGCCTGTTCCTGGCGTTCGCCGGCCCAATCATCGTCCTGGGTCTTTACGTCGGCGCGATCGGCGTGGACCTTGCCCATTCCGAACGACGCCGGCACCTCGCAATCCTCAAGACTCGGGGCGCGAGTCCTCGACAGATCGTCCGGCTGCTCTTGCTGGAAGCCCTCGTCGGCGGCGTCCTCGCGGCGGGCCTCGGCCTCCTCGTCGGCGCGGGAATCAGCCGGGTCCTCGTCGGGTCCATCTCCACGCTCTTCGATTGGGACGTCGGCGCGGGCGAAATCGCGATCTCCTGGACGACGGTCTTGCTGACGGTCCTCTTTGCGACGGCCTTCATGTTCCTCGTCAGCTATCGGTCGGCGAAGCGGACCGCACGGTCTCCGGTCGTCGAGACCCTTCGGTTCCACGTCCCCGGCGAAACGAGGGTCGCGTACCGACCCACGACGGACCTGATTTTTCTCGCGGTCGGCGTGGGCAGCGTCGTCCTGTATCTCGCGCGCCGTGTGGGCGGAGGACTGTTCGCGTTCTTCGTGGACCCCCTTCCCTTCGTGCTCCTCCCGTTCGCGCCCTTCCTGATCGCCGTGGGGTTCATTCGGCTGTCGACCCGCGCCTCTCCGAAGGCGTACGAGTGGGCGTCCCGAATCACGAAGCCGTTCCTCAAATCCCTTCATTACCTCGTCGCGCGGAATCTCGGACGGAACCCCCGGAGGGCCTCGAGCATCGCTGTCATCCTCGCCCTCGGCCTCGCCTTCGGCATCATGAGCTTGTCCACGCTCCAGGGCGACATCGAATGGGAGAATCTCAAGGTGCGGGCGACCCTCGGGGCGGACCTGTCCGTCGTCCCACCGGCCGAGGATGGGGGCTTCATGGGAAACCTCTCCGCCCTGAGGGCGGTCACGGGCACAACCGTGGTGCGGACCCTGGCGGCCGCGGTTCCGTATTCCTTCCGGGCCGAGGCGTTCGCGTTAGATCCCGGGAGTTACTTCGAGGTCACGAGGCCCGAGCCCTGGTTCTTCGTCGACAGCGCGGGGGCCGAAACCGCGCGCGAGATCCTCTCGACCCGCGGACAGGTTCTCGCGTCGCAAACCTACCTCGATGACGCCGCGCTCCAGGTCGGAGATCCGCTCCGGCTGTCGTACTCCGTGTACAACGAGACCTCCCAGCAAACCGAATCGCGGCCCGTGAACGTGACGATCGGCGGGGCCGTGCGAGGACTTCCGGGGACCGGTCCGGCCGACTATCTCCCGGCCGCCCTCTATGGGAGCGCGGAGACATTCGGTCTGGGGGCTTCCGAGGTCTCTGGAACCACGAAGGTCCTCGTCAATCTCGCGGAGGCGAGCGACTGGCGGTCGGCCAAGCAGGCGATCCTCGATCTCGGGGCGACCGAGGTGACCGCGTACGAAGAGGCGCGGGCCGTCGCCCTGAGCAATCCCGGTGCCCGGGCGTTCCTCGGATTCATGAGCTTGCAGAGCGTCTTCTTGATCGTCGTTGTCGTCGCAGGCCTCGTCCTGGTCACGTTCTCCGCGTCCCTGGAGCGCGTCGTGGAGTTCGCCGGGATCACGGCGCGCGGCGCGAGCGGCTGGCAGACCGCCGCGATTCTCCTGGGGGAGGCTCTGTCCATCGTCGTCATCGGTGGATCCGTCGGCGCGGTCGCCGGCGTCCTCGGCGCGTACATCTTCTCGACGGTCGTTCCTGCAGGTCCGGGCGGGGAGGCCTACGCCCCCTTCATCCCCTTCCCGTTCGTCGTGCCTCCAGAGGCGGTCCTCTTTGCCGCCGGTGCGGCCGGTGCGCTGCTCCTCGCCGCCTTACTCGTTTCGTGGAGAGTCGCCCGAATGGACGTCGCCCGAGTCTTGAAGCTGCGGTCCGGATAGTCGAGTGCCGACGACTCTTGTCAACTGGGAAAGTCCTCCGCCAGAGCCTGCGCATTCACCAAGCTGGACATCGCGGGTTGCAGGCTGGACGCCGTTCCATCGGCATGGGTCGGGTCCACCTCCAAGGGTGTCGAATTCGACCGTGGACAAACGAGCGTGAAACGTCAAATTGATGGGATGAATGGCCGTCTCTCCCTACGGGAGGGATTTCGCGCAACGCCACCGCCGGCGCGTCATGCTTGCGATAGTTGCGATAGCGGCGCTCCTGCTGGCGGGGACGACGTTCATCCCGTTCCCGTCCACGGACCCGTCGCCCCGTGCCAACGATGCGGTCCTGACGTCGGAGGGCGGCCTGTGCGCGGGGAAATCCTTGCTCCTCGAACGACGATTCAGTTTGAAGGAGGGAATCGTCACCCGGACCGGGACGGGGAACGATCACTCTTGGACTCCCGCCTTCGTGTATCTCGAGGTCGGTGGCCGCTTCGAGGGACGTTGCAATGCGTGGGGAGACCATCTCGGGCTCCGTCACCTCGCCGTCCTCCTCCGGGTCCACGACGAGGCGAGCCCGT
>Ga0209376_1003338_pt1 | contig 14610 bp, 8 predicted proteins | sample GraSoiAngelo_134_FD_185891 | JGI IMG/M metagenome (GOLD analysis project Ga0209376, IMG submission 185891) | Grasslands soil microbial communities from the Angelo Coastal Reserve, California, USA - 14_0929_05_30cm (SPAdes) (version 2) | ecosystem: Environmental > Terrestrial > Soil > Grasslands ... | reverse complement strand
ACATCTGGGTGAGCCGGCATCGCGGGGGCTTCGGCTACAACCTCCAGTATCCCCTGTGGCAGCTCGCCATCTACGACCGGCAGACCGGACGCATCTTCACGCAGACCGACCTCTACGGCAGCGCCATGCGCCCGGTGCTGTCGCCCGACGGCAAGTGGCTCGTGTATGCGACGCGCTACGACGCCGAAACGGGGCTGCGGTTGCGCAACCTGGCGACGGGCGACGAGCGCTGGCTCGTGTACCCCGTGCAGCACGACGATCAGGAGTCGCGCTTCACGCGCGACTTGATGCCCGGCAGCGCCTTCACGCCGGACTCGAGGGCGCTGATCACGGCGTACGGCGGCAAGATCATGCGCGTCGACATCGCCACGGGGCAGGCGAGCGAGATCCCGTTCACCGCGCACGTCGAGCAGAACCTCGGGCCCCTGGTGCGCTTCGACAATCGCGCCGACACCGGGCAGGTGCTGGCGCGCCAGATCCGTAACGCGAGCACTTCCCCCGACGGCCGCCGGCTGGTGTTCAGCGCGCTCGACAAGCTCTACGTGATGGACCTCCCGGGCGGGACGCCGCGGCGCCTCACTTCCGACACGGTGCACGAGCAGGTGCCGGCCTGGTCACCCGACGGCCAGTGGATCGCCTACGTCACCTGGACGGAGGACGGCGGCACCCTCATGAAGGTCCGCGCCGACGGCCGCGGCGCGCCACTGCGGCTGACGCCGGACGTGGCGTTCTACGACGTTCCCGTGTGGTCGCCGGACGGACAGAAGGTGGTGTTCGTGAAGGGGCCGCGCGCGCCGCGCATCACCGAGCACTTCGGTCCCGGCTATGAGCTGGACTGGGTCCCGGCGGCCGGCGGCGCCGCCACGCGCGTGACGCCCTATGATGGCTGGGGGCGGCCGCATTTCGGGCGCGACCCCAACCGCATCTTCTACTACGCCGGTCCGGAGGGGCTCGTCTCGATCCGCTTCGACGGCACCGACCGGCGCGCGTACCTCAAGGTCACCGGGTACACCTACCCCGGGCCGGGCTCGGAGCCGCAGCCCGCGGACGAGATCCTCGTCGCGCCCGACACCGATCGCGTGCTGGCGCAGGCGGGGAACAACGTCTACCTGGTGACGCTGCCGGAGCTCGGCGGCGAGACGCCCAGCATCAATGTCTCCGATCCGTCCTCGGCGCCGTTCCCCGTGAAGCGGCTGACGCGGATCGGCGGCGACTTCATCGGTTGGGCGCCGGACGGCAAGTCGGTGTACTGGTCGATCGGGCGCAGCTTCTTCCGCTACGATCCGGTCGTCGCCGATTCCGCCGAGAAGCTCAAGGCCGTGGTCGACTCGGTGCGTGCCGACTCCTTGAAGCCGGACAGCGCCAAGGGCTGGAAGCCCGACTCCGCGTTCCGGGCCCGCGTGGATTCGCTCAAGAAACAGCCCGCCTACGACCCGCCTCGCGTGGACGTGACGATCCGCGCGCCGCGCGACGTCCCGCGCGGCAGCCTCGTGCTGCGGGGCGCCCGCGTCGTCTCGATGAAAGGGAATGAGGTCATCGAGAGCGGGGACGTGGTGGTCACCGACAATCGCATCGCGTGCGTGGGCGCGCGCGGCAGCTGCGCGGTCCCCGCCGGCGCCCGGGTGATGGACGTCGCCGGCAAGACGATCATCCCCGGCTTCATCGACGTGCACGCCCATCCGTGGCCGACGTGGGGGATCCACCAGACCCAGGTCTGGAAATACCTGGCGAACCTCGCCTGGGGCGTGACCACAACGCGGGATCCGCAAACCGCCACCACCGACGTGCTCACCTACGCCGACCAGGTCGAGACCGGCGAGCTCATCGGCCCGCGCATCTATCACACGGGGCCCGGCGTCTTCTGGGACGAGAACTTCCAGACCTTGGACGACACCCGCAACGCCTTGCGCCGCTACAGCGAGTTCTACGGGACCAAGTGGATCAAGGAGTACATGACCGGGAACCGCAAGCAGCGCCAGTGGGTGATCATGGCGGCCAAGGAGCTCGGCCTGATGCCGACGACCGAGGGCGGGCTCGACTTCAAGATGAACCTGACGGAGATGCTGGACGGGTATCCGGGGCACGAGCACGCCTACCCGATCATGCCGCTCTACCAGGACGCGGTGCAACTCACGGCGCAATCGGGGATCACCTACACCCCGACGCTGCTCGTCTCCTACGGCGGGCCGTTCAGCGAGAACTACTTCTACGAGCACTTCGACATCCACGACAACACCAAGATCCGGCGCTTTATCCCCCACGAGGAGATCGACCAGCGCGCCGAGCGGCGCCCCTGGTTCCGCGACAACCAGTACGTGTTCCCCCGCATCGCCGCCGGCGCGGCGGCGGTGCTGCGGGCCGGCGGCAATATCGGGCTGGGGTGCCACGGCCAATTGGACGGGTTGGGATGCCACTGGGAGCTGTGGGCGATGGCGGCGGGCGGGATGACGCCGCACGAGGTGCTGCAGGTCGGCACCAGTGACGGCGCCCACGCCCTCGGCATGGAGCACGACCTCGGCTCGATCGAGCCGGGCAAGCTCGCGGATCTCATCGTGCTCGACGCCAACCCGCTCGAGGACATCCACAACACCAACACCATCCGCTACGTGATGAAGAACGGACGGCTCTACGAGGGCGAGACGTTGAACGAGGTCTGGCCCCGCCAGAAGCCGCTGGGAAGGATGTGGTGGTGGGGGCAGGAGCCGAACAGCAAGTAAAGCGTCGAGTGAAACCGTGGAGGGACATCGTGGAGGGGAACCGTACTTCACGGTGTTCCTCCACGGTTCTCATTGACGTAGCGCCTCCACGTAGTTAAGGTTCAGTCGTAGTTCAAGAACCGCGAGCTGGCATCCTTCCGAAGGACAGCCCCGCTCAGGAGCGGGCTCCGGCGCTGTACACACGCCCGGTCTCATTCCCCAGGTTCAAATCGCAGTGACGTCGCCACCGGTGGCATTGGGCCGCCGGGCGATGGGCGTGTGTGTGAGGAAGCTTGTCATGTCATTTGCAGCCCTGGGCCTCGTGCCCGAATTACTGCGCGCCGTCGCCGAAGAAGGCTACGAGCGCCCCACTCCCATTCAGCAGGAGACGATCCCGCTGGCCCTCGAGGGTCGCGATCTCATCGGCTCCGCCCAGACCGGGACCGGCAAGACGGCGGCATTCATGCTGCCGATCCTGCAGCGGCTCGCGCCCGATCCGCGCCACACCCTGCGGGCCCTGATTCTCGTGCCTACCCGCGAACTGGCCGAGCAGGTGTTGCAGAGCGCGCTCGCCTATGGCCGCCACACGCGGCTCAGCGCCGCCGCGGTCTATGGCGGCGTGGGGCTCGAGCCGCAGACGCAGGCGCTGCGCCGCGGTGTGGACATCGTCGTCGCCACGCCGGGCCGGCTGCTCGACCACATGGAGCGCGGCCACGTCGACTATTCGCGGCTCGAGGTCCTCGTCCTGGACGAAGCCGACCGCATGCTGGACATGGGCTTCGCCCCTGACGTACGCCGCATCCTCCGCGAGCTGCCGGTCGAGCGTCAGACCTTGCTCTTCTCCGCGACAATCTCGCCGGAGGTGGACGCGCTCGCCCGCACGGCCTTGAACGGCCACGCGTCGGTCGAGATCGGCCGCCGCGCCCAGGCCGCCGACGGCATCGAGCACGTCATCGTCGCGGTGGACAAGCTTCAGAAGCGGGACGCCCTCGCCAAGATCCTGCAGGCGAAGCCCGCGGGTCAGACGCTGGTGTTCACCCGCACCAAGTACGGCGCGGACAAGCTGGCGGGGTACCTGAAGAAGGAAGGGATCCCCGCCCACGCGCTCCACGGCGATAAGGCGCAGAGCCACCGCACGCGCACGCTCGAGGCGTTCCGCCGGGGGGTGTCGGAGATCCTCGTCGCGACCGACATCGCGGCGCGCGGGATCGACGTGGACGGGATCCGCATGGTCGTGAACTTCGACGTGCCGGCGGATGCGGAGATCTACGTGCACCGCGTGGGCCGCACGGCCCGGGCTGGGGCGCGGGGGCTCGCGCTCACGCTGCTCTCACCCGATGAGTGGCTGCTCATGGCCGACATCGAGAAGCTGATCGGGCAGACGTTCCCGCGGGAAGTGATTCCGGGATTCGAGCCGTCGGTGGCGCCGCTGCAGCCGCGGACCGCTGAGCCGGCTGTGCCCCGGCGCTCTGTCACGGTGCGCGGTCGAACTGGGGCTGCGCGAAGACGGCGTTGAGCCTCTACGATGTTGCCTTCACGCCTTATCGTTTTTCTATCGGCGCGTAGTCCCGGAGCGGGCTCCCGATGTACACCTGCCGCGGGCGGGCGATCTTCTGCTCCTTGTCGAGCAGCATCTCCTGCCACTGGGCCAGCCACCCCGGCGTGCGGCCGATCGCGAACAGCACCGGGAACATGTCGATCGGGAACTTCATCGCCTCGTAGATGATCCCCGAGTAGAAGTCCACGTTGGGGTACAGCTTGCGGGAGACGAAATAGTCGTCCTGCAAGGCGATCCGCTCCAGCTCGAGCGCGATGTCGATCACGGGGTTCTTCCCCGTCAGGTCGAACACCTGATCAGCGGTCTGCTTGATGATCGTGGCGCGCGGGTCGTAGTTCTTGTAGATGCGGTGGCCGAAGCCCATCAGCCGCACCTCGCCGTTCTTCACCCGCTGGATGTAGGCGGGGATGTTGTCCTTCGAGCCGATCTCGTGCAGCATGCGCAGCACCTGCTCGTTGGCGCCGCCGTGCAGCGGCCCATACAGGGCGGCCGCGGCCGCGGCCATCGCCGAGTAGGGATCGGCGTGCGCCGAGCCGACGCCGCGCATCGCGCTCGTCGAGGCGTTCTGCTCGTGGTCGGCGTGGAGGATGAAGAGAATGTCCAGCGCCTTCTCGAGCACGGGGTGCGGCGTGTACTTCACCTCGGTCGCCTTGAACATCATGTTCAGGAAATTCCCGGTGTAGCTGAGGTCGTTGTCCGGGTACGCGTACGGCATCCCGACCGTGTGCCGGTGCGCGAAGGCGGCCAACGTCGGCGCTTTGGCGATGAGGCGGAAAATCTGATCGCGCCGCGAGCGCTCGTCCTCGATGTGCTTGGCTTCCGGGTAGAACGTCGACAGCGCCGCCACCGTGCTGACGAACACGCCCATCGGATGCGCGTCGTGGTGGAAGCCGTCGATGAACTTCTTGATGTTCTCGTGGATGATCGTGTGGTGCGTGATGTCGAACACCCAGCGGTCCAGCTCGCTCGCCGACGGCAGCTCGCCGTGCAGCAGCAGGTACGCGGTTTCGAGGAACGTGCTCTGTTCGGCGAGCTGCTCGATCGGGTAGCCGCGGTAGCGCAGGATCCCCTTGTCCCCGTCGATGAAGCTGATCGCGCTGCGGCACGCCGCCGTGTTCATGAACGCCGGATCGTAGCTGAGCAGCCCGTGGTCGTCCGGCGCGAGCTGGATCTGCCGCAGGTCGGTCGCGTGAATCGTGCCGTCCTGGATCGGGAGCTCGTATTGCTTGCCGGTGCGGTTGTCGATGACGGTCAGGGAATCCTTAGGCACCGCGGGGTCCTGGAAAGTGGCTGGCGAAAGCTAATAGGGTCATCCTATTTTGGGGCGCGATGACCAGCCCGTCGAAGCCGCGCACCAGCCTCTACCCGACCAAGTCCGGCGCGGGGGCGATCCTCGGGCAGCAGCTCGCGTCCCGGGGCTATCAGTCCTGCGTCCTGTTGGGCGTCACGCCCGAAGGCGTCGAGGTCGCCGCGCACGCCGCCACGGCGATGGGCGCGCAGTTCGACGTCATCGTGGCGGCGTTCATCCGCCTCGGCTCGAACCTCGCTCCCATCGGCGCGATGGCCGAGGCCGCCGACGCCGAGATCGATCCCGACTTCCAGCCCGGCGGCAACCTCATCGACAAGCTCGCGTCGGCGATCGACGAGTCGCGCGCCCGCGTCCGGCAGGACCTGATCCTCTACCGCACCCAGCGCCCCCTCAAGAGCCTCGCGGGGCGCACCGCGGTGATCGTGGACGGCCAGCTCATCTACCCGTGGAAGGTGCTCGCCGCCGCTAAAGCGGCCGAGCAGCAGGGCGCCCGCGACGTGGTCGTCGCGACGCCGGTGGCGACGGAGCCGGCCGCCGAGCGCATCCGCGCCCGGCACTATCCGCTCGTCTGTCCCTCCATCGTGATGGAACCCGACGGACACCCGATGCCCTACGCTGATTCGGTAGGAGAAGCCCCGGAACGTTTGAAGAGTATCATGATTGCACACCAAGCAGCCTAGGTCCCTAGAACTTCACATCCACCGTTCCCCCCTCAAGCCACCGGTGCTTCCCTGCTAGAACATCCTGTGCAGCGCGATACGTGTGCGCGTCTTCGTTGCGCCACAGCCCTGCGAACTTGGCATTGATCCGCCCCCGCGCCTGCTGGCAGAACAGATCGGCGAGGTCGACCGCCCGCTTTCCCGTCTCGGGGTCGCGCCCCAGCAGCCACTGCGCCCGGCTGCACGCGGCCGCCATGGCGAACAGCTCCGCCCCCACATCCACGAGCCGGAACAGCACGGCCTGACGGTATTCGAGCTTGGGGCCGAAGCGCACCATCGAGTGGAAAATCCCCCGGGCCAGCCGTCGCGCCCCGCGGGCGACGTAGCGCAAGTGCGGCGCCAGTGGCCCGAACTCGCGATAGCGGGGCCAGAAGCCCCACCCCAGCCACCGCGACGGATACCAGCGCGCGTAGAACAGCCCCGCGCGCACCAGCCCGGCGAGCCGCTGGCCCAACGTCTTGCCGGGGAGCACCACGTCGCCCGCGACCTCGAGGTGCTTGTCCAGCGCCTCGCGGGCGATGAACAGGTGCATGATCTCGCTCGAGCCCTCGAAGATGAGGTTGATGCGGAAATCGCGCATGATGCGCTCGACGGGGTAGGGCTTCTCGCCGCGGGCCCGCAGCGAGTCGGCGGTCTCGTAGCCGCGGCCGCCGCGGATCTGCACGGTATCGTCGATGATCCGCCACCCGCCCTCCGAGTTGTATAGCTTGGCGATCGCCGCCTCGAGCCGGATGTCGTAGCCGCCGCGGTCGGCCATGGCACCGCACAGCTCGGCGACCGCTTCCATGGCGAACGTGTTCGCGGCCATCGTGCCGATCTTCTGCGCGATGGCGTCGTGCTGGCCGATCTTGCGACCCCACTGCACGCGCTCGTTCGCCCAGTCGCGGACGATCTCGAGACAGCGCTTGCCCACGGCGACGGCGCCGATGGGGAGCGTGAGCCGTCCCGTGTTGAGCGTGATCAAGGCCAGCTTCAGGCCCTTCCCCTCACCCCACAGCACGTTCTCCTTCGGTACGCGCACGTTGGTGAAGCGGATCACGCCGTTGTACATCGCCTTGATGCCCATGAAATGGCAGCGGTGGAGGATCTCGACGCCGGGCGTGTTCGCTTCGACGATGAACGCCGTGATCTGCCGTTTCTCCTTCCCCCGGACGACCTGCGACGGGGTCCGCGCCATCACCACCAGCAGCTCGGCGATGGTGCCGTTGGTGCACCACAGCTTCTCGCCGTTCAAGATCCAGGCCTGCCCGTCCTCGCTCGGCACCGCGGTCGTCTCCATCGCCGCCGGGTCCGAGCCGACGTTCGGCTCGGTCAAGGCGAACGCCGACACGGCGCCCTTGGCGAGGCGCGGTAAGTACTTCTGCTTCTGGGCTTCGCTCCCGAACATCTTGAGCGGCTGCGGCACTCCGATGGATTGGTGCGCCGAGAGCAGGGCCGTCAGCGAGCCGTCCACGCTCGAGACCAGCTCCATCGCCTTCATGTACGACAGCTGCGCGAGACCGAGCCCGCCGTATTCGCGCGGGATCTTGATGCCGAACGCCCCCATCGCCTTGAGCGCCGCGATGACGTCGCCGGGGATCTCGCCCTCGCGGTCGATGCGATCGGCGTCGACCTCCTGCATCAGGCGCGTGAGCCGATCGAGAAACGGCTTGGCGCGAGCGACTTCGGCGGGATCCTGGTCGGGATAGGGATGGATGAGGTCGAGGCGCAGCGAGCCGAGAAACAGGTCGCGGACGAAGCTGGGCGCGGCCCACTCCGCCTCGCGCGCTGCTTCCGCGACGTCGCGCGCTTCGGCGGCACTGACGGGGCGCCGGGGTTCGGTGGCGGTGGCCATGCCGAGAATCTAACCGCCTTGACAGTCCCGCGGTCAGAGGGAGATTCGGCTCGCTCCGACGGAGGTACTTCCATGCGCCGTTCCATGTTGCTCAGCGCGGTCCTCGCGCTCCGCGCGTTCCCCCTCGCGGCCCAGGCCGTGCCGCCACCGCCGCCCGCGCCCCGGCCCCAGCCCATCCTCATCAAGGCGGGCCGCCTGATCGACGGCCGCGCCGACCAGGCCCAAGCCAACGTCGGCATCCTCATCGACGGCGACCGCATCCGGGCGGTCGGGCCGCTCGCCCAGGTACAGGCCCAGGCGCAGAACGCCAAGGTCATCGATCTCTCGCAGATGACCGTGCTGCCGGGCTTCATCGACACGCACACGCACTTGTTGCTGCAGGGCGATCCCACCTCCGAGTCGTACGACGCGCAGCTCTTGTACCAGTCGATCCCCTACCGCGCCATCCTCGCGGCCCGGAACGCGCGCCTCTCCCTGGAGCACGGCTTTACGGCCCTGCGCGACGTGGAAACCGAAGGCGCGATGTACGCCGACGTGGACGTCAAGCGCGCCATCAACCGCGGCGAGGTCCCGGGGCCGCGACTGTTCGTGTCGACCCGCGCCATGGCCCCAACGGGGATGTACCCGATCGTGAGCAGCAACTGGGAGATCGAGATGCCGCACGGCGTCCAGCCGGTCGACGGCGTCGACGGCGCGCGGTTGGCCGTGCGCCAGCAGGTGGCCAACGGCGCCGACTGGATCAAGTACTACTCGGACCGCCGCTACTATTTCAGCCCCGACAGCGGGCTGCACAGCTGGGTGAACTTCACCGACGACGAGGCGCGGGCCATCGTGGACGAAACGCACCGCCTGGGCCGGCGCGTCGCGGCCCACGCGATCGGATCGGACGGCATCGCGGCGGCGCTCCGTGCCGGCGTCAACACCATCGAGCACGGGGACGGCATGACCGACTCGCTGCTCGACGTCATCAAGGCCAAGGGCGCCTACTGGGTGCCGACGGTCACCGTCGCCTGGTACGTGGCGGGACCGCGCGGCGGCGTGTGGGGGCCGATGACCCAGCACCAGAAGCGCGCGTTCCAGCGTGGCGTCCAGAAAGGGGTCAAGATCGCCCTCGGCACCGATGTCGGCGGCTTTCCGTGGACCGAGATCAACCAGGCCAAAGAATTCGAGTACTACGTGCAGTACGGCATGACGCCGATGCAGGCGATCAAGTCGGGCACGACGGTGGCCGCCGAGCTGCTGGGCGAGCAGGACGAGCTCGGGGCGGTGGCCGTGGGGTTCTACGCGGACCTCGTCGCCGTCGCCGGCGACCCGCTGCGGGACATCACGGAACTCCAGCGCGTCCGGTTCGTTATGAAGGGCGGAACCGTCTATCTTTCGCCATAGTGCGCCGCGCGCTCGGGGTCTCCCTCTTCCTTTGTATCGGCGCCGTCGGCTTCGCTTGGGGACAGGGCCTCGCCCCCCCGGGCACCGGCGGCGTCGCGGCGTTGGCGGACCTCCTCGAGCAGCTCGGCGCAACCAAGCGCGTCCTCGTCATCGGGGCGCATCCTGATGACGAAGACACGCAACTCCTCACCTACCTCTCCAAGGGTCTCGGCGCGCAGGCCGCCTATCTCTCGCTGAGCCGCGGCGAAGGGGGCCAGAACCTGATCGGGCCCGAGCTCGGCGCCGAGCTGGGGGTGATCCGTACCGAGGAACTGCTCGCCGCGCGCCGGCTCGACGGCGCCCACCAGTTCTTCGCCCGCGCCTACGACTTCGGCTACTCCAAGACCGTCGCCGAGACGTTCCGGTTCTGGCCCCGCGACACCCTGCGCAGCGACGTCGTCGCGGTGATCCGGCGGTTCCGGCCGCAGATCGTCGTGTCGATCTTCAGCGGCACCCCGCGCGACGGCCACGGCCAGCACCAGGCCGCGGGGCTGGTGGCGCAGCAGGTGTTCGAGCTCCTCAGGGACTCGACCTGGGGACCGGTCAAGCTGTATCGCTCAGCGTTCTTCGACACCGCCGCGGCCACCTTGCGCATTCCGGCCGGCGCCCTCGACCCGATCGCGGGGCAGTCCTACTACCAGATCGCCATGGCCGGCCGCAGCCGCCACCGCTCCCAGGACATGGGCCAGCTGCAGCGCCCCGGGCCCAGCACCATCCGGCTCGCGTTGGTCGAGACGAAGGCGGGGGTGGCCGGGGGGGGCGACCTGTTCGCCGGCGTGGACACGACGCTCCGCGGCGGGGCCGCCTTCGCGGCGATCGTCGATTCGGCGCGCCGCCAGCTCAACCCGTGGCGTCCCGCCGCGCTCGTCCCGCTCCTCGCGCGTGCCGCCCGGGCGCTCCCCGCCGACGCCGACGATCAGCGCCGCCTCCTTGAGACCGCGCTTGCCGACGCGGCGGGCGTCGTCCTCGACGCCGTCGCCGACGACGACATCCTCGTGCCCGGCGAGCGCGTGCAGGTGGAGGGCACCGTCTGGAACGCGGGCGACGCAACCGTGCAGGTCGAGGCCCTGGACGTAGCGGCGCCTGCGGGCTGGTCGGTGCAACGGCTCGACCTGACCGGTGGCGCGGCTGGCCCCGGGACCCTGCTGTCGCGGCGGTTCGCCGTCGCGGTCGCTCCCAATGCCGAACGATCCCAGCCGTACTTCCTGCGGCGTCCCCTGGTGGGTGCGCTGTACGACTGGACCGGCGTGCCGGACAGCGTGCGCGGAGAGCCGTTCGAGCCGCCGCCGCTCGCGCTCGTCGCGCGCCTGACCGTCGCCGGCGTGCCGCTGACGTTGCGGCGTGAAGTGGCGTACCGCATCCGCGACCAGGCGATGGGCGAGATCCGCCGTCCGTTGTTCGTCACGAGTGTGTTCGATGTGAGCGTCTCGCCCGATCTCGTGGTGTGGCCGATCGACGCCACGGCGGGAGCCCAGCGCCGCTTCACGATCGCCGTGACGAACCGCGCGCGCGCGGCCTCGAGCGCCCGGGTGAGCGTCGCGGTGCCGCGCGGGTGGGCGCCCGTCGCCGCGGAGACGCTGGTGTTCGCGCGCGAGGACGAGACCCGGCTGGTGAGCGTGGCGGTGACCCCCCCGGCCGCCGTCCAGCCGGGGGTCTACGCGGCGCGGGCGACGGCGACGGATCCCGCGGGCGCTCGGGCGGAAGGCGCGCTCGCCGTGATCGACTACCCGCACATCCGGCCTCGCCCGGTCGTGCACGCCTCCACGGCGGAGATCCGCGTCGCGCGCATCGCGCTGCCGCCGCTGGCCCGGGTCGGGTACGTGCGCGGCGCGTCCGATCGCGTCCCCGAGGCCCTCGCCGGCGTGGGTGTCCCGGTGGACCTGCTGACCCCGGACACGCTCGCCCGCGGCGACTTGTCGCGCTACGACGCGATCGTGATCGGGAGCCGGGCCTACGAGACCGACACCGCCCTGGTCGCGAACAACGCACGGATCCTCGACTACGCCCGCGCCGGCGGGCGCATGATCGTGCAGTACCAGCAGTACCAGTTCATCCAGAGCAACTTCGCGCCCTATCCGTTGACCATCGCCCGGCCCCACGACCGCGTCACGGATGAGACCGCCCCCGTGACGCCGCTCGACCCGCGAAGCCCGGTCTTCCAGTTCCCCAACGCGATCGGCCCCGCAGATTGGGAAGGATGGGTGCAGGAGCGCGGCCTGTACTTCGCCCACGACTGGGACTCGACCTACGTCCCGGTTCTGGAAACCCACGATCCCGGCGAGGCCCCGCTCAAGGGTGGGCTGCTGGTCGCGCCGCTCGGGAAAGGCGTGTACGTGTACACGGGCCTGAGCTTCTTCCGGCAGCTGCCGGCCGGCGTGCCGGGGGCCTATCGGCTGTTCGCCAACCTGTTGGGCCTCGGAAGCCGGCGTGCGGGGACGTAGTCCCACCTTCGGCGCGGCGCTGCTGGTCCTCGCGGCGGCGTGCGGTTCGCCAGGCCGCACGCCGCTTGTCATTTATTCCCCCCACGGGCGCGATCTGTTGTCCCTGTTCGAGCGTCGCTTCGAGCAGCTCCATCCCGATGTGGACGTGCGCTGGCTCGATATGGGCTCCCAGGAAGTCTACGACCGCCTGCGCTCGGAGCGGGCCAATCCGCAGGCGGACGTGTGGTTCGGCGGACCGGCGACGATCTTCGCACGCGCCGCGCAGGACTCGCTGCTCGAGGCGTTCCGGCCATCGTGGGCGGGGGCGATCGACGCGCACGGCCGGGGCCCCGGCGATCGCTACTTCGCCGTGTATGAAACGCCCGCGGTGATCGTGTACGCCGAGCAGGCGCTGCGACCCGAGGACGCCCCGCAGGATTGGGACGACCTGCTCGCGCCCCGCTGGAGGGGGAAGGTGCTGATCCGCGACCCCCTCGCGAGCGGCACGATGCGCGCCGTCTGGGGGATGATCATCGAGCGGGGCATGAAGCAGACGGGCGACACGGCCGCGGGCTTCCAGTGGTTGCGGCGCCTGGACGCCCAGACCAAGGAATACGTCTTGAACGGGCCGCTGCTCGATCAGAAGATCGTGCGCCAGGAGGGGCTGGTGACGGTGTGGGATCTCCCGGACATCCTCCTCAACCGTCGCGACGGCCTGCAGCTCGGCTACGTGTTTCCCAAGAGCGGCACTCCGGTAATCGAGGACGCCATCGCCGTGGTGCGCGGCGCACGCCACGGCGCGGCGGCGCGCGCCTTCGTCGAATGGGTGGGCAGTGTAGACGCCCAGCTGGTCGCGGCGCGCGAGGTCTACCGTCTCCCCGCCCGGCGCGACATCCCCGCCGACTCGCTCCCCGCCTGGGCGCGCGAGGTGCGCCGGCGGATGCGACCCGCCGACGTGGACTGGGATCTGCTCGCCGGCCAGGGCGGCGAGTGGATGCGTTACTGGGACGAGCACGTCCGCGGCCGGGGGGCGGTGGCCCGGTGACGGCGTTCCTCGCCCTCGCGGGGGTCACGAAGCGGTGGGCGCACGAGGTGACGGTGGGGCCCGTCACGCTCGACATCGCCCGCGGCGAGTTCGTGGCGCTGCTCGGTCCGTCGGGGAGCGGGAAGACCACGTTGCTGCGCCTCCTCGCTGGCTTCGAGACGCCGGACGCTGGGAGCGTCCAGGTCGAGGGCGAAGAAGTCACGCGGCTGCCACCCGCGCGCCGGCGCTGCGGCATGGTGTTTCAGCACTACGCGCTATTCCCGCACCTCGACGTGGGGGCGAACGTCGCGTTCGGGCTCGCGAAAACAGGGGCTGAGCGGAGGGTCGCCGCCGCGCTGGCGCTCGTAGACTTGGCCGGCTTCGAACGCCGCCGCGTGCAGGAGCTCTCGGGCGGCCAGCAGCAGCGGGTGGCGCTGGCCCGCGCGCTCGCCCCCGAGCCGCGGGTGCTGCTGCTCGACGAGCCGCTCTCCAACCTCGATCCGACGTTGCGCGAACGCACGCGCCGGGAGTTGCGGGCGTTGATCAAGCGGCTGGGCATCACGACCCTGTTCGTCACGCACGAGCAGGACGAAGCCTTCGACCTGGGCGATCGCATCGCCGTGCTGAGCCGCGGCCGGGTCGAGCAGGTGGGCACGGCCGACGTCCTCTACGAGCAGCCCGCGACGCTCTTTGTCGCGACGTTCGTCGGGCGGGCGAATGTGCTGCGCGGCGCACCGGCGCAGGCCCTCGGGGCGGCGAACGGGCAGGTCCTGGTGGTGCGGCCGGAGCGGCTCCGCTTCGGCGCGAAGGGCCTCGGCGGCGTCGTGCGGGAGCGCCGCTACACCGGTGCTGCGGCGTTCTTTCAGGTCGAAACCGAGGGCGGGGAGCGACTCGAGGTGCTGGCCGCCCCCGACGCTGCCCGGGTCGGCGAGCGGGTGCACCTGGAGGCGGTGAAGGTGCTCCCCTTCGCGGAGCCGCGATGACCGCGCGCGAGCGGGGACGGGTGCTGGCGGCCGCGGCCTTGACGCTGCTGCTCGCGTGGCTCGTGTTGTATCCAATCCTGCTGGTGGGGGTCGACGCGGCGCACGGCGACGCCATTGCGGCGTTTGCGCGCCGGCCGGGCGAGTGGCAGGCGCTGTGGGCAAGCGTGTGGATCTCCCTCGCGAGTGTGGCGCTGGCCGCGGCCATCGGCATCCCGCTCGCGTTTCTGTTCGAGTGGCTCGAGTTCCCGGGGCGCAAGACCCTGGGCTCGCTGATCGCCCTCCCGGCGGTGCTGCCGCCGTTCGTCGGCGTGATCGCCTTCCTCTTTCTTTACGGTGAGTCCGGGTTCGTGGCGCGGGCGGTGCAGCAGCTCCTCGGCCTCGCCGAGCCGCCGTGGCGGCTGCAGGGCGCGGGCGCCATCCTGCTGGTGCACGCGTACTCGATGTACGTGTACTTCTACCTCTTTACGCGAGCCGGGCTGGCGAAGCTCGATGCGTCGATGCTCGAGGCGGCGCAGGCCCTCGGCGCCGGCCCGTGGGTCACGCTGCGGCGGGTGACGCTGCCGTTGCTGCGGCCCTCGCTGGCGGGGGCCGCGCTCCTGGTGTTCATGACTGCCCTCGGCTCCTTCAGTGCGCCGTATGTAT
>Ga0209376_1003332_pt1 | contig 14624 bp, 14 predicted proteins | sample GraSoiAngelo_134_FD_185891 | JGI IMG/M metagenome (GOLD analysis project Ga0209376, IMG submission 185891) | Grasslands soil microbial communities from the Angelo Coastal Reserve, California, USA - 14_0929_05_30cm (SPAdes) (version 2) | ecosystem: Environmental > Terrestrial > Soil > Grasslands ... | reverse complement strand
ACGGCTACAACGCCCAGACAGACGAGTACGAAGATCTGGTCGCGGCTGGCGTCATCGACCCGACCAAAGTCACCCGCACGGCGCTGCAGAACGCCGCGTCCATCGCGGGACTGCTCCTCACCACCGAATGCGTGGTGGTGCAGAAGAAGGAGAATGGAAAGATGCCCCCGATGCCCGGCGGCGGCGGCATGGGCGGGATGTACTAAATAGACGTGGTCACACGCAGACAAACCGTCTAGGAGTCACGTAGGTCACGCAAAGGAGTCGATATGTACGCACGCAATGTGTCAATGCATCTGAAGGCCAACACGGCCGGTGAGTTCACCCAGACGCTGGAGAAGGACGTCCTGCCCCTGCTTCGGAAACAGAATGGCTTCAAGGACGAGATTTCGTTCGTTGCCCCGGACCGCTCCGAAGCGGTGGCGATCAGTCTGTGGGATCGGAAAGAGAACGCGGACAAGTATGGCCGCGACATCTATCCGCAGGTGCTGACGAGCCTGGCGAAGGTGGTTGAGGGAACACCGACGGTTGACGCGTACGAGGTGTCGAACTCGACCTTCCACAAGATCGCAAGCAACTAGCGCCGACCGGTCGGCGCGGCCGCTCGTAGCTCCGGTCCGTTTTCAACGCCGACCGATGTGTTCAGGAAGGGGGGGCGGCCGAAGAGTCCGCCCTTCTTTCTCGTCCGTGACGGGATGATGAAGGAGCTCAGCCGGCAGCACCAGGACGAGCAGGGACAGGCTAACGAGGGAGTCCAATGGCACCGATCACACTCCAGCGCCTCGTAAAGCAGCTGGACAAGCTGAAGCCAGAGCCGGACGCGGCACGGCTCAAATCGCACGACTACGCCCGCCGGCTGGCCCGAATGATCCGACAATTGCGGGAGCGAGGCTTAGACGCTGATCGGGCCGCCGCCACAGCGGCGCTCGTGGAGGTGCTCAAGCGGGGAGCCATCACGGGTTCCGGTGGAGGCGAACCTTCACCAGCGGCCTGGGCTGGCGTGACGACGAGGCCACGACGTTGGCACGACCCACCCTTGTCGTAGACAGCTACCTGTGGAAGGTGTATCCCGCGGGCCGTATCACGGTCTACGGGAAGGACGAATTTGGATTGCTGTTCGAGCTCGGGACGGGCCCCGAGCGCAAGCGCCGCTTCACTCGCTATTCGCCTCTGGGATCCAAGAGTACCGACGCATCCCTCGCTGAGCTCACTGAGCGGCAGCTGCTAGACCTCTTCCATCAGTCGCAGCCCGCGTGGACGTCGCCCGAGGGGGGATACGGGGTGCGTTGAACGGAGTACTGTAGGAACGCGCCCACAGGGCGGTGTCATCGATCGTGCTTGCGTTTCCTTCAGAGTCTTCTTCCAGCTCGGCGTTCGGGACTGGCAACTGCTCGTGCTGCTCTCCACGTCGACGTCTACGTCTCTCTCATGGCGGAGGAGACATTGACTCCCGCACAACTCAAGCGCGAGTTACGGCGCATCGCCTGGGGACAAGTGCGACTCGCCCAAAAGCTTGGAGTGTGGCCAAGTGAAGTCCGGGATTGGCTCGCGGGCAAGGAGCCTGTGCCGGAGTTGGTCGCTTTAGATATACGCCATCTGCCTTCTCGCAATCTGCGCCCACCACGGACCCCGTAGGGCGGCGGGTTGAAGGTAGATGGCGTCTGCAGCCTGAAGAGTTCAGCGCGGTGGATCCGTTCCTGAGCAGCGAGTGCTTACTGATGGGCCGAGCGATGCTTGGATCTTGGCTGAAGTCGAGGTTGACATCCCGGCTTGGAATGAGGAGCACCGCGAAAACGTGAATGAAATTGAGTGCAGTGAGTCGCTGTGTGTTGGTTTGAACCTCAGGGGGTCGGAAAAAGCGACCCCTGAAGCAGCCGTCAGGGGGTCGCGTGCTGTGAGTAATGCTGATTCTATGGAAGCGACTGGCCTCACGATGAGCGAACACGTAGCGTCGAGTTGCCACGCGACGCATGCGCGCTCGTCACAGGAGGCCAGTCATGTACTTCTCGGGACTCGATGCTCATCTAAGGTATGTCACCGTCGCGGTGCTGGACAGGTTGGGAGGTGTAGCGCTGGAGACCACCGTCCCCACGCGCGAGCCCGACCGGTTGCTCGCGGTCCTCGCGCCGTTCCGCCCCCTCGAGGTGGTGGTCGAAACCTGCCCCTTTTGGCCCTGGCTCTACGATTTGCTCGTGCCGGCCGGGATCGGCTTTCACCTCGCCCACGCCAAGGCGCTGCGGGCGATCGCGACGGCGCCGCAGAAAAGCGATGCGGTGGACGCGCGGCTCCTCGCCCGCATGCTCCTCTCCGGACTGATCCCGGAGGCGTACCCGCGGTCCGCTGACCAACGGGAGCTGCTGCGGCTGCTCCGCCACCGCACCGCCCTGGTCCGCTTCCGGACGCGGCTCGCGGGTCGGATCCACTCCCAGCTGCACCAACAGCGCCTCAGCCTACCGCGCGAGAAGCTGCTGCGCCGGGCCACGCGCGCGTGGTTCGAGGCGACCGCCTGGCCCCGGCTCACGGTCGAGCAGCGGGCGATCGTCACCACGCACGTGGAGCTGATCGATCATCTCACCCCGCTCATCCGCGCCCTCGAGCGGCGCATTGCGGCCGCGGCCGCGGGCGATGCCACTGCCCCCTGCTGGCGACGATCCCCGGCATCGGGCCGTATCGGAGCCTGCTCCTGGCTGCCGAGCTCGTGCCGATCTCGCGCTTCCCCCGCGCCGAGCACCTGGTGAGCTACTCCGGCCTCGCACCAGTCACGCGGAGCTCGGGAGGCCACACGCACCGCGGCAGCATTCCGCCGGCGGCCAATCGGTGGGTGCGCGGGGCGCTCGTCTCGGCGATCCCGAGCCATGTGCGCTACGCGCCGACGAGTCCGGGAACGGTGGCCTACGAGCAGCTGAAGGCCCGACTCGGGTGGCGGGTGGCCCGGGTGGCGGCTGCGCGGAAGTTGGCCCGAGTCGTCTATGTGATGCTGACCCGCCGGGCGCCCTGGCACGGCGTGCCGGCGGCTGGCGACGTCAGGGACGAGGTCCAAAACTCACATGTCGCTCCGACGACCTCATTCTGCTGATTGACCCGTCCCGCTCGTATAGCCAGATCATGAGGCCGTGACCTCGCATAGGTGTCCGAGCCCTCGCCAGGCTCGCTATTGATCGAGAGCGAACGTCGAACCACGCGCATGCAGACTTCGCTGGTGGTGGAAGAAGGAAGGAGAAGTGGGAACGCCGGTGACGCGTCGCGATACCGGCCGGAGGCACTGCACTCTCTTGACGCCAGTCGCTGACGCCAGTCGCTTCATAGGTGTGAGTTTCTCACGACACTCAGTTGATCTTCGGGTTCACTGTTACGACACCGATGCCCAGGACCTCGCGTAATTGCTACTGGGTGTCGTAACTCGGCCCTCTAGTGGTTCGCATAGTTGGTATGAAGCGGCGGGCTGGACCTCCACGGTGACGTGGTGGCAGGCTAGTGCCCCACAATAAGGAAACGCGCTCACCGTTTTGCGACGGGGCGCACCACCGGGAGGCCAGCCGCCATGGATACGATAGGCCTAGATCTGCACCAGCGCGAGAGCCAGCTCAGCATCTGCGACGAGGACGGGACCATCACCGAGCGCCGGATCGTCACGAGTCGCGAGCGCTTCACCGCGGTGCTGGGGGACCGGAGCGGTCGGTTCGGTCGTCTTTTCGCCACACGCGAGGACCAGAGCCATCCCCACTAACGCCAGGCCGAAGCCAGTTATCCAGAGCTGCGCGAGGCGCACTCCCCTCCGTGCCACGTGCTCAGCGCTCCTTGACGGGTGACTCGGCGACGGGGAGCCTCTGCGTCATCTGCGCTCGCAGCGACGCCAGCTCGGCGCGGAGCGCGGCAATCTCGCTCTCCTGGTCTCGCGTCCGTCGCTCGAGCGCCTGGATGGATAGAAGCGCGACACCCGCAGCATCCACGGTGCTGATCGCCTTGTCGCTGCTGCCGAGGTGGAAAGCGGCCTGGAAGTCCTGAGCGGTGGGCCCGAGGTGGCGGACACGCGCGTCGTCTGCTTTGTAGTTCCACGTACGGATCGAAAGACGGGCGAGCCTTTCCAGTACCGCAGCAGCCTGTTCGTCCTGGAAATTCTCCTTGCGGTTCACGTCGGAAGCGTTCGTCCAGTCGCCACCGTCCGAGAGATAGGCGCCGGTGGAGGTCTCGACATAGTGGCCGCTCGTCGCCACCTGGTCACCAGACTTGCCAAACCAGACGTGTTGGGCGCGGACGACGAAAGAGTTGAAGGCCGTTGTGTTGACGACCGTGCCACCAAGGTTGTCTGTCGATGCATCGCCGTAGACGAATGACCCCTTGTCCGAAGCGGCATGTGCGCCCATCGCAGTTGATGCAAAACCGCTGGCCGTCGTCAAGTAACCCATTGCCGTGGAATTTACGCCGCTGGCCGTGGTGGTTGCGCCCATCGCGGTCGCGTTGATGCCGCGCGCTGTCGTGTTGACACCCATGGCGGTCGAACCCGGTCCGCTAGCCGTGGCACTGTAACCCATCGCGGTGGAGTAGTCTCCGGTCGCGGCAGTGGTGAAGCCCATCGCGGTCGAACCTGATCCGCCAGCCGTCGTACCATAGCCCGTTGCGGTTGAGTACTCGCCGACATTGATGTCGTCCCATTCGGACATGCCCGAAGCGCTGCCTGCCCGGAAGGACGCCTTCGCTGGGTACCACATAAGGCGCACACCCGGCCCGCTCGCCGGGATGCTGCCCGTGCCGAAGGTTCCAGAGCCTGAGATTCCCCCGCCGCTTACGCTCAGCTGCCCAAGTTGCACAGACCCCGCAGCAAAGCCGCCGCTCCCGTCGCGCTGCACGAGCGTGTTCGGAGTGTTGTCTGGCGTGCCGTTCGCGCCGCCAGCGGCTGCCGTCGTCTGGACGCTGCCGTCGGGGAACTTGAAGCCGCCAGCCGTGGAAGCGATCACGCCATCCGCGGTCAAATAGCCAGCCGCACTCGTCGGTTGATCACCGCTCGTCCCGAACCAGACGTGCTGAGCGCGAACGACAACAGAGTTGTCGAGGTTGGCGAGGACCGATCGTGTTGGATCCGATACATCTCCATACACGAAGCTTCCCTGATGTGCATTGGTCGACGCACGGCGGCCCATCGCCACGGAGAAGTTACCGCTGGCGATGCTGCCCTCACCCCACGCCAGCGAGACTGTACCGCTCGCGATGGTGCTGATCCCCATCGCGGTCGAGGAGCGGCCGCTGGCTTCCACTTGAGAGCCTAACGCATATGAGTTGAGCCCGATCCTCGCGTCATCCCACTCGGCCCCCCCTGCATTTCCTGCTCGGAAGGCGAGCTTCCCGGGGTACCACATAAACCGCGCGCCCGGACCTGTAGCAGGTACGGCGCCGACCCCGAGTGTCCCGGTGATCGCGAACCCGTTTGTGGTTGACCGTGTGCCATCCGCGAGCACGTACTGGGGATGGTCATCGTCGGCCAGGCCGTTCAACGCTCCGTGATCGTAACCCGGCACGCCGTCGATCCAGCTGAACTCGATGTGATTCTTGTTGGTGCACTGCGTGGCTAGCCCAGGCTCCTTGATGCGGTAAACGGTGCCGGTGGCCGACACGTAGCAGGCGAAGAATACCTTGGGTGTGCTCTGAGCCTCCACACTCAGGACAGCAAAGCAAAGCAGCGCTGCTCCCAGCGAGCCGCACCGCTCCAGCACCTCCGTGGTCCGTTTCATTGTTCCCTCCTTGAGGCAGCCTGCGGCGCGGCCTGCGCGCGGTCCGCAGGGGCTTGCACTACCGCTTGGATCTGTTCGAGCACCAGCCGCACGACGTCGAAGTCCGGAAACAGGGTCGAGTCCGGCTGCAGTTGGAGAGCAGCCGCGTTGGCACGCGCAAGCGCTCCCTCGTAGGCATCGGGTTGGGAGAGCGCCGGCTCCAGTTCCATGAGCGCGCTGCGAAGCTCGTCGAGGGCAGACCCGGTGCCGAGCGCCGGTAGGATGCGGGTCTGCACGTCCTGAAGCGCTACGGCGAACGGGGCGAGTGCGGCGATGCGGGCACTATCTCGGGCGGAGACTGGGCGCTCGGGGGCTGTGGGGACCTGCCGGTCACACCCGCACAGGCCGAGGACCATGAGGAAGCAGGCGGCAACCACAGTGGGAGGTACCGGGGTGCGTGCCGCAGCGCTGGATACGCGCCCTTCTCCTGCAACGTGCAGGTCAGGCTGTGCCGTCCGTGTCATGGCTCCGTCCTCCTTCGCGTCACCCAGCTGTCCACCAGGAGTTGCCTCGCACCGGTCCACGCAGGTCCGTTAGTGGTCTAGACCTGAAAGGCCTCCGTTGGCCGTCTTGCGGCCTCCGCGACGGACTGTAGCTTCTAGTTTCAGTCTGAAATGGTTTCAGTCTGAAGATCGTCATTGTCCGTGCGGGGCCATGGCCAAACGATGATGGTTCGCAAGTCACTTCACCGTCACTCACGCGGCGGGGGGTCTTCCCCAGCCGGTGGCGACGGTTGTCTCCTCAAGACGCTCGGCGCGGTCGCGCTGTCCCGCCGCGATGACGGTGCGCCCCCGGTATGGCTCCTCGGGCCCGGGAAGCTCGTCTCCCTGCTGACGTGGGTCGCCTGCACGCCTGGGCGCCAGGCCGACACGGGTCAGCTGATCGACCTGCTCTGGTCGGACCGCGACAGTGCGACCGCGCACCATGACCTGCGACAGGCGATCTGGCAGCTCCGGCGCAAGCTTGGCCGAACGGCGATCACTTGCGGACGTCGCGCCGTGGCGCTGCGAACGCCAATCAGGGTCGATCGGGAAGAGTTCTTGGACGCGGTGGACCGGGGGGCGCTCGACCAAGCCGTGGCGCTGTACGGCGGAGAATTTCTGCCGGGTGTCCCCGCCGCCGGGGCGCGTGGTTTCGAAGAGTGGGCCGACCTGGAGCGCTACCGCCTGCGGCGGATCTTCTGCCGCGCGGCGGAGTCGCTCGCGCGGCAGTCGCTAGCGGCAGGTCGGTGCCTTGAAGCGCAGCAGCTCGCCTCGCGCGTGCGGGACGCCGACCCACACGACGAAGCAGCCTGGGTGCTGCTGCTCGAGATGTTGCTGGCCGCTGGCGATCCCGTTCGCGCCGCTGCCGAAGCGGATCTCCTGGAGCGGGTACTCGCGACTGACGGTCGGGTTGCCCAACCCCACACCCACGCTCTGCTGCGACGGGTCCGGCGAGCTGCGGAGCGCGGCCCGCCAGCCGGCGCGCCAGCCACGCTCGCCCCGGCGCTGACGGATAGGGACGGCGAGCTCCGTCTACTGTTGGGCGCCTGGGAGGCAGCACGCGGCGGCCACGGGCGCCATGTACACCTCATCGGCGGAGCGGGGTTCGGCAAGACGCGTCTCTTGCTCGAGCTGCAGACACGGCTCCTTTCGGCGGACCAGCAGGTGCTCTACATGCCGGCGCGTTTCCCAGGGCGTCGGGTGCTCTTCGGCTTTGCATCGGAGCTCGCGACCGCGCTCGCCCAGCTCCCGGGATCGGTAGGCGTCTCTCCAGCAGCGGCGGGCGCACTCCTGGCGCTCAGCCCGTCTCTATCCACTCGGTTCGCGGTTCCGTCGGATTCCGCTGGGGATGGGGACGCGCTGCGCCGCCGGGCGCTCGCGCTGCTCGAGCTCGTGACGGTCGTGAGCGAAGAGGCACCGCTGGCGCTGTTGTGTGACGATGCTGACTGGCTGGACCGGGCCTCGCTCGATGCGCTTGCGTGGGTCTTCACGCAACTCGGCGGTGTCCGGGTCCTGTGCGTGACGTCGGGCACGGCAGCATGGCCGGGGGCTCCGGCACTCGCTGAAGGCGTCGCGTTGGCGCCGATGTCGCTGCAAGCGGTTCACAAACTCGTCTCGAGCATCGCGCCGCTGCCTGCCACAGACTGGGCTCGCGTACTACCGGAGTGGTTGTACCACGGCAGCGCCGGCTCACCGAGGTCGGTGCTCGAGCGGCTCGAGATGGCGTTGGAGCAGGGGCGGCTCCGCCTTGACCGCTCCGGCTGGTCGTGTCCGGATCCGGAGGCATTGCTCACACAGCTCCCGTCGCCGGCGGCCGCCGGACCCATGCCTATGCTCGTTGCGCCGTTTGTGGGCGAGGCGGCGTCGGTGGCGGACGAGCATCTGGTGGACGGCCTCACAGAAGGCGTGATCGCCGCGCTGTCCCAGATCCGGGCACTGCGCGTGATCTCCCGTGAGTCGGCGATGCGACTCAAGGGAACCCCGAAGGACACCGCGGTCGTCGCGCGAGAGTTGTGCGTTCGCTATGTCCTGGAGGGCCATGTCCGCAGCGCGGGAGACGACATCGAGATCCATGCCGATTTGGTCGACCACGATCGCGGTGCGCAGGTCTGGTCAGGCCAATACACGGGGACGCTCAAGGATGTCCTGGACATTCAGGAGAGGATGGTGCGTGACATCGCAGCGGCGCTTCGCCTGCGCCTGAGCCCGGAGGAGAAGCGCCGCATCGCGGAGCGGCCCATCGAGAACCCCCATGCGTACGAATGCTATCTCAGGGCCCGGCACGACATGTGGCTGCTGTCGCGTGAAGCGTTGGATCGTGCCGTTCGACACCTCAAGAGCGGGTTAGAGCTCATGGGCGACAACGAACTGCTCTATGCAACGCTGGGCGAGGCCTACGTGCAGTACGTGAACGCCGGGCTCGCTCCCCCGGAGCCGTACCTAGACAAGGCGCGGGAGTGCGCCAGCAAGGTCTTCGTGCTGAACCCCCAGTCCGCTCGGGGGCATGTCTTGAGCGGGTTCATGCGGGCGTTCACCGATCCACCGAGTATTCAGGACATGGTCAAGCAGATGAAGTGCGCCATCGGGATCGACCCGAACAACCCGGAGGCCCTGCTCTGGCTCATTGCGTGCTACGGAATCTCCGGAAAGGGCTTCGCCGCGAGGCCGTTCCTAGAGCGGCTCCTGGCCGTCGATCCGCTACCCCCACAGCATCAGTTGCTGCGCGGGTATATCGAAGCCCTCGATGGGCGCTTCGAAGAGTCGGTGGCGCCGTTGCGCAAGGCGAACGAGATGGATCCTCTCAGCCTGCCGATCCGCTTGCACTATGCCATGGGGCTGCTCTGGAGCGGCCGCCGCGAAGAGGCGGACGGCGTCATCGACAGACTGGCTCAAGACGCGCCGCGCACGATCTTCGCCAGCGCCACGTCGTTCGTCAGATATGCCATCACCGGAGACGTAGGGAGGGCCCGTGTGCTCGTCACGCCGGAGCTCGCGGCCGCCGCTCGACAGCATCCGCTGCATCCCTTGCTGCTTGCGGAGGGGTATGCGTTGTTACGCGACAGGGACCAGGCGCTCCAGTGGTTGGACACCGCGGTGCGGTGCGGCTTCATAAACTATCCGTTCCTCGCGAACTTCGACCCGCTGCTCGCGAACCTCCGCGGTGACCAGCGGTTCGTGTCGCGGATGGAGCACGTCAAGCACCGGTGGGACGCGTTCGAAGTGTGAAGGCGAACCGGCACCGCGAGGTCGTGGGAGAATAGGCCGCCGCCAGCTTTCCAAATGCAGAACGACGTCAAGCAAGAGACGTCGCGCAGCAACGTAGCACGGAGGCGTCACGCAAAACCGTACCACGGTTCTGCGTGACGCCTTTGTGTTACGCCTGTGCTTGACGTTTCCGCGGGACGTCTTTGCTTTCGTTCATGACCCGTTGCGGAACAGTGGTGCTGGCCGGGGCGACCGAATGTCGGGAAATCCTCCCTCCTGAATGCTTTACTCGGCGAGCACCTGGCGATCGTCTCGCCCAAGCCCCAGTCTACGCGCCGCCCGGTCGTGGGCCTGCTCACGCGCGACGACACGCAGTTCGCCCGCGGACGAAGATCTTGCTCGAGGCGAGTACGGAGAGCGAGTGGGTCGCGCGACACTTGGAGTCGCTCGGCCACGAGGTGCTGGTGGCCGATCCGAATTACGCGCCGATGTATGCCACGCGCTCCCGGCGCACCAAGACGGATCGGCGCGATGCGCGGACGCTGATGGACGCGTGCCAGACGGGGGCCTACCGCCTGGCCCACCGGCTGTCCGAGCCGCGACGTCACGTCCGCGCGGAGCTCGCCGTGCGGGACGCGCTCGTCCGCACGCGCACCCGGTACGTGGCGCTGGCGAAGACGCTGGTGCGGCGCGACGGCATCCGGGTGGCGAGCTGCGAAAGTCACCTCGTCGCCCAGCGCATCGGTGCGCTGTCGCTGTCCCCCGTGCTGGCGGCCGAGCTGCAGCCGCTGTTCGCGGTGCTGGCGCCCCTGAACGAGCAGATCGCCGCCGCCGATGGGCGCATCGCCACGCTGGCGGCCACGGATTCCCTCGTCGCGCGGCTCGCCACGGCCCCGGCCATCGGCCCGGTGACGGCGAGCGCCGTCGTGGCCACGATCGACGACATTGCGCGGTTTCGCTCAGCACACCAGTTCGAAGCCTACCTGGGCTTGGTACCGGGCGAGCGGAGCTCCGGGGAAAAGCGCCACGTCGGGCCCATTACGAAGGCAGGGAACAGTCGCGTGCGATGGCTGTTGGTCGAAGCGGCCTGGCGGTTGCTCCGGACCAAGTCGGCCGAGGCGGCCGCGCTCCGGGCCTGGGCGCACCGCCTCGCAGGGCGGCGCGGGAGGAAGATTGCCGTGGTGGCCCTCGCGCGGCGGCTCGCGGGGATCCTCTTCGCCATGTGGCGGGACGGAGTGCCCTATGACGCCCGCCGGATCCGCGGCCCCCGGATCGCGGCCGCGGAGGTGACGGCACGCGCGGGCTAGGACCCGCGGTACCACCGCGTGCGTATCGAGATGACTGAATCGGGAGCGGCGAGCGCGTTGAACCCCATGGCCGCAGGTGAGGCCCACGCATAGTTGGCGCCGTCCGCTCCTTCGTACCACCCCAGTGCGCCGGCGCCCTCGCGCGCCCTCGTGAGCGCGAACAGAAGGCTGAGCAGCACCTCGAGCAGTGCGCGGGACCAGGTCACGTTCTACAACGCCAAGCTCACACGGGCTTGACGTGGGGCGCCGCTTCACAGAGGTGTTCAGGGGGTCGCGGGTTCAAATCCCGCCGTCCCGACTGGGTGATGATCAAGCTTCACTGCGACTTCCGCGGTGGGGCTTTTTTCTCGTTCCGCCCCGTGTTGTGAGTTCTGTTGTGAGTGGGGCGGCTCCGTCGCCGCCCGGGGACGCGTTTCACACACACCGCAATGGTCAGCTGGATTCTCTAAGAATTGAGATGGTTGGTCGCAGGCGCCGGCAAGTCTAACGCGGCGACGGGACGACTGGAATCACGCGGCGGCCGCCGCCCGTCTCAACCCCCCCCGCATTATGCTGCGCTCATTGCCTCAGGCCATCTAGCCCTCCTCTCAGCATCGGGGAATTCCTCAAGGCGGGAGCAGCCGGTCCGCGGACGGTCCTGAGTCGTCCGTGGGCCGATCCTCAATAACCTGACCACCGCAGGCCCTGAGTTGCTCTCTAATCCTCCTGATGTGGCGCATGGTATTGATGCCGGGCACGACCTTCCGCAGGACTTCGTCCACGAGAAAGTCCCCCCGAGCGTGGCTGTCCGTAGCGAGCCATTCCAGAGTGAGCGGGTCCTTCTGGTCGAGGGTCTGCCGCAACGCCTTCAGTACAACGTCCACTTCCGCTGTGTCGAGCTCGAGGCGTCCGCGCAATTCCAGGATCACCTTGGTGCAGGCGACCAGCACGTCAACGCGCTTGGGCGTGGTGGGCAGCTGCAACTGCGGGGACACGCCCTTGGTGTAGCGCCGCACGGTGCGCTCGGAACGATCGACCTTCTGGGCGATTTCGCGGTGGGAGAACCCCTGCTGGCGCAGCGTGACCATACGGTTCACGAGCACTTGGTTCACCAATCGGGGACGTCCGGGGATCTTTCGCTGCACGGGTTCAGGCCTGGGCATTACCGCGTGGGGACCGCGTCGTGACCGCCTTGAGGCCGCTTTCTGACCTTGGCGCCCGGTTCGCCGGCTTCACGCTCCGCCATGCGGAGAGTCGGGGCTCGGACTTCGCGAGCCGTCGCTGCCGATCTTGAAATGCGTCTACGGCGCTTACCGGGACGCGCCATTCTTTTCCGTTGAGCTTGTAGGCGCCGGGGAAGTCGCCGCGCTCCACCCATGCGCGCGCTGTCGAGGGCTGCTTGCCGAAGAGCTGCGCGAGGCCACGGATCGTGAGGTCCACGCGGGCGGGCGGGGCGGGAGCCACCGGCGTCGGCGCCTCGGTGGACACCTCGCCCAACTGCTCGAGCAGCCAGTCCCGAGGCACGAGGGCGCCCGGCGGCATGGCGGCCACGGCTGCCCGGAGGCTCTCGAGTAATAGACTAGCCATGCATGGAAAATATCAGTAACTTACTGATGTTCGGAAGACCCAAAGGGCGGTTCGGTGGCGGCTACTGATGCTGGGGGAGGAATGCCGAGGAAGCACCGGCAGAAGCGGGAGGATCCGTTGGTACCGATCGTTGGGATACGGGTCCGCGCCGCAATCGAGTGGAAGGGCCTTAGCGTGAACCGCGCCGCCGGCCTCATCAAGGTCAGCCAGCAGACGCTCGACTCGATCGTGCGGGGGAAGACGAAGCGTTGCTATCGATCGCTACGAGACAGGCTGGCCGCGTCGCTCGATCTTCCCGCAACGTGGCTCGGCGGCGAGTCCGATCTGGTCCCCAGCCTCACACCCTGGCTTCCTTACCCGGAGCTGAAGCACCGGCCGCCGCGCGTCGTGGACGAAAACCTGATGGTGCACCGACCCCCCGCCGATGGGGAGGTTACAGAGCGGTCAACACTTCCTCCACGCTACCAGCTCGCAGCACACAAACTGGCTACGGAGGTCTCCCAAGCATGGAGGCGCGACATCGACCGAGGGAACAGGGAGGCGAAGGCCGCGCTCTCGCGGCTCGGCGTGGGGTCGTGGAAGGGACGCGAATGGGAGCGTGCTATGATGCTCATTGCGAGGCTCGTCAGCGCGTCTTGGTGGCGGCGCCTACTCCTCAAGCCGCCACCATTGCCGGAAGCGATCGATCCCAAACGTCAGTACACGGATGCAGAGTGGTTCGCGCTGGGCGACAAAATGACGCGCAAGAACCAGCAGCGAATCGCCGAGGAGCTGGAGGCAGCGGACCAGATCGCGGTAAACGCCGCGACCGCGCTTGCAGCGGCCATGCGCCCGTGGTTCGAGAACAAGAGGGAACTAAGCTACCGACGGTTCATGACAACGCTTGAGTGGGCATCAAGCGGGTTTGGAGTCACGCCCAAAGACCTGATGGAGGACTCAAAATGAAAAGACAGCGAGGGAAGTCACGCATCTACTGGAGGGAGCGGGGAGGCACGACGCGCGCTTACGCGGACCTGCGCGATTACGCCGATGTCGGCGGGGGCAGGGAAGCGATCGTCGCGCCGGGTGAGAAGCTCGCCACCGCCGACGAGACCACGGCGCAGGTGCTGCTTGCGCGTCGGCTGGAGCAGCTCGACGCGACCCGCCGCGGGCGCGCGCTTCACGGGGAAACACGGCAGGTGACGCTCGCGGACTTCGCCCGCGCACACCTCGTCGCCAAGGCCGAGTCGCAGAAGTTCACGGAGCACTGGCTCGAAGTGACGGAGAAATGCCTCGACCGCGCGGTCGAGTTTTTCGGCGCCCACCGGGACCTCGCCGCCATCACGGTGGCCGACGTGCGCCGCTGGACCAACGACCTTCTGGCAACCCCCAACGGGCGGAAGGGAACAATGTCTGCGAGCAGCGTGCGCCATCACCTGAGCTGTCTTTCGAATCTCTACAAGCGGGCGCGGGCCGAGCGGGTGGTGCCCTCGGGGTACGATCCCGTGGGGGACTTTGACGAGAAGCCGTCCCCGGCGCGCGGGGAGGCGAAGTGGCTCGAAATCCCCGACGCCGCGCTCTTACTCGAAGCCGCCCGAACCTATCGGCCCACGCCGGGGAAAGGCGGCTGGCGCCCCGTCCCGTTCGCCTACGAGTTGATCGCGACGTTCTTACTCACGGGCGGCCGGGAGTCCGAAGTCCTAGGACTCGAGGTGGACGACATCTCCCTCGATCGCGGCGTGGTGACGTTCCGGCCCAACGCGTGGCGGCGTCTCAAGACTGCTACCTCACACCGTTCGGTGCCGCTTTGGCCGCAGCTCCGCGAGGCCCTCGAGCGTTACCTCGCCGAGCGTCCGCCGAGCCGGTTGCTGTTCCCGAGCTACCGCACGGGCGAGGAGGCGATGCTCACTGACTTCCGCAAACTGCTCGACGCGGTGGCCGTCCGGGCCGGATGGAAGCCCGGGGAGATCCGTTCGAAGATGTTCCGACACACCTACTGTGCGGCGCGACTCCAAACCGTCGACCAGGGGGCGCCCGTGAGCACGTACACGGTCGCCCGCGAAATGGGGCACGGCGGCGAAGCGATGGTGCGCAAGGTCTACGGCCACCTCGGCCAGGTACGCCACCGCGCCGAGGCCATGGAGTACCGCGTGGAGCAGCACGCCGCTAAGTTAGGGGCGCGGTTGGAGGCGCCGCGCGGGGTGGGGTTTGGCACCACCATTGGCACCACGGCGTAGACCTCTCGACCAATGCGGTAAGTCGTTGCTGTATACCCGCGCCACCGTAGCTCAGTGGTAGAGCTCTCGATTCGTAATCGAGCG
>Ga0209376_1003330_pt1 | contig 14630 bp, 13 predicted proteins | sample GraSoiAngelo_134_FD_185891 | JGI IMG/M metagenome (GOLD analysis project Ga0209376, IMG submission 185891) | Grasslands soil microbial communities from the Angelo Coastal Reserve, California, USA - 14_0929_05_30cm (SPAdes) (version 2) | ecosystem: Environmental > Terrestrial > Soil > Grasslands ... | reverse complement strand
CGGCCGCCGTGTCGCAAGCTGACGACGCGCCGGGCCGGGCGCAGCTCAACGCGCGCATGGTCGATCGGATGAAGGAGAGCGGCGCCATCCGCTCACCCCAGATTGAGGCCGCCTTCCGCGCGACACCACGGCACCTGTTCTTGCCCGGAGTCGGCCACGATCTCGTGTACAGCGGTCAGGCGCTGATCACTCGCTCCGATCCGGAGAAGGGACCGACAAGTTCATCGAGCGAGGTCTTCATCATGGGTCCGATGCTCGAGGCCCTCGCGATCGAGGAGGGTCAGCGGATCCTCGAGATCGGCGTCGGCACTGGCTACAACGCGGCGCTCCTCGAGCGTCTCGTCGGCGCCGCGGGGACGGTCGTCAGCATCGACGTCCAAGCCGATGTCGCTGAGGAGGCGCGCGAACATCTCGCGAGCGCTGGCCACTCGCGAGTGCGGGTCATCGCTGGCGACGGCTACGCCGGATACGCCGCGCTTGCGCCGTACGACCGCATCATCGCGACGGCGAGCGTGCGCGATGTCCCCGTCGCCTGGCGCGATCAGCTGCGCGAGGGCGGTCTCCTCGTCGTGCCGATGCGCTTTCGCGCGGGTTCGCAGATGGTCGTGGCCTTCAAGCGTGCCGGGGACCGGCTGGATTCGGTTGGCGTCGTCTCCGGCGGCTTCATGCCCCTCCGGACCGAGCACGCGACGCTCGAGCGACCCCTGACGTTCGGCGGCGACTGGGAGCTGACGCTCGATGCGCCGCGCGAGGGCGACGGCAAGTTGCTCGAAGAGCTTCTCAAGAGCGAGCCGAGGATCGAGCCATTCCGCGCGTATCCCTGGCAGGTGACGTTCTCACTCATCGGCCTCGTCGAGCCCGACTGGATCGTCGTCCGTCAGAAGCAGCGCCCGACGACGTGGTGGGGACTTCTCGATCGCCCGTCGCGAAGCGTCGCGCTGCTGTGGCCGATGCCACTACCGCTTGCATCGCCACGATCGAGTCTTCTGATCTACGGCGGCTCGGGCGCGCGGGATCGTCTTGTGGCGCGCATCGACGAGCTGGCCGACGTGAAGGTGGAGGGCCTCCACGTGCGCGCCGCACCCGCCCATGCTCCGCACCTGAGCACCGACATCGTGTTCGAAGGAAAGAACTTCAGTTACGCGATCGACTGGCGGGAGGTCACCGCGGGTTAGCGAAGGGCGTCTCGCGTCTGCTCGACGTCTCGCGCGATCTGCGCCGCGAGCTCGGTCGCGCTCGCGAAACGCAGCTCGTCGCGCAGACGCCGCACGAATTCACAACGCACGCGATCGCCGTAGATCTCGCCGCTCCAGTCGAGGAGATATGCCTCGAGCATCCTCTCGCCGCCGCCGAACGTCGGACGCACGCCGAGGCTCGCCGCGGCTTTCACGCGCTTTCCCTCGACCTCGGCCCACACGGCGTAGATCCCGTCACGCGGCAGGAGACGATTCGGCGCGACGCCGAGGTTCATCGTCGGGAATCCAAGGGCGCGCCCGCGCTTGCTGCCGTGCTCGACGACGCCGGTGACCGCATATGGCCGGCCCAGCAGACGCCCGGCGTTCTCGACGTCTCCCGCGAGGAGCGCGTTGCGAATGCCGGTCGAGCTCACGACCTGTCCATCGAGCGTCACGGGCTTCGCGAGATCGCAGACGAACCCGTGCGTCTTCCCGAGCTCCGCGAGCCGGCGCACATCGCCGGCGCGATCGCGACCGAACTGGAAGTCTTCACCGACGCAGACGCGCCGCAGGTCCCCCGCCCCGACGAGACGCTCGACGAATTCCTCCGGTGTGAGCGCTGCGAACTCGGGCGTGAACGTGAAGACAACGATGTGCTGGGCTCCGAACCGCTCGAGCGCGGTGCAGCGCTCGTCAATATCCGACAGCGCCGATGGCGGCGCGCCGGGCGCGAGGACCTCGATCGGCAGCGGGTCGAACGTCGCGGCGACCGGCGTCGCGCCTTCGTTGCGAGCGCGGCGTGCGGCATCGCGCATGAGCGTCTGGTGTCCGATGTGGACGCCATCGAAGACGCCGATCGCCAGATGCAGCGGACCCTTCGGCCAGCCCGCGAAGTCCCGCGAGACGCTCACGCGATGAGGTTAGGGACTACTCGAGCGCAGGCGTCGGCTCCGCGATCGCCTCGGGTTGGGTCTGCGGCGCGACGAGGACTGGCGCTGGCTCCGCAGGCACTGGCGGCGCGACGAGGACTCGTCGCTCGCGACGCCGCCGTACGCGCACTCTCGCGTGCGCCTCACGCAAGAGGAACGGCACGGGCGTCGCGACCGCGAGGATGTAGCCGAGGTAGTTTCCCTGGAAGTACCGGCCGAAGAAGAGGAACGCGAGGAGCGTGATCGCGTAGCCCGTGAGGAGGTTCGCGATCGTCGGATCGCGCCAGATCCTGCGGAACCACCAGAGCGCGACAGGCACGGCGACGGCGATCTCGATCGCCGCGAACGGGAAGTCCGCCTGCCGGTACTCGATGATCCCGAGCCACAAGAGGAGCGCCGAGAAGCCCATGCCGCTGATCGGGTACGTCCATGCCGCCCCGCCGGCGTTGTACCGAACGACGTCGTCGTAGAAGGCGGCGAAATCGTTGACGAGGAACGGCACGAACGTGACCGCGAGCAAGACGCTCGCGGGCACGAGGGGGCGCAACGCCGCGATCGCATCGCGGATCGACTTCGGCTTGCGCGTCGCGACGAGCCACACCGCGAGGAACGGCAAGAAGAACAGCGCGTGCAGCTTCGCGGCAGCCGCGGCCGCGATCGCGAGCGATCCGAGCGATCGGTGTTCGCGTTGCAGCAGAGCGATCCCCGCGAACAGGAACGCGAGCACGAAGAAGTCATTCCGTCCTTCGACGACGAATGGGAAGAGCTGCGGGTTGAGTGCGACCAGCGCGACGAGCGCGAGCCTGTGCTCGGGCCGCTTCACGAGCAGCGGCAGGATCGCGAGCGTCGCGATGAACGCGGGGAGGTAGAGGTAGCGCTCATCCCAGGTGATGCTGAAGTGGTCGAAGACCCACACGAACGGCACGGTGATAAGGAAGAGCGATGGGAAGTACGTGAGGTGGTAGAGCGCCGGGTTGTTCACCATGGGCCAGTTCACCAGTGGCGTGTCGAGGTAGTCCGCGACGTAGGGGTTCTGTCCGCTGAGGAGCTTGCGCGCGGCCCACTCGACCATGAGCGCGCCGTCGTGGATGTACGTGTACGCGCGTCCGGTCTCTCGGAGCACGATCGATGCGATCGTCGGCGCGACGACGAATGAGGCGACGATCGCCCCGAGATGCAGCGCGCGTTGCCGCGTCGTGAACGCGGAGCCCGACCGTAGGTCGCGCAGCGCGTAGAGCACCGCACCCACGCCGCAGGCGATCAGGAAGACCGCGTCCCAACCCGGTGGGAACAGCCGCCAGAGCGGCAGGTCGCGCGTGTCTGCGACCGTCGTGTGGTTCGCGAAGAGCAGCAGCCAGTTGAACACGCCGACCGCGAACACGAGGCGCGCGTCCAGCGAAAGTCCTCGCCACGATCCGAGCGCCGCACGGGCGGCACGCTCGATCCCCCTTGCGATCATGAGACCGCCTCTCCACTGACGAGCATATCGGCGGGTTCGCGCATGTAGCGGTCGTTCAACACGAGGAGCTCGTCGCTCGGCTCGCGCAGTCGCGCGAGCGCGGTATCGCGGCCTTCGCGACGCAGCGTCTCGATGGGGACCGCGTCTCGCGCCTCCATCGCGCCGACCGCCAGACGCCGCAGCGACGCGAGATGCGCCGCCGACGACGAAGCTCGCCCGATGTCCCGCGCGAGGGAGCGGACATAGGTACCCGACGAGCACACGACGAGCAGCCGCATCTCCGACTGCGGTGACCAGTCGGTCATGTCGAGCCGAGAGACCTGCACCTTGCGCGCCGCGAGATCGAGTTGCTCGCCTGCGCGTGCCCTCGCGTAGGCTGGACGACCGCCGACTTTCACCGCCGCATATGCGGGCGGTCGTTGCTCGATGACACCGCGAAATGACGCGAGCGCATGCTCGACCGCATCGCGACTCGGCGGGGGCGCCACGCGGGTCATCTTGCCTTCGCGGTCGTCCGTCTCCGTCTCATGTCCGAAACGGACCACGGCGACGTACACCTTCATCGCGGTGTGAAGACGATCCGTGAACTTCGTCGCTGTGCCGACGAGAACGGGAAGGACCCCGGTGGCCATCGGATCGAGCGTGCCGCCGTGACCGGTGCGGCGCACGCCGACGACCGCCCGCGCGACGGCAACGACGTCGAACGACGTCCACCCCGCGGGCTTGTCGACACTGAGAACGCCCGATACCGGGCGTTCTTGTGTCTCCCCGCTCAAAGCCTCGTTGTCACTCGCGAGGTGGACTCGCTCGTCGCGAATGAATCGCTCCTCGCTCGACCCGGTCTCGGACGCTCCTCGCTCGACTCAGCTCCGGACTGCGGCGCCCGCCAACGATTCTCGGGCCGCGTTGAGGATCTCGTCGCGAACGCGTCCGAGCGGGCCCTTCACGAGAGCGCCGGCGGCTCGCACGTGCCCGCCTCCGCCCCAGCGCGACATGAGCGCCTGCGCATCGACTGCCGGCGCCCACTGCGAAGTACGGCATGAGACCTTCACGACGCCGTCCTGCTCGTTGAAGAGGAGCGCCACGCGCATGCCACTCGAACGTGCGAGCTGCTCGACGAGTCCGCTCACGTCCTCATCGCGCGCGTCGGACTCGCGGAAGTCAGCGGTACCGATCTCCGTCCACACGAGGCGTCCGTCCATCTCGCGCCGCATGCGCGCGAACGCGAGCCCCCAGAGCTTCAGCGATTCGAACCGCTTGTTGCGATAGATGTTGTAGGTGATCGCCTGGAGATCTGCCCCTGCCTCACGCAGCATCCCCGCGCGGTCGAGCGCGCGGCGGTCCGTCGACGGGAACTGGAACGACCCCGTATCCGTCATGATCCCGACGAGCGCAGCGGTCGCCATCTCGGACGTCCAGCGCGCGCCGAGCGCATCGATGACCCGTGAGACGAGCTCGGCCGACGCGGCCGAAGAAACGTCGACGCAGTTCGTCGCCGCGAAGTGATCGTTCGAGGCGTGGTGATCGATGTTCAGCGTGCGCGGTCCGCTCGGCAGCGTGAACTTCGCGCGGTCGATCGAGCCGAAGTCGACGGTCACGACGAGGTCCACGTCCCGCGCGGGCGGCTCCGTCGTGAAGCGCTCGGTGCCGGCGAGGAAACGATAGTTCTCGGGCACGGGATCCGCGCAGTGCAGCGTCACGCGCTTCCCCATCCCCTCGAGCGCCAGTCCAAGCGCGATCGCGGATCCGATGGTGTCGGGGTCGGGATCGCGATGTGAGACGATCGCGACGGACTTCGCCCGCCGTAGCTCCGCGACCGCCGACGCGAGCTGCGTCTCCAGTGGCGCGACCGTCACGACTTCTCTTCTCGCTCGCGCGCCTGGCGCAGCAGCGTCGAGATGCGCGCTGAACGCTCCGCGGAGCGGTCCGAGACGAAGGTCAGCTCGGGGACGTAGCGCAGCTCGGTGCGCGTCCCGAGTTCGTGACGGAGGTACGGCGTCGCCTCCTCGAGCGCCTTCATCGTGCTCGCGATCTGCTCGTCGTCGCCGAGCACGCTCACGTGCACGCGGGCGCTACGCAGGTCGTCGGTGATCTTCACCTCGGTGACCGTCGAGAACGCGATCCGCGGATCGGCCAGCTCCTCGCTGATGATCGTGCCGAGCTCGCGCTGCAGGAGCGCGTTCACGCGATCGGCCCGCTTGAAGGTCATGCTCGCGGCTTGGGCTCGACGACGAAGGCCTCGATGACGTCGCCGACCTGGACGTCGTTGGTGCCGTCGAGGACGATGCCGCACTCGAGACCGGCGTTGACCTCGCGCACGTCGTCCTTCACGCGGCGCAACGAGCCGATGCTGCCCTCCCACACCGGCGCCGTCGCACGGATGAGCCGAGCCTTCACGCTGCGGCGGATGACGCCGTCGAGGACCATGCAGCCCGCGATCGTCGTCTTGCCGGCGGTGAAGAGCTGGCGCACCTCGGCGTGGCCGAGGATGCTCTCGACCATCTCCGGTTCGAGCATTCCGGTGAGCGCCTTCTGCACGTCGTCGAGCAGCTCGTAGATGACCTTGTACTGACGGACGTCGACGTTCGTCGATTCCGCGGCGCGCCGCGCGGGCGCTTCCATCTTCGTGTTGAAGCCGATGACCACCGCGCCCGACGCCGCGGCCAGCGTGAGGTCGGACTCGGTGATGTCGCCGACGCCGTCGTGGATGACCTGCAGCCCGACCTCGTCCTGCGGCACCTTCGCGAGCGCGCCCTTGATCGCCTCGAGCGAACCCTGCACGTCGGCTTTGAGGACGAGCTTCAGCTCCTTGGCCTTGCCCTCCTTCACCTGCGCGAACATCTCATCGAGCGTCGCGGGCTTCTCGGCGCCGACGCCGCCAGCGCGTTCGAGCTGGTGCTGGGCGACAACGGCCTTCGCGGTCTTCTCGTCCGGCACGGCGCGGAAGATGTCTCCGGCCTCGGGCACGTTCGGGAGACCGAGGATCTCGACGGGGCGGCTCGGCTCCGCGCGGCCGATCGTCTTCCCCTTGTCGTCGGTCATGGCGCGGACGCGTCCGTACGTCGTACCCGCGACGACGAGGTCGCCGCGCTCGAGCGTTCCAGCCTGCACCAGCACTGTCGCGACTGCGCCGCGACGCGCATCCATGTGCGCTTCGACGACGCGACCCGCGGCGGAACGGTCGGGGTTCGCCTTCAGCTCCGCGACGTCGGCGACGAGCATGATGACCTCGAGAAGGTCGGGGATGCCCTGCTTCGTGCGAGCCGACACGGGAACGAGTGGGGTCTCCCCGCCGTACTCCTCGATCGTGACGCCGCGTTCCGCGAGCTGCGCCTTCACCTGGTCGGGGTTCGCGTCGGCCTTGTCGATCTTGTTGAGCGCGACCACCATCGGCACCGCGGCGGCCTTCACGTGCGAGATCGCCTCGACCGTCTGCGGCTGCACGCCATCGTCCGCGGCGACGACGAGCACCGCGACGTCGGTGAGCATCGCGCCACGTGCGCGCATCGCGGTGAAGGCCTCGTGACCGGGTGTGTCGAGGAACGTGACCTTCCGTCCATCGTGCTCGATCTGATACGCGCCGATGTGCTGCGTGATGCCACCGGCCTCGCGCGCCGTGACGTTCGTCGAGCGGATCGCGTCGAGGAGGCTCGTCTTCCCGTGGTCGACGTGGCCGAGGATCGTCACGACCGGTGGGCGCGTCTTGAGCTTCGTCTTGTCGTCCTCGGTCCAGAGGTCGAGCTTCACCGGCGCGATCTCGGCCTCCGGCTCGGCCGGCGCGGGCGTCTCTTCCTCGGCCTGGGTCTCGATCCCGAGTTCCGTCGCGACCAGCACCGCGGTCTCGAAGTCGATGCTCTGGTTGATCGTCTTCATCTCGCCCATTCCGACGAGCGCACGCATCACGTCGACGACCGGGACCTCGAGGAACTTCGCCAGGTCGCCGACGAGCATGCTCTTTGGCAGCGTCACGGGCGCGTGGCCGTTCGACGCGGCCTGTGCCGGCGCGGGGACGGGCTCGGGCGCCGGCGCCTGCTGCTGCTGACGCTGCGGCCGGCGTCCCTTCGGACGCGGCCCGCGGTGCGGCGGCAGTCGCCTCGGTCTCGCTTTCGGCATTAGTGCGTCTCTCCCACTTTTGCTCTTGCTTCGGCTGCTTCTGTCATCTCTTTACGCAATCGGTCGGCGGTGGCGTCGTCGATCGTCACCTCGAGCGCCCGCGCGATGGCGCCTTCGCGGAGCCCGCGGTCGACGCACGCCGGGTCAGGGTCACAGTACGCGCCCCGCCCCGCGGCCTTCCCGCGCACGTCCACCGAGAGCTCTCCGCTCGGCGAACGCACGATCCGCACGAGGTCGCGCTTCGCGCGGACCGTCCGGCACGCGACGCAGGTCCGCTGCGGCGTCGGACGGACGGTGCTCTTGGCACCGGCCGCTGTCACCTTAGCGGCGCTCGCGCTTCTTCTTTCCTCCGAGTAGCGCGCGGTCCTCCTCATCAAGCTCCTGTTCGTCCGCGAGGGCCGACTCGGCTTCGACCTCGGCGACGAGGTCGTGACGGATCTCCGCGTCTTCGGCCTCGGGCGCGGGCGCCGGCTCGGCGGCGACCGCCTCGACCTCCGGCTCCGGCTCGGGCTCGAGCTCGGCGCGGACCTCCGACTCGCTGCGGATGTCGATGCGCCAGCCAGTGAGCTTCGCGGCAAGACGGGCGTTCTGCCCTTCCTTGCCGATCGCGAGTGAGAGTTGGCGATCCGGAACGACCACGTACGCGGTCTTGTCGTCCGCGACGATGTCGACGCGCACGACGTGCGCCGGCTCGAGCGCGTTCGCAACGTACTGCTCGGGCTTCTCGGACCACTCGATGATGTCGATCTTCTCGCCGCCGAGCTCGTTCACGATCGCCTGCACGCGCAGGCCCCGCTGGCCGATGCACGCGCCGCGCGCGTCGATGCCGGGCTGGCGAGCGCGGACCGCGACCTTCGTGCGCGACCCCGACTCGCGCGCGATCCCGACGATCTCGACCTGGCCGTTGAAGATCTCCGGCACCTCGTACTCGAAGAGCCGCTTCACGAGCGCCTTGTGGGCGCGGCTGACGATGATCTGCGGGCCGCGGAGCGTGCGGCGCACCTCGAGCACGACCACCTTGCGGTGCTGGCCGATGAAGTAGCGCTCGTGAGGCGCCTGCTCGCTGCGCGGCAGGATGGCCTCGGCCTTGCCGAGCTCCATGATCGCGGAGCCGGCGTCGAAGCGGCTGATCTGCCCGTTGATGATGTCGCCCTCGCGGTTCGCGTACTCCGCGAAGACCTGCTCGCGCTCGGCCTCACGCAGCGACTGCTGGATGACCTGCTTTGCGGTCTGCGCGCCGATGCGGCCGAGGGCCGCGGCCGACTCCTCGAGCGGCACGATGTCGCCGAGCTGCGCATCGGGCTTGATGCGCTGCGCGGCCTTCAGCTCGATCTGGAGCTTGGGGTCCTCGACCTTCTCGACCACGGTCTTGAGGAGGTAGACCTTGAACGCGCCGGTGGTGATGTCGACCTTGACGTCGATGTTCTCTTCAGCGCCGTACGCGCGCTTGAGCGCGCGCGCGATGATGTCGCCGACGACTTCCTTGGGAAGACCCTTCTCAGCGGAGAGCTGTGCGAGACCGGTGACGAGCTCTCGGTTCATGCCAGCGCTCCCCCATCTTCAATTCCGCCGACGGGGCGCCGCCGCGCGGGCGATAAAAAAAGTGGGGTCGACCCACTTTTCAGGTTGCCCGCGGACGACGGAAAACCCGCCGACCTAGGAGAACTATAGCAAATCGTGTCGAATCGCGAAAAAGGAGAACGGCCGCCGGGCCTTGCTCCTCCTACGTCAGATTGTTCCCAATACTCGAGAAGTAGTTCGAGAGCTGGTCCTTGAAAAAGACCATGGCGACGATGATCGCGATGGCGATGACAGCGATGATGAGTGCGTATTCGACCATTCCCTGTCCTCGCTCGTCGAGCCAAAAACCCATTCGTACTCCTTAGCGCGGCCCGGCGGCCGGCCTGAAAGGGTGGCATACGTTAGGCCTGGTTGTCAGCCCAACAGAGGTCCTGTCACCGGCCTGCGACCGCGGTCCGACCAGCGGCGCGCAGTGCGGAGGTCACGCGCTCCTCAGTACTAGCGGCACCCACCGGTGGTACTCCGCGCAGCGCCGCGAGCGCTTCTGACGCGCTGTAACCGAGCGCCTGGAGCGCAGCCGCTGCTTCATCGTCGACGACGATGCCCATCGGTTCGCGCTCCGATCCGCCGCGCGACACCTTGCTCTTCAGATCGACGATGAGCCGCTCCGCCGTCTTCTTCCCCACTCCCGGCGCGCGCGACAGCGCTGCGACGTCACCTGACGCGATCGCGGCCGCGACCTGCGCGGGACGCGCGACGCTGAGGATCGACATCGCCGCCTTCGGACCGACGCCCGAGACGCCGATGAGCATCTCGAAGAGCGCGAGCTCCTCGCGCGTCTCGAATCCGTAGAGCTGCTGCGCGTCCTCGCGCACGACGTGGTGGGTGTGGAGCTGCACGATGTCGCCCGCCGGATGGCGCGGCACGAACACCTTGTACCCGACGCCGCGCACGTCGACGACGACGTGATCGTTCGCTCGCGCGATCACTTCGCCGCTGACGCGCGCGATCACGGAATGCCCACGACTTCGCGATCCACTCGCTTCTCGGGGCACTCCGCTCCTCGCTGCTGGCTACGGCGGCCCCGGCATCCTTCGTTGACCGAGCTGAGCACGGGCCGCCTGGGCGCAGACGCTCGTCGCGGAGTGCCCACTCGCGCTCGCGGGTCGCGGCGCCTGATCACTTCGCGAGCGCGACGCGCGCGGCGAACCGGGCGCGGTTCGCGTACGTCACGGCGACGGCGATGGCGTCGGCGACGTTGTCTTCGGCGATCGGCGCATCGAGTCGCAAAACGTGGACGAGCATCTGCTGCACGGTCTTCTTGTCCGCGCTGCCATTCCCCGTCACGCCTTGTTTCACTTCTTGCGGCGTGTACTCGGCGATCTCGAGCCGCGCGCGTGCGCCGCAGAGGAGCGCGACGCCTCGCGCTTCGGACACGAGCATCGCCGTGCGGACGTTCTTGTTGAAATAGAGGCGCTCGAGCGCGAGCGCGGTCGGCGCGTGCTCGGCGATGAGGTGGTCGAGCGCAGTCGCGATCGCGAGCAGCCGCTCCGCCGTCGAGAGCGATCGCTCGACGTCCACGACGCCGCAGTCGAGAAGCCGTGGTGGGTCGCGGTCGAGCGCGAGAAGTGCGAACCCCATCCCGGTCGTCCCCGGGTCGATGCCCAGGACCGTGCCGGCGCTACCAGGAAGCCCGCCTTGGCGGGCTTCCGAGTACAGGCCGGGCAAGGCCCGGGTCTTAGGCGTTCTGAAGCACCTCGATGGGGATGTCAAAGTTCGCGTGCACCTTCTGGACGTCGTCCAGGTCTTCGAGACCTTCGACCAACGCCAGCACCTGCCGCGCCTTGTCGCCCTCGACGCGGACGCTGTTCGACGGACGCATGCTGATCTCGGCGGAGGCGATCGGGATCGCCGCCGCTTCGATCGCCTTCTTCACCCGTTCGAACGCCGTCGGGGTCGTGTAGACGGTGACCAGCGAACCGTCGACTTCGACGTCCTCGGCACCCGCGTCGATCGCGACGAGCTGAATGTCGTCGGTCGAGCGGCCGCCGGCGTCGATCTCGATGACGCCCTTTTGCTCGAAGATCCACTGCACCGAGCCCGACTCGCCGAGCTTACCGCCGTGCCTTGTGAACGCCGCGCGGATCTCGGGCGCCGTGCGGTTCCGGTTATCCGTGGCCGCCTCGACCATGATCGATACGCCGCCCGGCCCGTACCCCTCGTACAGGACGCTCTCGATCTGGACACCCTCGCCGCCGCCGGTCGCACGCTCGATGGCCCGGTCGATGTTCGCGTGTGGCATGTTCACCGCGCGCGCACGGTCGACCGCGAGACGGAGCCGGAAGTTCCCCTCGGGGTTCCCCCCACCCTCACGCGCGGCGAGCATGATCTCCCGCGTCATCTTGGTGAAAACGATGCCCCGCTTGATGTCGGCCGCGCCTTTTTGGCGCTTGATCGTGGACCACTTTGAGTGACCTGACATCGGCTGAATAGTATGTCCGAGAGACGCGTCACTCAGTGGATTTAGGGGAGATAGATGGCCGCAGTCACACCTGATCGGATCCGCAACGTCGCTGTCGTTGGCCACGGTGGCGCGGGCAAGACGACCCTGGTCGAAAGTCTTCTTCACGCGACCGGCGCGACGACGCGGCTGGGAAAGGTGGACGACGGCACCAGCATCCTCGACACCGACCCCGAAGAGCACAAGCGACGCATCTCGATCAATCTCGCCGTCGCCTCGTTCCAGCTGGACGGCGTCAAGCTCAATCTCCTCGACACCCCGGGCTTCGCGGACTTCGCGGGCGACCAGCGCGCGGCACTGCGCGTCGCCGACGCGGCGATCGTGTTCGTCGACGGGTCCGCCGGCGTGCAGGTCGGAACACAGCTCGTCTGGAACGAGCTCGATAAGGCGAAGACGCCGCGCATCGTCGTCGTCGGACGGCTCGACCGCGAGAACGCCGACTTCGACCGTGTCCTCGCGCAGCTCCGCGAGGCGTACGGCATCCGGGTCGTGCCGCTCCACGTCCCGGTCGGCCACCAACAGAGCATCTCGGGGACGATCGATCTCCTCCACGGCACGGTCCTCAAGGGACCGAAGGACGAACCGGCGCCGACGCCGGACTCGGAGAAGGATCGTGTCGGCAAGTACCGCCAGCAGCTCGTGGAGGCGATCGTCGAGACCGACGAGGAGCTCCTCACGCGTTACCTCGACGGCAAGGAGATGTCCTACGACGAGCTTCGCGACGCGCTCCACAAAGCGGTGCGCGAAGGCCAGGTGATCCCGGTCGTCGCCACGTCATCATCGAAGAACGTCGGCTACGCGGCGCTGCTCGCGACTATCAAGGAGATGCTCCCCTCGCCCGCGGAGACGGGCTCGGTCATCGGAAAGACCGCGTCGGGCGACGAGATCGCGCGCAAGGTCGATCCGGGCGAGAAGCTCTCGGCGTTCGTCTTCAAGACGCTCTCGGACCCGTTCGTTGGAAAACTGTCTTTCGTGCGCGTGTACTCCGGGACGCTGCACCACAACGCGCAGATCTTCGACGCCGCGAAGGGCGAGTCGGAGCGCGTCGGCCAGGTGTTCTTCGTTCGCGGCAAGGAGCAGGAGCAGACCGACGCCGTCGGTCCCGGCGATATCTGCGCGATCCCCAAGCTGACCGCGACGTCGACGAACGCGACGCTCACGGACAAGGACGCGCCGATCAAGTTCGACCCGATCGATTTCCCGTCGCCGTCGTTCTCCGTCGCGATCGAGCCGCAGTCGAAGGTCGACCTCGACAAGCTCGGGACGGCGCTCCACAAACTCACCGACGAGGACCCGTCGCTGCACGTACGCCGGGACGACGCGACGCACGAGACGATCCTCTCGGGCATCGGAGAATCGGCGATCGACACCGCGGTGCACCACCTGAAGGAGAAGTTCGGGGTGCAGGTGCTCACCCGCACACCACGCGTCCCGTACAAGGAGTCAATCCGCCGCAAGACGCAGGCGCAGGGCCGCTACAAGAAGCAGACCGGCGGGCACGGCATGTTCGGCGACGTGTTCCTCGAGATCGAGCCCCTCGTACCCGGCAGCGGGGTCGAGTACGCGACGCGGATCGTCGGCGGCTCCGTGCCTCGTAATTACTGGCCGGCGGTCGAGAAGGGCGTGCGCGAGGCGGCGGAGAAGGGCGTCATCGCCGGTTACCCGCTCTCCGACTTCCGCGCGACGCTGTACGACGGCTCGTATCACCAGGTGGACTCGAACGAGATGTCGTTCCGCGTCGCGGGATCGCTCGCGCTGCAGAACTGCGTGAAGGAAGCCGACGCGTACCTGCTCGAGCCGATCCACGAGCTCGAGGTACTCGTCCCCGAGGAACAGATGGGTGACGTGCTCGCCGATCTCAATGGACGGCGCGGGCGCGTGCTCGGGATGGAGTCGACAGGCGCGGGCTACCAGCAGATCAAGGCGCACGTGCCGCTCGCGGAGATCTTCCGCTACGCGACGGACCTTCGCTCGATGACCGGCGGCCGCGGCACGTTCACGTCGCGCTTCCTCAGCTATGAGGAGTGCCCGTCACACATCGCGCAGAAGGTGATCGCGGCGCACGAGGAGCAGGGCGAGGCGGTCGCGGCGCACTGAGCGTGATGCGATCGGTCTATCGGTCGCGGATCTAAACGAGAGCGGGCCTGGCGGACGGTGGCCTCCCGCTACCGGTTCTTCGAGACGTATCAGTCCGCTGTGAGGCGAGAGCTTCCGCTCGTACGCCTGCGCGCGAACCCTGTTAGCTGACGTCGAGCGTGGCACGCGCGAGGGCGAGCGTCCGCGCGGCGGTCCAGCGCGCGTTGTCCCATTCCTCGCGACCGGCCTGGTACGCGATGTGGCTGATACCGATGTCCAGCTCGCAGCAGCGCAGGCGTTCCCGGAAGGCAGGTATCCGCAGGTCGATCGCCGCGTAGTGGCGCTCGACCTCTCGCCGAATGTCGATGTCGCCCCACCGCTTCGCATACCACGGCCACCAGAACGTGAGCAGGGCGACGTCGTACAGGAAGTCGCCGAAGATCGAGGCGCCCCAGTCCAGTAGGACGACGCCGTGGCCATCCGTGAGGACGTTGAAGTAGAGGAGATCGTTGTGCACGAGATGGCGCTCCTCGGGGCACGACGGCAGCAGCTGATGCATCCGCGCGAGAGCGGCGTCGAACTCGGCCGCGCCGATCCGCGAGGCGGCAAGTCGCGCGCGCTGCGCAGCGCGCTCGCCGGGCGCGTCTTCCCGCACGAGCGTGTCCCGCCACGAGGCGTGATCGCCCGCTCCATTCCCGTGCCACAGGCCGAATCCACGCGTACCGGCGAGGTCGGCCTCACGCATCGCGTCCATGGCCGCGAAAAGCGGCGGCAGCACCTCGCGCATTCCCGCGCGATCGAGGTCATCGATCGGCGTCCCGCTCACGCGCTCTGAG
>Ga0209376_1003328_pt1 | contig 14635 bp, 18 predicted proteins | sample GraSoiAngelo_134_FD_185891 | JGI IMG/M metagenome (GOLD analysis project Ga0209376, IMG submission 185891) | Grasslands soil microbial communities from the Angelo Coastal Reserve, California, USA - 14_0929_05_30cm (SPAdes) (version 2) | ecosystem: Environmental > Terrestrial > Soil > Grasslands ... | reverse complement strand
AAGCACCCGCCAGGCTTCGCTTAGAGCGAGCACCTTCGTTTCATGCGCCAAGTGGTGGAAGACCAAGCTCGAGACAACGCGGTCAAAGGTTGAGTCTGGGTAAGAAAGCCGGTCTGCGTAACCGAGTTCGAACCGCACCGCGGCGCCGGTCCGCCAGGCTTTTCGCCTCGCGATAGCCAGGATCTGCGCGTCTGGATCGATACCCACTACGTCGGCGCTCAGGCATCTCTCCTTGATAAGGAAGACCAATGTGCCGGTGCCAGAGCCCACGTCTAGGACATGGTGTCCGGGCTCGATCCGCATCTGGTCGACGAGTCGGCTCCTCAGCTCCCGTTCGCGGAAGTGCAGGCGTAGGAGCGGGTCGTAGAGAGGGGTCAGGAACCGATGGCCGAGGGCAGGAACGAACCGCGGCAGGCTCGGATCGTGATGATGCGAGTGCACCGAATCAGTGCGCTCGGTGGCCACCTTCATCACGGGCGAGGTACTTGTCCGGATCCTTGTCGAACCTCTCTTTGCAGCCGGCCGAGCAGAAGTAATAGGTCTCGTCGCCACGAAACGAGCGGTATTCGGCCGTCCGCGTGTTGACCATCATTCCGCAGACCGGATCGATCGCCGTCCCAGTGCTTTCCATATCGTCTCCTTGCCCAGTAAAGGCCTGATGTCCGCCGTGCATTGCTTGACCGACCAGCGCCCCTCCCCGAACCGCGTACCTAGAGGGATCGCCCTCGAAGACCGAGCGACAGCCAGCGGAGCAGAAGTAGTACGTCTCGCCGCCGAAGTCAGCCTGTTGGGTGGCGGTGGCGGGGTCAACGCTCATCCCGCACACCGGGTCTCGGACCAACTGTGCACCCGGCTGCGGCCGACGGGCGTGTGCCCTCAGCATTTCGATTCCGCCGGTAGTGACGAAGCGCCAAGCCAACACTGCCATCAGCAGTAGACATGCGATATCCAAAAACGTCGTGTAGTTCCAGGTCGGCTGGGTTTCGAAGATCGTGAGGTGGTGATTGGTCGGGGCCAGGCCCAGGAGCTGGAAGGCGCCTCCAACAAGAAACCCGGCCAGCGCCATCGCGGCATATGAGACCGCGAGCAGGTAGAGCGACATGCGGCCTCCGTAGTACTTCCGATAGATGTTCAGGATCGGCAGGATGATCAGGTCGGCAAAGATGAAGCTGATCACGCCGCCGAAACTGATGCCGCCGTTCCAGAGCACTGCCGCCAGGGGTACGTTGCCCACCGAGCAGACGAAGCTGAGCATCGAGATAACCGGGCCGATGAGCGGGCTCCAGAACTCGTTGAGCGTCGGATGGTCAGTCAGAAAAAACGCCTGCCACCAGCTGTTTGGCACCCAGGCGGCGAGCGCGCCTGCGATGAGGAATCCCAGCCCCAGGTCCACATACAGGGCATTCAGGTCCATGAAGAAGGAATGCGAGATGGCGGTGAACGCTCGCGGCGAGAAGAGCCGGGATAGAAACGGACCGTCGGTGATGGACATGTCCATCTCCCCATGTGCCTCATGGGTCGAGCCGAAGACTCCGCGCTCGGCCTGGCGACTGGCCTCGTCGACCATCCGCTTACGCAGCGTGACCTTGAACAGGATCCACAGGAGCACCGCCATGAGCAGGCCGCCGGCGAACTCGGCGGCCACGAACTGCCAGCCCAAAAGAATGAGGAGGACGAGGCCCAGCTCGAAGACCAGGTTGGTTGAAGCGAACTCGAAGATGATCGCGTTGACGAAACTGGCTCCTCTGCGGAAGAGCGCCCTGGCCACCGCAACTGCCGCATAAGAGCAGGACGAGCTGGCGGCGCCGAGGCCGCAAGCGAGAACGAAGCCCTTGAGGTCCGGTCTGCCAAGCGCGCCGGCCACGGCCCGCTTGGAAACGATGGTTTGGACCATTGCGGAGAGCAGGAAGCCAAAGGCGAGCGGCCAGAGGACCTCCCAGAGCATGAAGACGGAAAGTTGCAGAGCATGCACGATCGCGCTGACTACAAACAATTCGACCTAGCTCCTCACCAGGCGCTCGACCGCGTCATTGAGTTCTCGCACCTTCTTGCTTCCGCCGCCAGACCGGATCGCCTCCGTCACGCAATGCTCGGTGTGATCGGCCAGGAGTTGGAGCGCCACGCTTTCGAGTGCGGCCCGGGTCGCGTTGACCTGAGTCAGGACGTCGATGCAGTAGCGATCCTCCGCCACCATCTTCTGGATGCCGCGCACCTGCCCCTCGATGCGCCGCAACCTTGTCTCGATCCTCTGCTTGTCCTTGGTGTAGCCTGCCATCCATCAATAATACCCCCCGGAGGTATAGTGGTCTTATGAGCGGCCACGACATGGCGATGCACTCCCCGCACGATGTGATGGGCCACGGAGGGCATGCGGAGACCTCGATGAACGCCATGGTCCAGGACATGCGCAACAGGTTTCTGGTCGCCGCGGTGCTGTCGGTGCCGATCCTGCTCTGGTCGGCGATCGGTCGCCAGGTACTGCATTTCAGCGTCCCCGCGCCGTTTGCCATGCGCGACGATGTCTTCCAGCTGATCCTGAGCCTGCCCGTGATCGGCTACTCGGGCTGGATCTTCTTCGACGGAGCCGTGCGCGCCCTCAAAGCGCGGACCCTGGACATGATGGTCCTGGTCGCGGTTGCCATCGCCGCCGGCTGGACCTACTCGGTGGTCGTCACAGTCCGCGGCGGCGGGGACGTCTTCTACGAGGCATCGACGGTTCTGGCCGCCTTTGTGCTCCTCGGCCACTGGCTCGAGATGCGAGCGCGGGGCGGCGCCAACGATGCGGTCCGCGCCCTTTTGAATCTTGCCCCACCGATGGCGATCGTCATCAAAGACGACGAACAGGTCGAGGTACCGACGTCGGAACTGCAGGTCGGCGACGTCGTTCTCATCAAGCCAGGCTCCAAGGTCCCAGTGGACGCGGTCGTCGAGGACGGCATTAGCGAAGTGGACGAATCAGTCGTCACTGGCGAGAGCCTGCCGGTCTCGAAGGCACCAAACGCACAGTTGATCGGTGGCTCGATCAACAAGAACGGGACGCTCCGTGCCCGCGCCACAAAGGTAGGTTCAGATACGGCTCTCGCCCACATCGTGAGACTCGTGCAGGAAGCCCAGAGCTCGAAAGCACCTGGGCAGCAGCTCGCGGATCGGGCCGCCTTCTGGCTCGTGCTGGTGGCGCTGATCGGCGGGACGCTGACATTGATGGTCTGGTTGCTCGCGGGCCGGAGCTTCAGCCAGGCAATTCTGTTTGCCATCACCGTCGTCGTTATCACCTGTCCCGATGCTCTTGGCCTGGCCACGCCGACCGCCATCATGGTCGGGACGGGGCTTGGTGCCAAGCGCGGAATCCTTTTCAAAAACGCAGCTGCAATCGAGGCAGCCGCCCGAGTCCAGGTCGTCGTGATGGACAAAACCGGAACGCTGACCAAAGGCGAACCCGAAGTCACCGAGCTTACCGCCGACGGCTTGTCAGAGAAGGAAGTCCTTGCCCTTGCAGCAGCCGTCGAACGGGACTCCGAACACCCGCTGGCCGAGGCAATCGTCCGCCGCGCCGAGCAGGTCGGTGCGGCCCAGCTCTCAGCGACTGACTTCGAGAACGTGCCAGGCCATGGCGCCCTGGCAACCGTCGGTGGCCGCCGTGTGGCTGTAGGCAACGCGAGGCTGATGGCGCGCGAGACGATCAGCCTTAACGGACTGGTCAACACGCGCGACGAGATGGCGGCGGAGGGACGAACCGTCGTTGTCGTTGCTGTCGACGGCCGTGCTTCGGCCGTGATCGGCATCAGTGACGCTCCTCGCCCAACAGCCAGGGCGGCGGTTGATGCGATCCAAGAGCAGGGAGTCGAAGTCGTGATGCTCACCGGCGACAACCGCGCCACCGCGGAACGGATTGCCCGCGAGCTCGGTATCCGACAGGTAATCGCCGAGGTCCTCCCTGCCGACAAGGCAAGCAAGATCGGCGAGCTACAGCGGGCCGGCAACAAGGTGGCGATGGTCGGCGACGGGGTCAACGACGCGCCTGCGTTGGCCCAGGCCGATGTTGGGATCGCGATCGGCGCCGGCACCGACGTGGCGATCGAGACGGCCGACATCGTTCTGATGCGTTCGGATCCGCTCGACGTCGCGACGGCGGTCACCATCGGACGGGCCACCCTTCGCAAGATGCGGCAGAACCTGGGTTGGGCGGTGGGCTACAACGCGATTGCCATTCCGATCGCCGCCGGCATTTTTGAGCCTAGATTCGGACTCGTGCTTCGACCAGAGATCGCGGCGCTCTCCATGTCAGGTTCGAGTCTGCTGGTCGCGATCAACGCATTGCTTCTCAAGCGGCTGAAACTTGCGACTGGACGGCAGGGCGACTAGCGCGCGGCTAAGGCTGTGACTGCAGCCGCTCCTGCTGTTTTCGCCAGCCATATTGAGTCAGACCGCGCGGTTTGTAAGTCGACACCACCGTAGCTACTAGTAACGCCAGTAACGCGGCGCCGGCGGCGGCCAGCATTTGAACCTGGAGGCCGAGATCGGAACCCACCAGCGTCCGGTCCGACGCAATTTGCGAAACCTGGCTGATTGGACGCATGTGCACGAAGAGGACGAGGGTGGCGGGTATTGTGATCACGAGCTTGACCACGATCCAGTAATGCCGAAACAAGCCAAGTGTCGTGCCCAGTGATGACGCGAAACCGGTGAGCACCGAGGCGAGGCACAACGGAACAATGACGAACCAGGTGATCATTTCCATCACCTGGTACGAAGCCCGCGCCATCTGAGCGTCATCGCTGGCCAGGCCCGCAACCGAGAGGGCGAGGAAGACGGCGACAGCGCCTAACCAGCCGACCGACGACACGACGTGCGCCGTGAGCATGAAACGGCGGATACCTGGTGTCATGGTCATCGGTGCATCGGGGCGACGCCTGCGAGGTGCAGCACGATGAACAGCACGATCACTACGACTAGGGTGATCACGAAGGCGTTCACCCAGCGCGGTCGCGGTGGGGGTTTTCTCGCGCGACCAGTCCGCGGAGCAGAGTTGGCGTCGGTCGGCGCGTGCGGGTCAGGCGTACCTAGATGCGGGCTCTGTGAGGTCATGACGAGCTAGCGTAGCAGACAGCGTGTCGTACCTAGAGACAGAGTGTCTACGCCACGCTATCCTAGGTGGGATGCCGAACTGGAACGAGACCGTAGAGGCGCACCGCGTCGGTGTGCGCGAAGCCATCGTTGACACTGCCGCAGCCCTTGTAGCTGAGCACGGGCCTCGGTCGGTGACGATGTCGCAGATCGCAGAAGAAACCGGAATCGGGCGTGCAACCCTGTACAAGTACTTTCCCGACGTTGAGGCGATCTTGGTCGCCTGGCACGAACGTCACGTCGTTGGCCATCTAAACGAGCTGGCGGCCCTAAGAGACGGGCCTGGCGGTCCCTTCAAGCGACTCGAGGCAGTCCTCGCTGCATATGCCCTCATTCAACACAAGCGCCACGCCACCGCCGTTGGAGCGCTCCTGCATCGGGATGAACATGTCACCCGAGCGCAGAAGCATCTTCACAATCTCATCCGTGATCTGATTACCGAAGCCAAGACCGCCGGCGACATCAGGACTGATGTAACCCCTGACGAGCTGGCGAGCTACTGCCTGTTCGCGCTCGCGGCAGCGAGCAGCCTGCCCTCCGAAGCTGCTGTAAACCGGCTGGTTGTCGTGACGCTGACCGGGTTGAGGCCGCCGCCTTGAGTCGGGTCCCTCGAGCGTGTTCAGGCCGCGTTGACCGCTGCGATCACCTCTTCGATCGATACATGCATGGTGTCTGGTGCCAATTGCTTCCAAGCGATCTGCCCACTTCGGTTGATCACGAAGATCGAGTGGCTGTCCACCGGGCCCATGTCCATTCCGCCTGGTAGCCGGTAAACGTCGAAGGCCGACCCGAGGAGGTGATCTCGATCCTCCAGAATCGGAAACGCTAGCTGGAGCTGAGAGGCAAGTGACTCGGAACTCTGCAGTGAATCCGTGCTCACGGCAACAACGCGACTGCCCGCCGACTCAATCGCCGTCATGTGTGGTCCTGCAGCTCGACGAGCTGCTGCTTACATGCATCTCAACCACCGCTTTCATAGAAGTAGAGGACCAGTTTCGAACCGCGCAGCTGGTCGAGCGAGATAAGCATTCCGGTTGTCGACTGCAGCGAGAGCGAAGGTTCGGAGGCTCCAACCCGGAGCCCACGTTCACCGCTGCTGTTGGATGGGGCTGCCGGGCTGAGGCGAGTCGCGATCAAGTAGGCGATGATGGCGACGAGTAAAAAGCCGGCGATTCCATAGGACCACGAAGGCAATCCGCGCAGCCAACGGCGAGTCAACTTTCGCCTTGCGAAGCTTGTCGGCTTATCTAAATGCGGTCGGCCGTCGTGGCTTCGCCCTCGGGTGCACTAACCTCCGCCTGCCCGCGACGAACGAGCGCAGAGCGAAGCTCCGCGACCTGACTTTCCAGTTCGGCGACTCGCGGATCATTCTGTTTGCCGTGGTCCATCCCCCGCATCATCACCCACATCATCACGCCCATCGTGAGCGGGCACACGAGTATCAGCAGGTATGGCAGTAGTTGGCTCATCTTGGCTTCCGCCCACTACTAAGCACCGCTAGTACCATCTGACGATAGTATCGTCAAACCGGCGGCCAGCGCGCCTGTGCGTACCAGGCAAGGACGGGTGAGATGAGCGGCAGCCATCGATCGGTGACGAGGAGCGCGCCCATTGCCACAAGGAACGCGCCAGACACGGCTTGAGCAGTCGCTGGCGCTCGTCGTACTCGCTGCAGCCAGGCGCGAACCCTGGGCACGGACAGACTGAGAGCAACAAATGGAAGCGCAAGCCCGAGGCTGTAGGCGGCAAGAAGCCCAACACCCTGGTCGAGGGCGGCCGTACTGCTCGCCAGGGTCAGGATCGCCGCCAGAACCGGCCCGACACATGGCGTCCATGTGATCGCAAAGGCGGCCCCCAGCACAGGAGCAGTCCAGAGTCTCCCGCCGGCGGACCATCGGCTCCAATCGCCTCCCCGACTCAGGATCGAGATACGACCTTCGAGCAGCAGAACCAAACCCAGCATGAGTACGAAGACTCCAGCGATGCGCGCAGCCGGGAGTCGGTAGGTCAGCAGCAGTGAGCCGAGCACTGAGGCGCTGGCCCCGAGGGCGATGAACACGAGCGAGAACCCGGCCACGAAGAGTAGGGCGGCCGCAATCGTCCTCCCGCGCTTTGCTTCCAAATCGCTGGCGGACAGCCCAGTCAGGTAGCCCAGATAACCGGGCAGAAGCGGCAAACAGCATGGTGATGTGATGGAAATAACCCCCGCCCCGAAAGCCACGGCGAGGTTTATGAGGTTCACTGATCCATCATCCTAGCTCGGGTACTATCGGCGGATAGTAATGCCGCTCAGGATCTTGGTTTTGGTAGTTGGGGTCGTCGTTGCCGCGGTGCTCCTGGCCGCGTTGGGGTGGGGCCTACTCCATCCAGCCAATCAGGTGGCCGGCACTCTGGTCGGACGATCAGCACCGCCCCTGACCATCACCACCTTAGACGGGCGCGAGCTGGATCTTGCGAACCTCCGCGGAACGCCATCCGTGATCAATTTTTGGGCGTCCTGGTGCGTTCCCTGCAAGGAGGAAGCGCCAGTGCTCAACGCCGCGGCCCGGGCATACGCGGGGCGGCTGGCGTTCGTAGGAGTGGACATCCAGGACAGCGATTCGGCCGCGCGCTCTTATCAGGCGGAGGTAATGAGTCCCTATCCCGTGGGTCCAACGACCAAGGGCAGCTACACCGATTGGGGTGTTACCAAGCCACCAGAGACATTCATCGTCGACCGAAACGGCATCGTCATTGCGAGAATCTTGGGGCCGGTGGATCGGCAACGACTCGAGGTTTACATAAGCCAGTTGGCGCCATGAAGGGATGGACTCGTTGGTTCCCGATAGCTGCGTGGGTATTTGCTTCGATTGCAGCAGTGTTCGTGGGAGGCAGGTTCCTTCTCACGCCAGTCGAGGGCGAAGTGTTGGTCATGGCCAGTGCTCGGCAGCCAGACCATCTCGGAGCTTCGACCCTCGAGTTGCACTCCGCCACTGGCTGGACCAAGATCGGTGGCTTTTCCGGACTCCCGGTCCCAGCCGCTCCGCAAACTGTCACGTTGCTTGAATCGCATGCGGCCGTCGGTTCATACGATGGTTTAAGGCTCGGTAACCTGGTCCTCTCGATCCAAGTCGGTGTCCGGCAGAATGCGCTGGCATCGATCCTTGTCGGCGTGGCGTACGGCACGCCGCTAAGGCATGGCGTCTACGCCGGCTCCGAGGGTGTGAGCCTGGGGCTGAACGAGCTTTCCGGCCAGCTCAAGTCAATGCCGCAATTCAGCGTCATCGATCAGTTCGGGCGACCTTTCACCAATCAAGAAATTGCCGGCCATGCTGTGTTGCTGGCCGCGTTCCATACCAACTGTCGCACCACCTGTCCGCTGTACACCGGACTCTTTCTACAGCTGAGAAAGCAGCTGCCTGCGGAGGTGATGCTGGTGGAGGCCACAACCGCGCCCGACGAGGATACCCCGGCCGTGTTACGGGATTACGCGGGCAAGCTGGGAGCAAGCTGGACGTTTGTCACGGGCAGCAGGCAGGCGATGGAAGCCTTTTGGGCCCCATTCACGGTCCAGCTCAGCACGGGCGAATTCCACAGTTCGACGCTCGTCTTCGTCGATTCGCACGGTTACATTCGCACCTACTACCTGGGGATCCCGGACGTCGCTGGTCAGCTGCCTACTGAGCTAGTGCAGCAGTTGAATCCGGACGGCCTCAGCGAGTACCGGTCACACGGAAACGGCTGGGGCGCACCTCAGGTGCTCGACACGTTGCAGACGATTGATGCCCTCGCGCCTCGTTCCAGCGGCGGTGAGGGGCTGGCCCAAGAATTCGCCATGGGCATGCTCGATGGAAGGCAAGTCCGGTTGTCTCAATTCCGCGGCCAGCCGGTGCTGATCAACTTCTGGGCTACCTATTGCGTTCCCTGCCGCGTGGAGATGCCGCTGATCGAACGAACCGCTGCCCAGCACCCCGAGCTCGTCGTGCTGTTGGTGGACGAACGGGACAGCACCGAAGCGGCGCGCACCTTCGTCAGCGACCTGCACATCGGGTCTACGGTGCTGCTCGACACGGACGGCAAGGCCGGAGACCTCTACCGAATCGCTGGACTTCCGACTACGGTCTATGTCCGGCCGGACGGCACCATTGAGGGCCGGTAGCTTGGTGAGACCAACGAGCAGATCCTCGGTTCGCACATTGCAGCGCTCGGCGCGTAGCAAACCCTCCTCATCCCTTGCCGTCGGTGTGGCCAACGCCGCGCCGGTCGACCGGACACTCGCCCTGACTTGCCTCGGACTAACGATTCCGTGGCTGATCTACACGCGCTTCTACTTCTTCTTGCAGCCCCGGCATCTGACGTTCGACGGCGGTTTCTTCATGACGTACTTCCACAAGCCGGACCCCTTCTGTGGAATGACGCGAACCTTTGCTTGGATGTGGCGCGGTGATTTGCTGCATGCGCTCAGCGTCTACCCGCTTGGGCCGCTTATTTTCGTAGCGACCCTCGGCGTCATTGCCTACTCCGCGGCGGTTCTCGTCAGCGGACGTGCGCTTCGGATTGCGATGACCCGGCGCATCATGTGGGCCGTCATCACCCTCGGAGTCCTCGCGTTGACATTGAACTGGGCGTCCAAGCTGATCTGGCTAGGTATGTAGCCGGTCCACTGAACTTGAGCGGCGTGCCACTATCGCCACACCGACGGCCGATCCGATCAGCCCCAGGACAAAGCCGCCAAGGATGAGCTGATGCGGAGGTAGGGTCATCATCGAACCGCCCATCTCGAGTGGGTGTATTTGATGCCAATAAAGGTCCCAGATGCTTCCGAGTGCCACTATCACCACCCCGATCGCCGCTGCGATCCTCCAGGTTTGCAGCGGGGCCAGCCGCAACCAGCGCCAGGCTGCCCAACCGGCATGCAAGACGATCGGCAGCTCGATGAGCATTGCGCCACGTGTCATCCCCCATGCCTTCAGAGACGCCATGAGCTGGCTGTGCGGCGCAACCATCATCAGCAGGAATGGCCCGGTCGCAATCAGCACAACCAGTGCCAACAATGTGTAGATGACGAGGGAGGCGCCTTTGCCCAGGCGCTGGTAGTCGCTGAACCCAAGGACACCGATCGCGAACAGCCCGCCGACATCGATCATCAGGTGCGGCGCCTGGAGGCTGACCCCGACGTAGTGCTCTCGCCAGTCCCAAAGCGTTCCGGCTACGCCCAGACCGTACGCCGCCAGCAGTAATTCGAGCGATCCGAACTTATGGCCCGAGAACCGCATTAATACTGCGAGGCAACAATCGAGGGGCGGATGGGCGGGCTCTGCATCCGATGACTAGACGAGGTGTTGCCCAGCTTGCCCAAGGCAGGATGCTGCTTGCAGGGCGAAATAAACACCCATGCCAGAAATTGCTACCAGAGATAACCCGGGCGTTCGGGCGGGGAGAGGATCGCCAAGCACCTGCGCGACGCGGAGTCCCGCCACTCCGCCGAATGCGGCTGAGCCTTGTGCGGCAGCGATGTCTCCGAGTGCCCACAATGCTGCAGCCACAGGATGCGGTCCCTTGCGTTCAAGTGCAGCCCGGTCCGCGTGCAGCTCAGAGTCCTCAACGTGGTGCCTGCTAAACCAGCGAATGAGCGGGACATAGAACAACACCTGAGCCGCAGAGTCCAGGGCGGCGCGAACTAGTGGCTCGTAACGACGTGCATGTTCGCGCTCATGGAGGAGCACGACATCGAGTTCGTCCGGACCCAGACGTCGGACGAGACCATCACTAACAAATAGGCGCGGACGAAACGCCCCGGCGCAAAAGGCGGCCGGCGAATCTGCCGCAAGGCAGGTGACGCAATTCACCCCCGTGCGGGCCATCGCAACTCGCAATGCGTCTGGCATGTGACCAGAGATAGGAAGGGCTCGCGTGCGAACCGATGCCCGGGTCAAAACCCAGACGATGCGGCCCATCCACGCGAACACGCTTGCGATCGCCAGCGGGAGGCCGATGCCGATTCCGGCCGCGACCCGGGCGTCCAACTGCGTCAGCGCGCCAAAGCATTCAGCACGGTGCGGGCACAGCAGGAGCCCACCGAAACAGGTCAGTATTCCCAGCGAAAGGCCCGCAAGCACGGCCCGCTGCCGCCGCTGCTCACTCACGGCTAGCAGCCCTGCGCAAACGCTCGCGCTGGTCGCGTGGCAGCTCATCAAGATGTGCCGCAAAGGCCGCCAGCGCAGCATCGCCGAACTGCTTGAGCATGCGGTTCGCATGTTCACGACTTGCTGTGGCGAGATAGTCTGCTGCGGTTCCTGCTGCTCGGTACTGGAACGCCCGCTGGCTTGCCACTCGGTCCTGAGTGAGGAGGCCCTTTTCCGCCATCCGGCTGAGTGTGGTCATCAGCGTCGTGTACGCGAGTTTCGGCGTGATCTTCTGGATGTCGCGCACCGTGAATGGCTCCGGCACGGACCCTGCCCAGACCGGGCGCATGATCCGTGCTTCAAGCGGACCCAGAACCTTCAGAGCGCGCTCGAGCTGCTTGTCGGCCCTCATTTTCAGCAAGCGTACTATAGGCGGGTAGTAGACGTGGGCAGGCAGGATCACTATCGATTTCTCATGACTCGGCGGACCGCGTTGCTACTCGCCGGAGGAGGCGTGCTCGGCCTCGCCTTGGGCGGCGGTTACGTGCTCCGCGAGCTCATCAGATTGGGATCGCCTTCTACCGGCGGCGGAATGATGGGCGCCGCGACCTCTGCTGACATGAGCAGTTACATGGAACTGTTCAGCCGGCACAGATATATCCGCAGAACTGTTGAGGAGATCCCAGGTGGTGTTCGCACCACGACGGAGGCCGGTGCTCCTGACTTGGTCGCCCTACTCCAGGCCCATGTCTCCACCATGTACGACCACGTCAGCCACCGTGCCGAAGTCACATGCATGAGCAACAGCCTCCCGACGTTGTTCAGGCACGCAGACGGGTATCAGAGGCAGTTGACGCTCACCGAAAAGGGCGTATCGGTCATTGAGACGTCTCGCGATCCGGCGCTCACGAGTGCTATCCGAAAACACGCACAGGAAGTGAGCGGGTTCGTCCGTGACGGGATGCCATCGATGATGCGCGGCATGATGGGCAACTAAATGTCGACACCAGGACGACGATCAGTTGGATCGTGATCTTTGGACGTGGGGATTCCTTGTCCCATAGAGTCGCCCACAAGTTGTCGACCTGAACTCCATTGGACCGCCAAAACCCCACCGAGTGCGAGCGGATTTCCGGCCCATCAAGCTGTCAAACGAAGCTGTCAAATGACGCGACGCAGCAGACCGATCACAACATGTAGACCGCAGCGCGGGGCAGGCACAACATATTGGTGCTCGCGCAGGGAATCGAACCCTGAACCTTGGGATTAAGAGACTCCCGACACCTCGTCTCAGGGCATGTCAGGGAATGTCAGAGCGTCTCCTCCGTATTCGGGGTATGACGCACTCGTCTCACCGCGTGTGCTGATGTGTCACGGAGTCTCCAGGCGAAGCTGTCAACGAAGCTGTCAAGCGTTGGACTTCAGCCACGCGACGGTCGACGTGAGGTTTCATACCGCTCACCCGAGGTTGACGCTGTCTTGAATGTGAGAGACCGGCGATGACCACCCGGACCAGCCCCGTCAGCAGGAAGAGACCGGCGACGACGAGTACCGCGGCACTCAGATCAGGCGCGAAGAGGAGCAGGACTCCCCAAGACGCGTCCGCCTGGTATGGAAGCCCAAGCCATATGGCGACCGGGACCCCAATCTCCCAGAGCAGAGGCAGAACCCACTGACGTCCCTGACTTAGCGCATGCAAGAGTCCGCGCATCGGAAGTTCCGGGCGACTTCGCCGCCGCAGAAGCCGCACGAGCGACCAGATCTGCACGGCGATGACGATCAGGACGACCAGATCAAACAGGAGGTAAACCGTACCGATGCCGGTTCCTGTTGTTCCTTGGTCTCCGGCCAATAGCCTGGTTACGCCGTTCTCAAGCACCCGGATCTGCGAGGCCACGAGCGGATTCCCGCTATTAACGTTTTCGAGGACGATGATGCCCCAGCCCCCGTTGGGGACGAGGACCATACCTGCATGGAAGGCGGGTTCATCCCCGCTGTGCCAGATCACATTCACGCCTCCAACTGTCCCGGTGGCCCATCCCATGCCGTAGTTCGTGTCTGCTGTCTGGGACGGCGGACGCTCCATCTGGGCAATGCCATTTGCAGAGAGCAGTGCCCTGCCGTGGTACGTGCCACCACCGAGGTACATCGCCAGGTAGTGGGTCATGTCTTCGGCAGTGGAAATTAGGCCTCCCGCAGGGATCGCAGCAGCCAAGTAGGGAGCATCAAATGCCACGGGCAAACCGAACCAGTACCGGTAGCCGGTCGCGAGGTCGGCACGCCTGGCCCGATCTTGAGACGTGAAGCTATGCGACATATCCAAAGGCCGAAAGATGTGCTGCTCGATGTAGTCGCCATAGGGCTCTTGCGAAATCGTCTGGACAAGAAGCCCGAGGATCATGTAGTTGGCGTTCGAGTAGTTGTAGGAGGTACCCACCGGACTCACGATGGCCTCTGTGCGTAGGTTACGAACTGCCTGCTCCAATGTCCCCGTCTCGGAGCCAATCAAGAGACTACGTCCTGTGTAGGTGGATAGGCCGCTTGTTTGATTGAGGAGCTGACGGACGGTGATCATTGCAGAGGCGGATGGATCGGCCACCCGAAACCAAGGGAGATACTTGTGGATCGGCGCGTCGAGCCTTATGCTCCCCGCCTCCATGAGTTGCATTACGGCCAGAGCCGTAAAGGACTTCGAGTTCGAGCCAATAAGAAAGGGTGTTTGCGGGGTGACTGCGCGCCCCGAGTCGTCAGCCTTGCCAAAGCCTTGAAGGTGAACGATCTGGTCTCCTTGGACTATGCCGAGGGCGAGACCTGCAATGCGGGACTCGTCAAGTTGAGCCCGGATAAACGAGTCGATCTTTGCGAGATCGGAGCTTGTGCTTGACGCCGCGTAGACGGGCTGCACCAAAAAGGCGAGCGCTATCCACGCTATGAGTGTCGCCGCCGACATGACGGAGGTCAGGCGCGTCTTCATGAGCACCCCGACGTTTACGCCACGGCTACCCATCAGTCGTGAGGCCGGACTCACGATTTCGCCACCGGAGTCCCAGTGCGCACCGAGGCGACGACATCAAGGATCGCTTGGCTTGCTTGCGCCGCGCCAGCCCTATCGTGGATGAGACCTGGATGATCGATTTCGGGCAGAACCCGATGAGCGCTGTTGCTCGAGAGACCTGCCATCTTGTCTTGCAGTGGAAGCCACCCGGCCTGAGCCCCTTTCGCAGCTGTAACAACGATCAGCGGGCGATCGCCGAGGGTGGTGAGCGCGGCAGCCTCTTTCAGGGTCACTGGCAATTCGGTAAATTCGTCGCGCTGAATCCGGTTGAGGCTCGCCGTCGATACCACGGCACGTTCTTCAACACGAGCTGGGACCGGCAGAGTGTCCGGAGCGAACTGATTGACCAGCC
>Ga0209376_1003326_pt1 | contig 14637 bp, 8 predicted proteins | sample GraSoiAngelo_134_FD_185891 | JGI IMG/M metagenome (GOLD analysis project Ga0209376, IMG submission 185891) | Grasslands soil microbial communities from the Angelo Coastal Reserve, California, USA - 14_0929_05_30cm (SPAdes) (version 2) | ecosystem: Environmental > Terrestrial > Soil > Grasslands ... | reverse complement strand
GAATGGAAATCCGCTCCGGACGATCACCCTGTGCGGACGAAATGCCGTACAACTCATCCCCGGTGTGAAAGGCGACCTCAATTTCAAAGAACTCTCCAAATCTATTTCTGCGTTTGGCCCTGTTCAGTTTAATGAGTTCCTTTTGAAGTGTTCCTCACCGCCCTACGAGATCACCTTATTCCAAGATGGCCGCGCCATAATCAAAGGAACCGAGGAGCCGGGCGTGGCCCGGTCGGTGTACTCGAAAATGGTCGGGTTGTGAAGCGGATCGCATTCCCCTCCTCGCAGCAGTCGGGACCCGCGTAAATAAGAAAATGGTTTCCAACCGCTATAGAGCGCTATAAACTCTGCGCCAAATGAGAAGGAGGGAAACTGTGAAAGCAAAAATCTCAACTACCGTCATTCTGATTGTTCTGTTAACTCCAACTCTGCCGCTAATCGCCCAGAACACTTCGGGCTCGATTACCGGAGTGGTTCAGGACGCATCGGGAGCCGTCATTCCCGGCGCGCAGGTGACGCTCATCAATCAGGAACAGGGAGTGACTGCACGCGACACAATCACCAACGAAGCGGGCATCTATCTCTTCAGTGCTCTACCCGCAGCTACATATACCGTGAGCGTAGAGCTTCCCGGATTCAAGACATACAAGAAGACCGATGTGAAACTTTTTGTGAACGACAGGATGGGTTTGCCGCCGATCGTCTTGGAAGTTGGATCACAGGCGGAATCGGTTACCGTGGAAGCTGCCGCGGTCACGCTGGAGACGGTATCGGCGGAGCGTTCCGGGATCGTCACAGGCAGGCAAATGATTGACATCGCCCTCAATGGCCGCAACTTCGCTAGTCTTCTGAAGCTTGTGCCAGGTGTTCCCGCTGATACGGCTCCATCGGGCCTTGGCGTGAATGCTTACATCAATGGGCAACGCGCCAATCAAAACAATTTCACAGTCGATGGGCAGACCGTGACGGATTCTGGAGTGAACCAGCAGTTTGCATATCGCATCAATGTGGACGCGATTGCCGAATTCAAAGTCTCGACGACCAGTCAGAGTGCTGAATTCGGGCGTAATGCCGGTGCTCAGGTGCAGGTGGCGACCAAAAGCGGTACTCAAGTTTTCCACGGAACCGGATATTGGTTCAAACGTTATGAAGGCTGGAATGCGAATTCCTTTACCAACAACCGGCAAGGCATTCCCAACCAGGTCTATCGGTTTCTGACGGCCGGATACAACTTGAGCGGTCCCATCTATATCCCGGATCAATTCAACAGTGACAAGAGCAAGCTATTCTTTTTTCTTTCTCACGAATGGGGCCGCCAGAAGACACCCCCGGCGCCGGTGCGAGTGATGGTTCCCACCGCCGCCGAACGGCAAGGCGATTTCTCAAATACTCGCGACGCCGCCGGCGTTCCGGTGACGATCAAAGACCCGCTGACGGGACAGGCCTTCCCTGGAAACAGAATTCCACAGGATCGGTTCAGCCCGTACGGTCCGTCGATTCTGAATTGGTTGCCGCAGCCCAATACGTTTGGAAATCCGACTTACAACTATGAAACACAAGTAGCTTCGGAATTGCCATCCTTCGACCAGGTCTACCGTGTCGATTACAACATCAGTAACAAATGGAGAGCCTTTGTCCGGGTACTTCGCGACAAACGAACAGAAAATAATCCCTACGGCCGGTTGGATTCAGCGAATGACCTAGGGATCTCGCCACTTTACGCTCCCACTTTTGGCTGGTCCGTCAGCGGAAACGTGGTGACGATTTTGAGCCCGACCCTGACCAATGAGCTCCAGATTGGCTACACGAAGAATGGAATCCCCGGAGATGCTCCCCCTAGCGGTAGTCCCTACTACAGGTCCGTCTCGAAAATAAATCTTCCTCTGCTTTATCCCAACGCGGATCCGTCGGGTCTTATTCCGAACTTCGCTTTTGATATCCCCTCCACAAGAGGTAGCACCCAAGTGACCAGCACCCAGTTGACCAGGTTTACGGGCTTGCCTTACTACAATGCGAACCCCATTACGAATGTCACCGATAACATAGCGAAAGTGCGGTCGAACCACACAATTAAGGCTGGGTTCTTCATCGAGCAAGGAATCAAACACGAGAGCCCCTTCAGGCCCTACAATTCCGACATTTACTTCACTCGCGATTCAGCGAACCCTGGAGATACCGGCTGGGCCTTCGCCAACGCGTTGCTCGGAAATTTCCAACGGTACCAGCAATTCAGCAAGACTTTGATCGAAGACGCTCCTTACTGGAACATCGAATGGTATGGTCAGGATACCTGGAAGGTAACTCCAAAGTTGACCCTCAACTACGGCCTGCGCGTCAATCTCGTTCCTCCCATTTACGAAAAAAACAATTTATTCACGAATTTCGACCCTGCAGTCTATGACCCTTCGAAGAAAGTCGTTCTCTACCAGCCGGCTCTGGTTAATGGTCAGCGCGGCGCGCGAAATCCGGTTACGGGAGAAATTGCTCCGGCGGTTTTGATTGGAGCCATCGTGCCCGGAGTAGGGAATATAGCTGACGGCATCGTCCATGCGGGACAGAACGGTATACCGCGAGGGTTGATCGACAGCCGTGGTCCGCAGTGGGGCCCAAGACTCGGTTTGGCATACGCGGTAAATAATAAGACAACATTCCGTGCCGGGGGCGGAGCCTATTATGAGCGCATTTCCACGGCGTCTGTAGGCTATACCACCAACTTTCTGACCAACCCTCCCGAGGTGCAGTTGTCTCAAATTTTTTATGGGAATCTTTCCTCCATCGGCAGTTCGGGAGGAACCTTGTTCCCATTGCAGGTGGCATCGCTTTCAAAGGATGGTCATGTCCCAACGGTGTACAACTTTAGTGCGGGGATTCAGCGCGAACTGCCATCACAGGTTTTGTTGGATGTGTCGTATGTAGGCATGCAGTCGAGACACCTGGTCGAGTTCATGCCGTTCAACGCTGTGCTGTTCGGAAGTGCGTGGCTGCCGGAAAATCAGGATCCGGCATTAGGAAGACCCATAACCACCGATGGAACCACAACACTGCCGGCGAATCTTTATCGTCCCTATCCCGGTTATGCCGGAGGGGCCACGACGGTTGGGCAATCTGCTATCGGTATGTACGGATTTGGAAGTACAGCGAACTACAACGCATTGCAGGTGGCAGCCAACCGGCGCTCAGGAAGAGGTTTGCAATTGGGTGCCACGTATACCTGGTCGAGATCGCTGGGAAATGCCGACAGTTCCTGTGGCGCCACGTCATGTGGCCATCTCCTGAACACCCGAGCGGTCAATTACGGGCTCCTGTCCCTCGACCGTTCTCACAGCCTCGCGTTCAATTACATTTACGACATCCCGAGCCTCGCCCGGTCGAATTCATTTCTGGACAACTCACTGGGACGCCAGATATTTTCCGGATGGCAGCTTTCTGGGGTATCCAGTTTCACCGTGGGGGCACCTTTGACACTTGGTTACAGTCTGACCGGAGTCGGCGCCCAGGAAAGAAATCGGCGGATCACGGGCAGCGAAGACTTCGCACCACGCGTCGTCTTAACATGTAATCCGAATCTCCCGCGCAGCGAGCGCACAATTCTCGCGTTCATCGATACGAAGTGCGTGGCGCCCGGTCTCAAAGGCAGTATCGGCAATGATTCTGGCGTCGACACGGTTCGCGGACCAGGTCTGAATAACTGGGATATCTCGATCTTCAAGAAGTTCAACTACGGTGAGAGCGCGGAGAAGCACATTCAGCTCCGCCTCGAAATGTACAATGCGTTTAACCACACGAACTGGGCAACGATGAACTCTACGGCCCAGATCAACCCTAACACCGGCCAGATCGTGAATTTACCAAGTGCCGTAGGCCGCGACGGTTTTGGCGCATTAACTGCAGTGAGGGCAACAGGTCTGCCAGGTAGTCCGCGGATCATTCAGCTTGCCGCAAAGGTGTACTTCTAAGTAGGAGAGATCGTATGCAGTCCGACGCGGTGCTGCATGAAGCATCGCGTCGCACGCACCTCTACCTCCTTCACCGACGGGTAAAAATCCACGTCAGGTATAATCCCGCACCACGATGTACGCGCCACGCCCGGTCCTGTTGCTCTTTTCAGTCGTCTCTGCCATTCCCATTTGCATGGCCCAACGGTTGCCAGCGAGCGATCGTCTCGTCTTCGGTCTGCAAGCCGCCTACGGTTTGGAAAACGGAATTCCTCGCAATATTTCCCACATCAACATGCTCTATGCGCAACCGCAGGTAGGCATCATTGTCTGGGATTCTCCCGAATCCAGGCTGCCCATAAAGCGATTTGAAATTGTGAGCGAAGGTATCGTTGGCGGGGCCATTCATCCGGGTGGGCACCTTTTTGGGGATACGCTTATGTTCCGTGTTAGCGGCAACCCCAGAAGAAGGTTCGTTCCATTTTTCAATGTGTCTTCCGGGCCGCTGCATACAAGTTTGGATCAAAAGGCGCCGGAACTCGGGGGGCATATCCAGTTCATATCGCAGGGAGGGGCCGGCATACAGCGCCGTCTGAACTTGGAAAGCTCACTCGTGATCGAGTACCGATATTTCCATATGTCAAACGCGGGATTGACTCAACCGAATCACGGCTTCAACGGAAGTATGTTGTCGATCGGGATGCGTTGGAACCGGATCCGATGAACCTCGTTCCATAACGCGAGCTGGAGAAGTTTCACGATTATCGTGACTGGATCATTCCTTCCTCTGGAGATATTCGAGTTGGCTCGACACCCCAGCGTCGCAAAAGTCGTCGTTATGCGTGAGGGTGCACACCTGAACTCCCGAACCGATAACAGGAAATTCAGGTGCGCGCACCTCAATCGAGAGCGCCGGCGCGAAAGCTTTTGACACCGACCGTAATTGCCGCTGGAGATCGCTTTGCCGCAGCATCGGATCTTGTCTGAAAGAATCACTTCGAGAAGTCCAAGAAGTGCCATCGCTCAGTCGTGTAATACCACATCAGAGAACGCGGCCCCTTCCCACGACAACGCCGTCCCTATTCGCGGTGTAGCGACTCGCTTCGAGAATCTTTGCGTCGATGGGATATTCGCAGGAATCCGCAGTCAGGATCGAAGTCAGAACGATTTGCGTCTGTGTTTGTCCTACAAGCCTTCCGGCTTGTTTGGATTCCGTCACGTTACCAGCACAGCAGGCCGATTGTAATCCGGCTTTCGCGAGTGCAATAATCCAGTTGATGCATATTAGTGACCCTCGTGAAGTGGAAGAGGTCCTCAGTTTTTTCCGGACACACCTTGGCCGCGAGTTGGATATTGCCGTTTCTATGTTTGAAGGTCTCACTCAATATGAGCGAATGAGGGTCCAGGAGGTTGATGCAGCCCCACCTCGCATCCTTTTATTGGCTCCAAAGTCCCAGCGGCAGATCGCGATCGATCCTCACCAATTTTCGTTTGCAACAGTCTCGCCGGATCACACGCGACTGGAAGTGGGACGCCTGCTCGGTTCGAATTTGACGATGCGGCTTACTGCAAGGGAGTCAGCCTGACATCTCTGGTCCGCGTCTATTCACTAGCTGGTTCCGCTTCCATCGGTTCCCGGACTGTCACTCTGCGCTCGGCGTAGCGATGGACAATCAAGTACATCGCGGGCAAGACCAGCAATATAAGAATTGCCGATGTTAGCATCCCGCCGACGACGACTCGGGCCAGTGGCTTTTGAGTTTCCGAGCCGATGCCCGTTGCGACAGACGCCGGAAGCAAGCCGATAGCTGCAGCGAGAGCAGCCATCAATACTGGTCGCAGCTGCAATTCGGAGCCTTTAGCAACGGCATCGCGTAACGAGTATCCTCCTTCGCGCAACTGCTGAATGCGTGAGACCAAAATCACGCCGCCTAACACGGAGACGCCGAATAAAGAGATGAATCCAACAGCGGCGGAGATGCTGAAATTCGTGTGCGTCGCCAGCAGCGAGAGCATGCCTCCGATGAGCGCCAAAGGGACTGTTCCCAGCAGCAATAAGGCATCGCGGAGACTACGAAACATACTGTAGAGCAAAAAGAAAATGATCAAGAGGCTGATCGGAACGACGATCTCCAGGCGCGCCACCGCGGCTTGAAGCTCCTGAAATTCTCCGGCCCATTCATAGTGGTATCCGGCAGGAAGCTTGACCTGCTCCGCAATTTTCCTCTCTGCTTCCGCGATCGTACTCTGCAAATCCCGTCCGCGGACACTGAACTTTATGGGAATGTAGCGGCCGTTATCCTCTCGATAGATGAAGGAAGCTCCGGTTTGTTTGACGATCTCGGCGACTTGCTTCAGCGGAATACGGCCGCCGTCAGGCATGCTTACAGGAATGTTGGAAATGGTGTCCACGTTGTTTCGATACTGAGGCAGAAACCGGACCACCACATCAAAACGCCGCTCCCCATCGAGTACTTGAGTTACGGCTTGACCGCCGATTGTGGCCTGAACAATGCCGTTCACATCGCCTGGAAGGACTCCGTATCTGGCCGCCCGCTCGCGATCGATACGCACGAGCAAGTTGGGTTGACCGAGTTCTGTGAGGACGCTGAGATCGGCGACGCCCTGAACCGTTCCCATGATTTTTGCCAGACGATTCGCCGTCGATTCGAGATCCTCCAAATTGCTTCCGAACAGCTTGATCGAGTTCTCGCCCTTCACGCCCGACATTGCTTCTTCCACGTTGTCTTGAATGGTCTGCGAGAAGTTGTAATTGACTCCGGGAATCTGGCGCAGTTCGGCCTCGATCTGGCGAACCAACTCCGGTTTGTCCACGCCGGCCCGCCAATATTCGCGCGGTTTAAGATTCACGAAAAATTCACAATTGAAATAGCTGGTGGGATCTGTACCGTCCTCGGGCCGTCCGAGTTGGCTAACGACATCCGTGACTTCGGGATATTTTTTAAAGGTAAGCCGCATCTGATCGGCCAATTGCCGCGCATAGGAGAAGGAGACGGTATTGGGCATCATCGCGCGGACCCAAAGATTTCCTTCTTCCAGCTTCGGCATAAACTCGCCGCCAATGAATGGCAAGGTCGAGAGCGTTATCGTCAGAGCGATGACCGCAATCATCACGGTTGTCCACGGGCGAGACAGCGCGCCTGCCAGGAACCGCGAGTACACCCGGCGGATTCCACGAACAACGAGTGTTTCATGCTCCTCGGACTGAGGTTTCAGAACCATCGATGCCATCACAGGAGAAAATGTCAGTGCCAGCAGAAGCGCTCCCGTGAGTGCGAATCCGTACGTCAGCGCCATTGGTCCGAACACTTTTCCTTCGACCCCCGACATCGTAAACAACGGCAGGAAAGCAGCCACGATGATTGCAGACGAAAAGAAAATCGGCTTGGTGACTTCTTGAGCGGCCAGCACCGTCGTGCGGCGCACGTTGTGGCGGTATGGATTCGGCTCCGACAGGTGCCGGTAGATGTTTTCGACCATTACCACTGAAGCATCCACGATAATTCCAAAATCGATCGCCCCCATCGAGATCAGGTTTGCCGATTCGCCCCGAATCACCATCATGACGAACGTAAACAACAGGGAGAGGGGAATCGACAGTGCGACAACAAGGGATGCCCTGAGGTCACCCAAGAATGCGAGGAGGATAAATCCGACCAGGATCATTCCCTCGAGCAGCGTATGCGTGACCGTATGTGTGGTGATATTGATGAGGTTCGTTCGATCGTAATAGGGTACGATGCGCATGCCTTTGGGCAGTATTCCGTTATTGAGCGCCTGCACTTTTTGGCGTACCCGCTCCAGAGTCGGAAGCGATTTTTCGCCGCGCCTCATCAGAACAACGCCCTGAACAATGTCCGGTTGCTGGTCTTTGCCGACTTTTCCAAGCGGCACTTTCGCCCCGACCGTCACTTCGCCGAGCTGTTTGACGTAGATAGGCGTTCCGTTTTTCGCAGCGACTGCAACATTGGCGATATCTTCAGTGTCCTTAAACAAGCCAATGCCGCGTACGTTGTAGCTCTGCGCGCCAATCTCCAGGTAGTTTGCGCCCACATTCGAATTGCTCTGGGCGACGGCATTCATCACTTGAGGAACCGAAACGTTGAAAGCGATCAGCTTATTGGGATCAAGATCGATGTGGAATTCTTTGGTATCGCCGCCGAAGCTCACAACATCAATGACACCGGGTACCTGTTTAAACTGACGTTCCAGGATCCAATCCTGCGCGACTTTCAGATCCATGAGGCTCTGGCCGTCGCCGACGAGTTGGTATCGATAGATTTCACCCACTGCCGAAGTCGGAGACAGTTGCGGTTCAACGCCCGCCGGCAGTTCAGCCATTTGAAGGCGGTTCAGCACTTCCTGCCGGTCAAAGTTGTAATCGGTTTCGTAGCGGAAGTAACACTTGATATCGGTCAAGCCGAACAGCGAAATCGATCGGATATGATCGAGTCCGGGCATCCCATTCAACTGCGTCTCGAGCGGTACGGTGATTTGCCTCTCCATCTCTTCGGCAGACCACCCGGCATTCTGCGCGATGATTTCGATGGTTGGTGGCGAAGGATCGGGATACGCCTCGATATTCAGAACATTGAAAGCGTAAAGACCACCCGCGACCAAAAGGATAGAGAAGCCGATGATAAGGAACTTCTCCCGCAGCATGAAATCGATAAGCTTGCCGATCACCAGTCCGTCCTATTCCTTTGATTTGCTGAGTTCGTTCAAGAGCAGAGCACCGCGGCTGGCAATGACCTCACCCTGACGGATACCTGAGTCGACGATCAAACCGCTTTCGACTTCACGACCCACCCGGATACTGCGGCGCCTGAACCGGCTCGGACCTTCCGAAACGAAGACGAAAGAATCGTTTCCTTCCGCAACCACGGCGCCGGCGGGCACAACTGGCATGCCTTGCTGTGCTGCCGAACCTATCTTAACTGTTGCAAACATATCTGGTTTCAGAAGTCCGTTTTGATTCGCAACAAGGCAACGGACGCGTACAGTTCGCGTCGCGGGATCGACCGTAGGGCTGATGAATGATATCCGCGCCGGAAAGACCCGATCGGGATAAGCCGCGACACTGACTTCGACCGGCATATTCAAACGAACAGCCGCCACATCGCTCTCGAATATATCGACGAGTACCCACAACGTTGTCAGATCCGATATCAGGAACAACGGATCGGGCATATCGGGTTTGACGTATTGGCCGGGTCCGATTTTCCGGTCAACGATTGTGCCGGAGATCGGGGCGCGCATCACGACACGAGTCTCGACGCGCTCGAGTTCCTGAGGTTCCCGGCCAAAAAGCCTTAGCCGGTTTTCTGCGACAGCGACGGCCGCTTGCGACCGGCGTACATCGTCTTGCGCGCGAGCCAAATCGGCTTCCGCCTGCTGCAGGTCTTTCGTCGACAATGCCTCCTGGTCGTGCAGGCGTTGCGCGCGCTGCTCGGCAACCTGAGCGGTATTCAATGCGATGTTCGCCTTGGCTAAGTCCGAACGTGCTGAAGCCAGATCATTTTGGGAGCTGACGAAGTCTGGGGACTCGACTGTCGCGAGCGGCTGCCCGGTCGTGACGCTGTCACCTTTGTTCGCCAGCAGTTCAACGATACGGCCGGAAAACGGCGTGAATACAGGGGTCAAGCGCTCTTCGTTGAACGCGATCTTGCCCGTCGCCTTACGATCGATGTTGACCAGGCGTTGTTTAACCACATCAGTCGAGATTTGCTGGAGCTGCTGGTCATTGAGAAGGATCACATCAGCAGGCAGGCCGGCCTTCTCTGAAGGACGGTCTGCCGTCTTTGCGGGAGTCGCCGTACGCTGCCACAGGAAGAAGCCGACAACGGCAGCGAAAACAACCGTTAACGGAATCCAGATGCCGCGTCCCGAAGCTCGTCCTGCCCGTTCGAGATGTTTGTCCGCGGCCGGAGACTCCGATGTGTGATGACTCCCGATCTCGACTGGATCAGCTATTTGATTTCTACTTGGGTTGCCGTCGGTGGGACGTTCCATAGCTCTCCTGTACGCGTAAACTTCTCAACGTTGCGCAGTGTTGGTGCCCAACCGCAACTGCCGTGCCGTCGCTTGTTCCAGTTGCCATAAGCTCAGTTGGTAATCCGACTTCGCCTGATTGTAAGCAACCATGGATTGGTTGTATGTGCGCTGCGCGTCCAGGACTTCGAACAGACTAGCCGCGCCTTCCTTGAAACTGATGTTGGATATCGTCCTTAGCTTTTCAACTTGCGCAAGGTTTTCGGAATTATAAAGGTCCATCACTCTGCGCGCCGATTCGTAAGCGCGATAGGCTTTCTCGACATCGGTCAATGCCTGGAATTCCACCTGCCGGAGTTGGGCTTCAGCCGCGCGCCGTTGCGCATCGGCCTGAGCGATAGCCGCTTGTTGGTTGTTGTACATGAAGAGGGGAAATTGGAACACGATTCCGGCGGAATGGTCGCTGCCGACGCGCTGGTACTCATAGCTGATGTCGAGATCTCGCCTGCGCAGTGATTGGGCCAGGAGCAGGCCGCGATTTGCGCCCTGAAAAGTGTTACGCGCGGCGATCACATCCGGACGTTCGGCCAGAGCGATGTCGCGCAGTTCCGAAACACTTTGAAGAAGCGGACGCGTATCGAAGGTTCCCACCACCTCCAGGACTGCGTTTCGCAGCGAACCGGGGGAACCTCCCGCCTGGGGATCGGATCCGAGACTCGCATTTTGAGCAATCGGCCCGGAAGTAACTTGCTCTGCGCGCGCACCGAGCAGATTGAGAATATCCCGAGTGGCCTGGTCATAGGCCGCTTGAGCCTGAAGCACTGCCTGTTGGAATAGAAGCTTTCCCGCGCGGACACGATAAAGCTCCAAGGCGGGAAGATCGCCGTTTTCCAGTTTGACCTGAGTGAGCTTTTCTGTCTGTTCATACTGTTGCTGGGTGGTCTCTGCGAGGATGGCGTTTTGGCGCGCCAGGATTGCGTTGTCGAATGCTTGCCGCAATTGAAACAGTTGCGTGCGGATGGCATCGAGCATCTGCGCTTCGGAAGTCTTCACTTGAAAATCCGCCTGCTCCGTTCGAAATTCTCGTTTGCCGCCGCGCTCGAGGATTTTGTCGTAACGGAAGGTGTAGGTGGGCTGCGCCCCCGCGTCGGAGTTCGTCTTAAAAAATCGGGGCATATCATGCAGCGGAGAATAAACTGGAAACTGTTCTGCCCCGATGGTCAGAACAGGGTTCGGCTTATAGCTCGCAATCAAACGTGCAGCCCGGCTGGCTTCGACCTGATAACGAGCGGCAATAAGGGTAAGATTACGCTGGAGCAAGAGGTTTTCTGCGTCGGCTAGTGTCAGCCGTGACGGAATGCTCGGCTGCGCATCCTGGGCGATACCCGTTACAGCCAAGCTAACGAGATATGTGCCTATAATGAACGTGCTACTCAAAATCGTCTTCTTTCCCAAAAACATTTCTTGATTCCTCTGATTTCAATGACAAGCCGCAGCGGACGGCTTTTGGCGATTACTTCGAACTAAAGGTGTTTACGAGAGATCGGAAAGAAAGAATCGAGGAGGAGCACGAGGACCGGTTGAACACAGAAAAACTTCTTTTCCCGGTTGCAGCTCTGAGGACCAAATATGTCGGCGCGCTGCTATGGACAACGACTCCAACGCGATTGGCCCGGCTGCCGCGATCACCCATTTGCGAACGGGAAGGGCAGGTATGATTACAGGATTCGGCGTCGGTTCAAGCGTCGCTCGATGCCGATGCGCCACGCGGCCGTGAAGAATTTCCTTAGTGTTTCCTGGATGAAATTGCCCGCGGCCATTATTGATCCACACGCCAACCACATCATCGCTGAATGTGCGGGTCAGAATGACATCGAGGTCCTGGTCATTGTCGAAATCTAGGACCGAGAATGTCAGCGAGTGGGGCGACCGAAAATGAAAGACCTGACTCGGTTCGAAAGACAGGCCCACTTGCAGTCTATAGGTATAGCCTTGAGACCCAGAACCTGTCCGATCCGCGATCGCGATGTCTGGTTTCGCATCTGAATTAAAGTCTGCGACCGCCGCGAAGCTAAAGGGACTCGCCGGCAAAGCCAAACGGAATGCGCTTCGAGATTTGTTACCGCTTGCGTGAGCCCAATAAGGAAGAACAATGCAGAGAGTCGCAACTGCCAGCGACACGAATATGCGTTGCCGCCAACGTTTCCTCATCATGCTGTCCTCATCGACCGGCATAATCGTCTACTATAGTAGACCCTTACCTTCATTGTCGGCAAGCTACTGGTGCCACCCGGGACATCAAGTCTTCTGACGCCCCCTGTGGGAGAAAGATTCCTTTCCGAATTCCAGATGCAATCGCAGACTTGAAATCCAGACCGGACCGCGGTCGCGGTTGAAGGCAGGATTTCCGACGTGCTGAAGATCAAACGTCAGGAAGACGCCCGGATGTAGACGCGCATTGTAATAGCTTTCCCAAACCTCTTCGGGACCATAGCGTAGAGCACCGTCGCCGATGAGGAAGTCATGACCCCCTCGCGTCAGATATAGAGCATGCACTCCAGAGATTCCGCTGACGGTCAGGACGGTCGCGGTAACATCGAACGGCCGTCTCCAGGGATTACCTGCCATAGAAACTCCGCCGCTGACAAGCCGGTCAATCGCGGTGAAGGCAAAACTCTCCGTTTTTCCGTCGTTCCAGCCTAGGCGCACGAACGCGCCGAGGTCCTTCGTCAATTCCTGTTCGGCACTGATTCCTAATCCGTACTTGCGCGTTCCGACCCGCCGTACCGTTGTCACATCCGGGACGGTGCCGGACTGGTCCGCCAATCGAATTGCTCCTGCGTAACTTCCAGAATTGGTGTGATGGATGAAACCCAACGTCCGAATTGCTCCTCGACGCTGCCTAAGCGAATACCGTGCCTCGCCTTCCACCATGTCGCCACGGTCGCGAAATACGCGCCGGTCAAAGCGCAAGCCATTAGCGACTCTCGGTTCGGCTGCGCTTCCATAACGGACGGACCAATCCTTTAGGTGGATTTCGTGAATCCAGCCCCAGGTATAGCCCCGGACATCAGCCGGATAGTCCCAGGCGCCGTTGTACATTACAGCCCAGCCCATGAATTGAGTCCGCGGATCGTGCGTGTACCGGTTGTTGTCAAAAAAATCGGTGACTGTGAAGCGGCCTATTGTGATGCTGTACCTTTTCAGGGGCCGTGAACCCGCAAGCTGGTTTTCGTCGCTGGAAAATCGTTCGATTTGATCTCCAAAACCAAAGTCTTGGGTGATATACGCTCGCGCAAGATAAGGTTTTGGAGTTGCGGACGCAACACGCGGGAGTTCACCATTCGGCGCATTGGCGATACCGTTGACGCCGCTAAAACCGCGGCCGCCGGCGATCTCCGGATCAATGTAAATTTGCGTGTTCTGCGCGACGCGAAAGCCGAGAAAAAAAGTCGCCGTCAGCGAAGCTTCACGCTCGGTTCGGTTCTGAAGACTGAATGGCCCGCTGTAGGGTGAACGGAAGTGTCCATGCGACTGGCCTATCGATGTCGCCTGGAAAAAGAGATTCCATCTTTCGGAATTCTCAATACGATCGATTTGCGGGGGTTCTTGCGGAGAGGAGTTCTCGGTCGCTTCAGCGGCAATCGGAGGGGTCGCCAGGAGTCCTGCCAGGAGCAGGAGACTTAGTTTCATATCCTCTCGTCAGTATACATGGTGAGACAACTTTCGGGTGCGCCGCCATCACTGAGCGGTGTGGCACACGGAATGAAGGAGGCGCCCGCGGCTGCCGTTATTTACAGCAATCTCAGTGCGGTTTATGAAACATTGGGAAAACAGGAATGTGCATGTGCCACCGAGTCCTGAGTAGGATTCAGAAGATTTTTGGTTACAATGCGGCAGTAATGCGGGTTCTGTTTTTAATTCTCAGTTTCTTCGCCACCGTCGGATTCCCCCAAACGGAGAAGTACGACAGAAAGTTCTTCGTCCAGCTGCGTGGCGTTTTCGGCAGATTTCGAGATTCCGATCTTCAGCGGGTTTTCGACAACGCGCATCCGATCCAATGCTCTGAACTCATCAATGGCGACGGTGAATGGCGGACGGTCGCATTCTTTAATGAAAAGCGTGAACTCGGTGACTGGTACCGCCGCAACTTCGATGAAGTGAAAAACGATCTCGCGGTGTTCATTTTTAAAGGCGTTTGCCGCGGGGAGCACGGGCCGGTTCAGCTCACGACGAAATTTCCTGTGACCGAGAGCGTTGAAGCCTACACTCAGAACCGCATCAGGCTCGAGGAAATTCCGGTCAACCTCAATGCTGCAGTCCGTGTGGCATTTGATTCTCAAAGCCAGGCGTACGCGTTCGATCTTCCTTATTTGTTTTTAGTCGGCGAACGCGACGGCGAGCGGCTGTATAGCCTCGATCCGCCGGCTCTGGTGGATCGGTACAAATACGCTGCAGGTGTCGTTGATCACTGGGATTGCAAGTCCGTTACTGCGGACAACGTCACATACCAATTCTTGATTTGCCGCACCACGACGTTACCTCGCAATCCGGCTGAAAGGAGTCAAAGCCGCCCCGCTTTCGGCGCATCGGCTTACTTCATCCTGTCCGACGGTAAGGAAGCGTCATCGAGCGTGAAGTTGAGCTTTGGTGATTCCGACGGACCGAGACATCCGGTTGAAGACGCGAG
>Ga0209376_1003325_pt1 | contig 14638 bp, 13 predicted proteins | sample GraSoiAngelo_134_FD_185891 | JGI IMG/M metagenome (GOLD analysis project Ga0209376, IMG submission 185891) | Grasslands soil microbial communities from the Angelo Coastal Reserve, California, USA - 14_0929_05_30cm (SPAdes) (version 2) | ecosystem: Environmental > Terrestrial > Soil > Grasslands ... | reverse complement strand
CAACCCGGACGCGCGCGGATCGAGCCAGGAATTCGGTTTGATGCAAATCCGCGCCGCCGCCGCGCAGGAATGGGCCCAGGCGGAGAAACTGAAAACGTTTTCGCCGCAACAACTGCTCGACCCCGGCACGAACACGCTCGCCGGCGCGTGGTATCTCGCCAAATTACTGAAGCGCCATCAGCAGACCGACAATCCGTTGCCGTACGCCCTCGCCGACTACAACGCCGGTCGCACTCGCGCGTTAAAGTGGGACAAAGGCGCGGCCGCGACGAACAGCGCAGCGTTCCTTGAACGGATTGATTTTCCCGGCACGCGCAAATACGTTCGGACGGTCCTCCGCCGTTACGAACATTACCGCCCGGTTTTTTCCGAAGAGAATCGGTGATGAAGGTTGAAGCAAATACCCGCGCTTCACGCATTCAATCCTGCGTAATGGCCATCATCGTTTGCTCAAGCTTTTGCCGAAATGTTTCGCGATCGGCCTCGCTCGCGTCGCGCGGCACGCGCAAAACCTCCCCGATGCGGACGCTGCACCGGGCAAACGGCAGCGGCACTTGAAAGCGGTCCCAGCTTTTCGACCGGATTTTCCAGTTCAAGTGATAGGACACTGGCACGATCGGCAGGCCGGTCAACTGGGCGATGGAAATCACGCCTTCCTGCACCAGGTAACGCGGACCGCGCGGGCCGTCCGGAGTGATCGCCAGGTCGTAGCCGCGTTCTCCCCAGGAAGCCAGCTCGCGCAAGGCCCGTGGTCCGCGACGGCTCGACGAACCGCGCACCGGCTCAACCCCGAAGTGCTTGAGGACCCGCGCCAGCAATCCGCCGTCCCGGCTGGCGCTGACCATCGCGGCCATTCGCCGGTCCAGCGCGAACCTCCCCACGTATCGGCGATACAGCATCAACGAAAGCGCCAGGCGGTTGTGCCAGATGGAAAAAATGATTCGCTCCTTCGGCGCGCCCTGGAACAGGCCGGAGACGTCGTTCATCTCAAACCGAACGGTGGCGGCCACGCAACGGATGACACCGTAAACCAGCGCCGCGGCCAGCCGTTGATGCCACCTGGCTTCGTGCGGCACAACGACGCCGCTCGATCCGGACGTTTCAGATGTTCCCCTTTGCGGAGCATGAGGGCTGATATTCACGCTCCCTTTTTCAAACTGGCGCGCACCAGGTCTTCGACCGTTGCCTTAGGGCCGAGTGCGCTCAAGGCGGCGCGCACGGTGTCGTGGGCTTCGATTTGTTTGAATCCGAGCGCGACCAGGGCCAGCGCGGCATCATTCACCTTCTGATCTTCCGGCGACAACGCCCGCTGCTCGCTGATCGCCTCCCAGGCGCCGGCCGCGCCGATCCTGTCCTTCAACTCCACTACGATGCGTTCGGCGGTTTTTTTGCCGACCCCGGAGATTTGCGAAAGCGCCTGGACGTCGCCATTCGCCACCGCGCCGCGAAAGGCCCTCGCATTCATGCCGCTCAGGATGTTCAACGCGATTTTCGGGCCGATGCCGCTGACGGTGTTGATGAGCAAGCGGAACAGCTCGCGTTCGGCCGTCGTCATGAAGCCGTAGAGAACGTGGGCGTCCTCGCGCACGGCGAGGTGCGTGAGCAGTCTCACTTCCTGGCCGGGCGACGGCAGCTTGTCGTAGGACGAAAGCGGGATGAGCGCTTCGTAGCCGACGCCGTTGACGTCCACCGTCACCTGCGTCGGCAACGCGTCAACCAGTTTTCCGTGCAGGAAAGTGATCATGGGCTGAAACTCTGCATTACAATCCACGGCATCCTGCCGGATGCCTGTCCGATAAACTGGAACACAAAGCGAGATGAATCATTGACCGGTGTCTGGTTTGGTCGCGTCCACAGCGCTCGTTCGCGAAGGATCGGCGGCGTTCGGTTCAGTCTTCTCGCGACTGTCCTCTTTCCATACTTCGTGCACCGCCCGGACGGCCATCACGAGCAGCGCAACCATCCAGACCAGGACGACCCAGAAAAGAATCTTATCAAGCATAGTTCCAATCGCGGCAGGGACCCGTCGCTCGCGCGTCCCTGATTTTAATTTGAGAGGGACGGCCTGCTGCCCTACCGCTGGTCAGGGACGCCGACACGGCGTCCCTCCCGCGCGTCAAATCCTCTTCGGCATGCTCAAGGTGTAACGTCCGTTTTCTTGCGCGTGCGTGAGCGCCAGCGCCAGCGCGTCGGCAGCGTCGGGCGCGGGCGGCTCAGCCAGACTCAACAATCGCTGCACCATTTTGGCGACCGCCATTTTTTGCGCCGCGCCGTAGCCGACGATGGCCTGCTTCACTTTGCGCGGCGCGATTTCGTAAATATCCAGCCCTGCCTCCGCCGCGGCCACGAGCGCCGCACCGCGCGCCTCGCCCATCACCAGCGCCGTCTGCAGATTCTGCGCGTAGAACAATCCTTCCACCACGCAGGCTGTGGGCCGATGTTCCTTCACGACGGCGCGCAACGCCTCGGCGATGCGCGCGAGGCAACGCGAATGTCCCCAGCCGGCCGGACAAGCAATCGTGCCATGCGCGAGCGTATGCGGATGGGGCTTCGCCACGCGAATCACGCCGTAGCCCGTGCCGCGCAGCGAAGGGTCGATGCCGAGGATGATCTGATGATTGATTGGGGGCGAACCCAAGGTGGTGGCGAAAACCGGCGCCGCGCCGCGCCGTCCGGCGCCGACGCGGCTTTTCATTTGTTCAAACTGCTGCGGCGTGATGCCCACGCCGCCAGAGTGCCAAAGCAAAATCAGGAAGTCGAGAAGCGATCAACGCCGGTTGCACGGATGTTTCAGCGACGCGAAGCGTTGTCGCCGCAACCTTCAGGTTGCATGCGCGTTACTTGGCTGGCGCCGGACGCAAATCACTCACAGACCGCGGATCGATTTTCTGCAAGGCGTCGTAGGCCGACTTGCGCACTCTTTCATCGGGGTCCCGAAGGGAACTCTTCAAAGCGGCGACGGATTCCGGGGCAGGTGTCGCGATCTTTCCGATGAGACGATTGGTGCCGGAACCACGTCCAGCGAGCGCGTTTTCTTGGTGAATAACCTGTGAATAACTTCTGAGATTACTGTTTGCAAACCAGAGAACCTTCTGTAAAAGAGAGAATAAATCCCGGACAACAGAATGATGATCTGCTTCCTGCAATAACAGTTCGGCCTGGATCGCTTGGGCGCTCCTGCGTCTGGTTGGTAGTGCTTTGGAGGATGGAAAATAAACAACAAAACAAAGGAGACCTATGAAAGTAATTCGTTTAATCGGCGCGCTTGGACTGTGCGTTGCAGCTCAAGCCAACGTCATCGTTGACATTTACCGCGACCAATACTCCGACCCGATACCGTCCGGCTATCAGTTCCCCAACGGCACCTTCAACGAACTGGCAGGCTCGTTTGAAGTGCAAACCCCAAGTTGGACTCCAGCCCCGCTGAATTTCAATGTGGAAACTCACGACTGGCATCCCTTCGGCCTGACGTGGTACATGGCCGATATGCATGGGACGTTCCAGGTCGAAACGCCAGGAACAAGTCACTTCGACTTCAATCGAGTTGGCGGTTTGTCTTTTGGTGAATGGACGATTGACGGAGAAGTCATCTATCGTGGTGACGCTTTTGCCAGCCAACACCACGATGGCAACGTCACGCTGGGCGTCGGTCAACACACCTTCGACATCAAATATCGTCCCGGGATAAGGGACCAGCAGTACGGGCCTAATCCGTGGGACCACGGTGTCATTCCCTACGACTACGACGGGTTTGCCCTCATCGACAACGACAACACCTGGGCGCCTGCTGTCAGCGTGCCCGAAAGCGGAGCCTGGTGCTGGCTGGCGGTGCCGCTGGTGTTGCTGGCTCGTCGGCTAATGAGAAAGATGGCAGCCTACTGATCGGTCGCACGAGTCGGTTCTTGGAGATTAAGAGTAAGATTACGATTAAGAGTGGGAGGAAACCGTTCCGGCTTAATTCAACGGCAGTGCCCCGTCCCTCTCCCCCCAATGGGGGAGAGGGTGGCCGGAGGCCGGGTGAGGGGGCGGTTCATGGAAAGATTTCCCCGAAAAATTTCGCGCATTAAACCCCTGAACCAAAATTTGGACGCGCATCGGGGCCATGAACCAGATCGGCACCCCTCTCCTTGCCCTCTCCCCGCAAGGCGGGGAGAGGGTGGCCGCAGGCCGGGAGAGGGGTGGTTCATGGGAAGCATTAACTGCACGACAAGTTACCTGGTAACAGTTCTGCGAAATCCCCTCCTCGACTCCCGCCCTTCGCGAGCTAAATTGTCTCCGTGTCAGCGCTGGCGTTTCAGTTTCATCACGGTGGAGTTTATTTTCCAAAACTCGCGTTGTGGCTCGACCCGCACGAGCCACAGAACGGCGTGGAACGCGTCTTCGTCAGTCACGCCCACAGCGACCACATCGGCGAGCATCGCGAAGTCATTTTGAGCCCGCCCACCGCCGCGTTCATGCAGGCGCGGCTCGGTGGGGCGCGGCAGGAACACGTTTTGCCGTTCGGCGAACCGGCGGCCATTGAGACCCAGGGCATTCGCTGGCAAATCACCCTGCTGCCCGCCGGCCACATTTTCGGCAGCGCGATGAGTTGGATTGAAGCGGAGGGCGAATCGGTGCTTTACACCGGCGATTTCAAGCTGCGGCCTGGCTTGTCCGCCGAACCGTGCGAGCCGCGCCACGCGGACACGCTCATCATGGAGACGACTTATGGCCGGCCCGAGTATCAGTTCCCGCCAACGCGCGAGGTGTTGAAAGGCGTGGTTCGCTTCTGTCGGGAAGCCATCGACAACGAGGAGACGCCGGTGTTGCTCGGCTATTCGCTCGGCAAAAGCCAGGAACTCCTGCGCGGGCTGGCCGATGCCGGGCTGGCGATTCTGCTGCACGAATCGGTTTTCAAGCTCACGAAAATTTTTGAGCAACTCGGCCACAGGTTTCCGCCGCACGAGAAGTTCGAAGGAAAGCCGGCGAGCGGTAAAGTGTTGATTTGTCCGCCGATGTCGAACCTGTCGGCGGCGCTGCGCAAGCTGGGCAAAGCGCGCGCCGCGGTGCTGACCGGCTGGGCGGTGGATCCGGATTGCTGCTTTCGTTACCAGACCGACGCCGCATTTCCGCTGAGCGACCACGCGGATTTTCCCGATCTCGTTGAGTTCGTGAAACGCGTCGCGCCGAAACGCGTTTTCACGCTGCACGGTTTTGCCGCGGACTTTGCGCAAACGCTGCGTGAGATGGGTTTTGCGGCGCAGGCGCTGAGCGAGGAGGAGCAACTGGCGCTGCCCTTGACGGCTGACAGTGGCGGCCGGCGCACGGAGACTGAGAAAATCGAAATCCGAAGTCCGAATCCCGAAATCAGCCGCAGCCTCCGCGCGTCAATTCCTGCGCCTCGTGAGGCCGCGTTCTCGGCGTTCGCCGAAACCTGCGCGGCCATCGGTGCGGTCAGTGGCAAGCTGGAGAAAGTCCGCTGGCTGGCCGGGTATCTTGCCGCGCTCGCGGATGAACCGCTCGTTCGGGCGGCAAGCTGGTTCACCGGTTATCCCTTTCCACCCAGCCAGAACAAGGTGCTGCAGCTCGGCGGGGCGCTGATTAGTGATGCGCTGTGCGCCGTTGGCGGGGTCACTCCGACCGAACTGCGCCAGATTTACCTCAAGCACAGCGACGGTGGCGAAACGGCGTTTGAAATCCTTTCGAGAAATCCCGTGACAACGGCCAGGCTCTCGGTGGGGTCCATCCAGCGCCTTTTCGAGCAAGTGCACGGCGCGCGCGGGCCGTCGGCGAAGTTGCCGTTGCTCATCCAGGCGCTGCGGCAGTGCACGCCGCTCGAAGGGAAGTTTCTCATTAAAATTTTCACCGGCGACTTGCGCATCGGCTTGAAAGAAGGACTGGTCGAGGAAGCCATCGCCAGGGCGTTCGCTCTGTCGCTGGAGGAGGTGAAACGCGCCAATTTGTTGCTCGGCGACATTGGAGAAACGGCGCGGCTGGCGCAACAACGGCGGTTGGCATCGGCCAGCATCGTTCCGTTTCGGCCGGTGAAATTCATGCTGGCGTCACCGGAGGAAACGGCGGCGGACATCTGGCAGCGGATGAAAAGCAGGACAGACGTCTCGCGCGACTCTGATCGGCAGGAAAAGCCGGGTGATTCAACGGCTCGAGCAGACCAGGACAGAGACAGGCGGGACGCCTGTCCTACGCGAGTCTGGTTGGAAGACAAATACGACGGAATTCGCTGCCAGGTGCACAAGGTGGGCCAGCGCGTGGCGCTTTACTCGCGTGATTTAAAGGACATCACCGGCACCTTTTTCGACATCGCGGACGCGGCGCGCCAGCTCGGCGGCGATATGATTCTCGACGGCGAAATTCTCGCGATGCGCGGCGCGCAGGTATTGCCGTTCGCGGAATTGCAGAAACGACTTGGCCGGCGCGACGGGGATTTGTTTCTCGGCGAGGAAATCCCGGTGCGTTTCATCGCGTTCGATTTGCTCTGGCGGGACGGAAAATCGTTTCTCGACGAGCCGCTGTTCGCGCGCCGGCAAACCCTCGAATCGTTGGCACCGCTGCCGGGCGCCTTCGGCCTCGCGCGCATCATGCAGGCGGGTTCGGCCGAGGAAATCGAAGCGGCTTTCAGCGCCGCGCGCGCCCGGGACAACGAAGGGTTGATGATCAAGGACCCGAACAGCGTTTATTCGCCGGGGCGCCGCGGCCTCGCCTGGTTGAAGTTGAAGAAGGCGCTCGCGACGCTCGACTGCGTCGTGGTGGGCGCCGAATACGGCCATGGCAAGCGCAGGAACGTGCTCAGCGATTACACGTTCGCGGTGCGCGACGATGCGAGCGGCGAATTGAAAACCATCGGCAAGGCTTACAGCGGTTTGACGGACGCCGAGATTGCCGGACTGACGCGGCATTTCCTCGGCAAAACTATCCGCCAGCGCGGCCGGTATCATGAAGTCGAGCCGGACACCGTTTTGGAAATCGCGTTCGACTCTGTGCACCGCAGCGACCGGCACACGAGCGGGCTGGCGATGCGTTTCCCGCGCATCGCCCGGGTCCGCGCCGACAAGTCGCCGACCGAGATCGACACCATATCGGCGGCGAGGAAATGGGTGAAGGAGTAGCGATCCGGAATTAATCAGGTCCGGGCGCGGGCCAGTTGTTTGGCCAGCCGAATGGCGGCGCGCATGCTGGAGGGATCGGCCTGGTCCCGACCGGCGATGTCATAAGCAGTGCCGTGGTCGGGCGAGGTGCGGATGAACGGCAGGCCGAGCGTCCAGTTCACGCCGGTCTCGAAGCCGATCATTTTCAGCGGGGCCAATCCCTGGTCGTGATACATCGCGACGACAGCGTCGTAATCGCCGCGATAAGCCTGGTAAAACAACGTGTCCGCCGCCAGAGGGCCGATGACTTCGAGGCCGCGATTCCGGGCGGCGCGCACGGCGGGAATGACTGTCGTTTGTTCTTCCGTGCCGAGTTGGCCTCCTTCGCCGGCGTGCGGATTCAAGCCGCAGACAGCGACGCGCGCGCGGGGCAGACCGAGATCGCGACAGGCCTGGGCGGCCAGTTCGATGGTCAGTTCAATTTTCGACTGCGACAGTTGATCGGCCACGAGTTTGATCGGCACATGTGTGGTCGCCAGCGCCACGCGCAGCCAACGGCCGCGATCATCCTCGCCAAGGAGCATCATGGCAGTGCGGTCGGCGCCGGCGAGTTGCGCGAGGTACTCGGTCTGGCCAACGAATGATTTCTCTCCCGCGCGGATGATGGCTTCCTTGTTCACCGGCGCCGTGACGAGCGCGTCGATTTCGCGGCGGAGGCAGCGTTGGGCACCGTCGCTGAGCCAGGCGAGTGCGGCGCGCGCGGCGACCGGCGAGCCTGGCGTCAAAACTTCCGGCAACGGCCCGGACAATGGACTGTGAACGAAAACGCGGCCGGGTTGATCGTGTCCGCGGAACGGCTGCAACGGAAGCGGGGGTCGAAGCCGCTCGTTCAATCGCCGCACGTGGCCGTCGTCACCGATTAAAAGGTAGCGGGCGTCGTCCGTTTCCAGGTCCCGGGCCAAAGCTTTGAGCGTCACTTCGGGGCCGATCCCGGTGAGGTCGCCGAGTGCGATTCCGATCCAGCCGGTCATGGGTGTTTTGGAACCAGAGGTGGAATGAGCAATGGCCCGCCGCGTTGGCGAGGAGATTCGTCGCCGCGCGCGTCAGATGGCGGTGAAAGAATAGATGAAGGCCTTGGCTTTGAGCCGCTCAATCCACTCTTTGCGCAGTCGTCCCCGGTCTTCCAATTCCAAAGTTTTTTCGATTTCGGCGCGGACTTCGTTGAGCGGTTTGAGGTGGGCGGGATGGAACTCTTCAACTTTCATGAGGTAACAACCCTCCTTCAGTTCGAGCACATCACTCAGCTCGCCCGGCTTCAACTGGAAGGCGGCCTTCGCCAGGTCTTCACGCAAGGTCTTCCGGTCCTCAGCAGGCCGGAGTCCGCCTTCGGACTTATAGGAATCCTCCGATTCGGCCGAGGCCTTCTCCGCGAACGAAGCGCCCCCTTTAATCTCGGCAAGAATTTCTTCGGCCCTTTTCTTTGTGGCCTCCGCGTCGCGGTCCGGTCTGTTGGCCAGGAAGATCATTCGTAGTTTCACCTGGTCATCGACTCTGAATTTGTCGGAGTGTTGAGCGTAGTAGGTTTCGATCTTGTGGGGCGAGACGACGATTTGTTCCGAGCCGACATTTTTGTATTCCATCGCATTGATGATGAACTCTTCTTTCAAGCGCTGGCGGTAGGCCTCATACGTAATGCCCTGCTCCTGGAGGGTCTTGATCATTCGGACGCGGTCGCCGAACCGGTCGCGAATCCGGCGTTTCATCTCTTCGTTGATGTAGTTGTCCGGGAACTTATAGTGGCCGGCGCTTTCACCGGTTTTGAATTCATCCAGGATAAGCTGCCGTTCGACGAGGAGTTGCACCGTGTCGCTCCGGAGCTTTTCGACCTGTTGTTGAAAGACGGCTGGCTGCCGACCGTATTGGAGGCTCAACAAGCGCATGGATTTTTCATCGATCTCGTCCTCAATTTCCCTAAGGGTAATGACGGTGCCATTGACTTTGACGGCGATGCCGTTGACGGTGACCGGTCCCGACTGCGCGCACCGAGCCGGGCAGGGCGGCAGGAGCAGCGCCGCCAGGACGATGGAGGGAGCGAATCTCATGAAACTTTTGCCGGATTGTAGGAAGTGCCTGCGGGCGGGTCAAGGGCCGCGCAGCGGCCGCAGCGGCTTGGTGCCGGGGTAGCGCGGTAATACCCTGATTGGGAGAGGCCGCTCTCCATGAACCGCCCCCTCACCCCGTCCCTCTCCCCCAGTGGGGGAGAGGGTGGCCGGGAGGTCGGGTGAGGGGGCGATTCATGGTCCCAATGCGTGCGCAAAAGCGAAAGGAGGCTTCATGAACCGGGTGGGGCGAGACTCCGTCGAGCCCTGATCTCCAATGGATAGAAACTGGGGCTCGACGGAGTCTCGCCTCACCTGAAATGCAAAATGCCCGTCGCGCAGTGGTGTCCAGATCTCAAACTTTGAATTGTAGCAGCGATCTATGACCGCCGAAACGGCGCTTCACAGAGCGTCGCTACAGCCACATCAGGACGCTACCCGTCGCGAGGTAGCGTCCTGGTTTGGTGGCGGCGGTGCTGCGGTACCGCCGTGCGCCGCGGCAGCGGCGCACCCACCTGAAGCAAATCAGGACACTACCCGTCGCGCCTCAGACTTGACTGCGCCGCAAGGTCTGATAACGCTAGCGAAATGAACTCAGGCAGTCCACAATTTGGCGTCTGGTTTGCGGGCTGGTTTTATTTTGGCCCGGCAAACCTGCGCCTTGGGCTGCCTTAAAGCGAACAAGTGTAACCCATGCCGCAGGTCATCCGCCTGCGGCTTTTTTCTTGAGTCACCGCGCGGTGCAGCGACCAAAACCATGATCATAGTCTTCAAGCCCAACATCACAAAGAAAGATGAAGCCGCTGTGCTCCAGGAAATCAAACGGCTCGGCTACCGTCCGCATATTATGCGCGGCGTGGCCCGGACCGTCGTGGGGGCCATCGGAGACGAGCTGACGCACAAATCACTCGAAAGCCTGATCACGCTGTTTCCGCGAGTGGTGGAGAGCGTCATGCCGGTGCAAAAGCGTTTCAAGCTCGTCAGCCGCGAGGCGCACCCGGCCAACTCCACGATCAACGCGCGGGGCATTGTGATCGGCGGAAGAAAAATTCAAGTCATGGCCGGCCCATGCTCGGTGGAAAGCGAGAAGCAATTGCTCACCACCGCCGAAGCCGTGAAGGCCGCCGGCGCCACGATTCTCCGCGGCGGCGCATTCAAACCGCGCACGTCGCCGTACGAATTTCAAGGACTGGGCGAAAGGGGGCTGAAGTTGCTGGCCAAAGCGCGCAAGGCAACCGGTCTGGCCGTCGTCACCGAACTGCTTTCCGAAGACCACGCGGAACTGGTGGCGGAATACACCGACATTGTCCAGATCGGCGCGCGCAACGCGCAGAATTTTCAACTGCTCATCGCCGCCGCGAAGACCGGCAAACCGGTGCTGCTCAAACGCGGCCTCTCGATGCGAATCGAGGAGTGGCTGCTCGCCGGCGAATACGTTCTGTCCAATGGCAATTCCAGTTTGATGTTCTGCGAACGGGGCATCCGCACGTTCGAAACCTACACCCGTAACACGCTCGACCTCTCGGCCGTCCCGATCATTAAACAGGAATCACATTGCCCCATCGTGATTGATCCCAGCCAGGGCTGCGGTCGCGCCGAGCTGGTCGCCGCGATGTGCAAAGGCGCCGTGGCGATGGGCGCCGACGCTCTGCTCATCGAAGTGCACCCCAGTCCCGCCGAGGCCCTCAGTGATGGGGGGCAGCAGCTTTCCCTGGCCGGCTTCGTCGCGTTGATGGCCGAACTGAAACCGTTCATCGAAGCGGCGGGACGGGAGTGAGCCGGATGTTTCACTGCGGGACTTGCTTTATGGCCGTGCTAATTTCATATTGACGTGTAAAAGCCAGCGGGCAGAAGAAGAATGAATTCCGCGTCAACTACAGCACAATCCTCGGCGGCCATGGACGCACCGGGCGCGTTTAATGCGCGCGGTTACACCCTTCGCTCTGACATCGCTCAATTCTGCCTTCCGGCTGCCAACCGCGACGCGAACCGAAAGCTGGCTTACGTCAACTCCATTTGTCTTTTGTTTCTCGTCATCGGTCTCGCCGGCCTCAACCCGCCCAAACTTGAGCAAAAGTTCCCTGAGCGGGCCCAGGAATTCGTGCCGGTTGAGATCGTTCAACCTCCTGAACCTCCGAAAGTCGAGCCGCAACCGCAACAGGAACAGCCCGAACAACAGCCCGATACGCCGGTGGAAATGCCGCAGGTCGCCACCGTCGTGGCTGCGGACCCGTCGCAGGTGAAATTTGCCGTGCCCGTCGAAGGTCCGGTGGTCTTTGCGCCCGCCAAGTTTGCTCAGGCGCCGCCGCCTGCTCCGCCGAAACCTGCGACGCGGACGGTTGTCAAGATGACCGGCGCGGAAGGCGGCAGTTTTCCCGCTCCGAAATATCCTGCCGCGGCGGTGGAACAACGGCTACAAGGCACTGTGACCCTGATTATCACAGTGAGACCGGACGGTTTGGTCGAGTCAGCCGAGGTAACGAAGAGTTCGGGCTCCGTGCTACTGGATCGGGCGGCGGTGCAGCAGGCCAAAACCAAGTACAAGTACCTCCCGATTTCCACAAGTGAACTGCGGTATTTTGAAAAAGATGTTGAGTTTCGGTTGCAATGAAAAATCCGGAGAATCAAAAATTGAAAAGACCTTGCGGAAGATTGGATTTACAATTGCTCCGGTTCGCCTATGGTGCCTCGCCAATGGCCGACCAGAACGCCGGCCACAACCGACCAGACGTATGTTGGCAAATATAGTTATCGACTACTTTCTGAAGGGCGGGCCGGTCATGTACCCGATCCTCGTTGTCGCCATCGTGGCCGTGTGCGTGGTCGGCGAGCGCGCCTTCTGGTGGCTGCGGCTGGGCATGAGACGCGATCCTGAAACGCTGGAAAAGGTCCTTGCATCCATGGAAAACGGCGACTTCAAGGCCGCTTCCGGTCTGGCCAAGGATTCGGAAGACCCGGTGGTCCGCATCATCTGGCACGGATTGAACCATTACGAACACGCTTCTCTGCAAGGCGCGCTCCAGGTGGCCGCCGGCATCGAATTACAGAAGGCGGGACGATTTCTGACCGTGATGGACACGCTGGTCACCCTGGCGCCCCTGCTCGGCCTGCTCGGGACAGTGACCGGCCTCATGGGTTCGTTCCGCGCCATCGGCGGCGAGGAACTGGCCGTGCAGAAAATCACCGGCGGCATTGGCGAAGCCCTGATCGCGACCATGTGCGGCCTGGCCATCGCGATCATTTCTCTTGTTCCTTTCAACTTTTTCACCAGTAAAACCTCGCGGCTGCAATTCGAGCTGGAAACGGCCGCCACCAATGTTGAAGTGATGGTCAACGCCGCCCGGCAACGCGGCGCGGAGACCCCGCTCTACAGCCCGCAAAGCAATGAAGCTTCCGGTTGAATTCTTTCACTCCTCGCGCGGTCTGACGGTGGGGCGAGTGTACTCGCCCCACCAGCTCATGGAAAAACGCGCGTAACTGCTACCTGTGTCCTTGACAACAGACTGACGACTGACGGGCATGAAAATTGGTTCCCCGTTGCCGCACAAAAAGGCCCGGATCGAAATCATTCCGCTGATCGACATCATGTTCTTTCTGCTCGCTTCGTTCATGATGGCCAGCCTGACCATGATCAAACTCCAGTCCATCAAGATGGACCTGCCCACCGCCACGACCGCCTCGCGCGATTTCAAGCCGGATATTCTTAATGTTTCCGTGGACAAGCTGGGCGATATCTACGTGGGAACCACGCAACTCAACCTGGTGGCGTTTCAGGCGGTTTTGTCGAACCGGTTCAAGGTCAACACGAATCTCCCCGTTTATATCAGCGGCGACAAGGACGCCACGCACGGGGCTGTCATCCGCGTGCTGGACATTGTCCGGCGCGAGGGAATCCAGAAAGTGTCCTTCGCCATCACCCCGGCGCCGGCTGACAAGAAATAACTCGGAGCGCGGACAGCCTTGTCCGCGAATCCGCTACGGGGTACGGTTCATGGGAAGCCCCTTTCGTTTTTCCGCATGCATTGGGACGATGAACCAGATTGGCACCCCTCTCCCCGCAAGGCGGGGAGAGGGTGGCCGAAGGCCGGGTGAGGGGCGGTTCATGGGAAGGGGGAACCTCCAAAATTCGGACGTGAATCGGAGCCATGAACCGGTCGGAATCCCCTCAACCGCCCTCCGGGCATCTTCTCCCCCACTGGGAGAGAAGGACGGGATGAGGGGGGAATACGGTCCTCCTTTCGCTTTTTGCGCACGAATTATGACCATGAACGACCCCTCACCCGATCCCGCGACTGGCGCGATCAACGGTTCCGCAAAGTCAAGCGGGTGCAGGCGCGAGGCTCACCGGCGCGCGCGGGAACGAGTAAGACCGAGACGACACGGTGCTCCCGGCTTCGTTCAGATATTCAGATTGTTGATCGGCAGGGCGCTTTTCCTGTTGCGCGATTTCCAGGACGCGATGCAGGCGTGTCAACTCCAGGATGCGCCGAGCCAGCGGCGTGGGATTCACCAAACGAAGCACGCCGCCGGGGCGCTCAGCCGCATTGCGTAACGCGATGAGCGCGCCCAAACCGGAACTGTCCAGCGCCAAGGTTTCGGAAAGGTCCAATTCAATGTCCTTCGCGTCGCCCGTCCGGGCTGCGCTGACCATTTTCTCAAGAACAAACGCATTAGCGGCGTTCAACTCCCTGACTCCGCTGATGCGCAACGCGTCGAGGTCCCGTTCAATTATCATAAAAGGCCTTTATACCATGCACGCCTGACGACCGACCCGACATCCGGGCGCATGTGGTCGCGCCGGGCGGCCAACCGGCAATAAAAACCGGGACGGGCGTGCGCCTCCCGATTGACCGGCTGTGCCTCGTGTCGGCCTGTATCCGCCGAAGCACGAACGCACATGGCAGCCAAAGCGTGCCTGCGCCAATTTTTGGGCTGTTGTGCGGCGACCCTCCTGGAAACGGAATTCCACCGCAAACAAATTGACTACAACGCCGCCATTCTTGCCAAAGATTGAGAACGCACAATAAGGTGATTACCTGTCGGGAATGACCTGAATTGCCTATAGGGAAAAACCTTAAGCCGAAATTTCGATCAACAAGGCAACGGGAGCGCCGCAGACGCCAGCGGCGCCGCTGCGTGGACAGGCATCCTACCTGTCGGAGGCGGGCTGGAAGCGTCGGTGTGCGGCCGGGAAGGCAGCGAGACCTCCGGTTGAAGTTTTTCGCGTCCGGCGTGGTCTGACGGTGGGGCGAGCGTACTCGCGAGCCCTGGCATTCGGAGTGCCGGCGGGATAACAGCGCTTCGGGCAGCCGATGTAACGTTTAACGCTTCAACGGTTCAACGCATGCGTCTGAACGGGCACGCGCAGGCCTTTCGAGTTGCATTTCCACGGGACACAAAGTAATGAGGAACATCTGAAATGCTGTCCCAGGTGTGACAAACTGAATCCGGGAA